>Ga0209398_1000124_pt1 | contig 58324 bp, 51 predicted proteins | sample AshMeaBigSpring_FD_184125 | JGI IMG/M metagenome (GOLD analysis project Ga0209398, IMG submission 184125) | Groundwater microbial communities from Big Spring, Nevada to study Microbial Dark Matter (Phase II) - Ash Meadows Big Spring (SPAdes)... | ecosystem: Environmental > Aquatic > Deep...
ATTCAAGACATATAATGGTAGCTGACGTGTATCATAATCACTACAAAAAGTATGGTGCCACCGATTTATCACATCACAGAAAGGATAACCGCTTCTATCTCTATCGCGGGCTTACATCTCAAAAAAATAAAATTTCACTACATAAAATCTAATGAAATCGTATCTTCAAGTAATATGTGCAACAGGTTTCTCCGCCCTTCGGGGTGAAGTGTAGCGTAGCGTAACGAAACCCCAAACGGCGGGTGAGCTGAAATAATTACCTTTGTTTGATAGATAGGAAATGAAATCACATGCCAAGATCCGGGATTAATATTTTGTCTTACATTTGTAATCTTATTCGATTTATAATATAATGATAATTTATGAAAGAGCTATGCTTTTTACAGAGAAGGGGCACAATGTATTTATTGTTTTTGTGCTTACTATTTTCACTGGGTGAAATAAAATTGGCTGCCGAGGGAAGCTTTAAACACCCTAATCCGGAGCCGGACTGTCTCACTGCCGATGACTTAATTTTTTACTTCGATCATAGTAATAATTACTATGAATACAATGGCTGTCTATTGCCTGCAAGAGATTCAATTTCTCTGAATTTAGTCTCTCTAGACACCATTTCGGAATATTATTTTGAATTCGATGATTTTGCAGATACCATTGATATTAACCCTTATGCTATTATTCAATTTCCAGTTCCTTATATGGGGTTCTATATATATTATTATCCATCAGGACAGCCAGCGTGTATAGATTCTATTTATTATGATGCATGCTGTGATGATATCCATAGGCCTTTTCTTCATGCATCCTTAGATTATAACCATCCAGACACATTGACAATCTGTAACCTGGAAGCATTAGAATTGTCCACAGGAAATATATGCATCAATCCGGAGGAGTTTGCCGATTGCGGAAGTACGGAGCTGGGTATAGCTATCTCCACTGGTTTTCCGTTTAATCCGTTTTCTATAGTTGCCTTTGATCCTATAAATTTATGCGAGGGAGACTCGGTAGGAACTTTCCCTCCCAATATATTGTCTCCGGATCTCATTTATTCTTATGATTTGGTAAGACATGTCCCTTCTATAGGTGGTCAACCAGATATGTACTATCCATACTCTGAATATAACTCAGAAGAACCCAACACTTTTTACCTGCCTGGAATTATCTCTACACTAAGCCAGGACCTGATAGCTATAGGTCTTGAATGTAATGAAATATGTCCTGTATATACCTACAGCTATACACTGAGCTGCGAGCCTGCTGATTTATCTGATTGTACTGAATTTTACCAGCCATATAGTATGCAAATTAGCCTATCCGGACCCCCTGCTCAGGAATATGATATATATGAATCAGATAATATTATTTCTGGGATAGCAGATAGCCTGGGAGTTTTAGCTTTCACGCTTCAAAGAGATGCCGGGTCATTAGATACCACGCTGATTATTAGCCCAGTTAATTTATTGAGCTGTGATGCCGAAATAAGTATAAATACTTCTTCCTGTATAGTAGAAACCTATTTTAGTGTGCATGGTGCATCTCTAGCCAGTACTGAGTCATTGTGTGCAGGAGATTCATTGCGCATATCCCCTGAATATCTCTGTGCAAATCCACTAGATTTATCGCATTGTGAAGATGGAAATTTTAGTTATGTTTTATCATCCTCATTACCTGTGACATTAGAAAACACCATTATTGTGGATCCCATAAATCTTTGCAATGGAGATAGTACGGCTTTGTTTTTACCCGATCAAATGAATGGTTATGACCATTTTTATGTGAGCTTTGGCTATTTTAATCAGGATGAATTTAATACACATTCCACCACCGAAGTGTTTAGAGACACTAGTACCATAGATTTTATGCCAGAAGAGTTATATTCCTCGTGTGATTATATAGTGGAGTTCATCTGCCCATTTGTTTCTTGCAATTGGAATGGAGAAATTCTGGACACGATATTTGATCATCAATTTTCTTCAGGGACAAACTACTTGGAGGCGACCTTGGCAAGTGGATGTATTATGAGAGAAAATTTTGAGGTATTTCTATCCTGCCCGGTATCCCATTTATTCTCAAATTATGCGGTATATCCAAATCCGGTTACGGACTATATTTATATTTCAGGCTTAGGTAAGGAGCCTGTTCATATTGCCTTTTATGATATTGCCGGCAAGAAAATAAAAAATGAATTTATAGTACCAGGAGAACTGCTTTCAGTAAGCGATTTCACCGCCGGAATGTATCTTTTAGAAATAGTAAGTTCATCCGAAAAATGGGTATCAAGACTAATCATCAGATAATGCAATAGGTTAAGCAATAAATTTGTCCTACCTGTAGTGTACTATAAAATTCTTTTATAACAGATTATTTCGCCGATATGGCCCCGCCCCTTACATAGCAAACTGCCCCACCCGTTTCGGAGTAAACTGACCCACCCCCACCAAAATAAAACAGAAAAACCTATCTCCCATAAAACAAATCTGCATAACTCCTATTCCTGTACCCGGCGCATCGGATACGCTCATAAGATAGATTACCTGCGTGAGCGATAGGAGTAGTGTGGCGTTTAGCCACAGCCCGCAGGGCCGGAGCGATAGCGTAGCTACGGATAGCGCGACGGCCGGCGGGCCGCTTATAGCCGATGATTTTTATAAGAGGAGCCTTGGCCCGCTGGCCGGCACGCCCAGATGGCTAGAAAACTGTCATAAAATTATATCTTGAAGGATAGGGTGATAGACGTGGTGAGATGGCCGTTTTCTCATAGCTTATGCAATGGTGCCAGAAGATGGGGTAGAGATGAGCCATAAAAAAACCCGATTCAGAGAACCGGGTTTATAGCGGACAGATTATTTTTTTTTCATTTTCTTTTTAGCTTTCTCTGCTGGATAGCGATTTACATTTACGGGATTGATCTTGCTAGTAGTAATGGTGAGGGGTTCTTTAAAAACTTTTTCATCTACCATTTTCTTATCGCCCAGATAGGTCCAGTTTATGGCTTTGGCATAGCGGCGGAAGGCTTTGTTTATATCATCGAGGGTGAGATTGTTTACCTCTTCGTTTATTTTATTGAGACGTGCATATCCGGTGGTGAGTTCGGCCTTGCCTATCTCTTCGGCTTGGGTGGAATTGGTTTCCTGGCCCATATAAAACTGAGTGAGGTAGCCACTCTTAGCGTGGGAGAGTTCTTTTTCTGTAAATCCTTTTTTAATAACGCGTCTCACTTCATCGGTCATCACTTTTACGGCTACACTGGGGCTGTCTGTGCTCACATAGAATACAGAATAGGGATTAGTGAGTGCTCCGGTAGGAAAGAATGCGGCAGGTGCATAAGACAGATTGCGCTTAGTGCGCACTTCTTCAAACATCTTATCGCCCATAATACTCATAGCTATACGCATAGCCATCTCATCGGTGCTGCCCACATCGGGGGCATTCATAATACCGCGCACATAATTAGTAGCTATCTGGCGTTCTTCCATAGCAAGCGCCGGGGTGGTGATGTTTATATCGGTGGTGGCAGGCTTTGGCTTATTAGGGATAGTGGGGAAACAGGAAGCCATAGCTTTCACCTTTTTTTCTATGTCTTCTTTTTTTACATCGCCTACGATTACGAGGAAGGTATTATTTGCTCGGCGTATAGATTTATAGTAGTCTATAGCCATATCCTGTGTGAGGCTCTGTAAGCTGCCAGGACTACCTTCGGTGAGGCGGGCATAAGGTCCGTCGCCAAATACATTGATCATAGCCAGATTGCGCAGGTGAGTATCCGGATCGGACTCGGCTTCCTGGGCAGCACCTATCATCTGCTGTTTTATATTTTCAAAATCATCTGCCGGAAAAGCGGGATTACACACCATATCTGAAAACAATGTCCATCCATCATTCCAGTTTTTCTTTACCACATTCATAGAGAGGGTAGCATAGTCCATAGTGGCGGCAGCTCCCAGCATTATTCCTTTTAATTCGGCCTGGGCATTAAAATCGTCTTTGGCTAGTGTGGTAGTACCGCCGGAGGTTACAGCGTGGAGGGCAAGGGATTCTATGCCTTCATTTGCTTTTGTATAGTTAGCTGTGCCGCCCTTAAAAAAAAGCTTGGCAGAGACTACTTCATTCTTAGAATATTTGATAATCACTTTAAGACCATTTACGGTTATTTCTTCGGTTTTAGCACTACCGGGATGGGCAAAACTGAACAAGGGAAATAAGGTGATGAGCAAAAACAAATGGATATATTTCATGGGATTATTTTTATAAATATTGATTAGAAAAAATTATTTACTAATGGGGAAAAGATTGTCCAGCTGTAGCTTTTCGCGCATTTCCTTTGTGGTGAGTACGCCTTTTACCACGGGCTTAGCTTTTAGATATTTGGACACATAGTCTTTAATATCACTGCGGGTAACTTTAGACATATTATTTACATAATTTACATAATAATCTATATCGGCAGTACTCCACCAGAAAGTGACGGTATGCAGATAGTCGGAGGTTTTCTCTTTGCCAAAGGCATCTTGTATGGCCATTTGTTCTTTAGCCGCAGCGAGCTGATCGTCAGTAAAATATTCGGCGCTATCCCACTGATTTATATTTTCTTCTAGCTTAGCGATGGCTTCATTTATCTTAGCGGGATTAGGCACCATAATGATATTTATGGGGCCGGTATATTTATTAGTCTGATAAAAAACTTGTACGGCAAAGGCGAGTCCGCTATCTACCAGATCTTTTTGTAGTTTGCTGGTTTTAAGCCCCAGTATAGTGGAGAATATATCAGCGATATAGGTGCCTTTCACATCATTTCTGGTATCTGGCCCGTGCCATCCATACATGATGTAGGGCACGCGCACATTAGGGTTTTCTACGATATAGTTTTTGCTCGCGGTGATGGGTATAAATTCCGGAATAGGATATTTTACAAAGGGATCGAAGGAGGAGGATTTCCAATCGCCAAAAATGGTTTCAGCCATTTTAAAAACTTTTTCGTGATCTACATCTCCGGCTACCGTGAGCATAGTATTATTAGGCCAATAGTATTTTTCTTGTATCACTTTCATTTTTTCCGGAGTAGCGGATTTAATGACTTCGTGATCGCCGATGGTGTTTTTGCGGCTGTAGAGATCTCCCCAAAGCTGATGGGCCATTTCGTCCTGAAGAAAAAATACGGGATTAGATTCATTGCGCTCAAATTCGCCATCTACTACTAAGTTTTCTTTTCTCATCTCTTCTTTATCGAAAAGCGGATAGCGGATAGCCGAATTGAGAAAACGCAGTCCCTCCTGGGTGCGGTTGCTGGAAAGGGTGATATAATAATTTACCCTATCGGTAGAAGTGGTGCCATTAAATACGGCTCCCATTTCCTGAATTTTTTCCATAAAGGCCTCCTGGGAGGGATAGTCTTTATTAGCCTTAAAAAACATGTGCTCATAGAGGTGGCTGAGCCCATTATATTCCGGCGGCTCGCAGTAAGATCCGTTTCTTACCGTGAGCTCTAGGGTAGAAAGCGGCACGCTGCTATCCTCTATCACGAGTACTTCTAAGCCATTAGGCAGTTTAGTAGAAAAAAAATTTTCCGGCCAGTTTTTTTGACCTTGCGATAAAAGGGAAAGTAGAAATATCCCTATCCAATAAGATTTATACATTTTTAAATATGGGTTTATAGAAAATGAAGCATAAAAGTACAAATCTTTTAGGTGAATGACAGACATATATCTACTGTTTAACTAAATTTTACACATACCAGGGCATTAGATAAGGGCAGAAATGGCAGTAATCTTGTGAGAGGCATATTTTTGGGAATGCAAATGGTAAGAATAATTTTTCTACAGCCCCTGCCCTGCCCTAATGACTATGATTACGGAAATAAAAAACACCCAAATACTGCCTCGCGAATTTTATATCCGCGATGATGTGACCCTCATAGCCCGCGATCTGCTGGGTAAAATTATTCTCACTTATATAGAGGGAGTTTATACGGGAGGCATCATTACCGAAACGGAGGCTTATGCCGGAAATAATGATAGGGCCTGTCACGCAAATAATGGGAAGCGCACTGCCCGTACTGAGGTGATGTATGCACGTGGCGGAGTGGCCTATGTATATCTCTGCTATGGACTTCATTCTATGCTCAATGTGGTTACGAATGAAGAAGGGAAGGCCGATGCAGTTCTCATAAGGGCTATAAAACCGCTTTGGGGGCTGGCCTGCATACGCAAGAGAAGAATATCCCAAAAAAAAGAAAATCTGCTTTGCAGTGGGCCGGGTGCTCTAGCCCAGGCACTGGGTATAGATAAAAAAATGAATGGACTACCTTTTGCCGGGCCGCAGATCTTTATCGCCGAGAAATGGTGCACCGGCGGAAAATCATATCTTGCGGTAAAGCCGGATAAGGTGATTGTAAGCCAGCGTATAGGGGTAGCCTACGCCGGAGAGGATGCCCTGCTTCCCTGGCGATTTATAGTGGGATAAGTGGACTCCTATCGCACCAGGGTTACATTTCCCTTAAAGTCCTTAATACTCGCATCATTAAAAACCACAGTGATGATATATAGATATACCTCTATATCGGCGGCATCGGCTTGTACTGTGCCATCCCAGCCCTTTTCTAAGTCGGTGCTTTCATATACCAGCTGCCCCCAGCGATTATAGATAGCCATTTTGCCGCTGCTCACTCCTGCCATTACTGGACGGAACAAATCGTTTATCAGATCTCCATTAGGACTAAAAGCAGAGGGGATATAGAAGGATTTAGTGAAGAGATAGTCCACCAGCACCGTATCACTGGCACTGCATCCTGTATCGTCCAGCACAGTTAGGATATACTGTGTAGGAGCATTAATCTCGGCCACCGGAGCCGCACAGTCCGTACAGCTGAGTCCCTCTGCCGGAATCCAGAGAAAAGTATAATTCCCCAATTCTGGATTTATACTGGACATAAGCGTAGTGCTGGGATTTATATCGGTAACAGTTATATTATCACCGGCAAATACAGAAAATCCGGAAATGTGAATATCGGCATCGGCCGTTCCCAGTTCGCAACTTAGTGAGCTGCTAATTTGTAAATTTATGTGATAATCTCCGGGCTGTAGCCATCTCACGGTGAGGAGCGTATCATTGTTATTCTCCAGTATTTCTGCACCAGATATATCCCATAGTAGGCTTTGGTTGGCACTGAGGATGTCCCCATCATATCGTAATATCACTTCGTAGCCGGCGCAGGCCGAAGGCGAGATGGCTATCTGGGGCTGGAAACTGTCTATGACATGTATAAGCAGGGTATCGGTGGCAGTGCAGATACCGGATTCTGTATCTATAGAATAATAAATTTCGTGCAGTCCAGGGCCAGCCACGGACAGATCAAATACCATACCGCTAATGCCCGGTCCGGAAAGGGTTCCCCCGGGTGGCCAGGGTGAGAGGGTAAAGATGGGATCTCCGGTGCAGAAGCTAAACACCATCGAGGGATCATTGTGTGCCCTAAGGGTATCCTGCCATTCTTCTTCCGTAAAATTATAGATAAGGAGCGTATCCGTAATACCGGGGCAGGCATTGTTTAAATCTATATAATTAAAAGTAAGGGTATCTATCCCCTCTTCCAGCACCGGACTATAGACATTAGGAGGGAAGGTGGCCAATCCATTAAGCAGAAATACCGTATGGTCATTAATAGGCAGATTGCCGAAAAGCGGTTCGTTAGGCTCAGAAGGGCAAAAAAGAAAGCCTACTCCAGGGTCTATGAGGGGATTTTGGTCAGCTATATAAACGCTAAAGCCATCGGATACGGTACACATATCGCCACTGGGTAATGGATAATTATACGATACGCTGTGCAAGCCAGCTCCGGCATCGGAGGCATAAAAAAAATTGCCCGTTATTCCATCACCACTAAAACTACCTCCGGGTGGGGAGGCAAATGGCGTAAGATCTACCACCGTACCGCCACAGGGAAATTGCTGGGCAGAAGGCACATCAAAACTTATCTCCGTACAAGAGCTTATCTGACCAAGCAACTGGAGACAGGCAAATAATAAAATCCCGAAGCCGGGAAGAAAAGAAAAAAAAATACGTCTACACATACATTTAGACATGCTTTGTCTAATCAAATTTTATACCCCAATACCATACCGAAGTTTTTTTAACTAAAAAAGAGCTATTGAGCAACAATAATGACGGTAAAGCCCCATTTTTCACCCACATTAAGACGTAAGCGAGTAAAAAAATGTAGAATACCCGCTAAACTTCCAAACGGATTGTATGATATAAGGGATTAATTGTTTACCATTATAGGCATAATGAGCAGAGTTATTTCCTGGCCTTCTTCCTGCTCTCCGGGATATAATAGCACTGCCCGGCTGGGGGAACTGAAGCGAATTTCTAATTCTTTAGCCTCATCAAGAATGGCCACCACTTCTAATAAAAAGCGGCCATTAAAGGCTATTTTCATGGGTTCGCCATCAAATTTGCAGGCCAGTGTTTCGCGACCTTCATTAGAATAGTCCAGATCTTGGGCATTTATGATTAGTTCATTTTTGTCCAGAAAAAGCTGAACCTGATTTGTACTCTTATTAGCAAAAAGATTTACGCGGCGCAGTGCACTGGCAAAACTAGCACGGTCTATCTGCAGGGTGATATCATTATTTTTTGGAATAACGGAATTATAATCCGGGTACTTAGCATTAATAAGCCGGCAGAATAATACCACATCCTTACAATGGAAGGAGGCATTATTGTCATTATATTTGATTTCTACCCTACTGTCAATTTCTGGTCCTAAAACAGATTTTAGTAGAGAAAGTGCTTTGCGAGGAATGATAAACGTCTGGGCGGATTCTGTAGATACCCCATTGCCGGTACAGAATTTTACTAATTTATGGGCATCCGTGGCTACAAAATTAGCCCCGTCTTGGGCAATTTCAAAATTTACCCCACCCATAGCCGGACGCATATCATCTGTACTCACTGCAAAAAGCGTTTTGGATATCACATCGCCTAGCAGAGAAGCACGCAGAGAAGTGGTATAGCCATCTTCTATTTGGGCTAATTGGGGATAATTTTCCACATTCTCTCCAGTAAGCTTAAAATCGCTCGCAGGACCGGTAATCTGTATGAGCAGGCTTTCAGGATTTACGGTAAGCGTAACCGGCACATCAGGGAAATTCTTTATGGTATCTAAAAATAATTTTGCAGGCATAGCTATAGAGCCATCCTCCTCGCCGCTTACTTCTATCTTAGTACTCATATAGGTATCGGTGTCGCTAGCCCAGACGCTGAGCACATTGCCCTTGAGTATAAATAAAAAATTTTCTAAAATAGGCATAGCGGGATTGCCGCTGATAACGCCGCTTATTTGTTGCAGTTGCTTAAAAAATAGCGGGGCAGAAAAACTTAATTTCATAATTTTTATTCTTAAATAGGGGCTAAAGTTAGTAAAAGAAAAGGTAGCTATTTTAAGAATTATTTCGAAAACTCTAAAAAAATAAAGATATGGACAGAATGGAACAATTTTATCAGGACTTAGTGATATTTATTTTACCTGTTTATCTGTTTTAATAAACAAAGGTTACTGACTATGAGGTATATAGTGGGCTATAAACCCACCCGGTTTTAGTGGATTACTACATTTTTCAGCCTAAATAAGCGGCCGTTTTACCCCCCCAATAAGCCTTAAATGCTATCCGAAGATGAAATCTATAGCTTCCCCACTATATAGCCTTATATCCTTAATTAACAATACATTTGGGTAAAAATAAGGTAAAAAAGATGGCATTCATAAAATCTGTTCGAGGTATCCATCCTGTTTTTGGGAAAAACTGTTTTTTAGCCGAAAATGCCACCGTGGTGGGCGAAGTGGTAATGGGCGATCGCTGCTCGCTATGGTTTGGTGCCGTGGTGAGAGGCGATGTGCATTACATACATATAGGAGATCAGGTAAATATTCAGGATGGTGCCATTATTCATTGTACCTATCAAAAAGCTCCCACCCGTATAGGTTCTAGGGTATCCATAGGTCATAGGGCCATCGTACACGGCTGCACGATCGCGGATAATGTGCTCATAGGTATGGGGGCCATTGTGATGGATCACGCCCACGTGGGCGAGAATAGCCTCATCGCCGCCGGTGCCATAGTCTTAGAGAAAACAATTATCCTCCCGGGTGAAGTATGGGCCGGCGTACCAGCTAAAAAAGTAAAAGATATATCGCCCGAAGTATTTAAGCATAATATAGAGCGCATAGCAGATAATTATGTGATGTATGCTTCCTGGTTTGAAAAGGAATTATAAAAATCCCGAGCTGCTATTAACCAGCCAAACCATATTTGTACATGGCTTATTGATCTATTATATAGGAGGGTAGAATAGTTGGTAATACGAGGACTGCATGGCTTGAGTTTATTCTTACTCCGAAACCTATAAATGATTTTGAATTAGTTCTACGTATCATAAAATGATATATTGGTCGATGATAGGCTGTTTCTATTATCATTCCTGTCTTCATGGGTTTTATGGAAATTTTTTAAATACTCCACTATTATTTCTGGCAGCTGTTTTCAGGTTTATTTTATAATCTTCAAACAATGAAAATTTAATTTTATTGATAGAAAGGTCTGTAGTCCAATAGGGTACAGCCCATCATTTGCAGATAAGATTCTTTATAAAGGGTGATATCGTGTGCATTAGCGATTCTTAACATCCTATTTTGTGAAACACCGGATTCAGAAAGGATCACCTGAAGTTTATATCCTAATAAATATTGTTTTTGTAAAGCCCCTTTTGGTTTTGCTGGTATTGTTTGCATCCTAATTAATTGCTTTAAAAGGCTTATCACGAGCAGTCATTATGATAGGTAATGGCTTGCTGTTTACTACAAACACATCAGATTTTTTTATTTAATTGAATAAAAATTTATAAGACATATTTGTATAGATACCACTTGTTTTCTCCTGCCGCTAAATCTTGATCTATTTATTAATGTAGGAAAATAGACAAGACCTTCTCTAAGCTTGCTTAGGAAATAATTTATTGTTACTATACGCATTGTTTATATTACTATAGACCATGTGTTGATAGCACCATCGCTCCTTTTAATACCATTATAGTGGCCATTCTCATTTATGGGAAATAGATAGAGAAGGCACATTCATTATGTACTTTTTGTATGCAGCAATTAAGAATGATTTATTATACCTGACCAGCTCACTCAGCTTCTATTTTCCACTGCGCCAAGAGTTTTACGTAGGGATCTACAATAAGTTTAGCAGGTTTAGCACTTACTGAGAAGGAGAAGCTGGCATTGCGGACATTTATATCTAACACCTCTGTACGGGATAATTTTTCTTCGCCTTCCATAAGTAGGCCTATTTCTAAGGGAAAATTAAATCTGCCATCTTGCCGCTGATTTACCTGTAGCAGTATCTTCTTTTGCATAGCGTTATAGGACCAGTTTATTTGCAAGTGGGGTATGCCGGCCTGTAGCAGCCATTGATCGAAAAAATTTTGCAGATTCTCTCCACAGCTTTCTTGCATAACTTGAATAAAATCCTGCGATAAAACATTGGCATGGGCAAATTTTGTTAGATAATTTCTCAGGCCCTTCCAAAATTTCTCCTCTCCTATTTTTAGCCTGAGCATATAGAGTATCCATCCACTTTTTTCATAGGAATTGGTATTGAGGAGGCTATTATAGTTTTTTATTTCACGGAGCAGTATAGGAGTTTTAAGGGTATTGCTATCGCCTATAATTTTATCCCGATCATTTGTGAGTTTTAAGGCATAGGCAGCGGGGCCCTGGCTATATTCCAGATAATGGGCCTCCATAAAAGTAGCAAATCCTTCACTCAGCCATATATGCAGCCAGTCCTTTTCCGTCACATAATCGCCAAACCATTGATGCGCTATTTCGTGAGCCAGTATTTCTTCCTGATCCTGTTTACCGCTAATGTATTTTTCGTTATAAAATATGCAAGAAGCATTTTCCATTCCGCCATATCGGGTGGTACTCTGCACATTTGCCAGCTTTTCATAGGGAAAAGGGCCTAGTAAAGAGATAAAATAACTGAGTACTTTTTCCGCTTCGGCATAGTCTATAAATCCCGCTTCTCGGTTTCTATTATATACCCATGAAGAGAGGGGTATGCCGGCCACATCCCGCTCATATCGCACAGCAAAAGGAGCTACGCCTATCACGGCTATCTTCATAGATATGGGCGTTTTTTCTTCCCAGTGGCTAAGTCTGTAACTGTCATCCCAATTAGTCTCTTCCACTAATCTTCCATTTGCCACTACCTGATATTTATAGGGAGAAAAAACCCTAAAAGAAACCGTTGCCTTTTCCGATGGGTGATCTATGCAAGGCAGCCATTGGTGAGCCCTATTGGGCCAGTTATCGCCGAAGAAAGTCCTTTGTCCGTATTGGTTTTGGCTTATGTAGAGGCCATCTGCCGGTACGCCCTCATAACGCATGAAAAAATGTATGGTGTCTCCGGCATTCGCCTTTTGGGGCAGATGTATATTTATCCGGTTTTTTTGGTGTTCGTATCCGGCATCAGCTTCTTTGCAGCTAAATTCTTTTAGCTGCATCCCTAAATCATTTTTATCTTCATTGGCCAGTTCTAGCCATAGATCTTGTGTAGATGCAGTAAAACGGATGGCTATATCGGCACTGCCTTTTATTACATCAGTAGAATCGCTGAGAAGTAGCGTATAATCGTAGGATATTACATCTATAGCAGATTGTCGCTCATATCCATCCTGTGCTAATAGAGGGAGGCTGAGATTAGGAGTGGCCATCAGAAAAATAATGCCTACTGAAAATAAACGGCTCATTGTTTTTTTCGGGCAAAAATGCACTAATTAGGTGATTTAAACCATTTAGGATAAGTTTGCAGATATAAATGTCTTCTGCCGTTTTTCCTGGGGTAAGCCTCATCATAAGCACATATAATCGCCCAGATGCTCTGGCCCTGGTGCTGGAGTCTGTAGCTGCCCAAAGCCACCTGCCGGACGAAATCATTATTGCCGATGATGGCTCGGGCTCAGAAACGGCCAGTCTTGTTCAGGATTTTTGCCAGAGCATACCGCTACCTGTCCTACACAGCTGGCAGGAGGATGATGGATTTCGCCTTTCGCGTAGCAGAAACCTCGCTATCTCGCGCTGTACCCAGCCCTATATCATAAGCATAGATGGCGATATTATCTTGCACCCACAGTTTATAGCCCAGCATCTTAGCAGAGCGTGCTATTCCTGTTTTCTACAAGGTAGCCGCGTTCTTTTATCACCTAATAAAACCCGTATATTACTGGCTTCTAAGCGCATTAATATATCTTTTTTTGAGGCGGGACTCACGAATAGGCTCAATGCTGTAAATCTCCCTAGTCTAGGAAAATATTTTTCATATAAAAGAAAAGACCTAAAAGCCATACGCGGATGCAATATGTCCTTTTGGAAAGACGATCTCCTGCAGGTAAATGGATTTAATGAAGATATAGTGGGATGGGGACGGGAAGATAGCGAACTGGCCGCCAGACTCATGAATGCCGGTGTGATGAGAATAAATCTAAAACTGTGCGCCATAGCTTACCATCTGGATCACTTGAATAATCATAAGGAAAACAATCAGTCACTAGATACAAATGACCACATATTGCAGAATACGATAATCGAAAAGAAATCCTCGTGCGAAAACGGCTTATCCTTACACGGGTGCTGATTCGGAACATTTCAGGCTTTCCAAATACACTAATTGTAGAAGAATAAAAAAGAGAAATAAGGTTTTGCCCCGCTGTAGCTCTATCGTGGTTTCGGTAAAAAAAGTTATATAAATACAAAGACAGCTGAGGGAAAAAAAAACATTTCGGTAATTATGATGGATCAGCAGAGGAATAAAAATACCGACTAAAAAAAGCAGTAATCCCAGAAATCCCGCCCCGGCACCTATATAAGCAAATTCACTGATAGGCAAAAAACGGTTTTCGGGTGTAAATCCTGGCCTGCGCATCTGATATAAGGAATCCATCTCTCCACGCAGATCGCCAAAACCCGCGCCCAGCAAGGGTTTCTCTCTTATAATTTCCCAGGCTAAATCTATGCTGCTCAGCCTCACCATATCTGACGTATTTAACTCCCATCTTTGGGCACGGTACATTTCATAATCCCATTTCATATAAGCCCATTTATTGCTAAAGGAGGGGAAATTACGCAGAGCTAGTAAGGGCATCAGTAGAAACAAAAATACGATACCCGTACCGGCCAGCAATTTCCCCTTTTTAATGATATAATAGCCTATCAAAAACAACAAGCCGGCATACAAGCTCAACAGTCCATTTCTGGCGGCAAGAAGATGGATATATACAAACATTAATCCGGTACCGGCATATAAAACCGTTTTTAGCCATCTCGGTAAAGACCTGGTTTGTGATAGAATATAGCCGCCGGTAAAAAATCCCAATGCGATCATTATAGCAAAACGCACGTGTTCTAAAGGGGTAAACATTACCCGGCCGGCGCGGTAGATAGAATTGCTGTTTTCAAAATCAAAAAAATATACAGATAAGCTATGTATCACACTTATAAGGCAAAGTGCCCAGTATAGGCCCAGGACTTTCATCATATTATTTTTGGATACGGGTCTTAGCTGATAAAAACCAAATGGAAGAAGCAGATAGGGCAAATTTATTTCTAATCTGCCCAGCCATATTTCTTTGTTTGCGCTACTGAAATAGCTCAAAAGATAAACACCAAAGAGTGCGGTGATAGCTAGCATCGGGATCTGATGGCAGAAAGTCTTTATATCTGTCTTAACAGAGGGGGTAGCCATAGCGGCCATAAAAAGTGCCACGGTGCCTATAGATATAAACGCCCGGCTATAGAACATCCCTATGACCAGGCCTATTACACTCAGCCACATAATGAGCTTTCTCAAAATATGGTAGCTGAGGCTCATCGCTTAATTTTTTTGTACAATATACAGGGTACTCACAAAACCGGTAAATAAGTTCTCATCGAAGGAGGCTATGAGCTTGCCATCATAAGAAGGATCGGTATGATTTGTATAGTATTTAGCCAGCAGTGTTCCGCCATTGTCATGGATAAGCTTGGTTACCTCAGATTCTGAAACTACAAACATCTCCATAGTATAACCCTTTCCTAGGCCCAGCAGTGCCAGCCTTTCTCTTATACGCACCCAGCGGCGAAATTTCTGTAGTGGTGTATAATCACGCAAATCTTGCGAGGGTATCTGAATCATAGCAATGCCATCCTTTTTTAGTACCCTCATAAACTCCCTGATATATTGGTGAGAAAAGGGCGCCGGTATATGCTGTAACGTAATCACCGAAAGCAGAAAAGAATATTGGTGAGATGACAAGATGCTAAGATCGTCTGTGGGGTTGCAGATAAATTGCAGATTTCTATAAGCCTTGTTTTCATCTTTAGCTTTGTTAATCATAGAACTGCTAATGTCTATTCCCGTCACCTTATCGAATCGGGAGCCTAGTCCACGACTAAGTCTGCCCAGCCCACATCCAAAATCGAGAGCGGTCGTTTTATCCGGCAGAGTAATGTTGCGCTTAGTGAGCAGACTCAGCAGTATCTTTACTTCATATTCTCCCGAGGAGTAAAAAGATACGGAATCCCATTTTTTACCCTTTTTCAGCGGATTAGTGAGTACTGCCCACATAGGATCCTTTGAGCCTAGTCCCTCCCAGTTTTTTTGTAATCTTTTAAATTTCATATCGGCAGCGGCAAAATTACCCACAGAATTAAGACTTACCTTGTTTTTTTTGCTCCTCAGCAGATAATATCATTTTTTATTAATCATAAATAGCTGATAATCAATTATGTTATGTGAAAAATAAAATTATTTTCTTAGCACAAGATGATGATGGCTATGGGAGAGGTGGTTTCTATGTTTTTAGAGGTCTTTCTTAGTCCCCTTTTATCAGCAGAGAGAATTTCTGTGGATTACAGAAAGTTGTTTTTTTATAAAATAGACCCATTTGAACTTTTTTAGTCTTGCTCGATGTTTACAATTATGTCTCTAATTAGTATCTTTGAAGACGATTAGGGAATTAATAATCAGCGATGATATCAAAAGCGAAATTCTTCCCGATCGAGGATAAGCCTCATAGATTGAAAACAAAACAAGAATTGACGTTTGAGCAGGAATTTCTGCCTCATATAGATGCATTATATAATTTTGCCTTTCATCTCACCTATGATGAAGAGGATGCCCAAGACTTAGTACAAGAAACCTTTTTAAAGGCTTTTCGTTTTATAGATTCCTATCAGGTAGGCACGAATTCGAAGGCTTGGCTGTTTAAAATTCTCAAAAATGCCTTTATTAATGATTACCGCCGTCAGGCAAAGCGACCCAATAAGGTAAATTTTGAGGATATAGTAAATTATCACAATTCTGAAGATACCGTTCTCAGTGGCGCATTAGACCTGCGGGAAGAGATATTTCAGGATATGATAGGTGATGAAGTGATGAATGCACTAAATTCGCTTCCTGTAGATTTTCGCACCGTAATCTTGCTCTGTGATATAGAGGGATTTACCTATGAAGAAATGGCTAAGATCATAGATATACCTATAGGTACGGTGCGCTCACGTCTGCACCGCGCACGCCACATGCTCAAAGAAATATTAAAAAATTACGCCGATTCTCTAGGGTATAATACTGCCGATTAAAATTAAGTATGAAAAACAGCAATCAGCATTGCCATCAATCTGAGATGGATATCGAAAAAGTGTTAGATGGTGGATGTACCTGCCAAAACGAAAGAGAAAAAATCCTCGATCACCTGAATAGCTGTCCACAATGCCATGAAAAATATATGCAAGAAAAAAGGTTTAAAGACTTTATCCAGTGCAAAGTAGAGCGAAAAAAATGCTCGCCTTGGTTTGTCTCCGAACTTAAAAATCTTTTCTCCAGGCGCACCTTTTTTTGGTGATTAAGCTTTTTAGTAGCACTAAACTTCTCTGTGCCGTTTTGCGGCAATACTCCTATTAGCGATATGGCTATCAATTCCGTAGATAGACAAATATTTACAAAATTGAAAATAAACCGCAAACAAAAACATAGATCTTGAGTAGTGAGTATAATGCATTATGGCTAAGCCCCATGATACCTTCCTTCAATATAAAGGAGACCGTTCGCTTTTTTAAAGACACATTGGGCTTCTCATCTGTTTTGGACTCAGAGACTTATGCTGTATATCAAAAAAATAATTTGACCGTGCATATTTTACGGGCGGGAGAAAACATTGGACAAATGGAGGTTTATTTAGAAGTGGACAACATTGACGAACTTTGGGTGTCTATCAAAGACAAGGTAATGGAACTGAAAGTAAGAATACCCTTTGACCGTGAATATGGAATGAGAGAACTACATATTGAAATTCCACATACAAAGACACTTTTATTTATAGGGCAACAAATTATTAAATGAATAAAGAAGCACAGACCACTAACAATGGCTTAAAAGAAATGACCGGTGAAGTGATAAATTAAACATTTGTACGCTTATAAACAGTAGTGTTAGCTGGACAGTAAGTTTATATAAATCATCAGTTATTATAAGCCACTAATTTTATAATGAATAGTTGGGTATCCTATATGGCCTACCGCACAGAATAATAGCTACCGGCTTTGCATCATTTTTTATCGAATAAATGCATATATAAATCTTTCGCCCTATCCTATTACTTAGGCCGGATATTTTAGTATTAAAAGAACATTTTTAAGATCACCCATTTATTTTACTAAATCAATTACGTTTAGTGCTTATTTTTGGAACAGATTTTGAATGATATCATAAATAAGCAATTTGTATGGGAGAAGAAAAAATTTTGGGTATAGGAACCCTCATAGAACATACACATTATGGCCGGGGCATTATCGTAGAGATAAATCTGGGTACCTATACGGTGTGGACTAAAAGGCGTGGAGATGTGGAAATCTCTCACCGTGATGACCGTATAAAAATAGTGGAGGAAGTAGTGGAGGAGGGCGACCGCCTCAGCCTGTCGGATGTAGAAAAAGCACTTACGGGTATTCTCCGACAGTTTGGGGAGATCACTGAAATCGTTCCTATGGCAGAAAAGTGGCGCGGCGGAAAACTCATTATGCAGCCCGGCAAAGAAGGACTTAAATCCATAGAACTGCCCATAGATACGCTTTTTCATAAGATCGTGATGACCCGCGATCGCCTCCGAGTAATGGAGCAAAAGATAAATGCCTCTGCACTACTGGAAGATGAAAAAATAGCATTACAGCAGTACATCACTCGCACCTATGGGTCGCTCACCACGTTCAATGTATTATTTGCAGAAGATGAACACAAGTTTAAGGGCTCCGGAGGGGCCGACTAATCTCCCTGGTCTCAAAAGTTTGCCCAAGATTTATTTTATACCCGGATTAGCCACAGATAGTCGTATCTATACACAATACCAATTTCCCGGCTATGAAATGATTTACATGGATTTTATACCCCATCAGTGCAGTGAGTCCTTAGCCCAATATGCGGTACGGCTGGCCACTCATTATAAGGTAGAGCCCGGACATTTCTATATAGGTACTTCCCTGGGTGGCATGATAGCTGGCGAATTGCATCGGCATTTGCCCGCCAAGAAGACTTTTATCATATCCAGCCTTAAAAATAAAAATGAATTGCCATCCCTCTATAAGCTGGGTCGTTATTTTCCTGTGTATAATTGGATACCCGATACCACTCTTAAAGAAATAATACAACATTGGACAGCACATCTTCCCTTTCTCAAAAAATCGGTGCACGTTAATTTTAGGGAAATGGTAGAAAAAACCGATCCTGCTTTCATAAAATGGGCTATTCACAGCGTGCTTAGATGGAAAAGAGCGGATGTAGCCGATGGAGTTATTCATTTCCACGGAAACATAGATCATCTATTTCCAAAACGCAAAATAGCGAAGGCAGAATTTATAGCCCACGGATCTCATTTTATGCTAGCTACCCACTGCAAATTATTGCATGCCAAAATACAAGCCCATCTCTCGGTTTATGCGTAAATTTTCTTTGCGTGAGCTGGCTTTATACAATGGCCAAGACCGAGAGCAGGTATATATTGCTTATAAGGGTATAGTCTATGATGTCACGCACAGTCGCCTATGGCATACCGGACGGCACTATGCCCACTGGGCCGGTCAGGATCTCACCGCAGAGCTGGAAGAGGCTCCACATACAGCGGCAGTTTTTGAACGGTTTCCGGCAGTGGGCATACTCACTTAACTAGCTCATGGTGCTCGTTTTACTTTTTTCTCTTTTTAGAAGTGAATAAGACTAGATCCAGCAAAGCCTCTATTTCTGTACTAGCAAGAACATTATCTGAGAGTAGTACCTTTTCATCTAATCTCACGATCACAGCATTTTTATCTGCCATATTAAATAATAATAAGAGGGCTGCTTATATCCATCATATACATTATGTCTATGCCGCGATGATGCCATATACTGAATTTATTTCCATACCATATATTATTTTTACCCTCGATTTTTTTAGTTTTAGCACCAGTGATGTAGCAACCATGATTCTAGAAGCGACTATAAGCTGTTTACCTTCTCAGGCCCTTATATCTATTGCTAATTAGCCACCTCCGGCATCAACACTGGCAGTAGCATAAAAACAACAATAACATTTTAGGTATCCATGCCTCAGCGACTACCCACCAGCGGACTTCATTCTATGCGTGCATAGCTTGCCAATTCTTTTGTGAAACTACCTAATAAAACAATCCAATAGGAGAACATAAATTCGAATATGGAAAGGTATAAAATAAGAAAGATAATAAATTTCTCACCGTAGGAGGCGGAGAAGATTTATAAATTGATCAGAATTTTTGATACCCTTGCTATTCATCTTCAGTACCTGCATAGGAAACCATTTTTTTATACGATAAATAAAACGAGCACACCTGGGAAGAATGCCGTAAAACACTTTATTACCCGCTCTTTTTATAATCTCGTCATCTATGGTCTTGGCAGTGATGCCGGATTCTTCGATGAGCTTTTGGGCTATCACACCTTCCTCTCCCACGCCGCGGCAGTACTGCATAATATTGGTTTTAAAGAAAATAGGCATCACTATTGAGCAATTTATTCCCAGCGGATGCACCTCCGCATAGAGGGTTTCCAAAAAGGAGAGTGCGGCGGCTTTGGTAGCACTATAGGCACCCATATTAGGGGCACTGCTAAATGCTGCTGCACTAGATATATTTATGATATGTCCGCTTTTTTGAGATTTCATCACCGGCAAAAAAAAACTTATACCATACACCTCTGCTATTAGATTTATACCCAATATCCATTGCCAGTTCTCTATGCCGTACGTATCTATGGCTGTGAAGTCTCCCACACCGGCATTATTTATTAACAATTCTATTCCGCCCCATGTGGATAAATGATTTTTGGCAACAGATTTGCACAAATCTGCCTGAGCTACATCTAGTATCTAAGGGATAGACTGGCCTCCGGAGCCGGTAATGAGCTGTGCAGTTTCCATTAATGATCGTTCATTAATATCGCCAATGCCCAGATTCCAGCCATCGGCGGCAAGAATAAGACTTAGCTCTCTACCTAATCCGCTCCCAGCACCGGTGGTGAAGGTTCTCATTTTGGGAAATCGTTTAGTAAGCTCCAGCATATAATGAATGAGGGTTTAATGAATAAGGAATATTATAGTTTTTTTTAAAAGAAAAAAAATCTGAATTATGGTTTTCCACAAGACTTTTTTTACCTATTTTTGAGCTTAAAGGTATAAAATTATTAGCCCGGGAGGAATTAATTTTACCCTCGAAATGAGTTTTTGTAAATCAATAATTGGATAAAATGGTGCAACATATAGAAGCAATGATATTTGCCGCTGAAAGACCGGTGGCCAAAGTGGAAATCATAGAAACCCTCCAAAAATCCTCTGAGCACGCCATAGATCCCCAGATGATAGATGACTGTCTGGAGCAGATAAAAGCAAAGTTTGCACCACAGGATTTTTCTTTTGGATTAGTAGAGGTAGCCGGAGGATTTCAGTTTCTCACTAAATCGGATTATCATAAGACACTCTCCATCCATTTAAATCTGAAAGCTAAAACCAGACTTTCTACCGCCGCGATGGAAACCCTCGCTATCATCGCCTATAGACAGCCCATTACTCGTACTTCTATAGAACAAATAAGAGGTGTAAACTGTGATTATAGCCTTCAGAAGTTATTAGAAAAAGAGATGATAGAAATAGTAGGCCGCAGTGTAGGACCCGGAAATCCGCTACTCTATGCCACTAGTGAGCAGTTTATGGAGCATTTTGGCATAAATTCCCCTAAAGATCTCCCTCAGTTAAAGGAGGTTACACCCGCATTTAATGCTAATGAAGTGGGCACAGCCTCTGAGGAGGAACGCGATTCCGCAGAGGCAGCAGAATGAATCAACTATTTTTTTAATACCGGAATGGCAAATTTTCTTTGCATTTTTTTGTTACTTAATGGGTAATTATCGTCAGAAAGTTAAAAAAAAACACAAAAAAATGAAAGTTTTGTTTGTAGAAAATGGTATTGACCAAGGAAATGAGATAAAATACACACTGGAAAAAGAACAATACAAGATAGTAACAGCTGAAAATAAACTATCTGCATTGGAGAAAATGAGGCAAATGGATTTTGATTGTGTACTGATAGATTTAAACGCCGACAAGCTGGAAAATGGGTCGGAGCTTTTTCAATTGTTAAATCGCGACAATATGGCTACGGGTATGATTGTCCTTACCGACCATTCCAGCTCAGAACGCAAAGCCATCATCCTCGCGCATGGGGCAGATGATGTATTGCCCAAAAATATAGAAAGCATAGAGCTCCACGCAAAGATTAAGGCTGTATGCCGCCGATTGAAGCGGTCTGTTTTTGAAATACGCTTTAATGAGATTTTTATGAATATTAATCGCAGTGAGGTGTCAGTAAAGGGAAGGCTTGTAAAGCTTACTAAGATGGAATTTCAAATTCTTAAATTCTTTTTAGAAAATAAAAACCAGGTAGTTTCTAAAGAAGAAATGGTGAAACAGCTTTGGAGAGGGCAAGATGATGATACCAGCTATCATTCACTCTATACCCATATAAAAAATCTCCGCAAAAAACTTATAGAATGCGGCTGTCGGGATTATATTCAAACCATTTATGGCTATGGCTATAATTTTAATGAGATGATGCTAGTGGGCTATACGCAGCGTTAATCTCGGTATTTACATCTTTAGCTAGATTCCGGTTTGCTGCTTTGCAGTGCTGTTTTTTTTTGCTCATAGAATATAAGCGGGCCGGTAGAAAACGGAGAAGCTATATTCTATTCTATATATAGCCCGTATGTTTATAAGACCACATAGACCCCCATCGCATTCATAAAGCTAGAGGCGGTAGATTAAATAGAACAGCATAGTTTCTACGCTTATACCATTATAAAAAACCCGGATTCTGCGTTCAAATATCGTCCTGAAATAGATGATATGGGCGACTCATACTATCTTTAGGCCAATCATTAAATGAACCATCCCTTGGATAAGAGCTCTGACTACAGGTCGCTGGCCAGAAAAATTTCGCTGGTAGAAAATGAGTCCTTCGGTTATAAAGACATCCTCACTGCACTACATCCGGCCTCCGTACCCGTAATAGGGATAACCGGTCCTCCAGGAGCCGGTAAAAGCACCATTACAGATAGATTAGTAGCCATCGTTTTAGAGCAAGGTATGCGCGTGGCAGTAGTGGCGGTAGATCCATCCTCGCCTTTTCATTATGGCGCTATTCTGGGCGACCGCATCCGATTTTCTAGATTTTTTAATAACACCGGATTTTATTTGCGATCTATGGCATCACGTGGAGCACTAGGCGGGCTCTGCGAAAAAATTATAGAGATTACAGATCTGCTTAAGTCCGAAAACTTTGACTACATTATCATAGAAACCGTAGGCGTGGGACAAAGTGAGGTAGAAATAGCCGGATTAGCCGATACTACGGTAGTAGTGCTGGTGCCGGAGTCTGGCGATGAAATACAGTCTATTAAAGCCGGAATACTGGAAATAGGACATATTTACGTAGTAAACAAAGCAGATAGATCCGGAGCAGATAGATTGCAAAAATTACTTGAAGAGCGCATCCAGGAAAATCATTATGAATACTGGACCCCGCCAGTGATAAAAACCAGTGCCACTGCAGGTGAGGGAATCCTATTGCTATGGGAGCAAATTTTGTCCCATCTACGCAACCCGGCATTGCAAAAAAAACACCTCTTTCTGCTGGCCGAAAAACTCTACAGACTTATACAAAAAAATCGTATGGCGGATATATCTAAGCATACTTTACACCAAAGACTGGAACAGGAAGTTAAACGCCTCGATTTTAATCTTTACAAGTTTGCCGATGAGTGGAAATAGCGCAAGGATAAACGATGAAAAACATCATACCTGGTTTTTTCCCTTCGCTAATAACCGAATCGTTAAACCCATAAACGGCCTTAGACTGTGCAATGAAATCCTGATGCAGATTCTGGGTTTAAATTTATTTATTCCTAAGCTCTTAGAATATTTATCATCTCCTTCCGTATGATTGTTTATATCCCCGGCATCTATTATATTATTTCAGAATCTAATGATGCGATCATAGCCCAGTAGAAAGTAAATAATCCGAATGATTTGAGCCCACAGAGTCTCTCTTTAATAATTCTATCATAGAAATTGCATTTGCGGGCATAAAAAAAAGTGATGAGTCGGCATCCATCTCATCACTTTCATAAGCAGTGTTTAATTTTATAAAATAAACTAAGGACGTTTTACGAGGAGGGGCATACTTCCCTGCAGATTTTGTCCTCTGATGCTGAGTAAAAAATATCCTTGGGGTAGGCCAGAAGTAGAGACAGAGACCGGTATTCCGGGCATACATTCGGATACGAAAGACCGCATTTTCTTACCACTTATATCATATATTACTATTTCTACCCATTCAGCGGTATCGAGATCTATCGTCAAAAATGAGACATCGCTGGCCGGATTAGGATATATTGTAGCACTTATCGAATTAATGGATGCATCCGCTATTCCCAGCGGTCGGTCGCCATTGGCATACCAGATGGGCCAGTCTGCAGCTGGAATGACAGTAGTGGCATTTCCGCTGGCACTTATTTTATCCCCATTCAGATTTATGGTAGCTATTACTTTATCACTGTTTTGTAGTTTTGCAAAAGCCAGTTTATCATCATTTTTAGAATAGCTGGGATATCCTAATTGATTATTGGCAATAATGACGCCATTAGCACCTGTTTCCAGATTTGCTCCCATCACAGAAAAACTATTGTTATTCGAATCAATAAGATCGAAGGCGATGATGTGGGGCGAGTTTTTAGAATAAGAGGGATCTCCTAGGCTTATACCATCGGGAAGATTAGAAAATATTTTTTGAACCGTGCCATCGCCAAAAGTATTAGCGGCTCTATTCCATACTTTCATCTCACCCATATCCCAGTAGCTAAGGCTTCCGCCTCCTTGCTGGGGTATTTCGTTATAAGCATCATAGAGAACATACTCCCCAGAATAATCCCATTCCAGCACATCGGCATATAGAACCCCTCCGCTATTTACATTAGAGGTGTAGGTAGGATTGTATAATCTAAACTTATGCCATTGTTCTAAATTAAAATCATATACATAAATGGCAGTATCTATCTGGGTACTCACAGCGGCTAATCGGTTTCCATCTTTAGAGATCGCTACATTATCCCAAAAATTATCCGAGGTAAGGGCAGATTCGGGGAAATTCGATTGCGTCATATCTACATACCTCAGATTATGCGATCCATCTACGAAAACCAGCAGGCTTCCATCATCCGTAATGCTGGGTCTTCTATATACCGGAGTCTCAGTTATAACCTCATAATTAGTTCCTTGAGGTGTAGAGCGATAAAGCGTGGCCGGATCATCCGTATTCGTGTCCAGTGTTATAATAAACTCAGTGCCGGGATTCGTAATTATCTCCGTTTCATAATTTCCAGGCCCGGCGGCTCCGGCTATACCCACCTGATCAAAGGCAGATGCGGCGGCATTTACCTCCGTATCAGTATATAAGTCGCCGGCGGCTTCCATTACAGCTATACGAAGGTCGGTAAATTTGGAGGAGTGGGTGAGATAGTCGTCTAGGGCTTTATAGTATATTTTTTCTGCTTTATCTTTAGAGATGGCGGTAGCGAGCAGATAAAAGGCCTTATTGGGTATTCCGCTGTTTATATGTACGCCACCATTGTCCTGAGTGCCGGTATATTTTTCGTTCATATCTGCGGGCTGCCATCCAATGTCATTGAGACTATTACCACCGTTATGCGGATTTTGCATATCTCTCAGGCATCCGGTAGGAAAGAATTGATTGTTTACAATATCTTCGCCTAGCTTCCAGTCATCGCGGTCTATCATTACCGCAAAACAATCTGCCATAGATTCATTAATAGCACCGGATTCACCTTGGTACTCCAGGTTAGCGGTGCTCTGTATCACCCCATGTGTCATCTCGTGGCCACCTACATCTAATGAGCCACTGAGGGGCGAAAAGGCCTGGGCGCCACTTCCATAAAACATATACTCGCCATTCCAGAAAGCATTGTCTAATCCTCCGCCATCATCATCGGCTACATTTATAAAGGATACGATATCACCACCCTGTCCATTTATACTATTTCGGAGATGGGTGGCGCGATAGTATTCGTAGCACAAGCCGGCGTGATTATGTGCCGATACAGAGCGGGGACTGCTGCTCCAATTATTATTAGTAGAAGTTACCTCTGCATAGCTGGGATTGCTAAGTGGGGTATTCTGCATATTGAGCGTGATGATGATGCCATCTCCTTCCTGAGGTTCCTGGCTTATGTTGCCGGTAAACATTGGTCTGGAGCCATCTATCATCGTATAAGAATTGCCACTGAGCTGCCACACACGTATGGTTTGATTTACGCCATTCAGGTCTGTAGCACTCGCAGTAGTGGGTCCTATCTCACAGGTATGATCATATTTATGAAAGACTTCGCCATTTTCAGCATTTATAAAGTATTCATATAGCTTTACAAAATTTGGTCTGGCGGTTATATGCCATACTAGCGCGACATCTTCAGAATGAGGATGTCGGTATATAACGAGTTTGCTTAAAAACTGGCCTTGGGGATAGTACTTATCTTCTGCCTCCTCGAAGGGTTTATAAACCGTTTCTTTAGGCAGGTCGCTTTCAGTAATCTGTATGGCTTCTGCTGCGGTGAGTATAGGCTGGGAGGCTACCCCTTCCGGGGTGGGCTCATACTGTCCCATAAAAATCATTTCTCCATCAGGTCTTATATGTATTCTAGCATCGGCACCATAGAAGGGTATGCCATTGTATTCCTGGGTTATTTTTATCTTCCAGCCGCCATCCTCTTTTCTTTCCGAGAGGGAAATTTTCCATTCAGCATCAGGATTTTTTAACAAAAACACCTTGTGGTTTAGGTTTATGATATCGCGCACTGCAGCAGTGGCCTCCTCGGGAGTGAAGAGCATCTGAGGCAATAGATGTCCTTTGAGATAGCGTGGGAGTCCATTGTGCTCATTATAAATAATTTTGCACAAAACAGATTGTTCATCATAAGAAGTAAGAAGCACCCGCTGTTCTATATCTACTAAATGGCTGGAGGCATCGGTGAGGCTATAGGAAAAACTAGGTTCACAGCCATGCCCTGTTTTCATTTTTTGCTCTAATATGCCTTGAGCCTGTATAGCTATACAGCCCCATAAAGTTAGGGCGAGGAGGGTAATTTTATCTTTCATATTTCGTGGTATCAGAGATTTGAGGATGGGTTTTTACTAGATCCAATAATTTTACATAAAAATGAGCCAGGGTATCAGCTACAGGATATTTATAGTCTCCCCATACATACCTGTTCAGGGTATCCTTGTCCTTTATCACATATAAAAATTTACTCATATTGCCAGGATATATGAATGGGATGCTATCCTGCGGAAGTCCTTGCACTGCGGAGAAATAGGTTTTCAAGTCCTTTTTCTTTTGTGATGGTAACTCTTCAGCTTTATCTTGTAGGGAAGTTTGCTTAAATATTTGGCCATTTTCCAGCATCATAAATGTGGTAGTAATACCACTAAAGCCCCCCCCAGATCCGAAGTGTATCTGTGTTTTTTCAAAAGTGTCAGGCATATACTTGGCCGTTTTACATCCGGCCACCGCCAGAAAGAATATCATTACTTTGATAAAATTATTTTTCATATCCCCAAAAGTATTAAACTTTTTCATTAAGACCACCAAGCTATACTTCATTTCTCTTACTGCGGTAGCAACCCATTAGACACGATAATGTAAGATTTGTTTATTTATAGTCAAAATAAACTTGTAGGGCAGTAAGAATACCGGATCTTCACCATCCTCATCGCTTTATTATCTATTTTAGTTCCTCACCAGGTGATATTCATCTTGGATAAAGCCAAATGTAATAGATAAGAATAATTATCGTTTTTAATACAAAAACCCATATCTTTACCATTAAATTCTTCATTTAAAAACCTTATTTTATGCATCGTTTTGTTTTTTATGTTCTCTTATTAGGTGTGATTTTGTTTCCTTTGTTTTCAATGGCTCAGTCCCATACAGAAGCGTCTAAGCGCATACAGGCCATTTATGTAGAAGGCTTAGGTGCCGCCTTTACTTATGCGTTTACTTATGATACACGTTTTACACCTAAGCCAGAGGGTTGGGGAGTAAAAATCGGCGTTGGTCCTTATGTATATAAGGACGATTATTATATATCTCTTCCTCTTCAGGTATATTATCTTTTTGGGTCTTATAGGCATTTCTTTGAAGTGGGAGGCGGTGTCACCGGGGTTTTATCTGATATAGAACCGAATTATTATTATGATTATTCTATGGGGGCTCACCTACTGGTCTATGACACTAATTATAACATTTTTAATCCCGGCAAAAACAAAACCTTGGTAGCCACGCTGGCCTTTGGCTATCGTTTTCAGCCTGCTCGTGGGCTTATTTTCCGTGGCACCCTCACGCCATTTTTTGGCCTATTTGGCCAAGAAAATTTTGGTGGTAGAAAGCCCTATTTGATTCCCTATATGGCCGGGGTTTCTCTGGGCTATTCTTTTTAAGTACCCGATACCATTTTTATAGCGGGCGGTTATTTACAGCCTTATTATTATTTTGTATAATCTCATCTACGCGCTTGTATCGTAGCGAAAGGGGACTTTATTATGGGCGATACGGCCGGTTTCATTGCATTACACCCGCCGCCCGGGTGCTTTGCTCCTATCTTTTTATGACCCCCCCACCTATGGCCATCCGGCACGCATAAAAAGGATATCCGCTTCGCCCCCTATCGCATTGAGGCGTTAAGATTATAGTTTCGGACAGGCTATGCCCATTTTTGGCACGGTAATTGTCTTCATGACATTAAATGTCTAAAATTATGAAGTCGAAATTATTTTTTCCCCTACTGCTATGCTTAGCCATTCTTCCGCTTTGCTCATCTAGCAGCGGAAATACAGGTGCAGAACTCACCCACCTTAAGTCCTGGCAGTGGGAACTGGCTAAAAAGAAAGCCGGAGAACAAAACCGCATCATTTTTGTAAAAGGATATGCAGATTATTGTTTGCCCTGTAAGTTTATGGATGAAAATGTATTCTCAGATCCGGAGGTTATTAATTTCTTTAATGCTAATTTTGTAAATATGCTCGTAGATGTAAAAACTGAGGAAGGCAAATGGTTTATAGAAAAATACCAGTTAGACTTATTGCCCGCCATGTACTTTTTTTCTTCCGATGGTAAACTACTCAGTGCTAAAAACGGAAGCTTAGACAAAACATCTCTGATGAAGTGGGCACAAATGATAACCACCAAAAATTAAAATGTTCAGGTTTATTTTATTTCCGGGCTGGCAGCTTTAGGAGATTTCGGCCCTTTTTTTATTTGTCTCGTAATCATAATTTGTAGATAGCTTATATTGCCCTCATAATCCATCTATGCTAGAATTTTTTCAAAATATAGATTCTAATCTGCGTGTTCTTATCTATGAGAATGGGTTATGGTTTTATGTAATCATAAGTTTTATCGTATTTCTAGAATGTGGTACATTTATAAAAAGTTTTATTCCCGGCGACATGGTGTTATTTCTTTTAGGCAGTTTGCTGGCAAACGGCGAGTTAAAAGCCTTTCCCCTCTTAGCAGGACTGTTTATAGCGGCCATATTCGGCGATTTGCTGGCCTATTATTCAGCTAAATATGCGATGATATTCTCTAAAAGCTGGAGAGAAAAATACCTTCGAGAAGAAAACCTCTCTAAAACCAGAAAATATTTTGAAGAGCATGGAACCTGGGGTATCGTACTAGCCCGTATAGTCCCCTATTTGCGCGGTATGGCTCCCTTTGTGGCCGGCGCAGTAGAAATGAAAATAAAACGCTTTGCTATTTATAATCTCAGCGGAGCCATTCTGTGGGTGTTGGTTTTTGTATTTGCAGGATATTTTTTCGGTCATTTTCCATTTGTTCAGGATCATTTGGGGGTTATTTTAGTCCTATTATTGAGTGTGGGACTGGTACCCATATTGAGAGCAGTCATAAAATATTTTTTTCTACTGCACAGTTCTAAAGAATTATCCTAGCCACCTATGGGGCACCGTTTTTTTATCAATAAAAATTAGTAAAAGGATTACGGAGCCATCCCTATTGCCATAAAATCAGAACCTAGAGTAAAATTTGTACCTATACTTATGGAAAAAATAACCCCCCGGTTATTCGTAGATTTTTCTTACCGGAAGGATCGTGTTTTCAGGAGAAAAACGCGCTATCTGTGCCTTTATTTTTTGTGGAGACATACGCAATCCGTGCATAACTTCTTTCATCATTACAGCGAGCTCAGCATACTGGCCGGCATTAAAATATAAAGCTGCGTCTCCGCCGGCTTCCGTAAGTGAGCTGGAACTGGTGGTAATCACCGTTTTCCCATATTGCAATGCCTCCGCCACCGGCATTCCAAATCCTTCATATCTAGATGGATATATAACGGCCAATGCCGACTGATATAGCTGCGGCAGAGCCTCCAGAGAAATGTCTTCTTTAAAAAAAATACGGTTTGCTAATCCCCAGTTTTTTGATAATGCTTTCATTTTGTGCAGATAACTGCCGCCTCGTCCTACTATCCACAAGGGCAGTTCCATCCGGCTCTCCCGATAGGCTTTTATAAGTGTATAGATGTCTTTTCGCTCTTCTACGGTACCCACATAGAGCCAGTAATTCTCTGTATTATTTTCGTTTGCAGATATAGAGGGATAAAGAGGAGGATAAATAACTACAATCTTATTTTCTGGCACTTGGTAGTAGTGCATAAGGTCTTTGGCCGTGTGCATAGATACAGCGATAATAATATCAGCGGCACTACAGGCCTGGGAGGTTTTTAAATCATAAATTTTTCGATCTATAACAGGGAAAAAATGGGGGTAGATTTTAAAAATAATATCGTGTATGGTAACCACTTTTTTTATGCCGGTAAGTTTTGCCCAGGGAAGTTCATTGCTAAGGCCGTGATAAACCTGGATTCCATCTTTCTGTATATCGCTGGCTATACCTCGCCTCCTCCAGTAATGTGGCCAATATCCGGAATAAGAACCATTTAAAATATTTTTAGCACTAGGCAATGGGTGTGGCGGATAACTATCATAGAGGAGCAAGCTGTCTTGCGGAAAAAAACTGGCTAAGCCATTTACCATTCTTCGGCTGTAATTGCCTAAGCCTGTGCGGTTATGATAATATCGTTTAGCATCGAAGCCTATAATCATAGCGAGGAGAGAAATTCATTTAATACAGATTCCAGCATAGTATCGTCCCATTTTTCTATTGCCATGCCGGTATAAGAAAGACTCTTTGGATAATCTTTTTGTAAGCAAATATCGGATTGAATAACCATATAAAACTGTCCGTCTTTTTTCAGCTTTTGGGCCAGATATTCCTGCTCGGTTTGTCCGGGTGTAGGGATGAGCAAGGCTAGGTTTCCCATTTTGCAGATATCCATAATCGAAGTATATCCGCTCCTACTAATAATAAGCTCAGAAGTAGCCATTATTTGATTTATTTCATCAGAAGTGGCATAGTCCACTATTTCTAAGCCTTCTGTATAGCGATGCAGCCTGCTGCCTTCGGTAATACCGCGTACGAGTATCATTCTTTTACCCAGGGCTTTTAATTGCGGAATTAAAATTTCTTCCAGCACAGAGCGCTGTGGCTCCTGGCCGCTGAGAAGTATGGCTATATCGTACTGGGTAGGAAGAGATTTTTTATCTAATCTGGAAAGAAAACCGATATGTTTTACCTGGGGAAGTTTTTTTGTCCATTCGGCACTGGATAGCTTTCCGCTCAGGCTCTTATTGCCAGCCCTATCAGGTATCCAGAGGGCATCAAATTTCCGGATAAAGCTATAAGCACATTTTCCCAGTATTTTTTCCAGGCTCGCCATCCATCCCGGGAGAAAAAACGAAAGCTGATGGCTAATGATAACCGAGGGTACTCGTGTACTCCATAGACCATATCTGTTATCAGAAATCACTGCATCTATAGCATATTTATCTATGACCTCTTCCAGCAATCGGTGTTCGGATCGTATAGCACCTATGATCTGTGGCATCTGCTGCAGTATGGCCCATTCAAATTTTCCATTTTTCTGATACCGAATAGCCGGCCAGGGCAGGTCTATATATAAGAGCCCAGGAAATTCTTTTTGCAGTAGCAGACCGGATCTTCCGCATCCGGCGATAATGGGTATGGCCCCCCATCCTTCTAATGCCCGCAAAATGGGTATGCACCTGCAGGCGTGTCCAAGCCCCCAGTCCAGCGGGGCTACTAATATTCGTGGAGCTGGGATTGTAATTGTTTTGGCTGCCAATATAGCTTGTAATTTTTTTAATATGCCTGCGTTATAAGTTTATATTGGGTTTATTTTGGATATTTGCACGAATAATGATGAGGTATAAAAACGTTATTTCCCTACTGGGCTTTTGTCTTTTTTGTGTTTTTTTCAGCAGCTGTGCCGCATTTAAAAAGTCTAAATGTGATAAATGTCCTGAATTTACTTACCGCTGTGCGGAAAGTCTAAATCCCAATTCTTGAAATCAACGATAATGCCAAAAAACCCATTTCTGCTTTTAGTGTTATGTCTCGGTTTTCTGCTGAGCTCTTCGGGTTGTGCAGCTTATAGGGCTAAACGATGCGACTGTCCTACATTTAAATATCAAAAGGACCGTAAGCCCAGAAAATATCGCCGTCATTCTATGAATATTATAGTTCCTATAGAGCAGAGCAGTGGAGGTATCTTGCATCAAAATGTCTCCGCTTAGGAAGATTTTCCATTTATTCGATACCCTTACCTTATGATCTTCATATTTAATATTACACAATATAATATTAACATATTTATATACTATTCAATATCAATAATATACATAAATATTTTTAGTTTTTATTTAGATTTTTTTTCTTGCCAGAAAAAAGATTTACACAGCCCCAATCCATTATTTAGAGCCAAAAAGAGCCATTATCTGCAGAATATGTGGATAAATTAGGTTTAATTATTTCCTTTACCTATCTACTTTAGCTTTCCAAAATTGGGGATTATTTCACCAATGGGCATAAACGGAATTATTAATAAAAGGAAGAAAAGCAGATGAAGAAATTAGAAAGAATATTAGACGATGATAATGGCAGATTTGTATTATTTCCTATTAAATATGATAAGATTTGGGAAATGTACAAGCAGGCGGAGGCGAGTTTTTGGGTAGCGGAAGAAATAGACCTCAATCAGGATCTTGCGGATTGGGAAAAGCTGAATGATAGTGAGCGACATTTTATAAAACACGTGCTCGCATTTTTCGCGGCCAGTGATGGCATAGTAAATGAAAATTTGGTCGTAAATTTTATGCAGGATATTAAAATTCCCGAAGCCCGCTGTTTTTACGGATTTCAGATAGCTATAGAAAACATTCACGCAGAGACCTATAGCCTGCTCATAGATACGTATATAAAAAACCCCGAGGAAAAAGACTATCTCTTTAATGCCCTCAAAACACTGGATTGTGTAAAGAAAAAGGCAGACTGGGCCCTTCGGTGGATAGAAAATGCGCCGTCCTTTGGTCACAGACTCATCGCTTTTGCTGCAGTAGAAGGGATATTTTTCTCCGGTAGTTTTTGCAGTATTTTCTGGCTTAAGAGCCGCAATCTTATGCCAGGCCTTTCTTTTTCTAATGAACTTATTAGCCGCGATGAGGGATTGCACTGCGACTTTGCTTGCCTGCTATTTTCTATGCTAGAAAACCGGCCCTCTCTAAAAGAAGTAGAAGACGTCATCGTAGAAGCCGTGGCCTTAGAAAAAGAATTTGTGTCAGATGCCCTGCCCGTGTCGCTTATAGGTATGAATGCCACCCTTATGTGCCGGTACATAGAGTTTGTAGCAGACAGACTCTTAGTCTCGCTGGGAAATCCCAAACACTTTGGTTCTAAAAATCCTTTTCAGTTTATGGAAGCCATAAGTTTGCCACGAAAGACTAATTTCTTCGAAAAGAAAGTATCTGAATACCAAAAGACAGGTGTAATGACAAAGAAAGAAAATCAAGTAATCGCATTCAATGTTGAATTTTAAAAAGGAACGCGATTAATAATTAAAACTATATCACCTAATCCCCTACCCAATCCCGCACCTGACCACTATGTTTGTTATTAAAAGAAGCGGCCTGCGTGAGCCAGTCAAATTTGACAAAATCACCGCACGTATCGAAAAACTATGTTATGGACTGGACATCCGCTTTGTATCTTCGCTAGAGATAGCAAAACGGGTTATTCAGGGTCTCTATGATGGCGTTACCACCACTGAGCTGGATAATCTGGCCGCGGAGATATCGGCCTCTATGGCCACCTTGCATCCAGATTATGCAAAACTGGCCGAACGCATCGCCGTTTCTAATCTTCATAAGAGCACTAATAAATCCTTCTCACATACTATGAAGGAGCTATATGAATACATAGATCCACAGACCGGCCAGCGAGCAGGCCTCATCTCCGAAGAGGTATTTAATATTATCTGGGAAAATAAATCGCGCTTAGATTCCACCATCATCTACGATAGGGATTATCATTTTGATTATTTTGGATTTAAAACCCTGGAGCGAAGCTATCTGCTCAAAACCTATGGAAAAGTAATAGAACGTCCCCAGCATTTATTTATGCGAGTATCCATAGGCATCCATAAAGAAGACATAGAGGCAGCCATAGAAACCTATGATCTGATGTCTGAGAAATGGTTTATTCACGCTACCCCCACTCTCTTTAATGCCGGCACCCCTAAGCCACAGCTATCCTCTTGTTTTTTATTAACGATGAAGGGCGACAGCATAGAAGGCATTTTCGATACCCTTAAAAGCTGTGCAAAGATATCTCAGAGTGCCGGAGGAATAGGCCTGAGCATACATAATATACGAGCAAAAGGGTCTTATATAAAAGGCACCGGCGGCGAGTCCAATGGTATTATACCTATGCTGCATGTTTTTAACGATACCGCAAGATATGTAGATCAGGGAGGAGGAAAACGCAAAGGAGCATTTGCCATCTATCTCGAACCCTGGCATGCCGATGTTTTTGATTTTTTAGAACTCAAAAAAAATCACGGTAAAGAAGAAATGCGCGCACGCGATCTATTCTATGCAATGTGGATACCCGATCTTTTTATGAAACGGGTAAAAGAAAATGGCCTGTGGTCCCTGTTTTGCCCGAATGAAGCACCCGGACTATGCGACACACATGGCGAAGCATTTGAAAAACTTTATGACCAGTATGAAATGGAGGGAAGAGCCAGGAAAACCGTAAAAGCCCAAGACCTGTGGTTGGCTATTATGGACAGCCAGATAGAAACGGGCACCCCATATATACTCTATAAAGATGCCTGCAATGAAAAGTCTAACCAGAAAAACCTAGGCACCATACGCAGTAGCAATCTCTGCACTGAAATTGTTGAGTACACTGCTCCGGATGAAATAGCAGTATGCAATTTAGCCAGTATAGCACTCAATAAATTTGTTACTGCCGAAAAAGAATTTGATTTTGAACAACTGGATAGGATAACCCGTGTAGTTACCCGAAATCTGAATAAGATAATAGATGTAAATTTCTATCCAGTAGAAGAAGCGCGCCGCTCTAATTTTCGACACCGCCCCATAGGTATAGGTGTGCAGGGACTGGCAGATACCTTTATTTTAATGCGTTTCCCCTTTGACAGTGAAGAAGCCAGAAAACTTAACCGCGATATCTTCGAAACCATCTATTATGCTGCGATGACCGCATCTATGGAGCTTGCCCAAAAATGGGGGCATTATGAAAGTTTTTTAGGATCTCCCCTCAGCAAGGGACTGTTTCAGTTCGATCTTTGGGGGGTGAAGCCTTCTGATCGCTATAACTGGGAACAACTTAGAGAAGAGGTAATGCAATATGGCGTGCGAAATAGTCTCCTATTAGCCCCTATGCCCACAGCCTCTACTTCTCAAATTTTGGGAAATAATGAATGTATAGAACCATATACCTCTAACGTTTATACACGAGGAGTCCTTTCTGGTGAGTTTGTAATCATAAACAAGCATTTGCTCAACGATCTCATAGCCCTAGGGCTTTGGAATAATGAAACGAAAAATGCCCTTATCGCTAATAATGGGTCTATAATGAATATAGATACTATACCTCCCTCCATAAAAGAACTCTATAAGACGGCCTATGAGATAAAACAAAAAGCCATCATAGACCTCGCAGCAGATCGCGGCGCTTTTATTTGCCAAAGCCAGAGTATGAATGTATTTGTACAGGATGTTAACTATAGCAAGCTCACTTCTATGCATTTCTATGCTTGGGAAAGGGGACTTAAAACAGGAATGTATTATCTTCGATCTAAGGCAGCCGCCGAGCCTATTAAATTTACGGTAGATGCCCAGTATATGAAGGACTTTAAAGAGAAAAAGAACCAAAAGGACGACCTAAAAAAAATGCTGGACAAAGTAGAAAATGATGCATTGTCTCTGGATAGTCTGGATCAAATAGCAGTTAAACCTGCCGTATCGCCCATTGGATATAAAACCGCTATACTGGAGAATGTAGTCATAGATCATTCCTCCACTCCTAATAAGAATAATGAAACTTCCATAGGATATAAGATAGAACCAAGTGAGCAAAACACAATGGTAGATTTTACGAGCGAAGATCTTAGTGCGGTAAAAAAATTCTGTAGTATAGATGATCCTACCTGCACTACTTGCAGTGCCTAATGAACCGCATCTGTACAACTAAGCAAGGCCTCCTCTGGTGGCTTTTTTATATAAATGAGCAAGGTATAACCAAGGAAAATGATGCATAGCCTATAAGAGAATACCGGTACTAGAGAGATATGATGAAAACAATATTAGCATAAAAATATCCTGTAGCCCATAAGATGCCACCAGAATGGGGCTTATAGGGCAAAACCGATGAACAAGGCATTATTAATAATAGCCCCACAGAAGATAAAAGATTGGGAGAAAAGACAAGGCTGGTACTGATGAGGAGGCCTCCCACCTAAGCCTGTATAGAGAATAAAATGAGGCGAAGAATAGCGGCGGGATTAGGAAATCTTACTATAATGAGATTCCGTTTTATGGCGAAGATATTCTAGGTGATTGCGCAATGGCAGATGGGCAGCTTGCATAAGCTCTTCATCAGAATCTATAATTTTCTGTGCTGCAGTACGTGCTTGGTAGAGTATGTGTTTATCGCGAGTCAGGTCGGCAATCTTCATTTCTAAAAGACCACTTTGGCGAGTACCTTCTATATCGCCGGGGCCACGAAGTTCCATGTCTACCTCCGCTATCACAAAACCATCATTGGTTTCTACCATCGTCTGTAAGCGCTTGCAAGCCTCATTGGTGAGTTTGATATCGGAGATGAGGATGCAGTAGGACTGATCTGCCCCCCGGCCCACCCTGCCGCGAAGCTGATGTAGCTGACTGAGTCCGAATCGCTCGGCACTTTCAATAATCATCACCGAGGCATTGGGAATATTTACGCCCACTTCTATGACCGTGGTAGCCACCATAATATTGCTTTCTCCCCTGGCAAAGCGTCTCATTTCAAAATCTTTATCGGCAGCAGACAATCTTCCGTGCATCACGCTCACCTCATACTGCGGCCGCGGAAAAGAATTAGTGATGGCTTCATACCCATCCATAAGGTGCTTATAATCCATCTTTTCTGATTCTTCTATGAGGGGATATACGATGTAAATTTGTCGGCCCTTAGCTATTTCTTGTTTCATAAAATGAAAGACTTTAAGCCTATCGCTGTCGTATTGATGTATGGTTTTAATGGGTTTGCGGCCGGGTGGCAATTCGTCTAGTACAGAGATGTCCAGATCCCCATAGAGCGTCATAGCCAGGGTACGGGGGATAGGAGTGGCAGTCATTACAAGTATGTGAGGAGGAACTTCGTTTTTAGCCCAAAGCTTAGCCCGCTGCTCTACACCAAACCGGTGTTGCTCATCTATGATTACCATACCCAGATTCTTAAAAATGACTGCTGGTTCTATAAGTGCGTGGGTACCTAGGAGAATATGGATAGTGCCATCTGCCAGATGGGTTAGAATATCTTTGCGAGTTTTACCTTTTACACTTCCGGTGAGGAGGGCTACTTTTAGTCCTAAGGGGGTAGCATACTCACTAATGGATAGAAAGTGCTGCTGGGCCAGAATCTCCGTGGGCGCCATCAGGCAGCCTTGAAAATCATTGTCCAGTGCTATGAGGAGGGAGATAAATGCCACGATCGTTTTGCCGCTTCCCACATCGCCCTGCAGAAGACGGTTCATCTGAATGCCGCTGAGCGTATCACGTCTGATTTCACGCAATACATTTTTTTGGGCAGTAGTGAGGGCAAATGGGAGATGGTGAGTATAAAAGTCATTAAAAAAAAAACCCAGTTTTTCCAGCAAGTAACCTTTATTTTTTTTGTGGCCCACTTTTATTTTTAACAGTCTCATCTGGATCAAGAAAAATTCTTCAAATTTTAATCTAAACTGGGCACTGGCTATTTGCTCCTCATGTAAAGGATAATGAATGAACTGAATGGCTTGGCTGCGTCCGATAAGATTATTTTCCTTCAATACGGTAGGCGGAATAAAATCTCGTATCTCTTCAGGGCTAATCTCATTAAAAATATTTTTTATTAGAATGCCTATTCCTTTACTATCCAGGCCACGGCTTTTGAGTTTTTCGGTGGAGCTGTATATGGGCTCAAATTTATTGGCAATGCTTATATCTTTTCCACTTATCCATTCTATTTCCGGATGTGAAATATTGGCTAGTCCTTTATAAAAGCCGGGTTTCCCAAAGATGAGATACTCTGCTCCCGGTTTTAGTATCTTCTCGATATAAGAAATGCCCTGAAACCAAATTAAGTCCAGCACCCCGGTAGCATCTTTAAAACGGGCAACCAATCTTTTTTGCCGTTGCTGTCCCAAGACCTCAATCGAAGTTATTTTCCCTCTCAATTGTATGTATTGCTTATCCGGTGTGATCTCGCTGATGGTATGAATTTTAGTTTTATCTAAATACCTGAATGGAAAATATTCTAATAAATCACCCCATTTGCGGAATTTAAGCTCTTTTTCTATTAAATCTGCTTTTGCTGTACCCACACCCTTTAGGTATTGTAGAAGATTATCCAGTTTATTATATGGAAGTGGTGTATTCAAAACGAAAGCAAGACGATGAAATATTCGGCTAAAATAGATAAAATGAAGAGATGTGGATAATAGGCGCAGGGGTAATTTGAAAGTGGTGAGTTTTTTGGGGGGTTTATATGTGCACTAGTAAGGCAGTAATGATAATAATGTAAAGCAAGATTAAAAAAATATGTAAAAATATTTATATAGCGTTATAAGAGGGTAATAGGGTTTTTTAATACAGATTTTTTCAAATTACCTATAATAATCCTCAGAGTTGTATTCGTAAAGATATAGTAAGATGAGGTTCTGTATTTTTTTTACGAAATTTGCCACCCAATAAGAATAAATAAAATGGGAAGAGCATTTGAATACCGAAAAGCTTCTAAAATGAAGCGCTGGAGTGCTATGGCTAAAAACTTTACTCGTGCCGGAAAAGAAATAGCCATGGCCGTAAAAACCGGAGGCCCTAATCCGGATTCAAATGCCAAACTGCGCATAGTAATACAAAATGCGAAGGGGTTTTCTATGCCTAAGGACAAGATAGAAGCAGCGATAAAAAGAGCCTCTTCGCGAGAAGAAAAAGATTATGCCGAAGCTAGCTATGAAGGATATGGACCTTTTGGCGTAGCTATTTTTGTAGAATGTGCCACGGATAATTCCACCCGCACGGTAGCAAATGTGCGCCACTACTTCAGCAAGATGGGCGGCTCTTTAGGAACAAGCGGATCATTAGAATTTATTTTTGACCGCAAGGCGGTATTTAGACTTAAAAATGAAGGGCTGGATTTAGATGAATTAGAATTAGAACTCATAGATCACGGATTAGATAAAATAGAATTAGACGAGGAGGAAATAATAATTTACACAAATTTTCAGGATTTCGGCACTATGCAGTCTGCGCTAGATGCCAGAGGATTAGAAATACTTAGCTCTAATATTCAGCGCATACCCACCACTACCAAAGCATTGGATGATGAACAGGCCGAGGTAATCATAAAACTAATAGATATGCTGGAAGAAGATGATGATGTAATGAATGTATATCATAACATGGAGTAATAAAATAGATACACTTTTTAATGAGGGCGATGAATATAAAAAAAGGACAAAGGCTATACGCGTACTTTGCAAGATTAGTCTAGTCCTAATTCTTTTGCAAACCATTTTTTTATAAGATCTCCGGTGGAGGGTTTCAGATCTTTCCATCGTTCGATATGTAGTTTTATAAGTAGCACACCGCTAGTGGGTACTTCTAGGGGTGGCAGGGAACATAGAATACCGGCTAATGCTCCGGTATCCGGCTGATGCCCAAAACAGGCTATGGTGGCGAGGCTATCATCCAGGGTTTGTATAAGCTGAATTATTTCAGTAGGGCTAGCAAAATAGAGCTCATTACAGATAAATAGGATTTCAGGATTTAGCTGCAATACATCCATAAAAATTTCGGCAGTATCGCTGGCTCGGCGTGCCGGGCTGCTAAGTACCCATTCTATGATTGCATTGTTTCTGTGCAATAATTCAGCGATAGTACGGGCTCTTTTCTTTCCTTTAGGCAATAGAGGCCGTAGGGCATCGGTAAGCGAGGGATCGTCCCAGCTGGACTTTGCGTGGCGGATGAGGAAGAGGTTTTTCATAGAAAAAGAGAGGGTAATAATATCACCATAAATACAAAGAAAGTAACATAATTAATAATTAGGGATATAGGTCTTCGGCCATACTAGGCACTCGATAGATTTTAGATACGCTGCCATCAGAATCTATCAATATAGCCGATAGTGCGTTTCCCTGGGCAGCTCCGGTGTCTATGCACCAGGCATTGGCTTCGGGATAGTACCTGGCTTCAGATTTAGGCGTATGCCCATATACTTGTATTTTTCCCAAGTTTTTTATGCTGGTGCGGTTCCATAGTACGCTTTTAGGATTGGTTTCGCCATAGGGATCGGGATGATGAGAAATGCCGGCGTGTGATATATGTAAATAATTATTTTCAAAAAACAGAGGCAATTTTTTTATCCAAATGAAATGAATATAGGGGTTTGTATTAGCCGCTTCATACTGTAAGAGGGTTTGATGACCACTTTGTTCTATCCATTTTTCATTACCCCCATCCAAGTGTTTTATCATTTCATATTCGTGATTACCTTTTAGGACGATCACCGGTAGTTTTGCTCTCAGGCTTAGAATGAGAGAAATTACTTGCGGGCTATATTTACCTCGGTCTATGATGTCTCCTACAAAAATCAGCTGTTCTTTTTGCGGGTTCCATTTGGTGAGTAGGGCACTTAGGGTATAAAGGCAGCCGTGTACATCGCCCACTATAAAAAAAGGGTTATTCATAACATAAAATATGGGCTATTCTCTATCAAAGAAAATAGTAGCCCAGGTCTTAGGTGATTTAGCTTATAAAGATTTCTTTTTAGCTTTTTTATCTTTTGTTTTTATGCTTTTTTTATCGGATTTTTTGGCAGCCTTTTGTTTTTTCTTATCGTTTATGATTTCGGGAGCGAGTATAGTGCCCCGGCAGCTGGGTGTATGGCAAAGACAGCTATAAAGTTCCTCGTCTTCTTTGGTGTGCTCTGGCTGTCTTTCGTATCTGTAATCATAAACGATTTCTTCGCCCTTCATCACATCACGAATGGTTTCCACAAAAATTTCCATTCCATACTGAACCGGCTCACAGTTTGGCTCACAGCTATGATTCATATAGATGCTTTCATTGCCGCCTACCGCACCATCTATGACTTTATTTTTTCCTAGGGAAAACAAGAAGGTGTGATGCCTTTTCATAGCGGCATCATTATAGCGCTTATTAGCTTCTTTATCGCTGATGATTTCGCCCACATATTGAATAATCTGGGTTCCCTTAGGGATGTTTACTTTAGCAAAGGAGCCATATCCCTGAATTTTGGATTTGCGCACCTCGAAATAAGGGTTCGAGGATTTAGGTTTAGGTAGTTTCTGTGTGCTCATAAAATCCTTTTCCTGTTTTTTTCCCTAAGTGACCGGCCTCTACTTTTTTTTGTTGTAAAATGCTGGGCCGGAATTTAGGGTCATAAAAATAGGCTTCGTAGAGAGATTGGGTTACGGCGTGATTTATATCTATGCCTATAAAATCCATGAGCTGGAATGGTCCCATTTTAAATCCCTGTGCTTCCATAGCCCTATCAATTTGGGTTATACTTATGTGTCCTTCTTCGGCCATACGAAGGGCTTCTACATAATAGTGGCGGGCCACCCGATTTACGATAAAACCAGGACTGTCCTGAGTTTTTACCGGTATCTTACCCAGTTTATGGATAAAATCTACAGCCAGCTCTATCACTGTACAGCTAGTATAAGCAGTACTTACCACTTCTACTAATTTCATGAGGGTAGCGGGATTAAAGAAGTGAAGACCTATAAAACGCCGCGGTACAGGTATGCCGGCAGCTAGGCGGGTTACAGAGAGGGAGGAGGTATTAGAAGCCAGTATAGTATTCTCAGGGTTTAATTCGGCCAGGCGCTTAAAGAGATCAATTTTAATATCTGTTTTTTCTACTATAGCTTCTATAATGAGCTGGCCGGTACATTCATAGATGTCCGTAGAATAGTTGAGTTTTTCTGTGGTGAGAAGGATTCCAGCCTCATCTATTTTTCCTTTTTCAAGCCATTTTTTCAGGCTTAGATTTATCTGTATTTCGGCTCGCTTAAGGGCGGTGTGTTCTATATCAAACAATCTGGTATTGTATCCGGCCAGTGCACATACCTGAGCTATGCCCGATCCCATCGTGCCAGCACCTATAACAATTACCTGAGAAATATTTGTATGGGTGTTCATTAATAGAGAAAAACGCTCTCCGGTGCGAAGTTACTGTATTGTTTTATATTTAGCCTAAGGACAGTAAAAAAAATTTATAAGCGATCATTTAATGGCCTCAGCTTTATCATTAGAAGTAATGTTAGCATCGTAATAGAGGCACTGTAATGGGTATGTCTATATTTATCTTATGAATATTCCTTATATCACATAGCGGTAAAAGCAAAAATTAACACTAACGTATAAAGTAAAAAAGCCGCCCACCCTTCACAGGATGGAGCGGCCACACGACAAACAAAAAAATAAGGCATTTATTCTTTTATATCTTCTACTACTACTAAGCTGCTAAAGGCTTTATCCTTTATTTTTATTTCTAATTCTGCAGCTAATCCGGGATTGTCAGCCAAAAAGTTTTTAACATTTTCACGACCTTGACCTATCTTATTGCCATTGTAGCTAAACCAAGACCCGCTTTTTTCAATAAAACCGAGTTCTACACTGTAGTCTATAATTTCTCCTATCTTAGATACGCCTTCGCCATAAAGTATGTCGAACTCGGCCACTTTAAAGGGAGGCGCCATTTTATTTTTTACCACTTTTACTTTGGTTCTGTTTCCTACGATGTCTTCGCCATTTTTTATTTGTGCTAATCTCCGTATATCTAGTCTCACGGTGGAATAAAACTTGAGTGCATTACCACCTGTAGTGACTTCTGGACTGCCAAACATAACACCTATTTTCTCTCGAAGCTGATTTATAAAAATGCAGCAGCAGGAAGTTTTATTTATGGCTCCGGTGAGTTTTCGGAGGGCTTGGGACATGAGGCGAGCCTGTAATCCCAGTTTCGATTCTCCCATTTCGCCCTCCAGCTCGCTTCTGGGCACTAGCGCAGCCACAGAGTCTATAACAATAATTTCTATGGCTCCGGATCTTATAAGCTGTTCGGCAATATCTAATGCCTGCTCTCCGTCGTCTGGCTGAGATATCATCAGCGTATCTACATTTACTCCCAGCGCCCGGGCATAAGTGGGATCAAAAGCGTGTTCTGCATCTATAAACGCGGCCATACCACCCTTTTTTTGGCATTCGGCTATCGCTTGTATAGCCAGGGTCGTTTTTCCCGAAGATTCAGGACCATAAATTTCCACTATTCTGCCTTTGGGCAGGCCACCTATACCTAGGGCTATATCCAGCCCTATGGATCCGGTACCTATCACATCAGCTTTTACGACTTTAGAGTCGCCCAGGCGCATTACGGTGCCCTTGCCGTACAGCTTGTCCAGTTTGTCCAGGACCAGTTGTAATGCCTTGTCTTTTTGTTCCATTTTCTTGTGTGTGTTTTAAAATTCGATGTAAAAATACCACTAATTTTAGTATTGTCAAGCAAAAATTAGTAAAAAGCTAAAATAATTATTTTTATCTTGTCAAAGATGCGCAAAAGAACCTAATTGATTAAATAAAAACCCTGGAAATCAAATATAAAATACACAAAAAACAAATTAGGTCCGGGATAAATAGGTAGCTCAGATCTCTTCTGTTACTAATCCCACCTGCGGGTGGGCTTCATTGCCAGAGTTTATCCAGAAATTATTAGTTCCTTCGCCTATAGAGATGAAAACTAGTTTGGCCTGTACCAGATCTAGTATGGACAGAAAGCGATAGATCGCTTCATAGCGGTCGCGGCAGGTTTCAAAGAGCCTTTCGAATGAAAGCGGTTCGCCTACTTGCAGCATCTCTATAAGATACTCTTTTTGCTCATCTATAGAGTAAGGCAACTTTACCACTGTGTGCCGCGGAGGTTCTTTTTCTTTCTCCTTCATCCTTTCCATCACACGGTTAAAAACCTTCATCAGTTTAAAAAGATTAATGCTCTCTAAATCCATCTCTGTGCTGAAATTATTGGCAATATGATAAGCTTCCTGTGTAATATTTCCCCTTTTCACTCGCATTCCCTGTTCTTCTTCCATAAATCGCAGATCCTCTACAATGTCTTTAAATTTTTTATATTCTATGAGCTTATCTACTAGCTCTTGCCGTGGGTCTATTTCTTGTCCTTTTTCATCCATTTCTTTTCTGGGAAGCAGCATTCGAACTTTAATACGCATAAGAGTGGCGGCTACGAAAATAAATTCACTGGCTACATCTATATCTACAACTTCCAGCTCTCTAATGTGGACTAAAAAGTCATCTAGCAATTTAGAAATGGGGATGTCATAAATATTTATTTCATCTCGTTCTATAAAATAGAGGATAAGGTCAAAAGGCCCTTTAAACTGGGCAATATTTACTTCATAGTTCACGCCTGAAAATTTCGTTTTATGGGCTACAAATATAGTGCTTATATACACCGCTTTGTAGAGCCCAGGTATAAAAAAACCGTGGCTATTGCTATGTACCGGAGGCAGGGTTTATGTCGCCTATTTGATCTCGTTATCTGCCGGCTAATATTGTTTTTTCTTACCTACAAGACAGTCTTCCTACAGAAAAAAGGATACCTAAGGCGACTCGTCAGAATCATCTCCGCACGGACAAAATGGAGCTGTCAATAAAAAACTTCTTGTGGGCTACCATCCTACTAAATAAACATCAAAAACCTACGCATTTTTCGCTGTGTTACCCATGACCGGATGCCCAATAGTAAGTAAGCGACCTTGCGCTCATTGTTCCGGGAACTCTGCCATTAATAATGCTTCACTTAACTTTCTAATTCACTAATTCTGCTATTTCTTATAAAGTTTTTTTATAGCAGTGCCTTCCTCAGTGTCCATTTTCACCACATATAAGCCGGATGGGAGCATTGATACATCTATTTTACCCTCTATAGGATAAGAATTAGAAAACGCAATTTTTCCGCTCATATCAAAAATTTCTATAGAACTAATAGTTGTTTCGCCACTTATAAATATAAGATCTGTGCAAGGCACCGGATATAGCGTAATATTTACACTCATATCATCTATGCCAGATATTTGCATAATGTCTTCCTGATAACGTGGAAAAATCTGGTAACCCTGATCAAAAGGAGCAGAAGGGTCAAACTGGCCACCTATACCTATAAGATCAAATACACCGTTAGGTGCAGTCATACTATAGAGATCTACCTCGGCATCTATGCGCATGGTATAATTATTAGTACCATCTGTAAGGTTTATATTGAAGCCACTGCCAGTACCGGTCCATTGGGATACATCCGTTATCCATACTCCGTTTATGCGCACCAGTTCGGATTCTGTATTTTCATTTAAGGTGGTTACTAATCCAGGGATGGTGAGCATATTACCGGTACTAAGCAGCTCTATCGCAACTGGCAATATCTGTGTAAGACCATTAAACTGGCTCACTGCACCGGTTACCTGCAGTTCATCACCTTCAGTTACTGTATAATTAAAGGTGTTTCCTCCGCTGAATACCCCCATACCTCCAGTATCATCAATAATAGTAAAGGAAAGTCCGGTTGTGCTCATATTTATACCATATACGATACCACTAATGGTCACCGTTTCGCCCAGGTGTAGAGGAGTGAGATCAGGTCCATTGGCGCTAGCATCGGCTATGGGCAGTGTGGTCACTATGATTTCCTCATCATCGAGTATAGTAATGGTCATTTGTGAGCTATTGCCTATTACACAATCGCCGCTTATTACATTTAGGGTGAATATAGCACTTTCATCCCCTTCGGCTATATCATCATTTATTAATGTGAAAGTGGAGGTCATACTCATACTACCACCGGCAGTAAAATGAAGGGTAGAAGGACTGAGGCTAAAATCTCCAGAAGACGCCGTAGAGCTGGCAGAGTTTACGATAGCGATGGTGCAGTCGGCAGCATTATTTATTGTAATGATCATCGGAAGGGATGCGAAGCTGTCATCCTCATCTATGCTTAGTTCCGGGTTTTGAAAATTCACTACGGAAATGTTCAGGGATTCTATATCCGCTGTATAGCGAGGTACAATCTGGTATCCCTCTGTAAAAGGTGTAGCGGTATCAAACTGGCTGCCCAGTCCGGAGATATTCAATACACCTTCAGGCGCAGGGCTATTATAAAGATCGGTATCTTGATCTATTCTCACAGAATAAGTAAAAATGCCATTTGTTACATCTACATTAAAACCAGACCCTACCGGATTCCACTGGGACGGATCTACTAATTGAACATTTTCTAATTTTATAAGCTGAGATTCCGTATTTTCGCTAAGGGTAGATACTACTTGTGGCGCATCCAGCGCTTGGCCGCTACTCACTAATAAGATAGAAGAGGGAATAATTAAAGTAAGTCCGGCAAATTGACTAATATTCCCTATTACCTCTATGGCATCGCCTTCGGTTACAGTATATCCCAGATTTCCGCTAATAATATATACACCTATGCCACCAGTATCATCTATAAGTGTAAACTCTAATCCGGTAGGACGAAGATTTACCCCATATACTACCCCATGCAGTTCTACCAGTTCGTCTATACTTAGTGCAACACCCTCCGCGTCTTCTCCGGTTACCTCAGCTATAGGGTGATAAGTAGCACCAGCAGGAGCGTCATCATCTATAAGGGTAAGGGTTACAGAGTCGGCAGGACCTACAGCACAATCAGTACTGCTTATATGTAAGATAATAGATTCATTGGGTTCGTCCGTGCTATCATTAAAAATAGAAACGGGCAATTCGTTTTGTAGCCCACCAGCCACGGTGAAGCTAATTGACTCTGGAATACTAAAGTCGCTGCTATCGGCAGTAGAAAGATTATCAATGGTCATGTCGAGGGTACAATCTGCCGCTTGCGTGATAGTAAGAGGCAGATTTATGGAGCCAGCACTTTCATCTACAGAAAGATTATTGGTGAGTAGATTTATGGTAGGTTCATCGGGAGCTAAAGATCCGGTTACTGAAATATTATCTAATCCAAATTCATCCCGGCTACCGATACCGGAAAAATCATCGGAGGTAAAACGAAAATACACATAACCATCCGGTAGAATATTTACGTTAATGAGGTCGGCAGTAAAATGATTGGTAGAATATAGGCCATCCATAGCTTCAGGACTGAAATAATCGAGATTTTCTAGGGTGTTAAAATTTTCATTATCAGTAGAAAAAGCGGTGCTCCAGCTATTACTTCTTTCTTGATCATTTAATACGGTGAGATCAAATTCTAAATGAATGGCATAAAGGGTCTGTCCTGTCTCATTTTGCAGGCGATAGCTGAGGGTGCCGGGGGTAAATTCATTAGCGGTGGGCTGTATCCACAGTTTGTGGTCTCCACTCACCGGATCCAGAAAGAGATACATACCAGCACCTATTTCGCCGCCATCCGATATACCGGTATGATCGGCTCCAGTAGCAGTTCCTAAAAAATCGAGGTCTCCATCCGACCAGCCGGTAAAGGCCCAGTTTTCAGAATCGAGCTGGGTGGTGGAAGCGGGATGGTTAAAACCAGACCCATCATAGGATTCGAAATCTAATAGCACAGCTTCTCCGGGATACGTGAGAGTAAGTGCCTGAGCCTGAATATTTACGTTCAAAAAGAAAAAGAAAAGGGAAAAATAGAAAATGCGCATAAGATAGTTGGATTGAATTAGACAATATTGGCGGCTAATATCGACTAAAAAAAAGAAATGGACTTCATTCGATTTAAATAATCCATCGCCGCTGATAAATGTTTTGGAAAACGACCATCCGGAGGTGATAGAATTTGCAGAACATATACCACCGGTATTACACATCCTTCAGACCGAGCCATCCCTCGTTATTCGGTAATGAGAGCGGACCGGAGTCATAATGCCTATACCTATTAGGTAGAACCGGTCAAACTGAAATAAGGATTTGTGGAAAACCTATATAATATGGCCATTTTAATGATTTTCTAAACAAAGATTTTGTAAAAGAGCATAAAAACATTATCCTGATGAAATTTTTCTTGACATAAGTAGAAAAATGGTTTATTATTGCCCGTTTTTTAGAAGAGGGTAAAGAAACCACCAGAATAAAACGAAAGCAGATGAATTGAAATATTTTTTCAAAATCTGTTACTTTTTAAGAAAACACGGTCTTAAAAATGTTTTTAAATTAAAACCAAATAAAACAATATAATATGGCAATTAACTTAATGGATGTGATCGGCGGCTATATGAATAGCTCTATGATCGAGCAGGCTTCTCAGTTTTTAGGGGAAGATTCTTCTAAGACTCAGTCTGCGGTAAAGAGTGCGATTCCTTCTCTTCTGGGAGGATTAATGCAAAAAGCCTCTACTACAGATGGCGCGAGCAGTTTGTTTAATCTGCTGAATCAAAGTCAAAACGATGGCAGTGTGCTCAATAATCTCAGTTCACTTTTTTCTAACCGTGGTGCTATGGACAATCACCTGAGTGCGGGCAGTTCTATTTTGAACACAATTTTCGGCAGTAAATTATCAGGAATAGTAGACCTTGTAACTAAGGGCGGCGGTATGGGAAGTTCTTCTACCTCTACACTATTAAAGTGGTTAGCACCTATTGTAATGGGTGTGGTGGGCAAGCAAGTACGCTCACAGGGTTTAGGTCTTAGTGGTATCGTAGATTTACTAAAGGGTCAGTCAGGCTTTTTAAAGGCTGCTGCTCCAGCAGGGTTATTGAGCTCATTAGGTCTTAGTAGCTTTGATAATATTTTTGGATCCGGCGTTAGTGCAGTATCCGATGCTGGCAGATCTACCTATAATGCCGGCAAAACCGTAGTAAATGAAACGGCTAATAGTGGGTCATCTTTATTGAAAAAATTATTGCCATTTTTATTATTAGCAGGGTTAGCATTATTGCTTATACCGACCCTTCGTGGATGTGGAAATAAAGCCGTAGATGCTACTAAAGATGTTGCTAATACAGCGGTTACTGCTACTACTAATGCAGTTGATGCTACTGCAAACGCTGCAGGATCTGCTGTAAATGCCACGGCTAATGCCGCTGGTGCGGTAGTAGATGCTACTAAAGATGCCGCTGCAGCCACCGCTTCTGCTGCTACGAGCATGTGGGCTTCTTTAGGAAACTTTTTCAAGAGAAAATTACCCAATGGTATTGAACTAAACATCCCCGAAAAAGGAGTTGAAAATAAATTGATAAGTTTTATAGAAGACAAAACTAAGCCTGTTAGCAAAGACTTGTGGTTTACATTTGATCGTCTTTTATTCGATACAGGAAAATCTACCCTTAAACCAGAATCACAGGATCAATTAAAAGCTATTTCAGAAATAATGAAAGCTTTCCCTACCGTAGAGATAAAATTAGGAGGCTATACCGATAATGTAGGGGATGCTAAAGCTAATTTAAAGCTTTCTCAAGACCGTGCTAATGCTGTAATGTCTCAGTTAGTAGGTATGGGTGTAGCCGCTAATCGTATGAAGGCCGAAGGGTATGGACAGGATCACCCTGTAGCTTCTAATGATACGGAAGCGGGTAAGGCTCAAAATCGTCGCATAGACATCCGCGTTACAAAGAAATAAGAAAAACCTTACATTGTATAGAATTTAAAGCCGAAACCGATCGTTTCGGCTTTTTTATTGATATTAATCAAAAAAATGCCTCCCTCTTTTCTGGTTCAAAAAGAACCCTTAATTTCACAAAAAAATAATAACAAAACAAATGAAGCATTTTTTCCTTCTCTTAGTGGCAGTGTTTATCGTCTATCCATCTTATTCACAATTAGAATCTTATAATGTAATGCAGGAGGCAAGCCAGCAGGAAATGGAGCAGATAATTATAGATTTTGGAGCCGTACCTTCTCTTTTTAATATAGAATATGATGTAAAAGTTTATAAAGTACATTACTTGAGTTTACACCCCAATGGAGAGCTAATACCAGCCTCAGGAGCTCTGGCTGTCCCGGTGAATATGGACTGCCCGAAATCAATGGCCGTATATATGCATGGCACCGTTCTGCCTAAAACCGATGTGCCATCTTATGGATCAGATGAGTTGAAGTTAGGGATGATACTAGCCGCTAATGGATATGTGGTAGCACTGCCTGATTATCTAGGATTAGGTGACTCTCCAGGCTTACATCCCTATATACACGCTAAGTCTGAGGCCACAGCGGGTATAGATATGCTACGCAGTTCCAGAAGTATAGTCGATGCAGAGGGGCTGGAGTTAAATGATCAACTTTTTATATTTGGATATTCGCAGGGAGGACACGCTGCCATGGCTCTGCACAGAGAAATACAGCAGTTTCACAGTGATGAATTTATCGTAACTGCATCGGCACCTATGAGCGGACCTTATGATATAAGCGGTGCCCAATCCATCTATCTCACCCAGGATATACCCTATTCATCTCCGGTATATCTGCCATACGTGCTATTTGCTTTTCAAACCATTTATGATTTCCTACCACAAAATCCCGCAGATTTTCTGATAGAGCCTTATGCCACGGAATTACCTCCCCTGTTTATGAGTGGCGATCAAAATATTGGTTATGTAAATAGTCTGTGCCATCCTATACCTAATCAGATGATTATCCCAGAAGTATATGAGTCCTATACAAACGATCCGGATCATTATTTTAGAGCTGCTTTAGAAGATAATGATGTCTATCAGTGGGTGCCGGAGGCACCTATGAAAATATATTATTGTGCTGGCGATGATCAGGTGTATTACCAAAATTCGGAAGTGGCCTATAATTATTTTATAGCCCATGGTGCAGAGAATGTTCAAAAAGTGGACTTCGGTGATTTTGATCACGCCGGCTGTGTGCCCTTTGCCCTCCTCAATGGAAAATTCTTTTTTGATAGCCTGCGCGATCTCACTGGTGGTATGCAACTTACCTATCAGGCAAATTACAATGATCCCGGATATCACGTCTCCGTAGCTGTGAGCGGAGGACAGCCTCCCTATACCTATACCTGGACAGGTTCTAGTATAGATGCACCGGAAATAGATGTTCCTGCCCCTGGCACCATTACAGTTACCGCAGTAGATAGCCGCGGATGTAGTAATAATCTCACTATTAGTCTAGATGATCAGCCGCCTTTAGGTATGGCAGAACAAGATAAAGCCGTAATGAGCGTGTATCCAAATCCTTCCCATGGAGATGTATGGATAAATATGGACGATAAAGAATCGCTTCACCGCATCACTATTACCCATCTTAGTGGTCAAATGATTTTAGACATTAAAGGAGTACGCGAAAAATATTTCGTTAATAAAGGAATATTAAACAAGGGCATCTATCTGATACATATAGACGGCATAGCACTTTCCCAAAAACTGCTGATCCTTTAGGTAAGAAGCCAGAAAAACTAAGTCATAAATAGAAATCTCCTAAATAAACAGAATCCTAAAAGCTGCGATGTGCATTTTTTTATGCAGATTTGCAGAATATGGTAACAATAAGTCCCTTTAATGCCTGGAGACCTATACCCGATATAGCACCTAATATGGCAGCATTGCCTTATGATGTGATGAACCGCACCGAAGCCAAAGAATGGGCTGCCGGTAATGCGTATTCTTTTCTTCACATAAGCCGAGCAGAAATAGATATGCCCGATGAGGTAAATCCATACGATAAAAGCGTTTATGAAAAATCGAGCTCTAATTTTCAGTCTTGGATAAAGATGGGCTTCATAAAGCAGGATCGCCATCCCTGTCTTTATTTCTATAGAATCGAAATGGGAGAGGTAGATCAAACCGGTATTGTATGTCTTTCTTCCATAGCCGATTATGAAAATGGGATTATAAAAAAGCACGAATACACCAGACCGGAAAAAGAACAAGACCGGATAGACCAGATGTATGTATCCGGCCTGCATACAGAGCCTATTTTTCTTGCTTATAAAGAAATGACCGCTATCCGATCCCTTGTAGAAAATTATAAAACCCATCATGCCCCGGAATACAATTTCCTGGCGGAAGATGGTATTTCTCATCAATTATGGGTGGTAGACAATATACAGATTATACAGGAGATAATAGGACATTTCCAGCAGATGCCCTGCACGTATATAGCCGATGGGCATCACCGTGCTGCTTCTACTTATCGGGTAGGACTTAAGGAAAAAGAAGCTAATAAAAACCACAATGGGACGGAGGCTTATAATCACATTCTCACTGTTTTATTTCCGGACGATCAGGTAAGAATATATGATTATAACAGACTAGTCAAGGATCTAAACGGACTCTGCACAGCGGAGTTTTTAGATGCCGTACAGCAGCATTTTGAAATAGTGGAAAAAGGGGAGCATATCTTTAAACCCCGCGAAGCTAGGCATTTTGGATTGTATGTATCGGGTAGCGGATATCTAATAAAACTGAAGCAGGAAGTACCCATTTCATCTGATCCCGTCTTTTCATTAGATACCTCTATTTTGCAGCAATTTTTACTAGAGCCGGTTCTGGATATAAAAGATCAAAGAACGGATAAGCGCATAGACTTTGTGGGTGGAATAAGAGGAATGAATGAACTGGAAAAAAGGGTAAATAGTGGCGAAATGTCTGTGGCCTTTGCCATCTATCCGGTAACTATAAATCAGCTATTTACTGTGGCAGATTCCGGCCGGGTTATGCCTCCTAAGTCCACCTGGTTTGAGCCCAAATTGCGTAGTGGATTATTTGTACATCAATTTAGAGAATGGCATAAAGAATATGTATAAAAAAGGCCATAGAGATGGCAGCATGACCACATGTCTGAAATTATGGAGAGTAGGATTGCTAATATGGGCGGCATTGTTTTCCCTCGGCCTCTGTCCGATTAGTAGCCAAAACCCGTATAATATGAGCTGGAAAAAGGAGGTGCCTATCCTCAGTTTTGCGAGCATTAGTTATGCAACTTCTTATATTGTAGATAAAAAAAACAAACCACTGAGTGAAGCCCAACTAGCTATGCTCAATCCATCGAACATAAATTCATTTGACCGGAGAGCCACACTTCAAAGCTCTTTGCAGGCAGAAACAGCCAGTGATGTGCTTATGCTAGGCTCCACCTTTCTTCCGGCAATATTGCTGGCAGATAGGCGAGTACGCCGAGATATATTAATATTATCCGTGATGGGTATAGAATCCTTTGCTCTAAACCAATCCATTACCCACCTTAATAAGGTTCTATTTCATCGCAAGCGGCCATATACCTATAATCCGGATTTTAGTTTGGAAAGCAAAATGAAAAAAGATGCGATCCATTCATTCTATAGCGGTCATACTTCTTATACGGCTACTTGGTGTTTTTATACGGCCGCTATCTACCACGCCTATCATCCCCATCAAAAGGGAAGATATTTTGTATGGGCAGGAGCAGCGATTGTGCCAGCTGTAACCGGCATTATGAGATACAAGGCGGGAAAACATTTTTGGACAGACATAATAAGCGGATATATTTCGGGGGCAGTAGCAGGAATACTCATACCTTATCTCCATCAAAGTAAATAAAAAAAAGGAATTTTATGATACACAAAATATTTTGGATATGGTTTTCTATGTGGTGTGCAGGCTTACTATGAGCACAGGATAGTTATCTGTGGTCAAAACAATATGGCTATAATCTATCCGATGAATTTTTTAATGGAGTGATTCCCCTATCAGATGGAACTATACTGGCTTTTGGAAGCCAAAACAATAATCAAGGATATCTTCAAGATCCCTGGATATATAAAATTAGTACACAAGGTGATAGCCTTTATGCCGCCACCCTTTTTACCTCGCCGGGTACTGAGATAATAAAGTCCGGCACCACAGACCATATCGGCAATATTTATCTCACCGGTAGTAGCAATAGTGAAGATACCATAGAGCTCTTTGGCAAGGCTCCCCTCGTGCAAGATATATGGGTAATAAAACTAGATACGGCATTAAATATCCTTTGGGCGAATATCTACCCTAGGATAAACAGTGAAGCGGTGGATGACATGCTCATTGATGGAGAGTCGCTATGGCTGGCCGGTTCTTCAAATATCAATGACACTTCTCTCGCCACAGCCAGTGGCAAAGATTATTATCTAATGAAAATAAGCACTGAAGATGGCTTAGAAGAGGATAGCAGAACCTATGGTGGCACCGCCTATGATGAGGCGTTTATGCTTTTGGAAGATGGCAGCTATATAATTATAGGAGGCTATACCCAGAGTCCGGATGGAGACGTAGCACAGCTAATAGGGTTCAGAGATGCCTGGATACTGAGGATAGATAAACAAACACTCGATATAGCCGCACAGGTCACTCTAGGATTTGCAAATGGGGATGTGCCACGCGATATGATTAAAACCGCTGATAGCGGAATTGTATTGCTAGGGCAGTCTGCTTCTCCTGCCCTGCCCGGTTTTCACGGATTAGACGATATATGGATTTGTAAGCTGGATGAAAATCTACAGGTCCAGTGGCAATATGCTTATGGAGGCGGAAGTATAGACTCGCCTGGTGGAATAGTACAGGTTTTAGATGGGCGTTTAATAATTAATGGTTATACGAATTCTATAGATGGCGACATCCCCTTCAATTGGTTAGGTATGAATCAAATTATTATGGCGATTAATCCAGTGGATGGAGCATTGTTAGCAGTGGAGGCTTATGGAGGCGACTTAGAGGACGGTGGCTATGGAATATGTATTTTAGATGGCGATATTTATTCCTCCGGATATACTGATTCTGTGGATGGCGATTTAGGCAAACATGGGAATCATAATGGCTGGATAATGCGCCAGAATATAGGAACCGGCCTGGGGGAAACTGTGCAAAGTACCCAACACGCTTTTATATACCCTAATCCGGCCACTACCTATTGTGTGATAGAGGGATTAGATAGCACAAAGCCGGTATTAATAACCGACATATTGGGCAGAAGATACAATGAGGCTGTTATCCTACCCACACACCGGGGGAGTGGAATATTACAACTTGAGGGGCTGGCTCCGGGATTATATATTATTACGCAGATAAGTTCAGATCTAGCTATAAGGCTCATAGTAAGATAAGTTATTATCTTTAAGGATGGGGGTGGCGGCCTAGCGAATGTCACTGAATTTGTCAGCTGCCTAGAGAAGGCAGCCAGCAGGTGAGGCCAAAAGATTACGTAGAAAACCAAAGAAATATGAATATAATTACTTTAGATAGCTTATTTTTATGGCCATAACATTTTTCCTTTTCGTCTGATTGAACGGGTGGTATCTTATATTATCCTTAGCAGGGGTATATATACTTTGTTGTGCAGCAATCTATTTTCTGCAGGAACTATTTATTTTCCATCCGGAAAGACTAGCAGAAAATTTTGCCTATAATTTTGAATACCCTTTTGAAGAAATATGGATAGAAACAGAACCCGGCGCGAAAATAAATGGCATACATTTCAAAATTCCCAATACCAAGGGAGTGGTTTTCTATTTTAAAGGAAACAGCAGAAGCATTAAAGGTTGGAGCAAATTTGCCCGTGACTTTTTAGGCAAGGGCTACGATATATTTATGATAGACTATCGCGGCTTTGGTAAGAGTAAAGGAAAACGAACCGAAGATGCCATTATCATGGACAATCAACTCGCTTATGAATATTTGCGAAAGAACTATGTAGAAGAACAAATCATTATCTATGGCCGGTCTATAGGATCGGGTTTTGCTACAAAAATAGCCGCAGATAATAATCCGTATAAACTCATCCTAGACTCACCTTATTTTAGTTTTTTAGAATTAGGCAGACGATTTGTTCCCATATTTCCCTTGCGTTTCCTTCTCAAATACCATATTCGCACGGATTTATATATAACGAGTGTAAAATGCCCGGTATATATTATGCACGGCACTAAAGACCGGCTCATACCCATACGATCCGCTGAAAAATTAGCTCGTTTGGCTAAAAATGGAATGATCATCCCTATTGAAGATGCACATCATAATAATCTTCCACGTTTTGCAGCTTATCATGATCATTTATATGCCATATTACACGGCATAGGTCGCACCTATGCTTATAATGGCGGATATCAGACGAGTTATAATTAATATCTTCCGTGCAAAGAAATTTTTTTCTTATTCTCACTATATCGCTATCCCTTTTTTTGGGATGGCTGAATCCACTAGCTTTAGATGATATGCTGGCCAAAGTGCTGGCCATAGCACTGCTTATGATAAGCTGGTGGCTGCTAGAGCTATTGCCGCCGGCCGTGTTAACCCTGCTTCCGCTTATACTCTTTCCGCTATGTGGTATAAGTAAAATAGAAGAAACATCTAGAGCCTATTCTAATCCGGTGATTTTTCTCTTTATGGGCGGTTTTTTTGGGACTGGCTATAGAAAAATGGGGTTTACATAGGCGTATCGCTTTAGCTATTCTCACCCTATGCGGCACAAGTGGGAATAGAATTATACTAGGGTTTATTATAGCTTCAGGTTTTCTAAGTATGTGGCTCAGTAATACAGCAACTACGATGATGATGTTTCCCATTTCATTATCCGTTATAGGCGTAATAGAATCGCAGGATTTACAGCAAAAACAGAAATCTCATTTTGCTATCAGTATGATGCTGGCTATCGCCTAGGCTTCTAATTTTGGGGGGCTCTCTACCCTCCTAGGCACACCCCCGAATGCCGCGTTTGCAGCATTTATGCTTACCGAACACAGGGTAGAAATCAGTTTTGTAAAATGGATGCTGCTAGGGGTTCCAACATCTGGTTTTATATTAGTTTCGCTTTATCTGGTACTCGTAAAATGGCTATATCCTAATCACATAAGGCCAAACGCCGAGGCCGCTACTTATATAAAGGATGAAAAAATAAAAATGGGAGCTCCCACACCTGAAGAAAAACGGGTGCTGATCATATTCATAGGCACCGCACTGCTATGGATCACTAAAGATCTAATAAAACCGTATGTAAGTACAGCGATGGATGATAATATCATAGCTCTTATAGGTGCTATGGTGCTGTTTTTTATGCCATCAGGCCTGAAGGGGCGCAGCCTGCTGGAGTGGGAGGATTCTAAGAAAATGCCCTGGGGCATTATACTTCTTTTTGTCGGAGGAATAGCCCTAGCTGGTGCATTAGAAAAATGTGGAGTTCTAAAGATGACCGGCGAATTTTTAGCCACCTATTCCACACTAGGGCTTATGGGAATGATACTCATTGTGATCATGGTTTCTATCTTTATGAGTGAGTTATTGAGCAATGTGGCACAGGTTATCGTGTTTGCCCCCGTTTTAGTATCACTGGCCCTGGCTATGGGCAGCTCTCCGCTTTATCTGGGCATACCTATGACCCTGGCCGCCAGCTGTGCATCTATGTTGCCGATGGGTTCACCGCCCAATGCCATCGCTTTTAGCAGTGGGTATATACCTATGAGACAGATGATTAAAACTGGATTTGTACTTAATCTTATTTGTATAGCCATTCTATTTATAACCTGTGTATTTCTAAAGCCGCTTGTATTTAATCTTGATCAATGATAGAGAAACGCCTGGATACGAATAAGGATTGGGGAGGTGATACAATTAGAAATAACCTTTTCATTTCTAATTCTATAAAAAAGAAAGGACGACCTATTTATGCCTGTAAAGGGGAAATGGTCGCAATAAGTTATAAGAAATTAATCTTTGCAGATATTTAGCGAGTCTGTGTTTTTGCTGTTAATTTTCTTCTAAAAATCCCTTCTGTTGTATCGCAATGGATACGGAGCATTTGTTTGCTAATTTCTTCTTCAAGGTCTATGCACTATGACAAGCACCGTACATCGCCTTATGTTTTTGTTCGGTATCCCGTATTGCTACGAGAGCGAAAGATGCCAGTTTGTAAACGGGGTTACTATCGC
>Ga0209398_1000125_pt1 | contig 57805 bp, 46 predicted proteins | sample AshMeaBigSpring_FD_184125 | JGI IMG/M metagenome (GOLD analysis project Ga0209398, IMG submission 184125) | Groundwater microbial communities from Big Spring, Nevada to study Microbial Dark Matter (Phase II) - Ash Meadows Big Spring (SPAdes)... | ecosystem: Environmental > Aquatic > Deep...
CGGTTTCGAGCCTACACTCTACCAAGCTTGTATAACCAAAGCGTTCTAATACTTTATAATGGGTAACTGCATGCTTTGCAATAGGATTTTCACCTTCGGGAAAAACCATAAATTGCATGCGGTCCTGCGGATTACGGGCTAAAGAGCCGATTATTGTTCCTTCGTCTTGCTTCACATTGCCCCAAACTACTGCCTGATAACGTCGGTGAGTGGTTTTGTCGAAGAACTGCTTTCCGAGATGCGCTTTGGCATATTCAGTTTTAGCCAATAAAATAAGTCCCGAAGTATCTTTGTCGATTCGGTGAACCAAGCCTATGCGCGAATCATTAAAATCAAATTCCGGTTCATCTTTCAAATGCCAGGCTATGGCGTTGAGCAAAGTTCCATCGAAATTTCCGAATCCGGGATGCACAACCAATCCGGGCTGTTTGTTTACCACAATAATATCGTCGTCTTCATATACAATATCAATGGGAATATCCTGTGGGTAAATTTCGAATTCGGAAGGAGGATATTCGAGATGAATGGTAATTACATCAAAAGGTTTTACCCGATAATTCGACTTTACACTTTTCTCGTTAACACGGATATTTCCTATGTCGGCTGCCTCCTGAATACGGTTGCGTGATATGCCGGCCATGCAATTGACTAAATATTTGTCGATACGAACCAGCGTTTGACCTTTGTCAACGACATAACGATAATGCTCGTAAACTTCCCGTTCGGGCAGCTCACTATCAATTTCATCCTCTTCTATTTCTTCAAAATATTCTTCGTTCACGCTTTGTATTTTATTAGAAAAACACTTCTTCTTCCTTGCCTGTTTCGTCTTCCTCAAACGTTTTGTTCAGCATTTCCTTGTCTTTCGAAAGCCAAATATCGATGCGGGTACCTGCAGGCACTAATTTTCCGGCTGCAGGACGTTGTCGGTAAACAATATATGCTTCTTCGTTACCATGCGGAGTCACATCAAAATCGATGGCACCAATAACTACGGTTGCTTCGAGTGCTAACTGTTTTGCATCTTCGAGGCTTTTACCTTTTAAAACAGGCACCAAAACATCTTCACCACCAAGCCCGCTACCCACCACTAAGGTTACATAACTACCTTCGGGAATTCGGTATCCGGGCGAAATACTACGACCACCATATTTAACATCAATAACCAAATCTTTGTATTCCGAAGGCGTATATTCCACATTGCTCACATTAATACCAATAGCACGAAGCATGGCATCGGCCTGACGATACGAAATGTCGTTTATTTCGGGTAAAGGAGTTTTTCGAACCTGCCGGGAGTTGATAATAATGTAAACCGGACGATTGCTTTTGATAGCCGAACCCGGAGCCGGTGTTTGTTGTATTACCGTTCCGGATTTTTTGTTTTTTACATACACCGAATCAATGATTTGAGCATACAAATTATGATTTCTAAGCATAATTTCCACCTCTTCCATATACATCCCACTCAGGTCGGGTACTTTTTCGGTTTGGCCGTGCTGTGTGTAAATATCAGTAAAATAGAGCGCTATCCACGCTATAACCACCAAAATAGCAGCAGCAAGCAAAAAACGTTTCAGAATAAAACCGCCAAGCGATTCGGACCAAAATTTTTTAAAATCCATAACTTATATTTGTCTTGATTCTTGTATCTTGATTCTATAATCTTAAAAATTTACAGTCAAAAGTAATGAAATTATTGGAAAGTGTAATGTAATGAAACAAAAAAAGTAAAAACTTCTGTCGAGGTCTTTACTTTTAAAAATGTGTAATCGGGCAAAATATTATGCTTTGTGACGTCCTTCATCAGCTACAGTTAATTTTGCTCTGCCTTTTGCACGACGTGCAGCTAATACGCGGCGACCATTCGCAGTTGCCATTCTTTCACGGAATCCGTGTTTATTTCTTCTTTTTCTTTGCGAAGGTTGGAATGTCCTTTTCATTGCTTATATTTTTTTATTGTTTTATCGGTTTTCAAATTCGGAGTGCAAAAATAGTGGTTTTTTTTGAATTGACAAATTGTAAACAGGTATTTGTTTAATTTATGATTAAATTTTGTGTAAATTGCAGTCGTTTATTTCCATTCTCTGGCTAAAAAAGCTACTTATAGCTTTAAATGCTTATCAAAATGCAGATTTATTGCATATTTATAAAAAAATCAATAACTTTGCCCTCATAAAATCAGATTATTTTACAATTTTAACGCATTTATCAACATGAAGAAACTAACGTATATTATTATGACTGCATTATTGCTGACAGGATGTATAAAAAACGACAATCCTTTTTTCGCTTCTTACGAAAATGAATATGGCGCTCCACCGTTCGACAAAATAAAAACGGAGCATTACATGCCTGCCTTCGAGGAAGGTATTAAACAACATCAGGCAGAGATTGATGCAATTGCCGACAGTAAAGAAGAACCAACATTTGCCAATACCATCGAAGCACTGGACTATAGTGGCGAATTGCTGGGTAAAGTTTCATCGGTGTTTTTCAACCTGTATTCGTCGGACAGTAACGACGAAATGGAGAAAATTGCCACCGAGGTTTCACCAAAACTATCTGACCACAACGATAATCTTTACCTGAACGACAAACTTTTTGTTCGTGTAAAAACGCTTTACGACAAACGCGAAAGTTTGGGATTAACTCCCGAGCAAAACCGACTACTCGAAACCTATTATAAGAAATTCATTCGCAGTGGCGCTGCGCTCAATCCGGAGCAAAAAGAAAAACTGCGCGTAATAAACAAAGAACTCGGATTAGCTGAGCTGGCATTCGGACAAAATGTGCTAACCGAAACCAATGCATATCAGAAAGTGATTGACAAAGAATCCGATCTTGCCGGACTGCCCGAAGGTGTTCGTCAGGCTGCTGCCGAAGCTGCTAAAGAAGCAAAAATGGAAGGCAAATGGTTATTTACCACTCAAAAAGCCAGCTTTATTCCGGTTCTACAATACAGCGAAAATCGCGAATTGCGCAAAGAATTGCTCTTAGCTTATTCGAAACGTGCCAACAACGACAACAAAAACGATAACAAAGCAACTATCAATAAAATAATAAAACTGCGTATACAAAAAGCGCAATTATTAGGTTTCGAAACGCCTGCTCATTTTATTTTGGACAATACCATGGCCAAAACTCCCGAAGCTGTTTATAGTTTTCTGGCTACTGTTTGGACTCCGGCTGTGGCTCGCGCCAAAGAAGAAGCAGCTGAATTGCAGAAGTTGATGGATGCAGAAGGAAAAGGCGAAAAACTCGAAGCCTGGGATTGGTGGTTTTATGCCGAAAAACTTCGTCAGAAAAAATTTAATCTCAACGAAGAAGAACTTCGCCCCTATTTTAAATTGGAAAATGTACGCGAAGGCGCATTCGGTTTGGCAACCAAACTATGGGGACTGAAATTCAAAAAGTTGGATAACATGCCGGTTTATCATCCTGATGTGGAAGTGTTTGAAGTTACGGATGCTGATGGTTCGTTGATTGGCGTACTTTATACCGATTATTTTCCACGTGCCAGCAAACGTGCCGGAGCCTGGATGAATAATTACACCGAACAATATATTAAAAACGGAAAAAATTATCGTCCGATAATTGCCAACACCGGAAACTTTACAAAACCAACAGCCGACAAACCTTCGCTGCTCAATATGGACGAAGTTGAAACCTTGTTCCACGAGTTTGGACATGCATTGCACGGATTATTAAGTCAGGCAACTTATTTAAGTCAGTCGGGAACCAATGTACGCCGCGACTTTGTTGAACTACCTTCGCAAATTATGGAAAACTGGTGTTTTGAGCCTCAGGTAATGAAGACTTACGCAAAACATTATAAAACAGGCGAAATAATTCCGGATGCTCTGATTGAAAAAATTCAGAAAGCCGGTACCTTTAATCAGGGCTTTGTTATGACCGAATTGCTTTCGGCAGCATTGCTCGATATGGATTACCACACACGCAAGGACACTGCTGATTTTGATGTAAACGCATTCGAAAAAGCATCACTCGACCGTATAGGCATGATACCCGAAATTATTGTTCGTTACCGTAGTACCTACTTCAATCACGTAATGGGCGGAGGTTACTCAGCTGGATATTATAGCTATACCTGGGCTGAAGTATTGGATGCCGACGCTTATCAGTCGTTTGTTGAAACCGGCGATATTTACAACCAGGAACGAGCTACAGCATTCCGCAAAAACATTTTAGAAAAAGGCGATTCGGAAGACCCAATGACACTTTATCGCACTTTCCGAGGCAAAGACCCCAACCCTGATGCATTGCTTAAGAAAAGAGGGTTGAAATAATCGCTAAAATTAAAAAAATAGAAAGCAGGTATTTGTCAGTCAGATGCCTGCTTTTATTATTCGTAAATTCAATCCACTCAATACATTTTTATAGATTAGTCTAAAATGTGATAATTTTTTTTTGTAATTTTGTCGTATAAAAAGATATAAAAAATTTGACCCCAAATACCATGTCTGTTAATTTTGAATCTCTTATCCGGCAAATACAATCCGTTCAAACGGCATTGCAACAATCCACCGCCCATGCCATAAACACGGGCTTAACCATTCGCAACTGGCTGTTTGGTTATTACATTGTGGAGTTCGAACAAAATGGCAACGACCGTGCCCAATACGGAGAAAAACTCTTGATAAACTTAGAAAAAAGGCTCAATACTAAAGGACTTACAAGTCGTCGTTTTCGTGAGTTTCGTCAATTTTATATTGCCTATCCACAATTAGGTCTTGAAATTACAAATCTACTGCCTTTAGATACAATCAAACAGATTCCAAATATTGATGAAGATGTATCAATTTGGCAGTTATCGACCGCCGAATTGGAGGATGAAAAACGGCACTTGCCGAGTGCCGAAACCTTGGAGTCAATTCGGCTGACACCGTCCGCCAAATTGGAAACTGAAAAATGGCGGATGCCGTCCGCCAAATTCAAAGGTGTATCTTCCTCACTATTAATTAAGCGTTTACCTTATTCGAACTTGATGACTATCTCTAAATTTGAGAACCCTGTCAAGCGTGCATTTTACGAAATGGAATGTATAAAAGGCAATTGGTCAGTTTCAGAACTCGAACGACAAATCAACTCGCTCTACTACGAGCGCAGCGGTCTATCTCAAAACAAAGCAGCACTTTCCGATTTGGCAAATCAAAAAGCGGTGCAACTGCAACCACGTGATATAATAAACACACCCATTGCGCTGGAGTTTCTGGGACTAAACGACCGGGCATTGGTTACAGAAACCGATTTGGAACAAGCTATTCTGGATCATCTTCAATTGTTTTTATTAGAAATGGGACACGGATTTTGTTTCGAAGCACGACAGAAACGAATACTTATCGATAACGATTATTTCTTTGTCGATTTGCTTTTCTACCATCGCATTCTGAAATGTCATATTGTGGTTGACCTTAAAATGGATAAGTTCAAACACGAAAATGCATCGCAACTCAATATGTACCTGAATTACTTTAAACACGAAGTAATGACGCATGACGACAATCCGCCTATCGGCCTCTTGCTTTGTACCGAAAAAGGAAATACACAAGTAAAATATGCTACTGGCGGACTGGATCAAAATATATTTGTGCAGAAATACCTCATTGAACTCCCTTCCGAAAAGGAATTGAAAGAATATATAAGTCGTGAAATTGAAAAGCAATAAAGTTTATAATCAAGATTAGCTAAAACTACACAACACACACATTATTAATCACTTGTATCCCCCTACGCGCAATTTAAAAAGTAAAACTTAGGCTTAGCATAAGTGAGTTTACAAATTTTAATATAAATAAATCACAATATTATTTTGCCAATTAAAATATTGTTTGTTTCTTTGTGGCATAGTTACATAGACCACTATACTTTTATGCCATGATAAAAACTAAAAATCTCTCGTTTTATTACAAAAAGAAGTCGCCATTGTTCAACGATTTTTCGTTGGAACTTGAAAGCGGGCGCATAGTAGGACTGCTCGGTAAAAACGGTGCAGGAAAATCAACCTTACTCAACCTGATTGCAGGACTGTGTCAACCCAAACAGGGAAGCATGGAAGTGAATGGTTTCGTACCATTTAATCGTAACCCAAACTTTTTGGCAGACATTTACATGGTTCCCGAAGAGTTTTCGTTTCCAAGCGTGAGCATTGCTTGTTATGTAAAGGCTTTCAGTCCGCTTTATCCGACTTTCGATAACGAAAAGCTGAAATCAATTTTTGCGGAATTTGAAATTCAACCATCGTCGAACCTCAACAAACTCTCGCACGGACAGCGCAAAAAGTTCCTGATTGCCTTTGCACTTTCAACCAATTGTAAAGTGTTGGTATTCGATGAACCAACTAACGGATTGGATATTCCTTCGAAAAGTCAGTTTCGTAAAATTTTAGTGAGTTCGGTTACTGATGAACAATTGGTAATTATCTCTACCCATCAGGTAAAGGATATCGACACTATAATTGATAAAGTAGTGGTAATAGACAATGGTACAATCATTTATCAGGAAAATACTGAGAATATTACGCAGAAACTGTATTTTGAAACGGCAACGACTCTTACCGACGAGGATAAAGTGCTTTACAGCGAAAAATGTCCATTTGGATACCGAGTGATAAGACCTGCAACAACCGTAGCAGAATCGAGTATCGATCTTGAATTGTTATTTAACGCCATCATTAATAATAAAATAACCTCACCCCTAACCCCTCAGATTCTTGTCCCGCTTACGGGAGAGGAGAGGGGAACTTCAACTAAGTAGTTTAATCCATTAAATTTTAATATATATGAATTCAAATAAGTTTTTTAGTTTTAGCCGATTTAATTTGCTTTTGCGCAACGATATTTTATTGAATTACAAAAAGTATTTGCTGACAATTGCCGGAGCATTTATCCTTGGCTTTATAGTAATATATTCGAATATGCCTAAATATATACAGAAAGATGAACTGCATTGGGTTTTTGGCTCGCAAAAATATTTTCAGGTATTTATAATGTGCTTAATTGGCTTAGAAGCTTTTGTAGGCTCTTCATTTTCGGAACTAAGCAACAAAGTAAAAACTTCCAACTATTTACTTTTACCCGCATCAACCTTCGAAAAGTATCTATCAAAGTTTGTTATCCATGTGATTGCCGCAATTATTCTGTTTTTAATCATATTTTGGATTGATGCTCATTTGGCAAGATATGTAACAATAAATAATATTAAGGACACTAACGATTCAGTACTAAGTTATGCTGAAAAAGAGAAATTCGTTCAGGTATTTAATTACTCCATGCTTTTAATAAGAAACACCTATCCTACTATTACTTATTGGAGTTGGTTCGAAGGATTGGCTATCGTATTTGGAATATTCTCGGTTGGAATGTATTTTTTCAATGTGAAATTATTCTTTAGAAAATTAGGATTAATAAAAACTGCCATTTCATTAATCGCAGTTATTTATCTTGGAGTAATTACGATGACAATTTTATCTCAATTGTTTTATCCTGAAACCAAGTGGTTTGATATTAGTAAAAATATGGATTACAGAATGGAAAATGGATTATTTAACATTGAATATTGGATGTATCTATCAGCCTATTTAGTATCATTGTTTTTGATTCCGCTTGGTTATTTCAAACTTAAAGAAAAAGAATTATGAGTATAGATTTTAAATCGACCAAAGGGATATTTCAGCAAATTGCCGATAACCTATGTCAACAAATACTCGAGGGCAAGCTGCCGCCCGGAGAGCGGGTACCATCTGTACGCGACTTGGCTGTGGAATTTGAAGTGAACCGCAACACACTGCTTCGCACCTATTCCATACTCGAAAGTGCAGGCATTATTGTGAACAAGCGTGGCATCGGTTTTTTTGTGGCCGACAATGCCGTAGAGCTAATACGCAACAACGAAAAGGCCGAATTTTTCACCAACGATTTACCTGAGTTTATGCGTAAAGTACAAATGCTTAAACTAACAGAATCAGATTTATCGGATTTAATCATCATCTTAAAAAACAATTCAAAACCATGAAAATTAGCAATATAATAATTATAGCATTTGCGATAGCTGTGCTGGCAAGTATGTTGGTATTATTTGTCGACGCCAAAAATCATGAGAATTACAAAGACCCTAATATTGAAATGAAAACTTATCCTTTGTCGGATTTTTCGGTTGTAATAGCCGAAAAAGGCTCAGATATTCACCTAAATCCATCCGATACTAATGCCATTGAAATTGAATATTTAAAAAATAAAGTTGTTAAAAATCAAGTTTATAAACTCCAAAATGACACACTATTTGTGTATGGAGGATTGCGCACTTTTGTAAAATGCAACAAGCTAAAGTCAATAAGGGCGCATAAACCTCGTTGGTTTGGAATAGGTAATTTCAATTTGGACTCTCTCTGCATTGATGTAACAGGTGGTTATTTTCAATTTAATAAAAATGATAAAAAACTTACAAAAATTCAACATTGCACGATAAATGCATCAGATTCTGCTCGCATAGAGGTTTCTGATACAAAGATTGGCAATTTAACATTACATGCAAGTGTAAATTCAAACTGCCACTTTTGGAGTGAATGTGAACATGTAACTGGCGAATTGAAAAATAAAACACGTGCTTTCTTCAAATACAACCCTCAAACCATACAACTGAAGCGCGACGAGGATAGCAGTTTCAGGATAGAATAAGTATTTATTAAATCAAATTGCTAAATAAAATTAATTTTTGGGATAATGTATAAATGAATTACGAAATTATCGTAGATTTGCGATAATTTCGTAATAGAAATAAATTTAATACGTTATAAGTTTATTCATTGTATAGCAATATGGAAAAACTAACCCACCAGGAGCAAGAGTTAATGCTGCTCATTTTTCAGCATGGCAAAGGTTTTATAAAAGATTTTATTGAACTAATGACTGAACCACGACCACCCTATACCACGGTGGCGTCTATCATTAAAAATTTGGAACGAAAAGGTTTTCTCACGTCAACCCGCTATGGAAATACCTACGAATATTGCCCCACAATGGATGAGAGTGAATATAAAGCCAAATTTATGTCGGGGGTAGTACAAAATTATTTCGAAAATTCGTATAAAGGAATGGTAAGTTTTTTTGTTGAAAACCAAAAAATCACTGCCGAAGAACTACAAGAAATAATTAACTTAATTGATAAAAAATGAACACAATACTTATTTATCTGCTCAAAGTAAACATTGCTATTGCCTTGTTTTACATATTCTACCGTTTGTTTTTTGCCCGCGATACCTTTTGGAAAACACGGCGCTTGTATTTAATCGCTTCCATCATTGTGTCGTTTATATATCCTTTTTTGTCCATCGAAAACTGGCTGCAAAGTCAAAAACCGATACAAACAATTGTAACTACCTACCATGCGCTACCCGAATATACGGTTAATGCACAACAAACTGCAAGCAATTTCAACTGGTTGGAATTGGCGCTGTATGTTTATTTAGTTGTAGTTGCAGTACTTGTAATCAGGTTATTTGTTCAGTTAATTTCAATTTTAAAGATAAAGTTAAAAAGCAAGAAATCAATATTACGAGGCGTCGAAGTCAACATTGTGGCTAAAAATATAACTCCGTTTTCGTTTTTCAATGAAATTTATCTCAATCCTTCCATGCATCAATCGCACGAATTAGAGCAAATACTAACGCACGAGTTAACACACGTCCGGCAGAAGCACAGTGTAGATGTGCTGCTAAGTGAACTTTTGTGTTGCGCATTTTGGATAAACCCTTTTGTTTGGCTTGCAAAAAAGGAAATTCGACAAAATCTCGAATTTTTGGCCGACAACTTTGTAATAGAGTCGGGGTACGATGCCAAATCGTATCAATACAATCTACTGCAATTGAGCTTTCAAAATCGCGAATTGATATTAACCAATAAATTTAATGTTTTACCTTTAAAAAAACGAATTAAAATGATGAATCAACAAAAAACGTCGAAAACAGGGTTGCTAAAGTATTTATTAGTAATTCCTTTGGCAACTGCTCTTGTAATAACGAGTAACGCCGAAACGCTTATAAATAAAGCACAAAGCAAAGTAGATGAAAACAATCCGAAAGTTAATCCGGTAACTAAACCAGCAAATGAACTCGATGAAGTAAAGGTGGTTGGTTATGGCGAAACTCAAAAAACCGAAAACAACGAACTTGCCGTTCAAGCACATAACGATGCAATATCCGAAGCATCTCCCGAAACACAACTTAAACCCAAAAAACCTGTAAATGAAATTGTTATCGATGACAGGAATATGAATACTGCCCCTGATAAAAACAAGGTTTTTATGGTAGTAGAAAAAATGCCGGTTTATCCGGGCGGGGATGTTGCCATGTTCTCCTATTTAGGACAGAATGTAAGATACCCGGTTGAAGCCCAAAAAAACGGTATTCAAGGTCGTGTAATTTGTCAGTTTGTGATTGATGTTACAGGCGCAATTGATTCCGTAAAAGTAGTTCGGAGCGTTGATCCGCATTTAGATGCCGAAGCTATTCGCGTGATTAAAGGCATGCCAAACTGGACTCCGGGCGAGCAACGTGGCGAAAAAGTGCGGGTTAAATACACTTTGCCCATAAACTTTAACTTAGATGGTGGAACAAAAACACCAAACAAGCAAATATCCATGATGAACCCCAAAAATCCACCTTTAATAGTACTCGATGGCGAAATAATGCCTGCCAACTTTAATATGAACAACTTAAAACGAGAAAATATTGATAAAATTGAAGTTTTAAAAGATGCTTCTGCCACTGCTGCTTATGGCGATAAAGGTAAGAATGGAGTGATAGTGGTGCAAACTAAAAAGTAGTGATGAGTTGTATTGATTAAGTAGCTCTGTAAAACTTCAACCTCTTTATTTCAAAATTTCCACCCGAACCTCGTGAGGAAACTGAAAAAGCTGCTTATAACAATGAAATGGCAGGTTCGTATTATTCAGCAGTTAAAAACAGAATTGAAGAATTAAAAACAGAAGAGTTTTTTAAGAAATAATACAACAAATAAATCCTTATAATTAATTAATAATCTATAATATGCAATACATAACTAAATAATTAGTTATGTAATTAAATTATTAGTTATATATTCGCAGCCATAAATCCCAACATTAAAATTCTGAATATTATGAAAAGGACAATTGCCTATTTAGTACTACTTATCGTTTTCACAATTAGTTATGCTCAAAAACAAGAATTAAGGCTTCCACTCACTTTTCATAACTCGTTGAGCAGTCAATCTACGGGTGGTTTTGCAATTCAAAGTCATAAAGCTGTTTCGGATACTAGTTCTATTGCAAAAAGTTGTAAAGGACTTACAAATAAACGAATGGGTAAGATCGAAATTTATCCAACGGCTTCTTTTAATGGATGGAATAGAACTTATAGAAACAACGTTCGATTTATAGTGGGTGTAGATAGCAATGGAAAGAAACAAATCATATTTGACACCAACAACAATGCTGACTTTAGTGATGAAGTGATATTTATAGCTGATTCTTTAGATGAACGTAATAAAATTTCAATAGACAAACGCAGCAAAGTTAAAGTAGAATACGATTGGGCTGAGCAGAATAAAAAAGTGAAACGCTATTTAGATATTCATATTACATATTTGCCGGAAAAAGATTTTTACTTTTACACTTTTGCCCACCATGCAACAGCAACACTCAATGGGAAAAAGCTTGAAATAATTTCACCAAATAATTTAGAATACCATATTTTTGAAGTATTTGACATATCTAAAAATTCAAGTGAAGGCATAAAGGCAAATAAATATTTGACTGACAACAATAAAGTTTACCGTGTAAAAGAAGTGGATATTAATACTAAAGAACTTGTGCTAGTAAAGGAAACGCGTAAACTTTCCGAAATTGAATCAGCACAAATTGGTTTTCGCCCTCCGGGATTTTCAGCAACTGATGTAATAACCAAAGAAATGGTTTCGCTCGAAAAATATAAAGGGAAGTATGTTTTTCTCGATTTATTTACCACCTGGTGTGGTCCATGTATAAAAGAATTACCCGAAATTAAGAAAGTCTATGATCAGGTTGATCGGTCGAAAATTGAGTTTATTGGCATTATTGGCGAAGATAAGCCGGAAAAAATTGCCAAAATAATTAGCAATTCGGGCTTATACTGGAGATTGATTGAAGCGAATAAAGACAATAATATTTTTAATAAATATAAAGTTAATGCCTTCCCTACCACGTTATTAATTAACCCTAACGGAATAATAATTAAGAGTGGATTCAGATCCGAAGAGTTAAAAAGATTCATTGAAAATGGGTTTATGGAAACTTTAGAAAAGGAGTGAATCAAGTTTAAAGGACATAAATACTATTGAAGAAGTTAATTAATCATAATTCAAATCTAACAACTAATTATTTAGTTATATGATTAAATTATTAGTTATACATTTGCAGCCATAAACAATTTAATTTTTTTATTATGGAAACAGTTAAAGAATTGACTAAAGTTGAGCTACAATTAATGAATGTGCTTTGGGACATTGAGCGTGGTTTTGTGAACGATATTTTAGAAGAATTACCCGAGCCAAAACCGGCTTACAATACCGTTTCTACTTTTATGCGTATTTTAGTATCCAAAGAATTTGTGGCATTTAACAACTTCGGTAAAAGTCATCAGTATTATCCATTAATTTCGCGCGAGCAGTATATGGAAGGATATATGACTGGTGTAAAAAACACCTTCTTTAGCGGTTCACTACGTTCTATGATTTCTTTTTTTGCAAAAAAGGAAAACCTGACTAGTAAAGAAATTGAGAATATTATTGAAATACTGAACGACAATAAAAAACCAGAACAATGAACACAGAGTTGGTAACCTTAGGCTTGCAAGTTGGCAAATATCTTATTGCCTCCGTTTTATTAGTATTGTTTTACGTAATTTTATTTAGGGGAAAAGCAAACTTTAATCAATCCCGATTATTTCTGCTGTCGATTCCGTTTTTAGCCATACTTTTATCGCAATGGAGAATTACCATTTACACCCCGCCAACAATATTTATTGAAATAACTGCTCCTGTAAGCAATAATGACTATTCAGCTGACGAAAACACATTTCAACCCATTAATAATGAAACTCCGGTAGCTATTCCAACAAAAGCTGTTATCTCAAAATCAACTATAATTAGCTCGTTAGCAACTATAAATGTGATAGTTATAAGCTCTATTGTCATTGCATTTAGCTTATTAATTCCCGCTATGTGGCAATGCATTAAAATACTGAAAATACGAAAAAGTGGGAAAATTTCAAAATATAAAGAATTTGAAGTAGTAACAAGTTCAAAAATCCCCACTCCATTTTCTTTTTTTAAAACCATTTATATTAACGATAATTTAAAAGCTTCAAAACAGGATATAATTCTGAAACACGAAAGTTGGCATATAAAGCACCGACATTATGTGGACGTATTTATTATTGAATTTATAACGCGTTTGTTTTGGTTCAATCCACTGCTTTGGTGGACAAGAAAGGAACTGCGAAGTGTGTGCGAATTTCAGACCGACAAAAGTGTGCTGGAAGATGGACAAGAAATATACACTTACCAAACACTTATCCTCGAAGAGGTAATGGGTCAAAGTTCCTTTTTGGCCAATGGTTTTAATAATTCGTTCACCAAGAAACGATTTATAACTATGAAAAACAATCAAATTGCACGTTTCAACAGTTTGAGAGGAATTTTACTTCCAGTTTTATTGTTTATGATTTTTGGCAGTCTTTCGTTTGGCATAGGAAAGCAAAAAACCGAATACATTGTAAAAGAGTCAAGTCAGAATAAAGACGAAAAAGAAGCTGAACAAAAAAACATTGTATTAGACTCTATATTAAAGACAACGGGTAAATATTCCATAGTTTCGAGTAATAAACCTACTACTGTAAATGACTCACTAACTCCAGTACAAATGCATTTTACGGCTAAGTTCGAAAAAACGGACTCTATAAAAGTTGGAAACAAAAAAATGGCTATCACTAAAGAAATGGAGGACGGACTCGACAAAACCATTCAAACCCTTTCAGAAGGATTAGGACAAGCTATTATTATGTTGGATAAATTAGCCGAAAGTGACGATAAAGAGCATTACAGAAGTAATTTATTCGCAATATTAAACCCGTTGAATTTGACTGTTTTTGGGAAAGGCATAGATAAAAGTAACTTGACGGATGATTACTTAAGTAAAATAACAAAGACTACATTGATAAATAGTTCTATTAATTTTTTATCGATGAAAGCTGTGTTGAACAAATTGAAAAGTGAAAAATCGGCAAAAGTGAAATTTGATAATTATGGCAAAATTGTGAGTCAAGTGATGACTGATAATTTGATTTGGCCACTTAATAGAAAGAAAAAGTACACAGTTGGTGAAAAAGGAGAATTGATAAGTGTGGAAGCTGTTGACACTATAACAAAGGAAAGAACTACCATTTCTGCGTGGGTAAAAAATACTGAAACAAAGGACGATTTACTAAAACAACGTGATGATAAAATTTGGAAGGAAGCATACAGAGCAAGCGATATTCAGGTAAAGGCATTTCATATTCCATTCTCGAACAAAACATCAATTGACCGAATTGAGAATAATCTATCGACAAACGAAACCAAGGTAATACTTTTAGTACCCGTTTGGAGCGACAATTATTGGGTGCGATTTGATAAAGGTTTTGAAATAAACGATTTAGAATCGAATGATAAATATATTATCCGGAGATTGGAAAATGGACTGCCACTGAGTAAAACAATTATTATAACTAACAAAAAAAACAAAATGGTTACTATTACCATGGTGTTTCCTCTGTTAAAATCTGACACAAAATGGGTTGATATTATTGAGAATGTGACAGACAACTCAGAGACTATGAGTAACGGAGCTGGGCATTATATTTTTAAAAACATATATGTTCCCAATTATTTGGTAACTAAAAAAAACACCGGAGAAGTTCACAAATAAAAAACTCTCACAAATAAAACTCTCATGAAAAAAACAACAATCGCAGCATTCATCATGCTCCTTTTAACTGTTTGTAGCTTTGCACAAACCACAATTCCCAATCCCAAAACAGGATTAAGTACTGCAAATAATATTCAAATCACCAAAATTGAATTGTCCGACACGGCAACAATTCTGAGTTTTGATGTACAGTACACACCCAAATGGTGGATAAATATACCTGTAGAAACATTTATTAGACCGATTAACTCTAACGATAAATACTGTGTAAAATACAGTGAAGGCATTACACTAAACAAACGTTTTTTTATGCCCGAGAATGGTAAAACATCTTACCGTTTGTTTTTTGATGCATTGCCTAAAGGTACCGAAGTGATCGATTTTAGCGAGGATGCCGAAGGTGCCTGGCAAATATATGATATTGCTTTAAAAGCAACGACTGCCAAATCCATTTTACCCAAAGAGTTGTATGCCAATTGGTTTAGTACTTCTACCGGCGATTGTGAGTTGAGCATACATGATAAGTATGTGGTTTATAAAAACCAATTGTGGAGCTGTGATCAATACACAGTCGGCAAAGCGGTGAATAGTGTAAAACTAACTGCCAGCGATGGTAATTCACGAATTATCTATTTCAAAGCCGACAAAGCGGGAACCTATTTGTTTGGTGAAACGGCTACGGAATTAAAGCAATATAGCAACAACAGAGCCGAAGCATTAAAAACAGCTACCATCGACAATTCACTTTACGAACTTCCCATTTTTAAACTCGACACTGCAACTTACAGTGGTTATATAAAAGATTATACGCCTCGCATTGGTATGAAAACAATGTCGTTGTCTGTAGATGATATTATTACCGGTGAGCAAAGTTCCCATTTAATTAAGATTGATGAAAAAGGGTATTTTAAGATAAAAATTCCACTTTATTATCCACATCCTTGTTTTTTACGATCATCTATGTTAAATGGCACAGTATATTTAGAGCCTGGCAAATCCGTTTTCCAGTTATTTGACAACTCGAATCGGAAAAACCCTGTCATATTTATGGGCGAATTGGGCAAAATAAATACAGACTTGGATAAGCTGATGAATATCCGTAATTTTAATTACGATGCCATGCGAAAAAAGATTTTGGATATGTCGGCTGAGCAATACAAAGCATTTTGCAAGGAAGCTGAAACGAAAGATGTGAATACACTCGATTCGATAATGAAAAACACTAAAATAAGTGCCAAAGCCTATCAAATTATGAAATTAGGATTTGCTTATCAATCAATGTCAAATATGATGTCGTACGATATGAATTTCGAATCGGCATACCGCGATAAAAACAAAATACCACGCACGCAGCGTAAGTTAGATATGAAGATGGATTCGCTTACAGCTGAATATTTTGATTTTTTAAAGCCTGAAATTGCAAATAATCAATTGGCGGTGATTGCTCCTGGTTATAATTCATTTATTAATAGATTAATGTATTTAGATATACTTCGGAATAATAGGTCATTTTCGATTAATGCAAGTGGTATTGGAAATGAGCTAATAAAATCTGGTTATGTTTTGACTGACTTTGAGAAAAAAATGCTTGAAAAAGTGAAAAAGGTGGACTCCATTTCAAGTTTACCAGATCGAAAAGCTTATCAAGAACAATACGGAAAGCAAATAACTGCATTTAATACGAAGTATCAAAAAGAATTGAAAAGTGCTTACAAAGACAATCCAAATGCTGATTCTAAACTTATAGAGAAGTATTTAAAAAAGAATAAAATCAAACTAACTGTTGATGAGAAAAAACTCTGGAAAATCATGTCCGAGTTTAATAGCTCCAAAGAAACACAAACAATAATGGCTTTTTATAAAGAATATGGTGACTCAATATCGGCGTTCCATAAAAAACATAATCCTTTTGTGAACGAGTATTTTGCAAAAAAAAGAACTGAAGCTCGCAATGAAAAGTTGAAATCCTTGTTTGATATTGAAGCCGGATTTGCTACTGATATTATGTTGGCACAAGAATTATCCCGAAAAATAGTGGAAGAGGTGTCGCCTGTTAGCGAACAAAAGCTAAAATCAATTCAAAAGCAGTTCACTACGCCATTTATTGCCGAATATATTGCCGTATGTAACAACAACACTATTGCTAAACTCGAAGCCAACAAAAAGAAAACAGGATATACCGTAAACGAAACACCGAAAACCGAAGCGGATAAAATATTCGATGCCATCATGGCTAAATTCCATGGCAAAGTGGTGTATGTCGATTTTTGGGCAACCTGGTGTGCCCCTTGTCGAGGTGGTATTGAGCGCATTAAACCGCTGAAAGAAGAAATGGATCTGAGCAAAGTGGCGTTTGTGTATATCACCAACCCCAGTTCGCCACTTACAACCTGGCAAAACATGATACCCGATATCAAAGGCGAGCATTATCGTGTTTCGGACGATGAATGGAATTATTTGAAATCGAAATTCCAAATCTCCGGCATACCACACTATGTGCTTGTAGGTAAAAATGGAGAAGTAATAAATCCGGCATTAAAACACATGGATAATGTAGAAATCAAGTCGATGCTTGAAAAACACATCAAAGAATAACTTCCAGATTAATTTATTGAAATCTGAGTGTTCAGGCATTTCTAATGATGCTTGAATGCTTAGTTGAACATATACCGTTACATTAAATTTTTAAACTAACTCTAATTCAAAACTTTATGAAATATAAACAGATTTATTTATTGAGTATTTTTTTTGCTCTTAATCAGATTTATTCGTGTACCGGCAAGTCGTTAACTTCGGATCAAAATGAAACCAATAAAGATTTCAGCATTAATGAAGTTCTTAAAGCGAATGCAGAAAAACATTATCATTTAGTCCATGACGAAGATTCTGTCAATAATTTAACTACGAATGTCACTGTTATTGATTCGTTTACACTTAAACAAGATATTGATTTCAGAAAAAATCAAATTAAAGACAGTATAGCTCAAACGGATGATAAAATAAAAAAAACATTTTACAACAAAATTATCTATTTATTAGATTCGATTGAAAAAACACATTTTCATGATCTAAATTCCATTGTATCATACCATTATAAATATACAGTTTCTACTAAAACGCCTAAAAAAACCTCATCGAACGGCAATAGTTATACTTCTGTGTATAAATCTAAAACAACAAGTGTAGAATTTTACACAGATGCTACTGATGTTCGTGAAATTATTTGGTTACCAGCAGAAACAAAACATAATATCGTAAATCCGGTAGAATACCCCGACTATTATAAACGAATTGATCGATATGTGGAAGAAGAAAGAAAATCAAATTGAGTTCAATATTTCTATATTTTTTTTAATGGTGTCTGCTAAAAATTATATATTCTTCACTACGTTCAGAATGACAGTGAATTACGTTGAATTTTGGCAAGAGTGGTTTGGTTGGCAGCAACGCCGCCAACCAAACCACTCTTTAAAGACTAAACAACTGAATGTCATCTCGAACGAAGTGAGAGATATACATTTTTTGTAACAACAAAACTTTTTAACGGACAATACTATCTTTTATCGTATGAAATTATTTTTAAATCCAATAAAATTTCGAACTATCTGATGCCCTCTGAACTTGTAAATTACTAGTTAATTACCCTAATATCATACTTTATTATTCTCATGAAAAAAATCTCTTATCTTGTTTTATTGCTGTTTGCTGTAAATGTTGCAGCTTGGGGAGCACCTAAAGCGGCTCAGTTTCAAATCACGGGTCAGGTTGTGGAAGAGTCCACGGGGAAAGCGATACCTTATGCCACCATTACTGTTTTTAACGATAGTGCCAAAGTGCTAACAAAGCTTTGTAGTGAAGTATCGGGGAAGTTTAGCGCTGCCCTTGAAAACAAAGGTTCTTTTAAATTGGTGATTTCGGCCGTAGGTTTTACTGAACAAAGTATTCAGGTAAAAATGGAAGAGGCAAAAACTGATGTTGGAACTGTAAAAATGAAAGAAGGCGTTGCGTTAAAAGAAGTATCCGTTACCGCCCAAAAACCACTTATCAAAGTTGATGTCGACAAAATAACCTACAGTTTGGAATCGGATCCCGATTCCAAAACCAATAATGCACTCGAAATGCTCCGAAAAGTGCCCATGATTACCGTGGATGGCGACGAAAATGTAACGCTCAACGGACAATCGAACTACAAAGTGCTTGTTAACGGCAAAAGTTCGAGCATGATGTCAAAAAACTTCAAAGACGTTATCAAAAGTCTACCTGCCAGTTCTATACGCGACATTGAAGTAATTACCAATCCGTCGTCGAAATACGAAGCGGAAGGAATTGGCGGTATTATCAATATTATTACCCTGAAAAAAACATTGAATGGTTACAATGGAAGTGTGAATGCAGGTTTCGATACGTTTGGTGCTGCCAATGGCGGTTTATACCTTACGGCTAAAGTGAATAAATTCGGCTTTTCGGGTCGATACTCCATTGATCAGAGGAAACAACCCGAAACACGCATGAATACAAGCCGCGAAAACTACTTACCAACTGCCGAAAGTCAGTATTATTTGAACACAAACGGCATAAACAATGGCGGTGGTTTTTCGCAAAACTTTAACGGTGAGGCAAGTTACGATATTGATTCGCTGAATCTTATATCTGCTTCGTTTTGGGGTTATATGGGAAATAACACGAACGACGGCTTATCGAAAACCGAAATTCTGAATAGCGCAAAAGTACAAACCAGTTATTTTGAAATGAAAAATACCGGAACCTATTCTTATGGAACTATGTCCGGTAATATCGACTATCAGAAAACCTATAAAAAACCCGACAAAACATTTACCGTTTCGTACAAATTGGATAATAATCCGCATTCGCAGGATAATGTATCTGAAACACAGAATACAGTAAACTATGACACTTACAAACAAAATAGTGTTGGCGAATCGTTTACCCGCGAGCAAACCCTACAAGCCGATTACTACGACCCGCTTTCGAAAAAACATCAAATTGAATGTGGATTGAAAGGCATTTACCGACAGAACTATAGTAACTCCGATTATTATCTACTAAACAGTGAAAATGAAATGGTTCTAGACCCAGCCAAAAGCAACGAGCTGGATTACAATCAAACCATTGTAGGGCTGTATGGTGGCTACGTGTATAAATTGGATAAATTTAGTATGAAAAGCGGGTTGCGAGCAGAGCTTACATGGAACGATGCCGTTTCGAAATCGATACGCGATACTTCATTCTCGAATCAGCTTCAAAACTTGGTTCCTTACATTACATTTAGTTACAAACTAAAACCTACGCAAACTTTTAAGCTTTCGTACACCCAACGCCTGCAACGCCCAAGTATATGGTATTTAAACCCTTATCGCAACGAAGCAAATCGGTTATTTGTGTTTTATGGCAATCCAAATCTGGAATCGGAAGTGGCACACTCGTTTGAGGTGGGTTACAATACCTTTACGCCAAAATTTAACTTAGGACTCACAGGAACAACTTCCTTTACAAAGAATTCCATCGAACAAATTCAGTTTATTGATGCAAATAATGTTCAGAACATGACGTTCGACAATATTGGTGAGGATACACGAATTGGCTTAAACACCTACGTTTCGTATCGTCCGAGTGGAAAATTCAGTATAGGATTTAATGGTGGTGGTAACTATTCGCGCCTCGAAGCGGTGAGTATGAATAGGATACTCAAAAACGATGGTTTTTATTTCAGAGGTTCATTAAACACTCGAATCACTCTTTGGAAAAATGCCGCAGTAAGTGCCAATGGCGGTTATTATTCATCGTCTATACAGTTGCAGGGTAAATCGTCGGCCTTCACACACAGTAGTATTGGGCTTTCGCAATACTTTTTGAAGAAAAAATTGATGTTAAACCTTTCGCTCAATAATCCATTTACAAAGGAAACAATTTACAAAAATAGTAGTTCCTCAACCGACTTCAAATACGAATCGGAATATATTCGTCAGTCACGCTCATTGCGTTTAAACTTAACCTATAATTTTGGAAAAATGGACATCTCTGTTAAAAAAGCTAAGCGTGGCATTCAAAACGACGATATGAAAGGTGGCGGAGGTGGCGGAGGGCAATAATTTTGCTTTACTATCTCGCTATAAATAATATTAATTGTATCAATACGCTCAAACACAGTTACGAAAATTTTTGTTACTTTTGTCAGTTGTATGTCAAAATTACAGTCAACAAAAATTACAAACTATGCAAGCGTCTGAAATACAAGCTGTAAAACAGCGATTTGGTATTATTGGAAATTCGGAATTATTGAACCGTGCTATTGATATTGCGGTGCAGGTAGCTCCTACCGACCTTTCGGTGCTTATTACCGGCGAAAGTGGCGTGGGAAAAGAAAATTTCCCTCAAATCATTCATACGTATAGTCATCGTAAACACGGACCATATATTGCAGTAAACTGCGGTGCTATTCCCGAAGGAACCATCGACTCCGAACTATTCGGACACGAAAAAGGCTCGTTCACCGGTGCTACTGCCGACCGTAAAGGCTATTTCGAAGTTGCCGATGGTGGAACTATTTTTTTGGATGAGGTAGGTGAATTGCCACTTTCTACTCAAGTTCGTTTGCTCCGTGTGCTCGAAGCCGGTGAATTTATAAAAGTAGGCTCATCGAAAACACAAAAAACAAATGTACGTGTTGTGGCAGCTACCAACCTGAATATGAGTCAGGCAACGCGCGATGGTAAATTCCGCGAGGATTTATTTTACCGACTAAATACTGTTCCTATTAGCGTTCCACCTTTACGCGAACGAAAAGAAGACATTGCTTTGCTTTTTCGCAAATTTGCTTCGGACTTTGCCGAAAAATACCGCATGCCGCCCGTACGCCTTACCGAAGATGCTAAAAGGCTGTTAATGAGTTATTATTGGAACGGAAATATTCGTCAGTTAAAAAATATTACGGAACAAATTTCTGTTATTGAGCAGCAACGGGAAATAAACGCACAAATCCTGCGCACCTATTTGCCTGAAAATGAGATAGAACGTATGCCGGCATTATTTTCGCGTGGTGGAAACGAAAGCAAATCGTTTAATAGTGAGCGCGAAATACTTTATCAGGTGCTTTTTGATATGAAAAAAGATATGAACGATTTAAAAAAAATTGTTCACGACATAATAAATGGTCAACAACCCGTAGTAAAGCCAACCGAAAATCAGTTTGCAGGCTCCTTTTTAGCCACAGCCGATACATTTAAGCCTACTACGCCTACAGTGGATATCTATAGCGAAAAAATGCCCCGCGAAAATTCCACATATAATTCGCAAGTTGAAAATACCGATGATTTTGAAGTAGCTGAGGAATATCAGGAAGTGGAATCGACCCCACAACCACAGACACTCGAAGATATGGAGCGACAAATGATAAAACTTACACTCGAGAAATACCGTGGCAAACGAAAAGCAGCTGCAGAGGAGTTGAAAATTTCGGAACGCACCTTGTATCGGAAGATTAAGGAATATGGTATAGAGTAGTTAGAATGTAAGAGGTAAGAGGTAAGAGGTAAGAGGTAAGAGGTAAGAAATATGAAGAAAATGGAAATTAAGAAAATAAGGATTTGGGTCGTTTATGTTATGGTTTTGCTGTTTTCGGGCTGTACCATAGCCTATAAATTTAATGGTGCATCGATTGATTATACCAAAACAAAGTCGATTGGAATTGCTGAATTTACAAATACAGCACAATTAATTTACGCCCCTTTGGCTCAACAGTTTTCGGAAAAGCTTCGCGATATTTATACCCGTAATACCCGTTTGCAGGTTATGAAAAAAGGGGGTGATATGTATCTCGAGGGTGAAATAACTGAATACTACCTCACTCCTATGGCTATTAGTGCCGATACGTATGCTTCGCAAACCAAACTCACTGTAACTATAAATGTACGTTTCAAAAACAATAAAAATCCTCAGGATGATTTTGAGAAAAAATATTCTGCCTACCAAACATTTGACAGTTCGAAAATGCTTAACGATGTGCAGGACGAACTTTTAAAGACAATAATGGAAGAAATCAGTGACAATATTTACAACGAAACTGTTGCAAAGTGGTAATCATATTTAAATTGCAAAAAACTTAAATGACAAAAGAGATTTTCATTTCTTTGTTGAATAACCCCGAAAGTTTTTCGCCTGAAATAATTGCGGAACTAAAGGAAATAACAGTGCAATATCCATATTTTGCTCAGTCGCACCTATTGTTGGCAAAGGCAATGCATCAAACCAACGATTTTAAGACGGAGATATTTCTGAAACGAGCAGGCATTTACGCTGCCGACCGCCGCAACCTTTATTTTATGCTTCACCCCGAAAAGGCAAAAACAGCCGAACCACTGCGTATTGAAAGAGGCCATCAGGTATCGGGCAATTATTTCGAAATGATTGAAAAGGTAGAAGCGCAGAGTGGCGATTCCAAACAAAGCCTGAAAAGCTTAGCCGAAAAACTCAAAGCTGCCCGCGAGGCTATCTCCGACAAACAGGAACACAGGATCCGTACAACAAAACCACTCGAAAATATTTCAACAACAAACGCTATAAGAACGGTGCGGATACCCACCCCCGACTATTTTCAGTTGGAAAATCAGCGACTTGAAGCCGAAAATAGAATATCAGAAGATTATGCAAAAAAGTTAATAAAAGAGAAGAAATTTGACGAGGCTATTGCAATTTTGAACGAATTAAATTTGATTAATCCAAAAAAAAGTGTTTACTTTGCAGACCAAATTCGATTTTTAGAAAAAATACTTGTAAACACAAAAAAACTAACATAATATGTACACGCTTTTTACCATTTTAATTGTTATTGCTTCAATTTTATTGATATTACTGGTTTTAGTTCAAAACTCCAAAGGTGGAGGCTTAGCAGCCGGTTTTTCGTCGTCGAATCAAATTATGGGCGTACGCAAAACAACCGATTTTCTTGAAAAAGGAACCTGGTTTTTGGTAATTTTTGTTGTTGTTTTCTCAGTTGCTTCGGTAGCGGTAAACAAAAAGGAAGTTTCGGCTAACGACTCAGAGATTAAAGAGCAATATCAAAATGCAAAACAAGCTGAGCCGGGCGTAGTTGCACCAGGATTTGGCGAAAACCCCGAAGCTGCTAAAGAACAGCCTGCTGCTCCGAAAAAATAAAATTTCAAACCAATATTATTGAAGCGTGTCAGAAGTATATTTTGATACGCTTTTTTTATTAAATCAAAAGAAATGCTGCAAATTAACGATACAATCCTAAGCCTGGACATACTCGAAGAACGCTTTGTGTGCGATCTCGCTACTTGTAAGGGTGCCTGTTGTGTGGAAGGCGACGAAGGAGCACCTGTATTAAAGGAAGAAGTGGAGATAATTGAAAAGCTACTTCCGATAGTGTGGGACGAATTATCCGATGAGGCAAAAGCTGTGATTGAGAAACAAGGTATTGCTTACACCGACCGCGAAGGAGAATTAGCAATTTCGATAGTAAACGGGGCGGAATGTGTATTTACGTATTACGACGAAATGGAGGTTTGTAAATGCGTCCTCGAAAAAGCATTTCGCGAAGGAAAAACGGATTTTTACAAACCCATTTCGTGTCATTTATATCCTGTTCGCACAAAAAAGTTCGACGATTTTACTGCTGTAAATTACCATCGCTGGCATGTGTGCGGTTGCGCCCGCAAGCTTGGAAGTAAACTAAAAGTGCCGGTTTATCAATTTCTGAAAGAACCACTTATCCGAAAATTCGGACAAGACTGGTACAATCAGGTAGAAATTGCTGCACAGGAATTGAAAATGATGTAATGATGTGGTGATGTGGTGATGTGATGATGTGATGATATGATGATGTGGCGATGTGTTTGATTAGAGAATAAAATATCGTTTCAGTATTTTAAAATAAAAATTATGTTGGTAGAAATAATTACGATAGGCGACGAAATATTAATCGGGCAAATTGTAGATACAAATTCAGCATGGATGGCTGTGGAATTGAATAAAGCCGGTTTTGAAATTGCTCAAATTACTTCTGTACACGACGATGCTCAACACATTATCGATGCCCTTGATGCCGCACTTACACGCGCCGACATTGTACTTTTTACAGGTGGTATCGGGCCAACAAAAGATGATATAACTAAACAAACGCTCTGTGGTTATTTCGAAACAAAATTAGTCTACAACGAAGAAGTTTATCGAAATATTGAACGATTACTTACAAACCGTCATCGTGCCATGAATGAACTAACGGCATTGCAGGCTATGGTTCCCGAAAACTGTACAGTCATTCAAAATCCGGTTGGTACAGCCCCTGTAACATGGTTCGAAAAGGATGGAAAAGTGATTGTGTCGATGCCCGGTGTACCGAATGAAATGAAAAATACCATGTCGACTGAGCTTATTCCGCGTTTGCAGAAAAGGTTTAAAACTCCCGCTATTCTCCACAAAACAATTATTGTGAAAGGGTATCCCGAATCGGCACTTGCCTTAAAAATAGCCGATTGGGAAACAAACTTACCTGAATATTTGCATTTAGCTTATCTGCCAACCTACAGTATCATTCGCCTTCGTATCAGCGGCAGTTCGGATGATGAATTAGCACTGGCTTTCGAAATAAACCGTCAGGCAGCACAACTTACAGAAATATTAGGTGATGCAATTGTAGCAGAAGAAGACATTCCGCTTGAAGTTTTAATAGGTAAAAAACTAAAATCTGGTAATTTTACTTTAGCAACAGCCGAAAGCTGCACTGGGGGAAACATTGCGCACAAAATAACGGAAGTAGCCGGAAGCTCGTCATATTTTAAAGGCTCTGTTGTAGCCTATTCGAACGAAATTAAGCAAAATATCCTTCAGGTGCCGGCAACCATAATCGACACACACGGTGCTGTTAGCTCACAAACGGTTGAGCTGATGGCTGCGAATGCACGAAAAATATTGCGCACCGATTATGCAATAGCTACTTCGGGCATTGCCGGCCCGGATGGTGGGAGTGTCGACAAACCGGTCGGAACTATATGGATTGCTGTGAGTACACCCATCGAAACAACGAGCCGAATGTATCAGTTTAGCACAAACCGACTCCAAAATATCGAGCGTACAACCCAAAGTGCATTTCTGTTTTTACTTGAAAAATTAGTTTAAACAACTTTATATCAATTACTTAAACAAACACATCGCGCTTTTACAAATAAAAGTAGAAATAAAAGCAGAAAATGCTTGTTCAATTGGAAAATTTAATGTAATTTTGCGCACTGTTTTTGAGAAAAAATAAATACATAAAAAAAGATATACTGAAATGTCAAAAATTTGTCAGATTACCGGAAAAAAAGCAATGGTAGGCAACAATGTATCGCATTCCAAACGTCGCACAAAACGCACGTTTGATGTGAACCTGTTTACCAAAAAGTTCTATTGGGTAGAACAAGACACATGGATTAGCCTTAAATTATCGGCTGCCGGTTTACGCACTATTAACAAAGTTGGATTGGACGCAGCCATCAAGAAAGCTGCCGAAAAAGGTTATTTATACGCATAACGAGGAGGATACAATATGGCTAAGAAATCAAAAGAAGCACGCATTCAGGTAATTCTGGAATGCACAGAGCATAAAGAAAGCGGCATGCCGGGTACATCACGTTATATTACGATGAAAAATCGTAAAAACACACCCGCACGTATGGAGTTGAAAAAGTACAACCCCATTTTGAAACGAGTAACAGTACACAAAGAAATTAAATAATATTTGAATCATGGCAAAGAAAGCGGTAGCATCTCTCCAAAGCGGAGAAGGTCGTGCATATTCGAAGGTTATCAAAATGGTGAAATCGCCTAAAACCGGAGCATATATTTTTCAGGAAGAAATGGTACACAACGATAAAGTAAAAGATTATTTTGCAAAATAATCTGATGCTTTAATAATTATAGCATTAAAAAACGGCTCATTTGAAATCAAATGAGCCGTTTTTTTGTGGTTAACTCAGAAAAATGAATTAACTTTGTAGCAATAAATTAAGACATTAGAACCAAGAGAAAAGAACAAAGAGAAAAAATAATATATGGGAATTTTTAATTTTTTCAATAAAGAAAAAAAAGAAACATTAGATAAGGGACTCCAAAAGACCAAAGAAAGTGTTTTTTCGAAGATAACACGCGCCGTAGCCGGCAAATCCAAGGTAGACGATGAAGTTCTCGACAACCTCGAAGAAGTACTTATCACTTCGGATGTTGGGGTAGAAACAACTCTGCGTATCATTAAACGAATCGAAGAACGGGTTTCACGCGATAAATTTATAAATACGACCGAGCTGAATATAATTCTCAAAGAAGAAATTGCAGCCCTGCTTGCCGAAAACAATTCGGACATGCCAATGAATTTCGACAGCGAATTACCTCACACACCTTATATTATTATGGTAGTAGGTGTAAATGGTGTAGGAAAAACAACTACCATTGGTAAGTTGGCACATCAATTTACAAAAGCTGGTAAAAAAGTATACCTGGGTGCAGCCGACACATTCAGAGCGGCTGCCGTAGAGCAATTGGTAATTTGGGGCGAACGGGTAGGTGTACCCGTTATTAAACAAAAAATGGGTGCTGACCCTGCTTCGGTTGCTTTTGACACATTAGCATCTGCCAAAGCAAACAATGCAGATGTGGTGATTATTGACACAGCCGGCCGACTTCACAACAAGGTAAACCTTATGAACGAACTTACAAAAATCAAAAATGTAATGCAGAAAATTGTTCCCGATTCACCTCACGAAGTTTTGTTAGTACTCGATGGCTCTACCGGTCAAAATGCATTTGAACAGGCAAAACAATTTACCAAAGCTACTGATGTAAATGCATTAGCTATCACAAAATTAGATGGAACGGCTAAGGGCGGAGTAGTGATTGGTATATCCGACCAATTCAAAATACCAGTAAAATACATTGGCTTAGGTGAAGGTATGGAACATTTGCAGGTGTTCGACCGCAAAGAATTTGTAGAGTCACTTTTCAGCTAAAAACAAAGTGCGCCTACATTACTGTATGCGCACTTCAAATTCTCCTGAATATAAATCAAATTCTTATTTATAATCCAACCAAGCCGTTACTTTTGCATTTTTATCGCTCAAAAAACGAATCCATCGAGCTTGTGTGGTTGCCGGGAAATTATATTTTGTTTTCGAATTAGCTTTCACTTCTATTGTTTTATAACCAACCCAATCATTATCACCAGTCGGGTCAAATTCGATGCTGATTTTAATTGTTTCAGCCGAATGATTGGTAAGCGTTAGCATTCTGTTATCATACAATCCAAACAAATAAGCATCAGAAGGAACAGCAGCTTTTACGTCTGCATTTACCCACGGGCCACCATGACCAACAGGCTTACCAAGTTTCCAAAGGTCGTCGATAGCGCCTGCCCAAACGGTACATTTGCCATCGGCCGACGAAAAGATATGCGGATTGGCTTTTTGTTTGGCAGCATCGATACCGGTTAAAACCATCATACCCCGATACGACACATAATCGTTGATTTGGAAATTGTGCGACGAAATTGGCCGGATTTTAGCAAATCCATCGGCGTTTTCGGAAGGTAATTCGTAGAATGTACCACCCAGACTGAATAAATCGCGTTCGGTAGCCACCTCACGACAAATACGCAGTGAATTTCGTTCAGTCAGATTTTTATATTCCGTTGCGCCCAAAGGTAGTCTCCATCGACGTTTTGCATCGTCGGTTACCAAATAGGAACCAGCTTCAACGGTTACGATATTTGTTGGAATTGCAACCTTCGCACGAATAAAATCAGCCGATTTATTATCACTCTTCGGAACAATATTCATTTGCTCATCCATTTCGTAATAACCTGTTTCAGTTGTTTTCCCATTTTCAGTTTTACTTGCCAGAATGCCTAATGCTCTGCGATTTTCACCCAGACTATAAAGCAAACCACCTTTTACTTTTGCAGATTTCACAGGAGCTAAACCGGCAAAAATTTTATCACTTTCAGTCGCACGTTTACGCACATCGGAATAAACAAAACTTACAGAAACCAACGCCTCTTTATTACTTGTAACGCGAACCCATTCGCCTGATTCTTTTTCGGTAAAAACAAGTTGTCGGGCACTTTTGGCAGGTACAAACACATCACAGAGTTTCGACCACTGATTGTTACCTGTTTTATCAGTTTCGAAGCTAAAAGTCACTTCTGCTGGGCTATCATTTTTAATCCATGCACTTCGATTTTGCCAACCTGCAAACAGAAATGGCTCCGAAACTTCACCTGCTTTTACAGTTTCTTTTTGCCACACAGCTCCATGAGCATGCGATGTTCCTGTTAAATCGGGCTGTTCCAAAGTTGTAAACCAAATATTCGACTGTGAATTGCCCGGCCCTTCGATTCCACCTTTCGCCTTACGCTTGTTTAGGAATTCGCTTTTAGCTGCATCATCGCAACCAAACACCAATTGATCGTTGTAGCGGGTAAAGTCACCAATTACTTTCAGATACGATGAGCGCGGACGAATTCCAGCTGTATTGGCAGCGGTAAATGTTTGAGGAAAACGCCAGAACATTCCGTGCATTGTCATCAAATAATCCGGTTTTTCATCAGAGCCTACATTCCGTATACGTGGCCATTCGGTATTCCAACCATGAGCTCCATCGTAGGTATTGCTTGCTTTTGGCAATCGGTAAAAGGTCCATTTGCCATTATCGCGACAAGCTAAAATCACCGATTTGTAATCCCAGCCGGTCGCCCAGAGTGCATCTGTTTTCGGATTCGGATTTCCATAAATTCCACCGGGGCCTGTAACTTCGGTAAACTGATTGCGGCGAATAAGTTTCCAGTCTTTCCCATCCCATTCCGACAATCCACCAGCTTCGATGCGCGGGTCAACTTTGGCTTTCCATCCCGCCTCACCATTGTTCGAAAACACCATTACACCCTGACCAGAATATAAGCCTTTGCCGTGTACACCTTTCAATAAATCACTTTCGTAGCTTTTTGAAAGTCCACGACGCGCCTGTTCATTTCCATCCATATAGAGCGTTTTTACATCGAGGGTTTTTACATCTACTTCGTAAAAGCCCTCCTCCATAGTTCCTATCACAACTTTGTTTGCAGGGTCAAAAATGTCACGAGCAATGCCGGTGTGTCGACCAGGAGCTACCGAAACAGGAATAGTACGCACATTACGATTGGCATCGATGGCATACGGCCCGATAAAAAGTTGATTACTTTCTTTGTGAATCATACGGTTGGCAGGAGTTCCTCCAATACTTTCGGGGCGTGTAATTTGCTTCAAATCAGGTGTAATTTCGTACAACTTGTCCGACGAACCATAAGGTAAGTGCGGGCCATACGTTATCACCCATAATCGGTCGGCAAAGTGAACCACTGCACCTGTTCCACACTCGCCTTCGTTATTAAAATAAGCCAACGAAGGGTAAATACCACTAACCTGAAGTGGCTTCGGGTTAGATTGAGCTGTTGATAATCCCAGCTTTACAAAAAGTACAAAAAGCACTAAGAACGATTTTCTCATTTTGTTTAAATTTGAAAAATTAAAAATTCAGAAATTATTTCGGGTACAAAACTACTTGTTTTTGACATTAAAAAACCATATCTTTGTTATCAAAACATGTTCAAAACTTTGAACAAGATACAACACTGTTAATGAACAACTTACATCCAATTAAAAAATGCTGAAAAACGAACGCTTTAATAACATACTGAGTGAAGTTGAAGTTAAATTCGGCAGAGGAAGTTCACTAAACTGGATAAACCGGGATTTTGAAGATTTGAGCTTTGAAATAAAAAAACGAACCAAAGTTACAATTAGTGCATTAACACTAAAGCGTATTTTTGGAAAAATTCAAACGCCCGACGACTATTTACCTCAAAAAGCTACATTGCAAGCCTTGGAAATATTTTCGGGCATAACTTTTATAACACAAAAACCAACTGCGGCATACGTTCCATTAACTCCAGAAAATGACAACAAATCAAAATCGGCAAAACCGACAAAAAAAATTCATTACGTATTTCTAATCCTGACAAGTTTATTGGTGGCAAGTTTCGTTTATTGGTTTTTCGGCCATAAAGCCACAGAGAACGGCTCTTTGAAACTAATTAAAACCGAAGGGGAAAATCCCAAAACAGCTTTTTTCGAATACAGCACGCCAAATAAAACCGATAGTTTTAAGATATTGTTTGATGAAGAATATCCTTCTGTTTATGTAGCCAATGGGAGCAGCACAAAAATCAGCTATTATTTTCAATATCCCGGTCTGTTCAAGGTTCGAATGCTCAACAAGAAAACAGCTGTTTCAGACACAATTCCGGTTTTTGTAGCATCGAATGGCTGGCAGGTACTCGGTTATTATTTTGACCAGAAATATAACGAACGATATTTCCCTGTAAACATCAAAAAATGTTGCGAACAAGGAGTTTTTCATCCCACGAAGAAAATATTGAATGCCACAAGCATGGACACAACTAAAATGACTGTGATTCGTGTAGACAATTATCAAAAATCCAACAAACAGGGCGATTATTTTACATTGGAAACAATGGTCAAAAATCCGGATCAATGGCCGGGTATCCGCTGCAACTCGATATACCTTTATGTTCAGGGTACTTTGGGGATAATACGTTTCAGATTTGCCAACCCTGGTTGTAGCCATTGGATTGACTATCAACTGAGCGAGAAAAAAATATCTAACAAAGATACGGATTTATCCAATTTCACTTTCAGTCTGGATAACTGGCAACATATTAAATTAGAAAACAGAAATAAGAAAGTCAAATTGTTCATTAACAACAAGATTCGTTTCACTGACAATTACAAAAAAAGCTTAGGTGAAATTGTAGGTGTTACTGTATTATTTCACGGTAACGGTTATTTGAAAAACTATGTATTAAATGACGCCAGTGGAAAAGCACTGTTCGAACTTCAGCCCTAAAATGCAATAAAAAAGAGGCTACTATTTTTTGATAGACAGCCTCTTATAATCGTTTTTGCAACGAATTGTTATTTATAAATTACTATATCAGAGGAATATTGTTTGCTGCACATTCTGTGCGCATTTCTTCGGGCCAAAGACTTGCCTGAATTTCGCCAATATGTGCTTTGCGTAAAAAGAACATGCACAAACGCGATTGACCAATTCCTCCACCAATCGAAAGTGGCAGGGTATTATCAAGCAGTCGTTTGTGGAAATACATTTCCTTTCGTTCGTTTTTACCCTCAATTTCGAGCTGACGCAATAACGCTGCTTTATCCACACGTATTCCCATGGATGAAACTTCGAAGGCCATTTCCAATACAGGGTTCCACAATAGGATATCTCCATTCAGTCCGGTAAGACCATTTTCGGCAACAGTTGACCAATCGTCGTAATCAGGAGCACGTCCATCGTGTTTTTTTCCATCGCCCAATGCTCCACCAATACCAATTACGAAAACAGCTTTATGTTTTTTTACATACTCATTTTCGCGTTCTTTGGGAGTAAGTTCAGGATAAAGCTGACGTAATTCTTCGGCATGAACAAACGTGATTTCGGCAGGCAAACAGGGTTTAATTTGCGGAAAACTTTCCGAAACTAAATATTCGGTGCGTAAAAACGAATCGTAAATTTTGCTAACAATTTTTTTCAAAAAAACAATATTGCGTTCATCAGCCGTCATAACACGCTCCCAGTCCCACTGATCCACATAAAGTGAATGCAGGTTACCCAACTCTTCATCTGCACGAATGGCATTCATATCGGTATAAATTCCGTATCCGTTTTCAATTTTATAGTCGGCAAGTGTCAGACGTTTCCATTTTGCAAGCGAATGAACAACTTCAGCACGCACATCTCCCATATCCATAATTGGAAAATTTACAGCACGCTCCGTACCATTCAAATCGTCATTAATACCGGTTCCTCTGAGAACAAATAATGGGGCTGTTACCCTACGCAAACGAAGTTCGGAAGATAAATTAGCCTGAAAAAAGTCTTTGATTTTTGTGATGCCAAGTTCGGTTTGCTGCAAATCGAGCAACGGACAATAATTGGCCGGTTTGATTAAGTAACTCATTATGTGTGTATTTTATATTGTTTTAAATAGATTACCAACACAAAGATAAACATTTTGCAAAAAATAATTGTTAGTTCGAAAGACAAAAGCACAATTCTATGATATTTTAACATTACTGACAAAATGTAATCTGGCAGGAAATTTGATAGCAAATTGTCATTCAATTTTTAAAACAAAAAAATCTATGTTAGGAAGTTATATTATTTTTGGTGTATTTGCATTGTTGAGTTGGGCTATATCGGCTCGTTTGCAATCAAAGTTTAAAAAATATTCAAAAATTGCCATACCCAATGGCATGACCGGTCGTGATGTAGCCGAAAAAATGTTACGCGACAATGGTATTTATGATGTAAAAGTTATTTCGACAGCCGGTCAGCTCACCGACCATTACAATCCGCTTACAAAAACAGTAAATCTAAGCGAAGGTGTTTACGACTCATGCTCGGTGGCAGCAGCAGCTGTAGCAGCTCACGAATGTGGACACGCTGTACAGCACGCTACAGCTTACGCACCTCTTACAATGCGTTCTAAATTAGTGCCGGTGGTGAGTTTTGCGTCGAACTGGATGCAGTGGGTGTTGCTTGCCGGGATATTAATGGTAAACAGTTTTCCACAATTGTTATTGGCCGGAATTATCCTATTTGCTACTACAACCCTTTTCAGTTTTATTACCTTGCCAGTTGAAATTAATGCAAGCAGTCGGGCTTTGGCTTGGTTGAATAATGCAGGAATAACCAATTATAGCACACACGAACCAGCAAAAGACGCCTTGAAATCAGCTGCTTATACTTACGTTGTAGCTGCTCTTGGCTCGTTAGCAACTTTAGTATATTATATCTTAATCTATCTCGGAAGGAGAGATTAAAAAAAGATAGAAGACAGAAGGAAGAAGGCAGAAGCAAGAAATTAGAAAATGTAAATCAGAATTCGGAAATATTTTTGTATTTTTGCAGTCTGAAAATGGCTTCGTAGTTCAGCTGTATAGAACGTCAGATTCCGGTTCTGAAGGTCTTGGGTTAGAATCCCAACGAGGTCACACTAAATCCCTGTTAATTATTGAAATTAACAGGGATTTTTTATACCTATCCCCCCACTACTTTGATTTTAACACATTCCGGATTAAACTTTTGTAACCTGTATAAGTCTGCTGATATTATCAATCAAAAGTTTAATTTCGAATAAGTTGAAATTTTTCAAAAAAAACACTATATTTGTCGGCTGATTTTCAAAAGATTGTGTAACTAATTATCATTCCAGAATTCAAATATTAATAGTTAATTCTAAATGCGATTTTGTCATGAAAAAATTCATAAAAGGCATATTTGTCATTTTTTGCAACATTTTATTCTTTCCAACTTATGCTGCTGTTATTCAGGTTTCTGCTCCAAACAATTTACAAACATTTGTAAATACAATGAACGATGGCGATATAATAGAGTTAACAACTTCGGGAGGTAGTTATATGTGGTCGGCCCAAATAACCACTTCAATTGACAAAGCCATTACTATTCGAGCTAAAAGCAACCTTTCAACACGTCCTGTTGTTACTTTTACAGGCTCTACCGGAGGATTTTTCAGATATAATGCGGCATCTATAACTCCATCAATTAAAAACTGGACTTTTGATGGAATTGATTTTAACGGATATAATTCTACTGCCGGCTATTATGCATCTAATTTTATTTTATTAAATATTGCATCACCCAATTATGGCATAAATATTAAAATAAACAACTGTGTTCTGCAAAATTTCAGCAGCCGCTTTCTATTTTATCAAGGTTCAGGTACAACTACCGATGCTCGCGGAGGCGATATTGAAGTTACAAATTCCGAATTCAGGAATATAATGACAGGAGTCTTGTATTCGAACACTCCACTTATAGGAAGCCCGAACAATATAAAATTCAGTAATTGTTTGTTTATGGGGCCCGGGATTAGTGGTGTATCTACCAATTTTATTTATCTGAATACTGCAAATTACAACAGTTACCTTTTCGAACATTGCACATTTGTAAACTCGAATCAGCGGGAATTTCTATTACGCAATCCTCTATCCTCAGGTATTATTCGTAATTGTCTGTTTGTAAACAGCATAAATAGCAATTCAGCAAACACTTATAACGCAACACTTAGCTCCAATTGCGGTATTTATTACACTGCAGCCGGCAATAAAAATTCGATATATCCATATAGTTCATCAACACGAACAACGAATCCTTTTTTAAATAGTACAACCGGAATTGCAACAGCAAGTACGTATCTGACAGGCACTACCGATGGTTTACCTACCGGTTTTTACGGAAATCAGATTGTTTGTTCGGAAAGAGAGTTGACAGATTTGAGTTATACCGGCGGCAACGGGCCCTCTGCGGCAAAGACCTTTATTATTTCGGCAACAAGACTAACCAATAATATTTCAATAAGCGCGCCCCTTAATTTCGAAATATCAACTTCATCAACATCCGGTTACACTTCTTCATCATTAACACTCATCCATACAGCCGGAAATATATCAAACACAACAATTTATGTACGATTAAAAGCAGGCTTGTCGGACAATATTTACAGTGGTACAATAAATATAACTTCGACCGGAGCTGCCACTAAACAAATTTCGCTATTAGGTACCGTGGTAAGCAAACCAACAATTTTTTCTTCTACAAGTTCCATTCCCTCATTCAGTTACATGTCGGGAAGTGGACCATCGTCGCAAGCAATGTTTACCGTTAATGCTGCCGGATTAACAGGCTCCCTTATTATAACTGCTCCTACCGGATTTGAAGTTTCACTTAACTCAGGTACTTCATTCGTAGGTGGTAGCTCGATTACTGTGAGTCAAATTGGCGGAAAAGTAAGCAATCTGAATATTTTTGTACGTATGAAAGCCGGATTAATTCAAAGCCCTGCAGCCGGTAACATTTCACTCACGTCGACAGGTGCCGTTACGAAACAAATCGCCTTATCAGGTACTGTTATTCCGGCTCCGGTTGTGTTGAATATATCCAAAACTTCACTTTCCAATTTTAATTATATTGAAGGAAGCGGACCTTCAGCAATTCAGTCTTTTACTGTAAGCGGTACAGGTCTTACATCAAATGTGCTTGTTTCGGCACCAACAGGTTATGAAATTTCGACTTCAAACGGCACTGGATTTATTGGCAGCTCTACACTTTCACTTTCACAAACAAATGGAAATGTTTCATTAATAAATATTTATGTGCGACTAAAGAAAGATTTAGCCGTTGGAATTTATTCCGATAATATTAATATCACAACCACAGGAACTACTGCTAAACAAATAAATATGTTTGGATTTGTATCCGAAGCAACAGCTGTCAACGTTTCTACAACAAAATTAAGCGGATTTGAATATATTTATAATAACGGTCCATCTGCCGAAAAATCGTTCGAAATTTCCGGAGTAAATTTATACTCGTACGTACAAATTACGGCACCTGCCAATTATGAAGTTTCCACTTCAAATGGTGTCGATTTCTCGGGTTCCGGTTCTCTGTTAATCGATCAGGCTTCTGTCAGCGGCCAAACCCTGAGAGTTTATGTACGCATGATTTCAGGACTTTCTGTTAATGCATACAACGGAAATTTAACCGTAGGTTCAAGTGGTGCAACCAATAAAACAATTGCACTTACCGGCAATGTTTACAATCAACTTGTTACAGCAACCGACCCCGCCTATTACGAACCCCGATTTGCAGGCAATTATACCTTTAGCAACAAATGGATTTTTTCAAAAAACACGAACAATTATACTTATGGGAATGAACTAATTGCAGCATCAGGAACTGCTCGTGATATGGCAGTTCGGAATGGAAAAATGTTGTTTATCGACCGTGGCAATAAACAGATTGTAATTGTAAATGGCGAAACCGGCCTGAAAGAAACGCCTGTAGTATTGGATCCAACATTATTTACTTATATGGGAAGAAACGTAGCCAACACTGCCGATAGCCTTTACACTGCGGGCACACTAACTTATAACAATATAAAGGTAGATGTTTCGGGCAATGTATTGGTCGGAAATCTGATTACAGCAAACACACAACGTTTCCAGATTTATAAAATTGACATGTCTACCGGAAAAGGATCTTTGATTATTGATCAGGCCAACTTAGCCAATTTATTTCCTTTAGCTACAACCCTTCGTTTCGATTACTTTGGTGTGTGGGGCGATGTGAATACCAATGCGGTTATTTTAGCTCCCAATTCCTCATCGTCGGCCATGGAGGTTTATAAATGGGTAATTTCCGGTGGAATTGCAAGCGCTCCAACTGTGATTAGATTGGATAACGCAACAACAGGTACCTATTTCACCGGAATTGAAAGTTTAGGTGGTTATGCTCATATTTTCCCGGTGGCTGCCGATAAGTTTTATGTGGATGGCGGTGGCACCTACCCTACCTTAGTAAATTCAAATGGAAACGTTATTGATGGTTTTCATCGTCAACCCTCGGCTCTTAAAGATTCGATTACCGTTCCGGGTATAAGTTTTACGATGAACCCCGGTCACAATGGAGTTTGCGAATTTAGTCTGGGCGGTAAAGACTTTTTGGTAACATCTGCTACCAATACAACGGGCATTCCTGCCTCCACATTCCGTTTGTTTAAATTTAAGGATGTCACCAAATCGTTTGCCGATATAGATTGTTTGTGGACTTTTCCGCAAAATGGGATGGGAACAGCAGCCAATGGTTACCGGACAGCTTTGCCCGTAGTAGTTACAAATGGCTATACTGCCAAAATTTATATCTATTGTGGCGAAAATGGTTTTGCTTTATACGAAATGAATATGAATCCGCTATCTACCGGAATTGAAAAAAATGAAACGGACGATACTGCTATAATTTACAAAAATGGACAAGTAACAATTTCGAAACCTGCAAAACGAATAGAGATTTATTCACTTTCGGGTCAATTAGTGAATGTAACTACAAATAACTCAACACTGAATGTTCCATCAGTTTCTGGTATGTATATTGTAAAAATTACGACAACTGAAGACAAAATAACTAACAAAAAAGTAATATTTAAGTGATTTTCGGAAAAAAGTTAGATTTTTTTTAAAAGAATTGATTAATTTTGATTGAGATTAACCTGAAATGTTTATATTTGCGGCGTAAATAGCAATGACTGATATAAACGGTCAAAATATACTAACTAAAAAATTTTTTAACATGGAACAATTGGTAAACAAAATTAAAGCTGAATTTGCAGCTTTTGCAACTGATGCAAGCTTACAAGTAGAAAAAGGCAACAAAGCTGCCGGAACACGTGCCCGCAAAAGCTCGCTGGATTTGGAAAAACTTTTGAAAGAATTCAGAAAAGTTTCTATCGAAGAATCAAAAAAATAAGATTCAACGTACGATTTTAGGAGTTGTTCTGCAATGCTTGAACAACTCCTGTTTTTTTAGAATATTTTTAAGTGTATATTTTACAATTATAATTCAAACAATGAAAAAAATCATCTTTCCAATAATTGCCATCATTCTTTTTTTTGGAGCATGCAATCAAAACAAAAATAAACAAATCTCGATTCTTCCTGAGTCAAATTTCGACACAACACTACAGAATAAGAAAGTAAGCCTTTATACATTAAAAAATGAAAATGGGTTAACTGCACAAATTACAAACTATGGAGCACGTGTGGTTGCACTTTGGGTGCCCGACAAATCAGGTGAATTTAAAGATGTGGTATGGGGCTTCGAAACCATATCGGAATATCTGAAAGCAACTGATTTATATGCAGGACCCATAGTTGGACGCTATGGAAACAGAATTGGCAAAGGAAAATTTAATCTTGAAGGTAAAGAATACCAGCTCACATTAAATAATAACGGAAATCAACTTCATGGCGGACCCGGCGGTTTTTACACCAAAGTTTGGGATGCCCGACAATTCAAAAACGAACAAAATGAAGATGCACTTGAATTAAATTATTTATCACCCGCAGGCGAAGAAGGTTATCCGGGAAATCTTAACATAACGGTAACTTATACATTAACAAGAAACAACGAATTATCAATATCTTACACTGCTACAACCGACTCTGCTACTGTGTTAAATCCAACTTCACATTGTTACTTTAATTTACACGGAACAACAGCTCAATCAACCAACTCGCATATACTGACAATAAATGCCGATAAATATACGCCTACTGATTCGTTATTGATTCCAACAGGTGAAATTGCTGATTTGACAAATACGCCACTTGATTTCAGGAAACCTACAGTTATTGGTGAACGTATCGAAACCGACTTTTTAGCGCTTAAATACGGAAAAGGCTACGATCATAATTTTGTTTTAATAAAGAAACCAAATGAAATGACCCTGGCAGCAGAAGTTTATGAACCTGCTACCGGAATAGTTATGACAGTGAGTACAAACCAACCAGCAATTCAGTTTTATAGCGGTAATTTTATGGATGGCGTAGATAAAGGCAAACGGGGCGAAGCGCACAATTATCGTTGTGGTATTGCGCTGGAAACACAAAATTATCCGGATGCCCCAAATCATTCAAATTTTCCGGTTTCGGAACTTAAATCCGGTGAAACGTATAAGCATATTTGCGTCTATGCTTTTTCGGTAAAAAATTAAATATAAATTTGTGACAAAAAAAACAATTTTATTATAGAACTTATTTAATTTCAGCGATTAAAATAACAAGTTGAAACCGAAAGTTTTTATCTGAATATTGTTGAAATCTTTTTGCGATTTTAACCTCTTTTGTGCAACATTTAAAGTACCTTTGTCGCCCATAAAATCATAATTTCTCTACAAAATGAAAGATATGCTTCAGGGGCGACACATTGGTGTTGCAGAAAAAGAAGAAGCTTTAATGCTCCAAAAAATTGGTGTATCATCGGTCGAAGAACTCATTCAGCAAACTATTCCTTCCGGTATTCGATTAGCATCGCCACTTGAACTACCGAATGCATTAACTGAGCGGCAATATGCGAAGCACATTGCTGCTATAGGCTCAAAAAACAAAGTTTTCACTTCGTATATTGGTCAGGGTTGGTACGATACAGTTTTGCCCGCTGTCATTCAACGAAATATTTTCGAAAACCCTTCGTGGTACACTTCTTACACTCCTTATCAAGCCGAAATTTCGCAGGGACGACTTGAGGCTCTGCTGAATTTTCAAACTGCCGTTTGCGATTTTACCGGAATGCCACTGGCGAATGCTTCATTGCTCGACGAGGCTACTGCTGCTGCCGAGGCAATGACTATGATGTATAACCTTCGAAGCAGAGATCAGGTAAAGACCGGAGTAAATAAAATTTTTGTGGATGAAAATGTATTTCCGCAAACGATGGCTGTTCTTAAAACCCGTGCGGGTGTACAAGGGATTGAGTTGGAAGTTGGAAACTGGGAAAATAAGAAATTAAGTTCTCAATATTTTGGTATCATTCTACAATTTCCAAACAGTAATGGAAATATTGAGGATTATAGCGAATTTACTGCCGCGGCTCATGCGCAAAACTGCAAAGTGGCTGTTGCTGCGGATATTTTAAGCCTGGCTTTACTCACACCTCCGGGCGAATGGGGTGCCGATATTGTTTTTGGATCCACACAACGCTGGGGAATTCCGATGAACTACGGCGGGCCGGCCGCGGCTTTTTTTGCTACCCGCGACGAATTTAAGCGTGATATGCCGGGGCGAATCATCGGTGTAAGCAAGGATGTAAACGGCAAAATGGCACTTCGCATGGCGCTCCAAACCCGTGAGCAACATATTAAACGCGAAAAAGCTACTTCAAATATCTGTACTGCGCAGGCACTTCTGGCTACTATGGCCGGAATGTACACTGTTTATCACGGTGCCGAAGGAATTAAAACGATTGCCGAACGCATTCATGCCTGTGCAACATACATAAACGAAATTCTTCCGGTTTATGGCTATTCACAGGAAAACGAAAATTTCTTCGATACGCTAAAAATAGCGTTGCCCGAAGATGTTACCATCAAACAATTACGTGCTATCGCAGAGCAATTTGAAGTGAATTTCCGTTATTTCGAAACCGGAGATTTCGGAATTAGTTTCGATGAAACCACCGATGTGGACGATTTAAACACAATTATTGAGGTGCTGGCTACTGCTGCCAATAATGCGCCGGTTTATGTGGAAGAAGAGGAACTGGAAGAATTGAAATCGTTCGACGAATCGTTTGAACGTACATCTGATTATCTGACACACGACGTTTTCAGCAGTTATCACAGCGAAACGGAGATGATGCGTTATATCAAAAAATTAGAACGCCGCGATATTTCGCTCACGCATTCGATGATTTCACTTGGTTCGTGTACCATGAAATTGAATGCTGCTTCGGAAATGCTACCGCTTAGTCGTCCTGAATGGAACAGCATTCATCCACTTGCTCCAAAAAATCAAACAGTTGGCTACAACCAGTTAATAGAAGAACTGGAACAATATTTATCCATAATTACCGGTTTTGATGCTTGCAGCTTGCAGCCAAACTCGGGTGCTGCAGGCGAATTTGCCGGACTGATGACTATTAAATCCTATCACGAATCACGTGGCGAATTAAACCGCTCGGTAGTACTGATTCCAGCTTCAGCACACGGCACAAATCCGGCTTCGGCAGCGCAGGCAGGAATGGATATTGTGGTTGTAAAATGCGATGAGAATGGCAATACCGATTTGGCAGACTGGAAGGAAAAAGCAGAAGCAAACAAGGAAAATTTGCTGGGCTGTATGATAACTTATCCGTCGACTCACGGAATTTTCGAAGCAACAATTCAGGAAATGTGCGCCGTAATTCATGCTTATGGTGGAAAAGTGTATATGGATGGAGCCAATATGAACGCACAGGTTGGACTCACAAATCCGGGAGCGATTGGCGCCGATGTTTGTCACCTGAATTTGCACAAAACATTTGCTATTCCGCATGGTGGTGGCGGTCCGGGCGTAGGTCCTATATGCTGTACTGCCGATTTAAAGCCATTTTTACCAAGTACAGAGTTCGGTAAAAACACGGTTGCCGGTGCACCTTACGGAAGTGCCGGTGTATTACCGATTACGTACGGATATATTCGCATGTTGGGCGAAGAAGGCTTGACAGCATCAACAAAATACGCCATTTTGAATGCCAATTATCTGGCGGCCTTACTCAACGAATCGTATGGAGTACTTTACAAGGGCGAAAACGGACGTGTTGGTCACGAATTGATTTTAGAGTGTCGCAACTTTAAAGCTGCTTCCGGAGTTACCGAAACTGATATTGCTAAACGTTTGATGGACTACGGTTTTCATGCTCCAACGCTTTCGTTTCCGGTTCACGGAACACTAATGATTGAACCAACCGAAAGTGAATCGAAAGCAGAACTCGATCGTTTTGCCACAGCTATGTTACAGATTTTTGCCGAAATTAAAGAAATTGAAACCGGCGAAGCTGATAAAACCGACAATGTTTTGCTGAATGCTCCACACCCTGAATATGCTATTGTGGACGATAACTGGAATCACGCTTATTCCCGCAAAAAAGCAGCTTATCCGACTGATTGGGTAGCCGAGAATAAGTTTTGGGTAAATGTAGCGCGTGTAGATAATGCCTTTGGCGACCGGAATCTGATGTGTACCTGTCGTCCGACAAGTGAATGGGAAACCCCTAACACTTAAAAAACAACCCCGTTATTTTTTAAGGATAACGGGGTTTGTAGTTTTAAAGAATGTATTTTAGTTTTATTGTTCCAAATTAAGCAACGCTTCATATTCTGCAACAGTTGCGCCACGCAAACAGGCTTCGATAATTTCGCGACCTTTCGGATTCAATTCTGGTGTCAGATATTGCTGCAACTCCTCCTTAAAGAAATCGTACAATTTAGCTGCACCTTCGTCGTAACCAGCTTTTCCCACTTCATCCTGTTTGTAAACCTGTAGGAAGCGCGACGGAATTTTCGCTCCTTCGATGGTCAGATAATTAAGTTCGTAGCCCAAAAGCGGACAGCGGGCAGCCTGATATTGCTCTTTGCGCAGGTTTGCATTTCCACGACGGGTCAAATACTCGCGCATCAGCAACTGTGGCTTAAATCCCACTTTCCAAACACCAATATATTGATTCGGAACCAACGTAAACCGTGTAGCAGGAGTATTGATAATTTGTTCGAGCAACATATTAGCATGGTGTACCATTTTACCTGTAGCAAAAGGCCAGTATGAACCGACACCTTCAGATCCCATTCCGGTGCCACCTACAATACTCGGATTGGCATGTCCGCGTGGCGAGACCAACCGCCACAACCAGGCCAACGCCGGTGGCAACAAATGGAATAAACCGATAATGCCATAATTCGGATTTTCGGCTGAGCTTGGCGGTGTGCGCACTCCAAAACTACGAATATCAACCGAAACAGCACTTCCAATTACATTTGGTACAATTTCACGTGGCAAAATAACGCGTGGGTTCGGACAACGTTTTTCGGGTGTATCCATTTTGTGATCCCAGATAAGTACCGTGCTGTTAGGACTTGATTCCAAATTAAGAAACAACAATGGTTTTGGAGGTTTAATAGTAATTTTTTCCAAAAATGGATCGTCGCCATATTCATTAACGCTATCCACACGTATAAACCAGGCATTTTCTGCATCAATCACACGCAATTTTCCGTTTCCGTTCTGAACCGATGGATGACACATAGCCATATCGTCGGTTACCGGATTGAATGAGGAGAAAATGGCTAAATTTATCAAACGTCTTTCGCCGGTAATGGAGTTTGTTCCGATTAAAACCTGACCGTTTGGCTCGCGTAAAATATGCTGTAACATTTCACTCTTTCCACCACCACTTGCACCTTCGTGCATAAAAGTTGTCATATTGTCGTACGGACTAACAGCCTGAACAGTAGAACAGTGTGCTGTAATCCAGCCTTCGCGTTCGCCTTTGGTAAGCAAAGCTCCGTAAAGTCCTTTTTTGGCACTCGGCCCCGGATATAAATTGTATGAAAAAATTTCGTGACGGTTTTCGGTACGGTTGTGAACCACAATCTGTTTCCCATTGAAATGTGTATGACGAAATGTAGGGGCAACATAAATTACCGAATCAATATTGAATCCGTCTGGAATGTCGTACGTTGGCACCATTACCTGAAGCATGGCAAGTCCCATTGCAAAAAAGCCTGCATTAGCCGGAGCAAAAGCAATACCACCCACTCCTATACCTTCGCGACCGGCAAAATAAAGAAAAACTGCCAGGTCCTGTCCTTTTAGCCAATCGAAGGTTTCACCCTTTAATTTATCAAATGTATATCCGAATTTATCTTTGAAAAGCTCTTTATCTGTTGCCAAATCGTCGGCTATTGCCATTGTATCCGGGTCGCGACGACGCATATACGGATCGACATAATTTGCCGAAATTCCATTCCTAACTTTATGAACTTCAACCTCTTTTACAAATCCTTTGCCGGGCACTTCATATCCAACCTCGTAAACTCCGTTATCCGAACCACCCATGGCTGCCACTGTAAGCTCCTCCACTGTATCGTACACAGTATAGCTTTTACATGCATTTAAAACATTTTGTAATTCTTCGGGTAAAACAATGCCCTTGTTTTCCAATTGGGAAATTAATTTACACATCTCTTTTATACCTTTAAGTTTAAAATAGAAAATATTTTAACGACACAAAGATACTGCAATTCACTTAATAAATGAAGTAACACTTAATAATATAACAATATTTAAGTTATTTAGATGCTATGGCTGTGCAAAGTAACTGACTTTCGCCATTGTAGATATTCTGAATTCGGAAATTACGCTTTCCATTAAAATAAATAGTGTCGCCGGGAAGTACGACAAAGCTTTTACTGTCAATTTCGAGTTGAATTTCACCGGAAAGCAAATAGCCGAATATCTGACCTGTGTGCTGTTTAAATAAGTCCAGACTATCGGAATTTTCTTTGAATTTTAAAATAAAAGTTTCTAATTGTTTTGAAACATCGTGCTGCGAAACAATATAAACCTCTGTACCTGAATCGTTTTGTTCAACGATTAGATTTTCTTCTTTGCGGAAAACCGGATTATTAAAGAGTGATTCGTTTTCGCCAATCAACTCACCCACAGTAGTTTGCAAATTGTCAGCTATAAGCTTAAGCGTAATTATGGAGGGAAATGTTTTTGCTTTTTCGATTTGAGAAAGTGCACTTGGCGACACGCCTACACGTTTTGCCAAATCGTTGAGCTGTAGCCCTTTGTGTTCGCGAATGCGCTTTATCCGTTCACCAATTCTGTTCATAAAACGTCAATTTTGGTGCAAAGATAAAATATTTTCTTTACAAATGAAGTAATACTTCATTTTATGTCAACTAAATTAATCTTGATTTAAAATGCAAACCATATAAGCAAATGAGGAATAAAACTAACCAAATAAATGATTAAGGTTATTTGTCAGTCATATAATGAATAATCCATTTGTCCAAATCAGTATCAATATCCAGACCAAGGCGTAGCTTTATTGTTTTCCGGCGATTGTGAAGTGTGTTCTTATTCATATTTAAAAGTAAACAAGAATCAGGAATGCTAATATGTATGCTTAAAATAATGAAAATTTACAAATATGAGTTGGTCAATTTAGCCTGTATTTTAGAGTAATTTGGTAGCCATGCCAATTTATTTTTTCAGCATAAACATAAATGCCTTATTATGTGATGCTTACAAAATCGAAATTAGCCCTGCCTTGCCACACTTTTTTTTGGATTATATTAATTGTTTGTGTAACTTTGGGTTCAAATTTAATTAAAATTATTCACTCACAAAAAAAAAGGAATCCAATATGAACTCAAGTTAATGCATTATTTCAGCCTTGGAGAATAGTAAAGACTGAAAAACGGAAACAGAATAATCGAAATTATGAAAATGTTTTCGATACGAAAAAAATGTTTGAAGTATGACATTAACCTTGTACTCATTGGAAATCATAAAGTTAAAAAAAAAAATCGAGCTTAACTATCAGGTAAGTGTAAGCCACAATTTACACCTGACAATTAAAAATGAAAAGTCAGAAAATATTATTAACCCGAATGCTTCGAGATTTATAAAAACCAATCCGAACCTATTCATAAAAAAAATGAAAATGAAAAAACTATTTTATATCTTTGCCCTTGTGGTATTTACGTTAACTTCGTGTGAGAAAAATGAGTTAACAGTCCAATCTGAATCTAAAACTGCACTTACGCAAGAGCAGCAAAAGATGCGAATTGCACTTGAAAAAACAACGAATATCCTTTTGGATATGATTTCAAATGATCCAGCATACTTTGACGAGTTAAACAAAGTAATTGTAGCAGGTTCGCCTGAGTATTTGGAAGACCGTGTTATGCTAAAAGATTTGTTTAGCAAAACTTCAAATTCAAGTGCCTTACGAGTAAAAGCAAACACCAACAAGTTCACTTCAGACTTTAGGACAGCTTTTAGTAGAAATAAGCCGCAGAAGATTGGAGCAACTGATGGGGTGAATACTGCAATTTTCACAAATTCTGATTCTCTAATTCAATTTTTAACTGAAAACAATGTAATTTTAAACTGTCCGTACCCTCTAGAGGATTATGATGAAGAAAATAGAATTCCTGCTATTACATTTGACCCAATGAATAATGATACAGCAAATATTGGATATCTTTTTGACAAATTAGGTAATATCACTAATGTTCAAGTTAGTCAGGCTTATGCCGATAAACACCCTGTTTGGATTTTAATTCCAAATCAACCAGAAAATAAAAACAAAACCGCTGCAAATGATAGAAATGTACAAAAAAGCAAAGCAGCAACAAATGATGGTTTCAGAGCAACATTCCATAAAATTTACCTTACTGAGTATTATGGAGTGTCAATATTTAAAGCGGCTTTAGATTTACGTATATTAAGAAGCTCAAATTCATTTTCATGGAATGATCAAACTAAAAACTATACAGGCAGTTTTTCCCAAATGGATCCAATCCAAATGCCAAGAAAATATGTAGGCTACGCAAAAGACCAGAAAATGTCTGGATGGTATCCTGTTGATATAGAATGGGATTATAATTGGCATAGTGATAAGATAGAACAAGGTTTATCTGTGTACGAATATGACCCAGCTACAACTTATAAGACAAGTATAACTGTTAAAGCAAAAATTGATGGTGTAGAAGTAGGAGCAACCGTAGAGGCAACATTTACAGAAAAAGATGACATCATTACATTACGACCATTAGGTAGAGACTATTTTTATGACATCGCTAAAAATGGGATTCGCAAGAATGATTGGACGTTTACTGAGGTTACAAAAAGAAACTTTTGGGGTACGCCAACTGCTACAAAGATACATAGCCAAATAGACGGTAAATATATTTATCGCTTTGGTCAAAGTTTCATGATGTCTGTCAGTGCTCAATAACTAAAATTAATTTTAACTTTGATGAGGCTATCTTCATTTTGAATTAGCCTCTTTTAAAAGAATATTTCAATGAAAAAATTTATATTGATATTTTTTTTTAGTATATCATTACTTTTAAATGCTCAAGTAGATTGCTTTATTGTGGGTGGTACGAGCCATGCCATAAATGTATACCATTCAACTCAACCTGGTTTTAATTTGGGAGCAGTTATTGATTTACCCTTTTCACAAACTTGGAGTTTACAAACAGGATTAAACTATAATTTTATATCAACTGATAGTAATAGACCAACAAGTAAATTGGTATTAAATCAGATGGTTGACTTTGATAGTGGCGTACTATATAATTATAGTTTTTTAGAAATACCTGCATCGATAACAACTGGAATAAAACTTTCAGAAAGAAGTAAATTGAAATTCAATTTAGGTGGTTATTTTTCAATTTTCACAGGGGGTAAATCACTATATAGAAGTTCCTATGGCTATTCAAAATATGTTTTATTACCCACATGGACAAACCCTCTGGGTGGTGGGTTTTTAATTGGTAGCGGCTTTGAAATCAATAAGATTTATATAGGGTTGGAATTAAATTATAGTCCAGAAAGTTACAATCCAAATACAGTAATTAAGACAAAACTTGGAATAAAATTGTAAAAATAGATTCACGTTTGGTAGCATTAGCTTTATAAAATGGATACCAAACGTGAATTCTCAAAATTTTAAATATGTATAGCGATAAGAAAAAGACAAACTATTCACAACCAATGCACGATTTGGTAACACAGGTATAAGCGACAATAGCCGAATTCTTGCAATTTTTTGAGTTTCATCACTCCCAATCGACATAGCATCTTTCACTATATCGGGTTAAAAGGAAGTCGCCTGACTAATCCATTTGTCCAAATCAGTATCAATATCCAGACCAAGGCGTAGCTTAATTGTTTTCCGGCGATTGTGAAGTGTGTTCTTATTCATATTTAAAAGTAAACAAGAATCAGGAATGCTAATATGTATGCTTAAAATAATGAAAATTTACAAATATGAGTTGGTCAATTTAGCCTGTATTTTAGTGTAATTTGGTTGCCTTGCCAATTTATTTTTTATTGATTGTTTTAAATGTCTGTTATTTAGGCGTTTGCAATTTCGCTTTCAGTTCTACCTTGCCACACTTTTTTTGGGATTATATTAATTGCTTGTGTAACTTTGGGTACAAATTTAATTAAAATTATTCACTTTCGAAAAAAGTATCCCAATATGAACTCAAGTTAAAGCATTAAAAAATTTAGTATTTCAATAAGTAATTTAGAAAAAATAATATCAACAATTTAAGATAAACAACAAAATGAAAAAGATTTTTTATATTTTTGCATTAGTAATAATAACTTTTACTTCATGTGACAAAAATGAAGTAACAATTCAACCAGAAGCATCGGTTTCTATAAATGAACATTCTGAAAACAATCAATTACTAAGTGAATATGCGAGAATTCTTGCAGCATCACTTAATAATACAGAAATTAAGCAAACATTAAAAGACGAAGCTTTAAAAAAATTTGATGGTGATTATGATATTCTAGTCAATAAGTTAGAAAACATACAATTAGGAAAAAGCACAAATTCATTTAAATCAATTCTTGCTAAAAATGCCAAATCAACATCAGGTATTTATAAATCGAAAAGCAATACATCAGCTAATATAGATTCATTTTTCAACAAGATAAAAGAAACGTTTCCAAACTTACAAGTATCAATTCCAATACATTGTGAAAATTGGGACACCGAAAAATTTACGCCAATGGTTGCATTTATTCCGGTTGATTATGATGAAAAAACATTTACCGAAGTAACTGCTTTTGATACGAATGGAAATGAATTTAAAATAAGCACTAAATTTGAACCAAGTCTACCTGTCGTTGTAGTGAGTATATCTGAAAGAGTGGACATCGATGGCAATCTTATAAGTGATTTGCCATCTGTAACAAGTGAAGTGCCAAGAAATAAAGTTGCTCCAAATACACCCACTTCCATTACATTGAAACATGGTCAATCTAAGTCTCTAATAATAGAGTGGGGAGATGTTCTTGATGAAAATGGATATGAAGTGTGGAGAATGTCTGATGGTAACGTATTTACAAAAATATCGACAAATCCTACAAATGAAAACACTTTTATTGATACAAATCTTAATCCTAATGTTAAGTATTGGTACAAGGTTAGAGCAATAAATAGTGACGGAAGCTCGGCTTGGTCGCCTATAATTGCAACTACAGCATCAGAAAGGAATGATGGAGAAACACTGCGAATGCATTCGATGAAATTTACAACATCCGCACTGCAAGCTGTTGAAGATTGGGTCTCCGGAAGACCTGAAATGAGATTAAGAGTGATTAGAGGCTCTGAAACAGGGGCTTCATTTGTTTTTACTTCTGGTCAACTAAGACCTGCATGGAGAGATGATATAAGAAACAACTGGTGGCATTGTGAATTTGATATTTGTGATTGGAATACAAATGTTTTTGGTACGGTATTAACCTTTGACTGGAGGGAGGAAGATTTAAAATATCAGTATGAATTTAATGTATCAGGCTCATATGAAGACAAAAGAGATAATGGGACAATAAAGTCTGGAGGTACAATTAACATAAAAAATGATCCAAGTCCGGACAATATTGGAAATACCACAGTTTTTTGGTGGCATCCAAGAAATAAAATTTACGATATTACAGGGTTCTCGTGGTATTTTGCTCAATAGTATATTTACTTAATTTTAAAAATAGAATCATGAAGAAAATTATTTTTCTGCTAACATTAGCTATTTTTGTCAATTCTTGCGGGGGAGAAGATGAATTGATAAAAACAAAGTTAGAGTATTCAATTAATGGCGAAATTTACAAATCAATTGGTTATGCTTATAGATACGATGACTATGAGAGTAATAAATTAAAAAGATATGTGTATATAATTCAAAGCTTAAAGTCTGAGATTATCCATATTGAAGCAATTGATAGTACGTTTCAAAAAAACACATTTATCTTTCCTGAATTTAAATTTAAGTATAGTATAATTGGTGAATCTCTCAAAGATTATGAAGCGATAAGCGGCCGTTTTACTATTTTGGAAAATAAATCAGGTGTGATAACTGGTGAATTTGGTGGCGCAATGTTAAATAAATATGACGTGAGTGATACATTGAGAATTGAAAATGGTAGTTTTGAAATATCGTTACAAACCTATAAACGTACATTTTGATTTAATACTTGTTATACTGAAAACGAATAAGGCTGTCTCAAAAGGGACAGTCCTATTTTTTTGTTATATCGGCTAACGAATACCGGTTATTTGTTAGTCATATAATCATCAATCCATTTGTCTAAATCAGTATCAGCATCCAGACCAAGGCGTAGCTTTATTGTTTTACGGCGATTGTAAAGTGTGTTCTTATTCATATTTAAAAGTAAACAAGAATCAGGAATGCTTATCTCTAAGCATATAAGTGCAATAACGACACAATCCGAATCTGTTAAAGCATTAAATGCGGTTTTTAGTTTGGAAATGCGGCTTTCGAACAATTTATCAACTTCCTGAATGAAATTCGGCCAGTCTTTTTCCGATAATGTAGATTGTTTTGTTATTTCCTGCAAAAACAGTTCCATTTTACCCTGAGCTAATAAGGTCTTATTTAGTCTGTTGAACGCCAGTGTATTTTCAATTTTATTTTGCGTTTTTACTTTCAACAATTCCCTTTTTTGTAGGTTTTGTGTTTCAATGGTTTCCCGCTCGAGTGTTAAACGTTGCTTTTCCATTTCATCTTCAGCCTGCTTTTGTTTAGACCTTGATCTGAATAACAGAAATAATACAAGTACAATTAAAAAACTGACTGCCAGTGATACAATCCAGATAACTTTGGTTTGATTTGCTATTTTCAATGATTTATTTTCAATTTCCTTTTGAGTAAAATCATATTGTTTGTCAATAATATGAAGTTTACTTATCAAATTCTGTTTGAAGTTTGAGTCTCTAAGAACATACGACTTCTCAAGATATTTGTATGCTTTTTTATAATCGTTTCTGCTTTCAGCAATTAATGCAGCAGCATGTAGTCCAATTACTTTGTAAGGTGAACTTTCAGGTTCGGACAGCGATAATTTTAGATAATAATTAGCTGAATCCATATTGTAAATTTTGGAATAAATATATGCTAAATAAGCACTATAGCTGTAACGCTGATTCGGAAAAAATCTAAATCCTTTCAATAAACATTCTTTCGATTGATAATAATCCTTAGTATATAAAAGTTTACCTTGATTTGCCAATATATAGTAATAATTTGTTGAATCACCTGCAGCCTTTGATGTCTTTAGAGCTAAATTTGAATAATACATAACACTATCAAATGGGTAATCTAATTGGTTATACATTTTTGAAATCTCTCTGTATGAATAAGCTGCATATTTTATGTTTTTTGATTGATTAAAATAGTGTAGTGATTTTTTAAAGTAAAACAGCGACTTATTATATGTTTCTTCTTCCATACATAAATATCCCAAACTGAATTGAACCAATCCTTTCAATTTATTATTGTTTGTATGAGATAATACGTTTTCAGCTTCTTTATAAGCTTCCATTGCTTCCTTTTTCTTACAAAGTAACTCTGTCACACAACCTAACAAATAATAAGCAGTTCCGCTTTGCTTTTTAAGTTTACTATTTCGGTAGTACTTCACCGAAACACGAATAATGCTATCGGATGTGAATTCCTTTTGAAGTTTATAACAGGCATGGGTGTATTGCAGGCACCATGCAGCATAATCGGCTGTGGATAATTTTTGCGGATTATGAATGGAATTCAATAGATTGTATGCACTGTCAGGAGAATTATCCAATATTTTTTCAGCCTCCAGAATAACTTTATTGTCGGTATAGTGCCGTTGGCAGGAAAAGAAAATGATTGAAAAACAGAAGACTATATATATTTTCATATGATGTGGCTGTTTAATAATATTTTTTGGAAATAATGAAAATTTGCAAATCTGAGTTGGTCAATTTAGCCTGTATTTTGGTGTAATTTGGTAGCCTTGCCAATTTATTTTTTCGACACAAGTATAAACACCTTATTATGTGATGTTTACAAAATTGTAATTTGGGCTGCCTTGCCACATTTTTTTTGTACAATCAAATAAACGGATATAACTTTGGGTACAAATTTAATTAAAATTATTCACTTTCAAAAAAACAAATTCTATGAAACGTTCTATTTTATTCTCATTTTCACTTTTAGTGTTGACAAGTAATATCTTTGCTTTAACAACAGAAATTGATTTAAACAAGAATCAGCAGCCCAAAGGACCAAAACCACTTTCTCTTACTTATTTACCCGTTAGCGCTACTATCAGCGAAACAGATCTGTCTGTTTACTTTGATTCTGTTGTTGGGTTAGCAACTATTAAAGTTTACGATGCCAATAATAACATTATTTCATTGGAGATTGTAGACTCAGCTACAACTTCGGAAGTATTTATTGCAGCCAATGGCTGGACAAGCGGAGATTATACGCTTGAAATTACGTATGGAGCTACAACCTTAATAGGTGAGTTTAGCGTAGAATAATATTTAGCCTTGATTGTGGAATCACCTCACGACGAGTCTGTGAAAATTCGTTGGGAGGTGATATTTATAAAAAAGCAAGATTCGGAGAACCATTGAACCCTCGCCGAATCTTGCCCAAAAAATAACTTAACTATTAAATAAAACAGCAAAGTATGATGCAAAAGTAGCAAAAATTATGAAAGCAACCATTCTGACCAACGGATGAAAAATTGACGACCAGCGCTTTCGGTCTTTTAGTGCAGAAGTAATCCATGAATAATTTACAAATTTCAACAAATAAAAAACAACAATATGAGAAAAAATATATTTACCATCGCAATAATTGCAATAATTTTCGTTTTAAGTTCGTGTGAGAAAGATGAAACTCAAACAAAAGCATCTGAAACAAATGACACAGGATTATTATCTATTGAGTATAAGTACTCAGACACTATCAGACTTTCAAATAATGAGCAGGGATATGTTGATATTGTAGTTTCGTCAGATAAAGAAGATGTCTTAAAATCTCATTTAAGCAAAAATGAGTATTTTTTGGAAACTACCAACGAGACTTTGACTCCTACAGTAAATGGAACAAATACTGAAAATGAAAACTCTATGTGTATGGATATTAAAAACTACGATATTGAAAATATGCCAAAAATTAGAGTAGAAGTAATAAATGAGTATAGCCTTGATAAGTACAGGATTAGATGCTTACCAAAACAATCGGTTAGCAAAATTCAAAAGGTAATACCAAATTCAAGTGGAAACGCTATAGTTTATTCATATCCAACATATTATGAATATAGCTCAGCTATCCATAAAAGTTATGGTGTTGTTTATTACACATACAGTACGAGAAATAATGTATATTTACCTACAATGCGTGTTCGATTTGGCAGTAAAGATTGTTGGCTTTGTAAAGTTGATACATGGCCCAATGGTCAATGGGGTTATTTAAATCAAATAAATGGGAATACGTGGAATTCCGTTAATAACTCTTTTGGCCAAGATGGAGGAGATTATCAAGGATATGGTATCTATAGACTTTATACAGGTATTTATTCGCATTCGCCTAATAGTTTTACATATGATTTTGGAACTATTCCTTTCAGCGTAACTCAAAAGTGGTAGATATAAGAATTATTCAAATAAGATGAATGGAACGCAAACTAACTTAATTCATTTAAAACGACTTAGCAGAGATGAATTGGTTGTTTGCGTTTTATTTCTTCTCAATAAAAATTTAAAGATGCATATTAAAATTACAGTATTAGTTTCGTTTCTTTTCAGTTTATATTCGTGTACAACTGATTTGTACAAAGTTGATATAGTTTTATCTGAAGGTTTCGAACCTCAGATTGCAGTTACATCTGTTCTAAATCCCGATTCAGCTATTAACTTAAGTTGTATGTTAACTGTTGTGGCATATTCAAATAAACAAACTAATGCACCTGTAATAAACAAAGCCATCTTGTATGATATTACAAATAGTAATGTTTATGAGCTAAGCAAGAAAAGCAAAAATCAATCCGTGTTATTAAGCCTGAATGATTTGAAACCAATGCAAGGAGGTATTTATAAAGTTGTTTTAGATACTTCTAATCCCACAGCCAGTATTGTTATTACAGACACTGTACCACTTCTTAAACCAACAATTACCGATGTCAAGATATCCTCCATACAGAATACAGTTGATTTTTTTGGAACAGTTAATTTTATTCCTGTAGTATCGGAAAGAACCGTTTACTATGAATTAGTAATATACTGTCAAAGGCAAGGACTTTTAATTCCTAATCCAGCAGAACAATATTGGCAAACTACTCTAAAAACGAGCGATCGAATTGTAACGCAGGAAGATTATTATCCGAGTTTGTTGCTGCTTGAAGCTGAAAATCCTCAATCATTACTTTTCAGGATGGACAAAAACAATATAATTAACACCATTAACTTTGAGTACGACGCAGGTTCACATGGCTATTGGGGTCATATTTCTTCAATCGATAACAATTTACGAATAGAATTACGAGTGGTATCATATAATTATTTTAGGTATAAAACATCGCTTTACAAGCAGAAATATGCTGCCGAAGGCGATTTGCTTTATGGCATGCCGGCCCCGGTTAAGGTTTATAGTAATGTATCGGGAGGTGTTGGTGTTTTGGGTACGTATTGCAAAGCAGACACTACCGTTTTTGTTGAAGGAAAAACTTATCGGAACTAAAATGAACAAAAGAACATATATTTTTTTGCTGCTTACAGTTTTGTCCGGAATTTTGTTTGCAAAAAACAATAAGCTTATATCTGGTACAATTTACGATGCGATTTCATCCGAAATACTTATTGGCGCAACCGTTTACGACAAAATTTCGGGTAAAGGTACCGTTACTGATAATCAGGGACACTATGCAATTTGGGTATCGAACCTTTGTGATTCTGCTATGATTGAAGTTTCCTATTTAGGTTACGATACACAAACAAAAAAGCCAGATTGCAGATATGCGGAAATAAACTGGAAATTAATACCAAGTAGTGTAGGTTTAAAGGAAGTTGAGATTAGTGCCAATAGAAATAAAGCACTTGACCCGAAGTTGTCTTCATTCAAAATAAGCAAATTGGAGTTGGATGCATTGCCTGGTTTTGCAGGCGAAAAAGATTTATTGAAATACCTACAACTTACTCCCGGAGTTCAGCTAACAGGAGATGGTAACACAGGTGTGTTTGTACGTGGAGGCAGTAATGACCAAAATCTTTTCCTTTTGGACGACATGCCGCTTTACCATGTAAATCATTTGGGTAATCTTGTTTCAACTTTTAACGCTGATATTATAAAAAGTGCTGAATTGTATCTGGGTGCATTTCCTGCTGAGTATGGTGGACGGTTGTCGTCGGTTGTTGATGTGCGTACAAAGGACGGCGATTTGAATCAACATCACAAAAGTCTGACACTGGGTATGCTAACATCAAAAATACAATTGGATGGACCACTTATTAAAGGAAAATCGGCATATATGGCTTCGTTCAGAATAAATACAATGCCTGTATTTAAATGGTTTTTCGACATGGATACGGAATTTGCGATGTATGATATAAACCTGAAATGGAATTATATACTTACACCTAAAAGCAGATTGTATGCAAGTTTTTACACAGGTGAAGATGCTGTACGCTACAATTATAAAGCTGATGATGAGAATTTGACTTCAGATATGTCAACTTCATGGGGCAATAGGGCATTTTCAGTCCGATACAATCAAATACTTTCAGCACGCTTGCAATTAAACCTTGTGGCCGGAAATTCAAGGTATCATTATGGCGAAAAAAGTAAATTACAGTTTTATAATTCGGGGAAAAAGCCTGAAGATGAATATAAAAACAACTTCGTTTCGAGCATTTCCGATAATTTTTTTATTGCAAAAACAAAATACGCTATCAACAATAATATAAGGCTGCAAGCAGGGTATAATTTCATTTATCATATCTATAATCCCGGTTCAAATAATATTCAACAATCAGGAATTAATCTAAGTACAATCAACACTCAGATTGGATATGCTCAGAGCGATGCTTTTGATCATGCTTTGTTCACAGATATTTTCATAGACAATTTGGCTGGCTTTGGTTTTAACCTTGGGTGCAGGCACAATATTCTTCAAATTGGGAATACAACTTTTGCTGACTTTCAACCCAGACTGTTGATGACCCGCAAAATAACAAACGAATTAGCAGTCAAATTATCGGGCTCCCGCATCTGGCAACCTTTTCATTTGATTTCGAACAACAGTGCAGGTTTTTCAGCCGATTATCGCATTCCGGTACTGGAAATTGCACCTCCAGCTATTAGCAATCAAGCTTCTGTTGCTCTGAGTTATATACCTGATCAAAGCAACTATGAGTTTTCCGCCGAAATGTATTTTAAAAAAATGGAACAATTGGTTGAATTGAAACAAGGTGTGAATTATGCCATTGACTTTTCGGATTGGGGTAAAATATTAGCAACAAATGGTATTGGGATATCAAAAGGGCTTGACCTTTTGATGCGTAAAGTTCAGGGAACGACTACGGGTTGGATTGGCGCGTCTGTTGCTCAGGCAACGCGTCAGTTTAATGATTTGAACGATGGCAAAGTCTTTCCATTCAAATACGACAGATTATTGGATATTGGCTGTTTGTTTCAGCAGCAATTGAGCAAAAAATTCACGTTCTCGGCAACCTGGGTGTTCGGAACCGGACTTCCATACAATATCCCACGTTCACAGTACATCGATTCGGAGGGTAATGTGATTCTTATTTACGGTAAAATGAATGAATTCCGACAAAAAACCTACCACAGACTTGATATAGCTTTAAGTTACAAAATTAAAATGAAGAAAGCAGAAAGTAGTTGGGATTTAAGCGTTATCAACGTTTACAACAGACGTAATCCTTATTTGTACCGCACACAAAGTATAGATCAAATGCTTAAGCTGTACGAGTTTAGTTTATTTCCGTTTTTGCCTTCGTTGAGTTATAGCGTGAGATTATAATAATTTTTGATGATTTACCTTTTTTTCCGGCTTTTAAAAAAAAGGACATGAACGATCTAAGATTGATTTTTTGTGTTTTTCTTTAGTATTTGGACAATGATTGACTGCTCAAAGCAATGACTTACAGAGAAAAATAAAATTATCAATATTTATGTAGGTAATTAAGAATAAAATCAATATATGTTAAATATTAT
>Ga0209398_1000127_pt1 | contig 57124 bp, 44 predicted proteins | sample AshMeaBigSpring_FD_184125 | JGI IMG/M metagenome (GOLD analysis project Ga0209398, IMG submission 184125) | Groundwater microbial communities from Big Spring, Nevada to study Microbial Dark Matter (Phase II) - Ash Meadows Big Spring (SPAdes)... | ecosystem: Environmental > Aquatic > Deep...
TCACCGCGCCGATCGCAGCCTCCAGCCGGTTGAAGGCGGCGCGCGCCGACGCCAGCGAGACCTGCTGTTCCAGGATCAGCAGCACCAGCGTGGGGAAGCCCGGCTCCCGCGCCCACAGCGGCGGCGGCCCGATGCGCGCCACGATGTGCGCCAGGTCGACGTCACGCTGCGCCAGCTCCTCCACGGCGGCATGGAGGCTGGTTTCGGTCAGCGGCGTGAAGACGGTCGCGCTCATTGCACACCCTGCCTGGCGGCGCCCAGCCTAAAGCCGTCGCCCTGTTGCCACGGGCTGAAGAGATCGCTGTCCGCCGCAACTGTGTCGGTGGCTGTCGCCGCGCCTTGCAGCATCTCCGCCAGCGCGGCGACGGCGAAGACAAGATCGGGAGATTGGAGATTGGAGATTGGAGATTGCGCTTCCGCTCCCTTCCCTGATGGTCGGGGTTTGGAGAGCGCCCCTTGCCCCTCCAAAAAATCCGTCGTCGTGTCGCCGGCCAGGAAGCGCGGATGGCTGAGCACCTGGCGCAGGAAGGCGATATTGGTGATCACGTCGCCCAGGATGACATAATGGCGCAGCGCCCACTGCATTTTGCCGATGGCGTCGTCGCGGTGCTCGCCGAGCACGATCAGCTTGGCGAGCATCGGGTCGTAGTGCAGCGTCACCGCGTCGCCAGTGGCAACGCCGGCATCGACGCGCACGCCCGGGCCGACCGGCTCGACCGCAGTGAGCACCTGGCCGATGGCGGGCAGGAAATCATTGGCCGGGTCCTCGGCATAGATGCGGCACTCAATGGCGTGACCGCGCTGCGATAGCTCGGCCTGCGTGAAGGGCAGCGGCTCCCCGGCGGCGACGCGGATTTGCAGCTTGACCAGATCGACGCCGGTCACCGCTTCGGTGATCGGGTGCTCGACCTGCAGCCGCGTGTTCATCTCCAGAAAGTAGAAATTGCGCTGCGCATCGACCAGGAACTCCAGCGTGCCGGCATTGGTGTAGCCGGCGGCGCGCACTGCGGCGACGGCGGTCGCACCCATCCGCGCCCGTAAATCGGCGTCGAGCAGCGGCGAGGGCGTCTCCTCAACGATCTTCTGGTGGCGGCGCTGCACCGAGCACTCGCGCTCGAAGAGGTGGACGGCGTGGCCGTGATGGTCGCCAAAGACCTGGAACTCAATGTGGTGGGGATGCTCGATCAGCTTTTCCAGATAGATGCGGTCGTCGCCAAAGGCGTTGAGCGCCTCGCGCCGCGCCGATTCCAGCGCGTGGGGCAGCTCGCTGGGTTGGGGCACGATACGCATCCCCTTGCCGCCGCCGCCCGCCGTCGCCTTGACGAGCACCGGATAGCCGAGGGCGTCCGCCGCGGCGCACAGGTCGGCGTCGCGCTGGCTGGCCTGGTAGCCCGGCACGATCGGCACACCGGCGGCCTGCATCGCCGCGCGCGCCGACGTCTTCGCCCCCATCGTGCGCATCGCATCCCCGCGCGGGCCAATGAAGGTCAGCCCGGCCGCGGTCACGGCGTCGGCGAAATCAGCGTTCTCGGCGAGAAAACCGTAGCCGGGATGGATGGCGTCGCAGCCGCGCGCCAACGCAATTTCCAAGATACGGTCGCCGCGCAGGTAGGAGTCGCGCGGGGGTGGTGGGCCGATGAGGGCCGCTGCATCGGCCAACGCCACGTGCAGGGCGCGGGCGTCTACCTCGGAGTAGATAGCGACAGTGGCGATCCCCATCTCCTGGCAAGCGCGGATGATGCGCACGGCGATCTCACCGCGGTTGGCGATCAGGATTTTGCGAAACATCGACGCCTCCCACAAGATTTGGTTTGTCGCGGTAGGTGCGGTCTGAGACCGCACATCTGCCCGACCGAAGACGTGCGGTCTGCGACCGCACCTACTGATTGCTGGTGTAGTTGGTTGCGCCATCGACCGACGTTATAATCAACCTGCACAACCGCGTATCCAGTGCATCACATTACGGACACAATCGGAGACTTCATTATGTCTTATCAAGCAGGCGAGACGCTCGCCGACACGGATAGTCTATCACGCAATGGCGAACCAGCGGAGAATGACCGCACGCCGCCCGGCGTACTGCGCCTGCTGGGGCGCACGCTGCTGCTCGGCAGCGAACCCTACGCCGCCGTGCGCGACGGTGCAAAGCCAGGGCGACGCGGCTTCGTCATCATCCTGGTCATCATCGGGCTGGTGGTGCTGGCGCAACTGATCGGCTACTGGCTGGGGGCGTTGACCGCGCCGCGCCTGGACTCGCTGCAAAGCCTGCTCTACACCGCCGCTGTCGATCTGCCCTGGTACGCCGAACAAGTGCAGCTCGACCCGACCTTTGCGACCCAGTTCCAGCAAGGTTATCTGGTCGCGTGGGAGGCGCTGCGCATCGTGCTCGGCTATCCGACGCTGACGGCGACCGGCGCCACGATCGCGGCGGTTGCGCTCCTGACGCTGCTCAACTGGTTCGTCTTTGCAGTGCTGGCACACTGGCTGGCGCGCTGGTACGGCAGCCGCGCCCGCTTCGGGCAGACGCTGGGCGTGTTAGCGCTGGCCTATGCACCGCTGCTCCTGCGCGTGGTCGAGGTCGTGCCAGGGGCGGTAGCGCCGCTCGCGTTGATCTTTCTGCTGATGCTGGCGACCAAATTCCTGGCGCTCAAGACGGTGCATGGGCTGGAGTCAGTTGCCGCGCTCTTTGTGTTGCTGGCGCCTTATGTGATTGTGCTGGTGGTGCTGGCGGTGGTACTGCTGAACGGCGGCGCCTACGGGTTGGCGCAGAATCCCACCATCAACCAGGCGCTGCAAGTTCAGCAATTTCTAAGCCAGTAACGCACGCCGTACAAGGATGAACCAGTCATGAAAAACGCACTTCGCACTTATTCACAGATTTTGCAACTGCGCGGCGACACAATCCACACCCTGCTCCAGAGCGACCAGGGCATCGCCTTTGCCGTCAAACTCTTTCTGATCGTCAGCCTGATCGCCGGGCTGGGGATGTGGGCCGGGCTGCCGTCGGCGCTGCGCACGCCCACCCTCGTAGAACGCTTCGACGGCGTAATCGAAGATGTACGCGAGACGGTCGCCGCGGTCGTCGCCACTATCGAATCGACAGTCGCGGCCATGGAAGGCGAGATCGAGGCGGCGGTCGACACGGCGGCGGCGGAATTCGACCGGCGCTTTGGCGGCGTCATTGCCCAGGCGAGCGCACTCTTCGACCGTTTTGCCAGCCCGCAGATGCGGCTGACCCGGCTGTTGGAGCAGCGCACCGTCACCGTCGACGAGATTGAGGCGGTCGTCGCCCAGGCGCCGCCCACCCCTGCACAGATGAACCAGTTGCTGGTGCGCGCCGGCGCATCGGAGGCGGAGACCGGGCGGCTGCTGCGGCTGGCCGGCTTGACAGCGGAACAGCTTGCCGCTGTTCGCGCCGCAGAACAGGCGCAGACTGATGCGGCGATGGCGGAGTTACAACCGCTGCTCGACCAGCTTGGCATGTCACAGAGCGAGTTCGACGCGCTGCTGGCGCAGATTCCCGCCACGCCAACGCAGGTCAGCGATTGGATCAAGGCGCTTTCGACGACGCCCGAAGCAGTCGGCAGTCTTCTCGCCAGGATCAAGGCCACGCCGGATCGCCTCAATGCGCTGGTAGCGCAGACGCGCGCCGAGGTCGTCAAGATCGAGCCGGCGCTGGGCGAGCGTCCCTCGCGCGTGATCCGGCTGGGCGGGGCGTGGCTGGCGTCACCGCTACACTACGCCAGCAGTTGGATGCTCTTCGTGCTGGCGCTGCTGGTGGTGGCGAAGAGCGTGGGCGGGCGCGCAACAGTGAACCAGCACTTGGGCGCGGTGGCGCTCTCGGCGGCGCCGGCGGTGCTTTTTCTCTTCGTCTACGCTCCCGACCTGAGTGATGTCCTGCTGGCACCCTCAGCCGTGGCGATCCACTACACGGGGCGCATCCTGGCGCTGATTGGTGTACTCTGGTGCGGCGCGCTGCTGCTCAAGGCGGTCGGCGTGGCGCACGGCTTTGGGATGTGGAAAAGTCTCGGCGTGGCGCTGTTGACCTGGGTCGCGCTGTACGTCGTGGCGCCGCTGGCGGTGGCGCTGACAACCGGCTTCCTGGTGGGCTGAGCGTGCGTCGATGATTCGCATAATCTGCCGTCAGGCCGATGGCCGCGTCGGCGTCGATCTCCCTGTGAGCGATCTGCCGCGCCTGCTGGCCGACAAAGACAATCAGGTTTGGGTCGATATGCAGGGCGCGTCGAACGGCGAGTACGAGCGCGTGCTGGCGCAGGTCTTTCACTTCCACCCGCTGGCGATTGAGGACGCACTGCGCGACACGCATCTGCCCAAGCTCGACGACTACGCCTCCTATCTCTACCTGGTCTTTCACACCGTGGCGATGGGCGACGAGGAGATGGACATCGACACGGTGGAAGTGGACGTTTTTCTCGGCGCCAACTTCCTGGTGACGATCCACGAAGATCAGCGCCGCTCCATCGACCGCTGCTGGAATGCTGAGCATCACGTCGAGGCTGGGCTGGCGCGCGGGCCGGCGATGCTGCTCTACGAGTTGCTCGACAGTCAGATCGACAACTACATCCCGCTGATCGACGCCTTCGAGGCGCAGTTGGAGAAATTGGGCGACGACATCTTCCGCTCCACTGAGTCCGAGCGCGACATGTTGAACCGGCTGCTCACGGCCAAGAGCAGCGCGCTGCGGCTGCAGCGCATCCTGGCGCCGCAGCGTGAACTGCTGGGGCGACTTTCCACCGGCGAGTACAAGGTTGTCCCGGGTCACGTTCGCATGTATTATCGCGATGTGTACGATCACCTGGCGCGGCTCGCCAACCTGTCGGACAGCATGCGCGACCTGTCGAGCAGCACCATCGAGACGCACCTGGCGCTGGTCAACAACCGCATGAACGAGGTAATGAAGGTGCTGACGATGGTCTCGACGATCTTCATTCCCTTGAGCTTCATCGCTGGCGTCTACGGCATGAATTTTCACTTCATGCCCGAACTGGAGCTTTGGTGGTTCTATCCGCTGGTTTGGGCGGTCTTTCTCACCATCGCCGTCACGATGTTGATCATCTTTCGCAGTAGAAAGTGGATTTGAATGTTCTACGCCATCCGTGACCACACTGTTTTTTCACAGCCACAGCCACCCGCCGGTCTGCGCCCGATCGCTTCGCTGCATGGCGAACTCGCGCCGCCCGTGATTTCGCGATTGCACGAAAGCCTGCACGCGTGGGGCGAGTTAGGACTCTCGCCGGGTTTGATCACGCCGGATCGCATCTGGTGCAACGCCGAGGGCGCGCTGGCCTTTGCGTTCGAGCGCAACGCCGCTCCGCCGCCGCTCTCACATGTCGGCATGGCGCAGGAACTGGCGGCGTGGCTTGTGCTGCTCGATAAGTGGATGGATACCTTCGTCGTGATTGCACGGGCGCGTGCGGTCTGGTCGGTGCAGGAACTGGCGGGGGCGCTCACCTTCACGTCGAAGCCGTTCCTCCCCGCCGCGCTGGTCTACATGCCGCCGGACAACTGGGTGCGCGTGGCGGCGGCGCTGGCGGCGGCCGTCGGCGATGGCGAGCTGGATGAGTCATGAGTCACGAGTCATACGTCAGGCGTCATCGGCTATTCACGACGTGTGACTCGTGACGTGTGACTCGTGACGAATGAGTACCTGTATGCGCAAAACTCACGATCTGCCACCTATCGATGATTACACCCGGCGTCATTGGCGCCATCGCCGCACTGACCATTCGGCCGGCGGCGTGATCTATCGCGCCGGCGCGGCGGGTGAAGTGGAGATTGCGCTGATCGCTACGCGCGGGGGCACGCGCTGGCAGCTCCCCAAAGGCACCTGCGAACCGGGTGAGACGGTCGAGCAAACCGCGCTGCGTGAGGTCAAAGAAGAGTGCGGCCTGGCCGGTCAGTGCGAGGCGCACCTGGGCGCCATCGAGTACTGGTACTGGGACACCCACCACCGCACGATGCCAGAACTGGTGCAAAAGCGCGTCGATTTCTACCTGATGCGGGCAGTGGGCGGCGAGTTGAGCGACGCCAGCATCGAGGTGGACGGCGTCAATTGGTTCTCTCTTGCACAGGCGCCGCAGGTGCTGACCTATCCCTCCGAAATCGAGATGGTCCAGCGCGCCGCCGCGTTGCTGACTTTGCCCCCTGCCCCCGACGCATAAGCAATAACGGGGCTACTTCACATTTGGCGCAGAAAACGTCCCCGGCATGCGGCACTAGATGGCGGCATGACCAGGAACTTGTGCCGCATGCCGGAGACGTGCTGGACGTCCCCACCTTGAAGTAGACCGGCGATGACGATGCAACGTCCATGATCCTAGCGCTGATAGGCCGTGCTCTGCTCGCCGTAGCCGGTCAATTCGGCGTAACCCTGTCCCCTGACGGCTTCCCCGCGCATCGTCCCCGCTACGTCGATGGCGCCTTCCCAGTAGACAAAGGTCACATCCATCTCCTGGTCGTCCAGCAGCGGTGTGATCGTCAAGTCGATATCCAAATCGGACAGGGTCAACGTCCAGCGCGACGGGTAGGTGATGTTGGTGCGTGGACTTGTCCACGTTCCGGTGGGCGTCAGGTCGAAGTCATCTTCACTCACCATCTGCTGCGTACCATCCGGCCAGATCAGCGTACCCTTGATGTTGGGGTTGACGCCGCCGTCGGCCAGCCGGATTTCGTAGAGCATCAGGATCGCGCCATTGTCGAACTGCACGCTGAACCAATCCCACCCGACGGCGCCGGCGGTCAGCGCGCTGGTGCCAAACTCGTGATCCATCCAACTCCGCCCCGAGACCTCGAGCGTGCGCCCGCCGCTTGTCACCGTACCGGTTGTCTCCAGCCCGACCAGGCTGTAATAGTACGAGGTGTTGCCCGCTTCGGGGCCTTTCTGATGTAGCCCGTCGATGCCGTGGAGCACCGGTGCGCGTGTCTCGCGCAGCGTCAGATCGATGGCGACCGGGCCGTTCTCACCTTCTGCGCGTGCGGTCAGCCGCTGCACGCCCGGTGCGATCTCCTCTGCGCGCCAATCCTCCAGCCAGACGCGATAGGCAGGTTCGCCGACAGCACCGGCCAATTCGCCGGCGCCGCGGCTGTAGCGGTCGAAGCTGTCGTGTGCGCCGCGCCCGCCGTCGGTGAGCGCAAAGTGCGCCATGTAGACCTGATTGCTCGCCAGCGACGACGCACGTTCAGGCATGTCGGGCGTCAGCGCGCTGCGGAAGAAGGTCAACTGAAAGCCAAAGGGCGTGCCGTCGGCGGCGGTCAAGTTGCCGGTGTAATACCACCACTCGGTGCGATACTCCGGGTGTGCGCCGTGGTCGCGAGGAAAATCGAACGCCCGCGGCGCGTAGGCGCGCGCAAAATCGGCGGCGTCCGGGGCGCGCATGGCTTCGACCACGCTGGCGCTGATCGGACGGTCGGCGGCCTGTGCGCTGCAGCCAGCGGCAAGCAAGACAAGCATCACATAAAAACTGAGTCGATAGAGCATTCGCATGGCGGCATTGTGACAGCTTGCACAAGCCGCGTCTGTCAGCGAGTGTCCGATGCGGCAGTTTTCGGGCGTAACTCAGGTTGCGGGTTTCGATTGCGATGACGCTGCACTGAACGCGTTCTGGCGCCGATATGCCCGCCAGACTCACGCACGATAGCTGGCGTCGACCCGATTCTGCTGCACCCCACCCCTGGTAGGTGGTGCTGCGCTGGATGCCGACCGTCAGCTCGGTCATGTCGATGGCATACGCCCCAGGCCACTGTTGGCCACAACAGCCAGCCAGCCCGGCTGCGCCGTTGCGTGCGCCGCACGAACAGATAGGTGACAAAGAACACGGCGGAGACGGACGCACACCCATTCGCACACGCACGCTGGCGCCATGCCGACGTCGAAGCTCGATATCACCCTCTTTGGTTCGCCATGGTTCCGGCTCGACGGGGCGCCGGTCGACGGATTTGCCATGCGCAAAACCCAGGCATTGCTCATCTATCTCGCCGCCAACAGCCCGCCTGACTTTGCGCCAGGCGGGCTGTTGGCAATTCACGAGTTCGTTCAGTTCTTGCGGCGTGTAGTGCTGGTCACATCAAACATGACAGGAACAAAGCCGCGCAGTGCGGCCTTGTTCCTGTGCCGTCGCATCAGTCGCCGGCATCCTGCACCGTGACGGTCAACGCGCGCGTCTCACGACCGGCGCGGTTGTACGCGATCAGGTCATATTCGTTGACGCCGACCGGCGCGCTGCAATCCTCGTAGTTGCCGTTGCCGGGGCCGGCCTGGAGAATATCACTGCCGTTGCGCAGCAGCCCCACGCCCTCGGCGTCGTCCGTGCGCCATTCCAGCGTGATGCACTCGCCGATGAAGACCATGTTGCGGTCGACGCCAAAGCGCTGGATGCGTGCGGCCGACTGCTGCGGCTGGGCGTTGTTCACCCGCACCGTCACCTGGCGGCTCTCCTGCCCGCCGTCACTTTTGGTGACGCTGAGATTGTAGGTCTTGGTGTCGCCCGGACAGACCTCGCGCTGGCTGACGCCGGCGACGCCTTCACCGTCGAGATAGACCGCCTGCACATTGCGCACGTCCCAGCGCAGCGTCGTACACTGGCCGGCGTCGATGGCATCGCGGTCGGTCCAGAAGTTGATGCTGTAGCCAGCGCTGCCAGAGACGTTGACCGTGATCGGGAAGTCATGGGTGGCGCCGTCATTGCCGACAACGCGCAGCGTGTAGGTTGTGGTAGCGCCGGGGCAGACCGAACGCGCATCGTGACCGGCCACGCCCTGCTGGTTGCCGCCATCGATCAGAAAGACTGAACGCACGTTGTCGATCTCCCAGCGCAGCGTCGTGCACTGGCTGGCGGCGATGTACGCCGCGTCGGCGCGCAGATTGGGGTTGAGCGTGGCTGGCGGAGGTGTGACCACCACGGCCGGCGGGTTTGGATCCGGCACCTGCACGCCGACCCACACCGTCTCGCCAAAGGATTGGCCGCGCTGGTCGTGTATGCGCCAGAAGCCCTGGAAGACGCCGTAGCTCTGCGGGGCACGCAGGTTGACGTTGATGTCGATCTGCTCGCCAGGCTGTACGCTGCGCCCGAGCTTGACGCTGCTGCCGCCCATCGCCGCCTCGATGCGGTTGCCGTTGGTGAACGCCAGCTCGAAATCCGCCGGCCACGCGCACGTGCCGTCATTCTGCACGCGCCAGCCCTTCGTGAAATCCTGCCCGGGCACGAGGATCGGCGGCGCTGTCATGTTTTTGTCATCCAGGTTGAGGTCGGCGATCCACTTCATGCTGTTGAGACAGACCGGAGCAGCCGGCGTCGGCGTAGGGACAGCCTGGGCCGGAACCGGTGTAGCGGTCGGCAGTGCGATGACGGTGGCGCCGCCGGCGGTGGGTGCATCCGGCGCCGGCGTCTCCGCCAGGTACAACTCCGAGAGCGCGGCAAAGCGCCCGTCGGTCTCGATGGCGAGCAGCGCCTCATTCAGCGGTTCGAGCAGGCTGCTGCCTTTGGGCACGGCGATGGCGAACTGTTGCGAACTGAGACCCTCGCCAACCAGCTTGAGGTTGCGCCCGCGCACGGCCGTCTCCGCGGTCAACTTGCCTATCAGCCCCACGTCCAGTTTGCCCGTGCGCAGGTCCGTGAACATTCTGGTGACGGATGAATAGGTGACCAGATTCGCTTGCGGAATGTAGCCGGTGTCCACCAGATTCTGCTGCGCCCACGCCTGGTAGGTCGTACCGAGCTGAACGCCGACGGTCAGCCCGGTCATGTCGGCGGCGGAGGTGATGGTCTGCGTGAAAGCCGTCCCGGCGATCACGGCGCTGTTGCCGACATAGTAGAGGTTGGTGAAGTCGACGCGCTCCCGGCGTTCGGGTGTGACGGAGATGGCGGCAATCGCCAGATCGACATTGCCCAACTGCACCTGGTCGAGCAGACCGTCGAAGCCATAGTCGTTGAACTCGACCTCAAGCCCCAGCGCCTCGCCCAGCGCCTCTGCCAGCGCAATGTCGAAGCCATCCAGCTCGAAGTTGCTGTTGTAGAACTCAAAAGGCGGGTAGTCGGCGGAGGTGCCGATGACCAGCTTGCCCGCCTGCTGGATGCGATCCCAGTCGCCGGCCGGGTCGGGAAGCGCCTGCGCGGGCGTGGCAGCGTTCGCCGCCGGTGCGATCAGCAGCAGGAGTGCGCACACAATGGCGCTGGCTGTGATGAAAAACCGCATAGTATTACTCCTTGTGAACAATCACATGACAAACCAGGTTTCTGATAGAAACCTGGTTTGTAAAACGGAAACACTGCCCGAATTTAGGCAGGTACGAACGCACCCAACAGCAGCGTCACCAGCCAGGCGACCACCGCCAGCGCCAGCGCCGCCACCAGCGCGCCGACAAAGCCCTTGACGCGCATCCCCTTGACGAAACGGTCGCTGATCAGCAAGACCACCGCCGCAACCACCAGATGGATGATCGCGCCCAGCCAGCCGCCAGTGATGGTGATGTTCAATACGCTGAGCAGCCAGGTGATCAGCCACGAGACGACGGCGATGACGATGGCGGCGATGTAGGCCGCGTCAAAGCCATCCACTTCCAGACCAATGCCGAGCTTGCCGACGATCCAGATAACAAAGCCGGAGATCAATGCGCCGAGCAGAATGCCGATGACGGCGCCGATGAGAGTCATGATTGTAGCTCCTTGTGGTGAATGATGTTTGATATTTCTTACGTTATATCCGACCAGGTCGCCATCTATTCGGCTGCCGGTGCAAAGAGCAACCGGTTGTACGCGCCTGTGTCGTCCAAAAAGTAGATCGCCAGCTTTCCGTACCAGTAGCTCCACTGGCCCGCCGCTTGCAACGCCGTGAGGTAGGCGCTTTCCTGGCCTTGGATCGGGTCGTCGCACGCCATCGCCGTCGTGGCGAGCGGGCCGACCGTCAACGCAAAGGGGTTGTCGGCGCCCAGGCTAAAGCTGCCGGTGAAGGTGTTGCACCCGCCAGCGCCGCTGAGCTGGTCGCCAGCAAACGCCAGCGTTACGGGCGCGTCGGGCAAAGCCGGCTGTCCGTCGGGCAGTTCCACCAACACCCAGGCCGTGCCATCGAGGTCGGCGGCGCTGACCTTCACCGGCTCGCCCACGCTGGCTTCCACTTCCGCCAGCATCCCGTCCTGCACGGCGTAGCGCCGCGTGACGGTGTGGCTGGGGCAGCATGCGCCGTCGCCCGGCCCCGGCGCAATGATCGCCAGCGTGATCACGCCATCCTCAATGTCCACCGCCCTGACCTGGATGCGATCCTCGATGATCATCGCGCCGGCGTCCATCGGCTGACCGTCACGATTTAGCTGTACGGCTACGTAATGGAATGCACCGGTGCCGCCGGCGCGCTCCACCAGAAAGACAACCGCATCCCTGGCGCCGTCGCCGTCGAGGTCGGCGTAGTATTCGGCGCCGACCACATAGTCAACGGTCGGGCGCGAGGTGTCGCCGGTCGCAAAAGGTTCGCCCGCGTAACGACCGTCAGTCAGCGTGACTGGTTCGTCATAGATGCCGCTGTACGTGGCGTTTTTGAGCGCGTCCACCGCAAGCTGGCTGTTCTCACTCGCAGCGGCCGCTTCTGTTGGCGGTTGCGTCGCCTGTTCGGCCAGGACGCCGGGTTCCCGGATCGGCGCACAGCCTGCCAGCAGCAGGATCGCCACAAGTGACATCAGCAGATTTCGTTTGGTGAAAAATGGCATAGGTGTTCTCCTCCAGATGGATGCGTCAGTGTTCAACATTGTGGCTGTCGCCGTCCTGTTCCGCCGTGGCTGCTCTCATTGCCCATCTGCATCTGCCGCGCGCGTCATCAGGATGTTTACCGGGGTGCTCTCCGAGGCGTTGCCGAAGACCAGCGATTGCCCGTCGGTCTGGAACTGGATGACCTTCCCCAACGCCGCCACGAACTTCTCACCCAGGCCGTCATCCGTGCAGGCCGGCAGGGTGGCCGCATCGGGGGTGATGGTGATGGCGCCGGCGCTGCCCAGGACGTACCCGGCGTTGACCTGGTTGCAGTCGGCCACGATCGACATCGCGCCATCCGCGGCGAAGGTGATGGTGTAACGCTGCGGGTTTTCTGGATTGGCTTGTAAAACCTCGCCATCTTCCGCCATGAGCAGCGTCATCAACTGCCAGGTCGTGCCCGGCAGACGTGCGGCCGCCAGCCTGGCGGCCTCCTCACCCACGGCAGTGATGGCCGCGTCCAGCACCACGTCGCGGCCTTCCTGTTTGGCCTGCTCGTTCTCCAGGGTGATGGGCACGCGCACATCCAGGTTCACGCCCTTCGCCTCCAGGTTCAGCTCGTCCGTGCCAGCGAAGAAGGTGCGGCCCTTGGTGAAGAAGAAGGTGAAGCCACCGGGCATGGCGACCTGCTCCAGGTAGCCGCCGGCTCCTTCGGTGCCATGTTCACCCACGACGATGGCGCGTCCCTGGCGCTGCAGGAATTGAGGTAGATACTCCGCGGCGCTGGCCGAGCCTTCGCCCACCAGCACCGCCACCGCGCCGGTGAAGGTCAGGTCAGGGCGCGGCGAATTCAGGGGGCGATTGGAGGCGAACTCCTTCACCAGGCCGCCCACCTGCTCGTCATAGGTGTAGTTGTCGATCCAGTGACCCTGCGCCGGATCGTCCGCCGTGAAGAGGTAGGAGGCCAGGGTGTACAACAGATCGGTGGCGCCGCCGCCATTATGACGCATGTCGATGATCAGCCCGGTCGCGCCCTGCGCTTGAGACAGCAGCTTTTCCCAGACCGCGATCTTGTAGAGCGGGTCGCGGAACATCTGCCACTGCACGTACCAGACGCCGTCATCCAGTTGCTTGAAGCTGATGTCGCTCTCATCCACGGCCGGCTTGGGTGCGTTTACAAAGGCGCCCTCTGCGGCCGTCAAGGTAACGTTCTGCACTGCGCTCTCATCCGGTTGGCGATACTCGATGGTCGTCTCGGCGCCGGTCGGGAAGGCAAGGGCCAGCTTCGCCTGTTCCAGGCGGATGACCTCCGGGTTGCCCGCACTGCTCACAAGTGGCAAGGCGGCGATGCGGTCGCTAATCGGGACGTTGTCGACGCTCACGATCTCCGTGCCGACCTGCCAGCCAGCCTTAGCCGCCGGCCCTTCTGGAGCCAGATAGGTCACCACGACTGTGCCGTCGCTGAGTTCCTTGACCTCTGCGCCCAGCCCGCCGCCAAAAGCCTGCGCGATCGGTTCCCCTGCTGCTGCCTTGTACTCGATGTTATTGGTGTACAAAGAGACGTGCGCGTCCTTGATGGAGAGCGCCAGGTCGTTCATGGCGGCGTAGTAGGCGGCGAAGTCCCCCGCGGCGTCGGCCGCCTCCACCCGCGGCAGGTACGCCTGGCGGATCTGCTCCCAGTCCAGGCCGCGCAAGTCTGTGTAGGAGTAGCGCACCGCCAGCAGGTCGATCAGGGAGTTGAAGCTCTCCAGGATGCCCTGGTCGGAGAAGTTGGGCGACGCATAGGCCGCCGCCTCCAGGATGTCCAGGGTCGCTTCCCGGCTGCGGTCGAAGCTCACCTGGCCGTCCACGCCGAGGGTGGCCAGAGTCCAGCCAGCCGGCAGCCCTACGGCCGGATCGTCGGCGGTGAAGTAGACGCCATCCTCACCGGCGCTGCTCGGGAAACCCTGGGCGTCATCGGGCGCATAAACCAGCAGCGCACCCTGGCGGATGTCGCCGGTTTGCGGATCGCTCAGGTAAGAACCAAAGCCTGCCTGCTCGACCTGCTCCAAATAGGAGTCGCCTACCAGGTTCGTGCCGAGGATGGCGGCAAAGACCTGGACGCCGGCATCCGCCTCGCTGTCGTTGTCCACATCGATGCTGGCGCCGGCCGGCTGCACCGGCAGATTCACTTGATAGGCGGTGGGCGCCGGCGCCAGCGGGCGTGTGAGTGTGCCCATGATCTGGCCGCTACGCGGCGTCCACTCCGTGTAGTTGCGTTGGATCTCCCGGGACAGGTCCATCAACACGGCCACCGGCTCCAGGTAGTGGGTCGCCACGGCGGCCGCAGTGTAGGCCCACTCGCCGGTCGCCACTGTTGGCCCGCCCTCGTCGTTGGCGATGGGGGCCAGGGGCAGCGGCGCGCCCGCCATGGCGCCCTCGCCGTCGTCGGCCATCGGTTCCGGGCTGGTGGGGGCAAATGTCATCGTACCACCGTCGGCAAAGAGGTCGATGAAGAGGTTGCCGTCCTGAAAGAAGGAACGCGCGGCGCCGCCCAGCAGCGTCACGAACTGGTCGCTGCGCGAGTCGGGCGGGCAGGCGGCTGCGGTCATCGGGCCGAGTGCGATGGTGAGCGCGCCGGCGTCGTCGGTGTAGCTGCCTGCTGCATTGTTGCAGTCGGCCACGATAGTCACCGTGCCGTCCGCGTTGAAATTCAGCAGATAGCGATCCGGCGTCGCGACCTCGAACTGCTCCACCGGGCTGGTGAAGGCGATCCACTGCCAGGGCTGCGCGGTCAGGCTGTCAGTTGCGCCGGCGTCCGTCTGCGCGGCGGGTGCTGCTGTCACGGGCTGCGGTCCAGCCAGCAGCGCAAGCAGCAGCGCGAGCACGCCTGTCAGCATAAGTCGTTTGCGATTCATCAGTTTCTCCAAAAGTAGTCTCTGGGTAGCGTTCAACGGTGTTGTCGACAAAGCTTGCTCAATCCAGCAGAAAGACGAGGAAAAGCGCCGCACCGGTGTCTGGGCGCCGCCCGGCGACAAGCACGCCGGACATCGCGCCGCCGTCGCCCAGGTTGAAGACCCGCAGATCGGTCACTGCGGGGTCGTCGAATGCGGCTGCCAGCGCGGCTTTGGCTTGCGCTGCATCCTGAACGACATCCAGGATCATCGGGACCGAGTTCCGGGCGTCCACGTCCGTGATGCCGTTCAGTTCGGCCACGATGCCAGGCTTGGCGCCGGCCGGCCGGACGTAGACCTCCTTCCACGGCCCCATCCACGCCTCTTCGCCGTAGCGCCCCCACAGGTCACCCACGAAGTACTTGTACTTCGCCAGCGCCAGTGTGGTCAGGTCAGCGTTGCCGGTCTTGGGTTCATAGAAGACGGCGCTGCCAAAGGCGGCCTGACTGGGCGCGCCGTAGGCGGCTTGCAGCGCGGTCGCGTACTCCGGCAGTTGGATAGCATCTACGCTGGGCATGGTCGTCTCCTGTGGTGCGGCGATTGGATTGCAGGCGGCCAGCGCCAGCCACACAATCAGAACCAGTAAAATTCTTGTCATCATCGTTGCGTTTTGTCCGTCTTTCCTTGTCCCTATCAACCAAGACCGCCGGCAGCAGTGAAACGGCTGCGCGCTACCGTATCGCTACAAGATGGCTACACTGGCCGAGCTTGCGTCCGGCATTTCGCGCTTTGCGCCGGGGTCGTTGCCTGCTCTTGCACTATTGCGCGGCGGTTACCGCCGCAAGCATGGGCGGCTTATGACCAGTTTGCCGCCAGCGCCGCAGCAGCGCACGGCAGTGCGCCACAACGATCGCCGGCTTCATCGGCGGCGTGATCACGGCGTCGGCGCCGGCGACAAGCGCCAGCAGCGTCTGTTCGGTGTGTGCGGCATTCATCAGCACGACCAGAGGCGCCTTGCTGCTCGTTCGCACCCAGGTCAGGGTGGCCTGTAGCTCCGCCAGGTGCGTGTTATCCGCCTCATACAGAATCATGCTGCAACCGGTGAACATGACAGCATCGACCTGATCGTGCGGACAGAGTGCCACGTGCTCGGTTGTGATGCCAAGCTTTGCCAGGAGACGCAACGCCCGTTGCCCCGGTTGCGGCTGGCGATATAGCAGAATCGCTTGCGGTGTATCCTGTTCCTGGTTAGTCCAGTCCGCCCGGCGTAATGTTGGCTGCGAAAAGGCGTCGATAGGAATCATTCCCCTGACCTATTGTGAATGTGACGTGTGCTGCGCTGTCTGCACAGCCGCTGTGTGATTGGCAACCGCGTACAGCGGACAGTTGATCTTGGTATGATCCTGATGCCGCCAGAAGTAGGTGAAGCCACTGCTGCCGTCGCGCCGCCGGCGCAGAATGACCGGCGCGCCGCAATGCGGGCAGCGCGCAAATGGCTCGCTGTCGGCGGCGGCCATCACGAGATTGCCTGATTTGTCCAGTGCTTCCTTCATAGCGCGTGCGCTGCGATCTCCTTGCGCCCATCTTCTCGCATGGAACTGTCCCCCACCCGGCAAGTATGCCCTCCCATCGCTACCAGAACGCAACAAGCGGTGGCAGATCGCCGGTAGCGATGAAGCGTGTCTACAGTCACACTATTGTGAGAAACCGAGTTTCTGATCAGCGCAAGCCAGACTGAATCACCACGAAGAAACTCGGTTTCTCTAGCGAACATCACTTTAGCGCAGCAGCAGGGGTAGATAGACGGTCGGGTCGCGGGCTGGTTCAGGGTCGTAGGTCGGCACGCGCGCCTGGCCATAGCGATTGTCGCCCCAGCAGCGCACGGCGTTGCCGGCGATCCGCGTGCAGGTGTGGGCGCCCCCGGCGCTGATCTGGCTCACAACCCCCAGATCGGCGGGGACATCGAGCTGGCCTGCATCGTTGTCGCCCCAGCAGCGTACGCTGCCATCAGCGCGCAGTGCGCACGTGTGCAGGGCGCCGGCGGCAACCTGGCTGACCTGCCCCAGATCGGCCGGCGTTTCGGTCTGCCCGAAGGCGTTGTCGCCCCAACAGCGGACTGCGCCGCCGCTGCGAACGGCACAGGTGTGCTGCTCGCCGGCGCTGACCTGCGTGACTGTTCCCAGCGCACCTGGCACGGCGATCTGCCCGGTGTCATTGCTGCCCCAACAGCGGAGGGCGCCGCTCGTGATGATGGCGCAGGTGTGCAGACCGCCGGCGTCCAGGCTGGTGGCGGCGCCTAGCCCCGTTGGCACGTCGATCTGCTGTCGGAAGTTATCGCCCCAGCAACGCACCTCGCCGCCGCCGACAATGGCGCAACTGTGGCCGGCGCCGGCGGCCACGGCGCTGGCGTCGCCCAGAGCATCGGGTACGGTGCTCTGCCCGTACTGGTTGTCACCCCAGCAGTGTGTCTGGCTGCCGGCATCGATGACGCAGGTGTGTTGCCTACCGGCGCTCACCTGGCTCACGACACTGAGCGCGGCGGGGACATCGGTCTGGCCGAAGCCGTTTGCTCCCCAACAGGTCAGCGCGCCATCTTCGGCGAGAACGCAGGTGTACGCCTGTCCTGTCGCCACGGCCTGCGCCGGGCCTGGCTTGCGCACTAACGCGACCTGCCCGGCGCCATTGTCGCCCCAACAGCGGAAACCAGCTTCCGTCACGACGCAGGTGTGGTCGTCGCCGGCGGAGATCTCGCTGGCCGCACCCAGGTCCGCGGGAACGTCGGTCTGTGCGAGTTGATTCTTTCCCCAGCAGCGCACGCTGCCATCGGCGCGCACGGCGCAACTGTGGCGGTCGCCCACGCCGATCGCCGTCACTGCGCCCAGGTCTGCGGGGACATCGCTCTGGCCGTCGCTGTTCTCGCCCCAGCAGCGCGCCGCGCCGCCAGCAATGGCGCAGGTGTGATTGTTGCCCGCCGCCACCCGGCTGGCCGTGCCAAGGTCAGCCGGCACGTCGGCTTTGCCAAGCGTGTTGTCGCCCCAGCAGCGGACGGTATCGTTCGCCACCGCACACACATACAACGTCCCGACCGCGACATCCGTTACCGCGCCAAGGTCAGCCGGAACATCGAGCTGCCCGACGCTGTTGTCGCCCCAGCAGCGCAGCGCGCCGCCGGCGATGGCGCACGTCTCGCCGGCGCCGGTGCGCACCAGGCTGGCCGCACCCAGATCAGCGGGTGTATCGAGCTGACCAAACGTGTTGTCGCCCCAGCAGCGCACGCTGCCGCCGGCGAGGAGGGCGCAGGCGTGGCGCGCATTGACGCTGACCTGCGTGGCCGCGCCCAGATCGGCGGGCACGTCGGTCTGCCCGTATTGGTTATCGCCCCAGCAATAGACGACGCCCTCTGTATCCACGATGCAGGTGTTGTCGCCGCCCGCAGTGATCTGGCTGGGGACAGCCGCGCCGGCATCGACGGCAGTCGCCTGCAGCGCCATCCCCAGCACCAGGCAGAAGCTGGCGATGACCGCCGGCACGGTCAGGTGCAAGATTCTGCCCCGGCGCGCAAGGCGGGCGAAGACAAGGTTGTGAATTGACATGAACCATCCTTGGTTTGGGAAATGGATCCGTGCCGGCCTGGGTTATACAGCCGTCAGTACGGCGCTCCAGCAACCCATAGCCGCCGGAGCAGCATGCTCACGCGCTTTCTACGCCTCGACAATGACAAACCAGCGGCAGCCACGTGAGGGAGTGACTGCCGCCAGATGGACAAAAAACAAGATTGGAGAGTTGGCGAGAACGGCCAATCGCCAATCTCCTAATCTCCAATCTCCTAATCTCTATGCTCTCCTACTGCTTCGCCACAATCGGGAAGTACATCGCCGTCTGCGTGTTCGTATTCTCGAAGGTGCAGACGACGGCCTCGCCCGCCGCCACCGTGACGTTGGCGGGGTTGCTGCCGTTGGAGCAGCTCGCCAGCCCCAGATCCCAGCCGGGCGCCGGGTCTTCGGTCAGGTCGATGGTTCCTGGCGTCAGGTTGGCGAAGGCTTGCTGCCCCGCACCTGCCGTCGTCGTGATGACGAAGCTGCCCAGCGCCGTGCTCGTGAAGCCGAACGCCCCGTTGCCGCCCGCCGTGTTCACCACCACCGCCAGGCTGCCCGCCTTCGTGTTGGCGAAGGTGCAGGTCACATTCTCGCCGGGCGAGAGCGTGATGCTGGCCGGGTTGCTGCCGTCGGTGCAGCCCGCACCCGTCAGCCGCCAGCCGGCCGGGATCGTCTCGCTGATGCGATAGCTGCCGCCCAGCACGTTGGCGAAGACGCGCTGCGCCGTGCCGCTCACCGTGCTCAGGTTGAAGCTGCCCAGGCTGCCCGTGAAGGCGAAGCTCCCGTCGCCGCCCGTCGCCTGCTTGACTACCGTGATGCTGCTCAGCTTCGTGTCCGTGAAGATGCAGCGCACCGTCATCCCCGCCGTCAACGCAATGTTGTCCGGCGTGGCGCCGTTGTCACAGCTTGCGCCCGTCTGCGTCCAGCCTGCCTGCGGCGTCTCGGCGATGGTGTAGGTCGCCGGCGTCAAGCCGGTGAACGAACGGCTCGCCACGCCGTTGACCGTCGTCAGGCTGAAGCTGCCTGCACCCGGCAGGTTGCTGGTGAATCCGAAGCTCCCGTCGCCGCCCATCGTGCGCTTCTCCACGATGATTGTGTCCGGCTTGGTGTTGACAAAGAGACAGACCACCGTCTCGCCGCTACCCAGGGTGATGGCGCTCGCCTTGTCGCCGTTGGAGCAGGTCGGGTCCGCCTCGCCCATTGTCCAACCGGCCAGCGGCGTCTCCGCCAGGGCATACGACCCCGGCGCCAGCCCGGTGAAGGCCTGCACCGCATAGCCGCTCGCCGTCGTCAGCGTGAACGCGCCCAGCGCCGTGCTCGTGAAGGGGAAGGCGTCGTCGCCGCCCACCGCCAGCTTGATCGCCACGATCGTGTCAAGCTGCGTGTTGGCGAAGGTGCAGGTCACATCCTCGCCCACGCCCACGTCCACGTTGGGCAGCGTGCTGCCGTCGGAGCAGGTGGCGCGCGTCTGCTGCCAGCCGTTGGGCAGATTCTCCGCCAGGTCATAGACGCCGGGATTGAGGTTGGCGAAGGTGCGGCTGGCTGCCCCGTTGACCGTCGTCAGGTCGAAGGCGCCCAGCGCCGTGCTGGCGAAGGCGAAGGTCGTGTCGGCGCCCGTCGCCTGCTTCACCACCGTGAGGCTGCCCTGCTTTGCATTGGCAAAGGTGCAGGTCACATCCTCGCCCGCGGCCAGGTTGATGGTGGGCAGCGTGCTGCCGTCCGAGCAGGTGGCGCTGGTCAGTTGCCAGCCGGCCGGCGTGCTCTCGGCCAGATCATACGTGCCCGCCACCAGGTTGGCGAAGGTGCGTTGCGCCGTGCCGCCCACCGTCGTCAGGCTGAAGCCGCCCGCCGCCGCCGCGTTGATGCCGCCCAGCGTCGCACTCGTGAAGGGGAAGGTGTCATCGCCGCCCGCACTGTTTTTGATCACCGTGATCGAGCCACGCTTGACGTTGGTGAAGGTGCAGGTCACATCCTCGCCCGGCGCCACAGTGATGCTGGCCGGATTGCTGCCGTTCGAGCAGGTGGCGTTGGTCAAGTCCCAGCCCTGCGTCGGCGTCTCGCTCACGTTGTAGACGCCCGGCGCCGCGCCAATGAAGGTGCGCTGCGCGGTCTTCTTCTGCGTCGTCAGGCGGAAGGGGCCAAGCTGCGGGCTGAAGTAGCTGAAGACGCCGTCACCGCCCGACGTCTTCTTGACGATGGTGATGGTGCCCAGCTTGGTGTTGGTATAGGTGCAGGTCACCGTCTCCTGCGACCCCAGCCGGATCGTCGCCTTGCGCGCCGCAATGTCCACAATCGAGTCGGCGTCATCGCAGACGATGTTCGACACAAACCAGCCACTCTGTGCATTCTCGGTGACGACAAAGGTGCCCGGTGTCTGCGTGGTGGTGAAGGTGTTGCGCGTGCCCAGCCCGTCATCCACGAGGGTGAAATCCCGCCCTTCGGCGCCGCTCAGATAGAAGTTGAAGGCCGTCGGACCCTGCGGCTGCGCCACCTTGACGATGCGGATCGTCCCCGGCAGCACCGCCTCCACCGCGCCGATGTCGTCCGCCGACCCCTGCGGCCGCGCGATGCCGCGCTGGTCGGCGCCGAGCGTGGTGTCGCCGGCATTGATGACCGGCGAGCCGGCGTTGGGGAGGTGCGTCTGCGTGCCGCCGCCGTTGTCCGCCAGCGCGCCAAGGTTGGGCGCCTGGCCCGTGATGTTGCCTCCCTGTGAGATGTCGCAGGACGAGCCGACAGCCCACCCGCTTACAGTCCCAAGAAGGTTTCGGGTCAACGCGACCACAGTGCTTGCTGTGCACCTCAAGTCCGCGCTCGGGTTGTTGTTGCCGGCCAGGATGGAGTTACGCACGCTGCCGCTGGCGCCGTCGGCATAGGCGACGCCAGCGGCGCCAAGAGGATCCCCTGAATTGTTGTAGACGGTGACGCTATCCAGTGTGCCGGAGCCGGAGGCGATGACGATGGCGCCTGCGAGCTGGGCCAGGGACGTCTCCACGTTGCCGGAGACGGTGCTGTTGGTCACCGAGAGCGTTCCGGCGCTGTAGATGGCGCTGCCCACCACCCCTCGGTTGCCTGACAAGGTGCTGTTCCTGACGGTCAGGCCAGCGCCGCTATGCACGTAGATGCCGCCGCCGGATACCGCCGAATTGTTGGCGGAGACCTCGCTGTCAATCAGCGTCAGGCTGCCGGGCGCATCCATCCGGATGCCCCCACCCCCGTTGGTGGCGGTATTGCGATTGTGGGTGATGGCGCTGTTGGTGATGGTGACCGGCCCCAGGCTGGCCAACCCGCCGCCGCCCCAGCCGGCGATGTTGTGGGTCAGGTTCACGTTGGTCAGCGTCAGGCTGCCGCCGCCAGGGCTATGGATGGCGCCGCCTTTTAGCAAGCTGGCGCAGCGGGTCATGGTCAGGTCGCTGATGGTCACATCGGTGGGAGAGGGGATCTCAAACCCTCTGTGGGTCTCATCGCCGTCGATGGTGTGATTGCCGCCGACGATGACCAGATCCACCCCAGTGGTGGAGTTGTTGATGATGGCGATGCTACGCGTCAGGCTGATGTTCTGGGTGACATTGATGGTGTAGACGCCAGCCGTGGTGATGGCGTTGAAGCAGGCGATGGCCTGGTTCAGCGCCGCCTCGCTGCCCACGCTCCACGGCGAGGCGGGGCAAGCCGCCACTTCCACCGCGCCGATGTCGTCGGCCGCGCCCTGCGGCCGGGCGACGCCGCGCTGGTCGGCGCCCAGCGTCGTGTCGCCGGCGTTGATGGCGGGCGAGCCGGCATTGGGCAGGTGCGTCTGGGTCGGACCGCCGTTGTTCGCCAGCGGGCCGAGATTGGCTGCCTGGCCCACGATGTTGCCGTTCGCGCCATTGACCAAACCACAATTGTTCTGACTCTGGACCAGGTTGTGCCCCTGGTCGGTAACAGTACCAAAGGCGTTGTTGCAGTCTGGCGCCCCCGTGTTGCCGGCGAGGATCGTGTTACGGATGGTGAGCTCGCTTACAATGCCGCCGTACCCGGAGCCACCGCTGGTCGCGGAATTCCCGGTGATGGTCACGCCGTCGAGGGTCACCTGACCCCGACTGGAAATCCCGCCGTTGAATTGCGCACTTGAGTTGCCGGAGATCGTGCTGTTGCGGACGGTCAGTGTCGCATTCGGCTGAACCGAAATTCCGGCGCCACTCACGTTGGCGGTGCCGGTCAGCGTATTGCCGGTAACGGTGCTGTTCGTGAGGGTCAGGTGGGCCCCCGCCGTGCCAGTGACATCGCCATCAAGAAAGAAACCAGCGCCGTCCGCATTGTTGAGATTGCCACCCTTCACCGTGATCTGGTTCATGGTGACGTAGGTATTCATCCTGACAAAGAACACGCGCCGGTTGCCGGTGCCCTGGGCGTCCACCGCGTGCCCGGCGCCCTCGATCACCAGGTTCACACCAGACACCTGGTTAGCGAGCTCCTTCCCACTCGTCACGAGAATGTCGGCGCCCAACTGGATGGTGAAGGTGCATGGCCCAGCCGCCACTGCACTGAAGGCGGCAATCGCAGCGTCGAGTTGGGCCTCGGTGCCGACGGTGGTGGTGCCGCCGCAGGCAGCAGCGGCCGGCTGCGCCGGGCCGGCCACCACCAGGACGACGGCCAGCGCCAGCGCGGCCAGGACGAGCCACACGGCGCGCGCCGGGCGGCGTTGGGGTGAAAGGTTTGTCATGTGTGATCCTCCAAATGATTTGTAAACGTGAACTGAGATTGGGAGATTGGGAGATTGGAGAGTTGGCCAATCTCCAATCTCCTAATCTCGATTTCCTACCGCGACTGAAGATTCCAACTCCATCGCAAGGCCGGTGCGTACGCTTTACAGTCGGATGATTTAACTAGACAAGCATAGCGAGATCGTGGGCACAGTGCCATCGCATGGAATGTGATATTCTTGCAAAATAGAATGTGATCTTGGCCGTGGCGGCGGGGTCGCTGCGGCGTTGATGCGGGCAGTCATGGTAACAATCTCGCGCATCTCGATTCCCACCTACGCCGCGACCGTCATCGACCGGCCGCGCCTCTACGCACGTCTGGACGCCTGGCAGACGGTGCGTGCGCTTGCTGTCCACGCACCCGCCGGCTACGGCAAGTCGTCGTTGGTCAGCCGCTGGCTCGACCAGCGCGGCCTGACGGCGAACGCAGTCTGGCTGGCGCTGGCCGAGGACGACAACGATCCCCGCTTCTTTGTGCAACACCTGGCGATCGCCCTGGCGCGGCTGCTGCCCGACGCCCCGGCGCTGATCGAGCCTATCCTGCAGGCCGGGCCGGAGACGGCGGCGCGCGCTGTGCAGCAGATCTGCGCCGCGCTGGATGCCGCCACCACGGCCACGGGCCAGCCGGCGCTGCTGGTGCTGGACGACCTGCACTTCATCACCACCCCCGCCGTGCACGCGCTGTTGGCGACCTGTCTGGAGCACGCGCCGCCGCTAGTGCACTACATCCTGCTGGCGCGGCGCCGCACGGGGACGCCCCTGGCGCGCCTGGTCGCGCACGGCAAAGTCATGACGCTGGACGCCGACGACCTGCGCTTCACCCCCGCCGAAGTCGCCGCCTATCTGGAGCGGCAGGGCTTTCAGCCGCCCACTGCCGCCGAGCTAGAAGAATTGACCCGGCGCAGCGAGGGCTGGATCACGGCGCTGCAGCTGGGCGTGCTCGCCTTGCGCCGCCGCGCCACCGTGCATGATCTGATCGAGGAACTCCACGGCAGCGACGCCTGGCTGGCGGACTTTCTCACCGACGAGGTGCTCGACCGCCAGCCGCCGGCGCTGCGCGACTTTCTGCTCCAGACTGCCATTCTCGACGCCTTCGACGCCGACCTCTGCGCGGCGGTGACGGGCATGGCGGACGCCTACGGCAAGCTGGCCGCGATCACCCGCGCCGACCTCTTTCTGATCGCACTGGACGGGCGGGGCTGGTATCGCTATCACCATCTCTTCCAGGAGCTGCTCCAGCACCGCCTTGAGACTCAGGCGCCGCCCGGCCTGGTCGCCGAACTGCATCGCCGCGCGGCGGTCTGGCTGGCCGGCGCCGGCCAGCTCAATGCGGCGATCCGGCACCTGCTGGCGGCGGGGGCGGACGAACAGGCGGCGGCGCTGGTGGAGGCGGATCTGCGCGCCACACTTCTGCACGATCCTTATCGCGCGCAGACGCTGCTGGCGCTGCTGCCGCCCGCCGTGATCGCACAGCGGCCGCAACTCCTGCTTGATCGCTGCCGGATCGCCGCCCTCTTTGGCGACCTGCAGCTTGGGGCGCATCTCCAGGCGGCGGAGGCCGCCCTGCAGACGCTGCCCTCTGACGCTCCCAACGCGGCTCGCTACCACGGCGAATGGCTGGCGCTGCGCAGCGGGCAGGCGTACTTGCAGCACGATCTGGCCGGCGCTGCCGCGTATGTCAGCCAGGCTCAGGCCTGTCGGCCACACCTGGACAATTTCCACACCGGGACCCTCCACTTCGTGCAGATGCATCTTCACGGCTATGCCGGCGAGCAAAGTGCGATGGTGGAGGAAGCGGAAGCGGCGCTGGCGGCGTTCGAACGCGCCGGCTGGTCCGCAGGAATGGTGGCGCTGCGCCGGGAGCTGGCGCGCAAGAGCATGTTCAGCGGCGCCAGCGGCGAGGCGACGCGCCAGTTCCAGGCGCTGGTCGCCGGTGTGAACGAGCACGCGGCGCTGGTGACGAACGAGCTGGTCTTCGCCTATCACCTGGCCGCCGAAAACAGCTACTGGCTGGATCAGGTGGAGCAGGCGCGGGCCTATCAACGGTCGTGCCTGGAGCTTGCCACCCGCTTGCAGGATCAGCAACTCATCTACCTGGCCCGCTACCTGGGCGAGGCGCTGCTGACGGCCCCGGCGGCGAGCAGTTCAGACCTGGCTGAATTTGCCGGCCACCACAGCCAGGTGAAGTCGCGCGCGATTGCCGACTTTATCCTGGACTGCAAGTCGCGCACGCTCATTGCGGCGGGGCGGAGCGACCTGGCGTGGCAAGTGGTGACCGCAACGGACGCCGACCTGTCGGGCATGGTGGCAGGCCCCACCTTCCGCCGGCTGATCCCCTATCTACGCGCCTACGTGGCGCGGGGCGTCGAGCTGGCGGCGATCACGCCCGTGCTGGCGGATGCGTTGGCCAAGGCCAGGGCAGGCCGCGATCGCTTCAACGAACTGCATCTGCTGGGTCTGACTGCGTGGCAGCAACTGCAGATCCAGGCGGTGAAAGCGGCTAGAACGACCGCCGCAGAAGCCGTGGCGCTGGCGCAGGCGACGGGTTATGTGCGGGTGCTGCTGGACCTGCCCGCTCTGGCGCCGCTGCTGGCAGGGAGTGGGTTGACATCGGCGCCAGCGCGGTCCAAGCTTGCCCCCTCACCACGGGGCGGTGTGGGCGCGCTGACCGAGCAGGAGCTGACGGTGCTCCGGCTGCTGGCGGCGGAGCGCACCTATGAACAGATCGCGGCGGCCTGCGTGGTCAGCGTCAACACCGTGCGCACCCACGTGCGGCATATCTACCGCAAGCTGGGCGTCCGCCGCCGCGACCAGGCGATTGCGGCGGCGCAGCGGCGCGGGTGGTTGGTGTAGGCGAAGCGCCACCACGGGTGCAATCCGAGTTGGAGGTGCAGGACTACAGCACTTCCAGGAAGTTGCCTCTGAGTCTGTTCTGCGCTACGATTTAAGGCAATTGCGTTATAAGGCAATTGCCCTAAACGATACAGGAAAAGCATGATCACCGCATCGTTCTATCCACCTCATCTGCGCACCCTGTTCACCGATCGGGCGCGCGAACTGGCGCTACTGGAACAGGCGACCCTCAGCCTGGCTGCCGGCCGCCCGCGCCACCTGGCGTTGTTTGGCCTGCGTCGCATCGGCAAGACGCTGCTGCTTCTGGAGCATCTGACAAGGCTGCTGGAACAGACGCCTTTGGGCGCCGTTCGCCCCATCTACATCGACCTGGAGGAACTGGTCACGTCGCCTGAATTGTTCAGCCGGCGCTACGTGGGTCTGGTGACGTACTGGGCGCTCACGGGCGGACAAGGAGAACGCGAACTGTTTCTGACGCCCAATGGCCTGCTCAGCGGAGAAGCGGCAGGGGTGCGCTCCGTCGCCCAGACCCTGGCAGCGCTAGACAGTGCGCACGATGACCCAGCCTTGCAGGTGAGCATCGCGCTTGATTTCCCCGAGAAGCTGGCCACCGAACTGGACTGCGCGCTGCTCTTGCTCCTGGACGAGTTCACTGAGTTGGCTGTCCTGGGCAACTATCCGGCTGTGCGCCGGCCCATGCAGATTTTCCGTGCAGCCTTGCAGCGACAGGGACGCCTGGGTTATGTCATCGCTGCCTCGGCGATCAGCGCCATGCAGCATCTCGTACAGGATGGTCAGTCACCGCTGTTTCTCCAATTCGAAGCATTGGAGGTTGCCCGTTTTCCTGTCGATGCAACGCTGACGCTGGCAGAACGGATCCTGGATGCAGCGCCGCCGGTCGCCGCCGGTCGGCGTCTGCATGAGCTAACCGGGGGCCATCCTTTCTACATCCACGCAGTCACTACGCAACTGTACGGACTGGTCGATGATGCCGCCACCCTCACCCCGGCGGATGTGGAACGCGCCTTCCTGTTGGAGGCATTGAGCCGTGACGGCCGGATCTACAACTACTGTCGCTACCTTTATGACATCTCCTTGAGCCGTGCGCGCGGCTATGGCATCTTGAAGGCCATCCTGCAAACCCTGGCAGAGGAGGAAGGACTGACGCTCAGTGAACTGGCGCGCCGGATCCACAAGAGTGCGCCGGGGACGCGGGAGTATCTGCGGGCACTGCAGGAAGTCGACCTGGTATTGGAGGACGGCGGCGAATACTATTATCGGGATGCGGTGCTGCGCTACTGGGTGGCTGCCATGACGCGGGGCATTGAGGTCGATCCGCTCGCCAGCCGCGCTGTGCTGGAGCCGCTAGTTGTGGAGCTTCAGGCGCAACATGCCTGGCTCTCGTCCGAGTTGGGCCGGGCGCGCGAGAGCCAGTTGCGCGAGACTATGCGCAGCTTTGCGGGTCAGACGGTTGAAGGCGCCTGGCTTGGCATGGGCGGCGCCATGACACTCCCCGTGGTGACCAAGGTCGCCCCGTACCGCTCTGCAGACGGTCAGATTGAAGTCGATGCCCTGGCAGAAACGACTGGCGGCGAACGGTGGGCCGTGGAACTCAAATGGCGGAACAAGGCGGTGGGCGAGCAGGAGTTGGTCGCACTGACGGCCAAAGCGCGCCTGCTGGCAGCGCAGCCGTGGTGCGTGGCGCGCGTCGGTTTCACGCCGGCGGCGCGGGCCTACGCAGCAGCGAATAACATCTTCGTCTCCACGCGCGCCGACCTGGACAAGATCGAGCGGGCGCTCAGGCATGCCGGGTAATTGGGGTGCGCGTCAGCAAGCCGATCCAGGCTGTTCTACTGCGCGGGTGTACTTCAAGTTGGGGGCGCGCAGTACGTCCCCGGCACGCTGCACAAGTTTGCTGGTCATGCCGCCATCTGCTGCAGCGTGCCGGGGACGTTTTCTGCCCCAACCGTGAAGTAGACCCTACTGCGCGCAACAACGGCTCCTGCACCCAACGCGCCAGGATATTCCCTTCTTGCGCAGCACGGGCAGCGACCTGGGCATGGGCATGGGGTGAGATGCGCAGCGTAGTCCTGCACAGCAAGACAGCAAGAACCAGGTTTGACAACTGGCTACGGCGCGCGTACTATTTGAGTACGTACATCAACCAGGAGGTTTTCGATGCCGCGCGTAGCCGTTGAAGATAGCAGCCGGATGTCCCTGCGCATCCGCCCGGAAGACAAGGCGCTGTTGGTGCGCGCCGTCGCCTATGCCCAGACCGATCTCACCGCGTTTGTGCTGCAAAACGCCATTCAGGCCGCCAAAACCGTGATCGCTGAGGCAGAGCAGGTTGCGCTTTCGGAGCGCGACAGCCTGCGGGTCTTGGCCGTCCTGGAAGCCCCCCCGCCGCCCAATGCAAGGCTCCTGGCGGCGGCGCGCGCCCTGCCGCCCTCACCATGACTCTTCCACCCTGGCACGAGGGGTCGATTGGGAAGCAGCATAACCGGGACGCGTTCGACTGCGGCGACGCCGCGCTGAACGAGTACTTGCGCCGCTATGCTCGCCAGGCTCACGAACAAGGCGGCGCAAAGACCTTTGTCGCAGTGTCTGATGACGATCCAATGCGGGTGCTTGGCTTCTATGCGCTCAGCCCGGCCTCGGTTGCGTATGCCCGCACGCCCGAAATCATCAGGCGTGGCTTGGCGCGCCATGAAGTCCCTGCCTTTCGCCTGGGGCGCCTGGCCGTAGATCGCTCTGTGCAGCACCAGGGGTTGGGCGGTCAACTGCTGTTGGCGGCAGGCAGGCGCTGTCTGCGTGCCGCGCAGGAGGTCGGCGGTGTCGCCCTACTCATCGACGCCAAGAATGACGCGGTGGCGAACTGGTACGCCAGCTATGGTGCGCTGCGACTGCTGGATGCGCCGCTTTCCCTGCTGCTGCCCCTGGCCACGCTCAAGGCGGCGCTTGAGGCGGCGGGAAAACTCTAGAATAGCTCCGTGGCCGGGAATACCACCCCGTTCGCATCCTCAGATGCGAACTCCTCGTTGGCGGGCATTTCGGTAGGCTGGCACGTGAGCGCGGCGGTTGATCGCCGCTGCGGCCAGAATTTCGCCATACTCTCAGCGCGCACAGCGCGACCGCCAACACGGCGAAGGTCAACCGGCGCGTTTGCGTGGTCACGATTAGGGAACCTCCCCTTCCGCGGCGATGGCGGCCTGCAGCTCCGTCAGGCTGGCGTGGCTGATCTCGATCACGCCGCGCCGGGGCCGGTCCAGGTCGACGATGATGAAGATCACAACCAGCATCAAAACCAGCGTGATGTAGGCGACGGCGGATGGGCGGTGCCCGCTGCTGCCGGCGATATAGCCCACCACCCACCAGGTGACGAGGAAGACGCCGAAGAGGAGCAGCATGACCGCTTCGGGCACATGGCGGTTGAGCGCGGCGTTGCGGCGCCCATAGGCGTCGATGAGGTTGTTGAGCGCCTCGACGAACAGCCCGGTCGTGACGGGGCTGTTGTCCAGCGCAGCCGCCTGCCGCACCAGCCGCCACAGCGCAGCCTGCTGCTGACCGGCCTGCGCCAACAGCGCCTGCCGCGCCGCCTGCTGCGACAGCGGGACCGTGCTCTCCTGGACGCGTGCGTCCAGGTAGCTGCGCAGACGTTCCTGCACTTCACCCCGCACCGCGTCCGGCAGCAGCGCAGCGCGAAGATAGGCCGTGCCGATGGCGTTGGCTTCATCGACCACGGCCTCGCTGCGGCTGTCGTAGCGCTGCAAGGCGAGCGAGAAGGTGAAGCCCAGGAGCAGCGCCAGCACAGCCAGCAGCGCGTCCTGAATGGCGCCGATATGCGTCGACCACGCGGCGTTGGCGCGCACCCGGCGCCGTCGCCCAAGTTGATAGCCGATCTCAATCGCCAGCCCAGATGTCAGGAAAAGCACCCCGACGAGCAAGCCGCTGCTCTGTGTATACAAGGTTTTACCGCCGCCCTCAACTCACCTGCATCCAGCCGCCCACGATGCGGTCGTCGGCGCCGGCGATGGCCTGCGCCAGACGATCCTCCAGCGCGGCGGGGATGTCGGCGCGCGGGTCTTCAGCATAGACCAGCGGGGCGTGACCTGCGCCGCTCGACTTCTCACCGTCGAACGGATTGACGGCGACCTCGTGTTCGTGCTTGAGCGCGATGCCCTCGCGCCGCCGCCAGACGCGTGCCGTGCGGTCGTACTCCACCTGCGTGGTGGCGCCGTAGGCTTTCACCAGCTCGAAGATATGCGTCACCTTGTTGTAGCGACGCATGAGCGCCACCGCCAGCGCCTTGCGTTCGTCTGCGGCAAGGCTGGCCATCCCCTCCGCACGGATGCGCGCCAGCAGGTCGCCCGGCGCCACCGTCTCCAGCAGCGCCCACAGCCGGCCATCCAGCGCCGTTTCGCCCGCCGGCTGCGTCACCTGCGCCAGCACCTCCGCCACGTCCTTTGGCAGCGCGTCGGCGTCGGTCATGCCCTGAATCTGGCTGCCGATCAGCGCCATGATCAGCCGGTAGCAGTCGTTGCTCCACGTGCGCCGCGCCCGAATGGCGCGTCCGCGCAACTGCTGCCAGGCGGTGACATCGCGCGTCGCGGTGGCGTCGATGAGCACGTTGGGCGCGATCACGTTCCAGCCAGTGCGCGCCCAGGTGGACACGACCACGATGTTGATCGGCAGCGAGTCGGCGTCGACGATGCGCGCGGTCAGGTCGTACATGAGCAGCTTGCGGCTGCCGCCAGACATGGGGATGACAAAGAACTTCTGGCGCGCGCCGCTCACCTGTTCCAGTTCGGCCACCTGCGGATGGCGGAAGTAGCGGGCGATGATGGCGTAGTCGAAGAAGGTGGTCACCAGGTCGGCGAAGTGGATGTTGCGCAGGTCGAGCCGCGCCAGCAGCCGCTCGCCGGTCAGGTCGAGCTGCAGGTCGCGGATGTGGCGGCGCAGCGGGCGCAGCACGCGGCGGCTGAAGTCGCCGGGCCGCGGCGCGTGGACGTCGCCGAGACTGGCGATGTACGCCGCAATCGTGGCGTGCCAGCGCTGATACAGGCCGGTGCGCACATCGTCGGGCAGCGCCAATCCCTGCGTCACCAGATCGAACATCGCGCCGGCAACCTCGCCGGCCATCAGCTCTTGCTCCACGAAGGCGGCGATGCGCGGGGGCAGCGGGTCGTCTTCGCTGTAGGGCAGGTACTGCTCGCCGGAAAGCACGGCGTAGGGCGTGAAGCGGTCGTCGCCCAGCAACTGTGCGTAGAGGCCGCCGACGCCCTCGTAGCCAGGCGTTGCCAGCCCCTGCTTCCACTGGATGCGCCGGGCGTTGTCGAAGATGATGATGCCGCTCACCGGGCGCGTGGCGCGTTCGGCCTCGATCACCGCCTTGATCGTCTCAACGCGGCCCTCGCCGACGCGACGATACCACTCGCTCAACCCGTCGTAGAGACCGACGATGGTGCTGGCGCTGGCGTCCTTGACCGCTTCGCTGCGCGCGGCCTGGTTGGTCGCCGCGGCGTGACCGTCGTGGAGCGCGACTACGTCGAGCGCGTGGGCGAAGTTGGGCGTCGCCAGCCGCTTCAGGGTGGTGGGCAAGTAAATCAGCGCGGCCAGTTCGGCGCGCAGCGCCAGCAGGTCGTCGACCAGCGCCTGGAAAGTTGCGTCATCCACGCCGGCCGCGGCCGCCATCGCGGCGTCGCTCCAGCCCTGGGCGATCTGCACGATGGTGACGAGTTTGCTCTCGGTCAGTGGCAGGCTGGCGCCCTTTTCCCACTGGGCCAGGCGCGTCGTCAGCGCCGCTTCCCACTCCTTGCGCCCCTGGTACATGCCCAACAGGTCGTGACCGATGGCGACGCGCTGCCCCATCGAGATTTCCGCGAACCAGCCGCGCAGCCGTTCGCCGCCAATCATCTGCATGAACGCGCTGGTCTGCGCCTTGTAGCGGTCGAGCAGGTCGCGAATGCGCCGCTCGCGTGCGGAGTAGGCGAAGGGCGCGCCCAGTTCGGCAAAGGGCGCCACAAAGCCGGCCGCGATCAGCTCGTCGATGGGGATGCTGTAGACGAGCTGCAAGCCCAGCTTGGCAAAGCGGGCGCGGTACGCCTCCGCCGTGCCCGTGAAGCCGATCAGCCCTTGCAGGCTGCCGTCGTGGAGCCACTCCACCAGCAGGCGGATGACATCGGACGCCACGCCCTGGAGGTTCTCGGCCACCTTGTGCACCTCGTCGAGGATGACATGCTGGACGTTGGCGCCCTGCAGAAACATCTCGATGGAGTCCACGTCGAAGCCGCCCTTGCCGATGGCCGAGCCGGCCTGCGAGAGCGCGGTGTAGGTCATCACCAGCACGGCGGGATGGCTGCCCGTGCGCTTCTGGAAGCGTTCGAGCTGGCTGGGCGTGCCGGTGAAGACCATCTCCGGCGAGAGGCGCAGCCCGATCTTGTGGTAGCACAACTCGCCCGTCCACTGCTGGAGGTAGTTGCTGGTGGGCGCCAGGATCAGGATCGACTGGCCGGGGCGCAGCGCCTGCAGCCAATCCTGGATGCACATCATGCCGATCATCGTCTTGCCGCTGCCGGTGGGCGCCTCGACCAGCTGGCCGTGATAGCCATAGCCGCGAAAGACGGCGTAGGCTTCGTACTGGTAGGGGCGCGGGTAGGGCGAGCCGACCAGATCGGCGCAGCTCCACGCACCGGCGGCGGGCGCGCGCACTTCCAGCAGTGTGGCGACCAGGTCGACGAAGAGCGCGCCGCTGGCCTCGCTCATGCCGGTGAGCTGGCTGAACTGCGCCTGGAAGGTGCGCGGGCGCGCGACGACAGCGCTCAGACCGTTGACGCCTTCGGCGGCGAAACGTATGTGCAGGTCATCGCCGAGCAGGGCGCGCAGGCTGGGAATGTCGGTGTCCATGCCGGTGTAGGTGCGCTGGGTGCGCACGTAGCGCGCGGGCCGCGGTTCGGCCAGCGCAGCGTGACCGCTCTCGACCAGGTCTTTGAGATGGCGCTGCACGGTCGCCCGCGCCACGCCGATCACATCCAGGTCGTTGACCCGCCGCAGCAGGGCGTCGAGGTCCAGCGGCGCGGCAGCCTCTTGCAGCGCCTGCACGACCAGGTCGCGGGCGAAGTCGTCGCGCCCGCGGCGGTCGAGGAGCAGCGCCACGGGTGCGCTGTGCGGCGCCTGGCGGTGCATCTGCATCATGGCGCGGTGGAGCGCGGCCAGGTTGCGCATGGCGGCCTGCGCCAGGGCTTCCCTGCCGGCGTTGAGCGCCGAGCGCAGGATGGAAATGGTGCGCCCGTGATAGACGGCCAGGCGGTAGTAGGCGCTGCGCTGGCGGGCGGCGTCATCCGCGGCGACGGCCGCGGCGAACTCCTCCTGCTCCAGCTCGACGAGCGCGTGCGCCTGCCAGTAGGTGCGGCGGGCCGCAGCGTCGTCGATGAGCGTCGGCGCCGCCGCCTGAGTTTCGCCGGCTGCGGCTGACTCATCTTCCGGTTCAGCTTCGGCCTCATCCTCCTCGCGGATGAACTCAGCGGCTTCCAGTTCGCGCGCGGCGGCCAGCTCGCGCTCTGCGGCCAGATACTCCTGAAGCTCGGCTGCTTCGTCGGGCTGCAACTGCTCGGCGTCCATGCTTACGCCCCGATCAGCGGCTGCTTGCCCGCCTTGACCAGCGCCACGTTGACGCGGGCGATCAGCTCGCGCGGGGCAAAGGGCTTGACGATGTAGTCATCGGCGCCGCCCACCAGTCCCTGGATCACGTCGCTCTCGGCGCCTTTGGCCGTGAGCATGAGCACGATGGGCGCCGGGTCGCATTCGGCCTTGATCTTTGCAGTAGCGGTGGGGCCGTCCATCTTGGGCATCATCCAGTCCATGATGACCACGTCGGGCGATTCCGCCTTGCACTTCTCGACGCCTTCTTCGCCGTTGACGGCGGTGATCACCTCGAAGCCAGCCTTCTTCAGCTTGACCTGGATCAGCCGGCGCACATCGTCTTCGTCATCGACGGCAAGCACTTTGATGGGCATGTGGATTTCTCCTTTTGAGTTGCGAGGGGCGAGGAGCGTCTCGTCCCGATAACCTTGACATTTGTCAGACAATCTCTGGCTGCGCCAGCGGCACGGTGAACCAAAAAGTGGAGCCGGCGCCCAGTGCGCTCTCCACGCCACTGGCGCCGCCCTGGAGTTCGACCATCTGCTTGACGATCGCGAGTCCCAGCCCGGTGCCGCCCACCTCGCGCGTCAGTTCGCTGTCCACCCGGTAGAAACGGGTGAAGAGCCGCGCCTGATCTGCCGGGGCGATGCCGTGGCCGTTGTCGATCACGGCGACGCGGGCAAAGCCGTCCGCCACGGTGACGGCGATGCGGAGGGCGCCGCCGGCTTGCGTGTATTTGTGGGCGTTGCTGACGTAGTTAGTGAGCACCTGCACCAGCTTGTCATGGTCGCCCACCACGGCGGCGGCCGCCGGATCGACGGCGACCGTCAGCGTCTGCTCCTTCTCGGCGATCTTCTGGCGCAACGTCACGACCACGTGCTCGATCACGGCGCGCAGATCGACTGGCTCAGCCTTGATCTGGATGCGCCCGGACTCGATACGCGAAAGGTCGAGCAGATCGTTGACCAGGCTGACCAGGCGGTCGGCGTTGCTGTGGACGATGCCCAGGTACTCGGCCACTTCTGCGTTGATCTCGCCGGCGTCGCCGTCCAGCACCATTTCGGTGAAGCCCTTGATCGAGGTCAGCGGCGTGCGCAGTTCGTGAGAAGCCAGCGAGACGAACTCGGTCTTCATGCGATCCACCTCGCGCTCGCGGGTGACATCGCGGAAGACGTAGAGCCGGCCCAGGAAGCTGTCGGCGTCGCGCACCGGTGTGGAGTAGTGGAGCAGTTCGCGGCGCTGCGGCCACTGCTGCACGACCGGCCGCGTGAACGACTGCTCGGCATCGCCGGCAGTGAGCATGGCGGCCTGATGCAGCGCGGCGGCATCTTCGAAGACCTGGTCGAAGAGGGTGCGCGTGTCCTCCAACTGCTGGCCGACCACGCGTTCGGCTGGCACGCCGAACATCTCCACGAAGCGGCGGTTGACGGTGAGCACGCGGCCCTGCGGCGAGATCAGCGCCAGCGCCTCGTTGACGCCGTCGGCCACGGCGCGCAGCCGCGCCTGGCTGGCGCGTTCGGCCTGGAGCGACTGCGCCAGCCGCTGGCGGTTCTTTTCGATCTGGTTGGCGATCACGGCGATGATGGCAGCGACGATCAGGAAGTCAAGCAGGCGAAACCAGGCGGCGAAGCTGTCCGCACCGCCGGCAAATGGTGTGATCAACAAGAGGTAGATGGCAGCCGCACCGACAGCGGCGGTGAGCAGGGCCGGTCCCAACCCGCCGCGCCAGGCGCTGAGAAACACCGCCAGGTAGAAGACAGAGAAGATACTGGGGCCGGTGGTGGGCAGCAAGGCAACAAAGATCAGCAGCGCCAGCAGCGAGGCGATCACCGCCAACGCGTAGCCTGTAAGCGACTCCAACGCACGTTTTGGTTCAAGCCATGTCCGCATCGCTGTCACTTCCTGTGTTTCTCTACAAGCACACCGACAAGGCATTGCCGGACAATAACCATCATAGGTTGGGCGTTTCCGGCGCGATTACCTTGCCATCTTCCTCCGCCGACAGGTGCAGCCACATCGTCTCGGCCAATTCTTGAAAGCTGCTGAAGCCCTTGCGCAGCCCCAGTGCCGGCACCTCCAGCGTCAGCCGCCAGGCTTCTTCCTCCGCTGGCGCTGCACCCACGCGCCAGGCGCGCACGATGCACGTTCGGTAATGCAGGCGATCCTCTAACATGGTTTTCTCCCAACCCCTTTGTTCGTGCCGCGTCTGGTACAATCAAGGCATCTGACCGCAGTAAAACGGTCGCGCGCTACCGTATCGCTACAAGGCGACGCCAACGCGCCGTAACGCTGAGATTTCGACCGATTCCCGTGGGGATCGGTGAGGTGAATGCAGCAGCATCAACATGGCTACGTCGAAGCTCGAAATTTCCTTATTCGGCCCGCCGCAATTCCGTCTGGATGGCGTGCTGATCGATCACTTTGGCACGCGCAAGGCCCAGGCGTTGCTCACTTATCTTGCCTGTCATCATCGCCCGCTGAGTCGCGACCTGTTGGCCGGCATGTTCTGGGCGGACAAGCCCGAAGTGGTGGCAAAGAACAACCTGCGCCGCGTTCTGCCCGAACTGCGCAAGCATTTCGATGCCTACCTGGTCAGCGATCGCCAGACGGTGATGTTTGATCGCCGCGACGCATACGCGCTCGATGTTGAGGCGTTTACGGCAGCCATGCGCCTCTTGCGCGGCAGTCCCCTGGCGGATGCCGACATCGATACGCTTGAGGCGGCGCTTGTTCTCTATACGGGGGAATTTCTGGCGGGTCTCAACCTGCCCGACGCACCCGCGTTCGACGATTGGGTGCTGATGCAGCGCGAACATCTGCGCGAGCTGGCACTGCGTGGTCTGATCGTCATCACCGAGCACTTTGTCCAGACGCGCCAACTTCGCCGCGGGCTGGCTTCCAGCCAACGCCTGCTGGCGCTCGAACCGTGGCACGAGACCGGCTATCAGCAGCGCATGATCCTGCTGGCGTGGAACGGCGAGCGCGGCGCCGCACTCCAGCAGTACGCCCTCTGTACGCGCGTCCTGGCCGGTGAATTTGGCTTGCCGCCTTCCGCCAAGACGGCTGAACTGTACACACGCATCAAGGCCGGCGAGTTTGACCCGGTGGCGCCGCCCATCCGGGCGATGATGGCCGACGGTGACCTGGCGGGAAGCGAAGATGTGCCGCACCAGCCGCGCTTCGTGGGGCGAGCCACAGAACTGGTGCGGATGCGCGCCTGGGGACGAGGGCGGCAGCCCGCCATCCTTGCCGTGCTCGGCGTCGGCGGCGCGGGCAAGACGGCGCTGACGGCTCACTATGCCCGCACCTGCGCGGATGACGAAGATACGACGGCGCCGTTTGATTGCATCCTGTGGGCCTCGCTGCTCAATGCACCGCCGCTCGCCGCATTGCTACGTATCTGGCTGCGCAAACTTGCGGCACTGCGCGCCGCCGAGCTGCCCGACGACATCGAGGAGTTGCTCTCACAGCTTTTCACACATCTGCGCGCCCAATGCTGTCTGCTCGTGCTCGACAACCTGGAGAGCATCTTGCAGCAGGGTGATGGCCGCGGCCATTTTCGTCCCGGCTACAAGGAGTACGGCTGGCTGCTCGAACGCATGGCCGACATTCCCCACACCAGCAAGCTCATCCTGACCTCGCGCGAACTGCCCGCTGTCCTGGCGCGGCGTGTGGGCAGCGCCGCCGATGCCGTGCGCGTGCTGACGCTGGGCGGGCTGTCCGCCGTCAACGGCGCCGAACTGCTGGCTTCCACGGGGCTGGACGATGCGCCGGCGGCGCTCGACGTGCTAGTGCGCCACTATTCGGGTAATCCGCTGGCGCTCAAGCTGGTGGCCGACACTGTGCGCGACCTCTATGGCGGCGACTTGGCGGCATTTCTGGCGCAGGGGATGACCATCTTTGGCGACATCCGCACGGTGCTGGATGAGCAGTCCACACGCTTGACGGAATTGGAGCGCGATATCTTGTGCTGGCTCGCCATCGAACGCGAGCCGGTGGCCGTGAACGTGGTGCTGGAGTCGCTGGTCGGTCCGCTGGATCGCTCATCCCTGCTGCACGCCATGAACACGCTGCTGCACACTTCGCTCGTCGAACGCGACCAGGCGCTGGACGGAACCGGCCCGGTGCGGCTCACGCTGCAAAATGTCGTCATGGAATACACGACCGACCGCCTGCTGCGCGCCTTTATCGACGAGCTGGCGACCGGCAACGGCGACGCGTTCCGGCGCTTTCCGCTGCTCACGGTGCGCGCACCAGAGCATGTGCAGACCAGCCAGCGCCGTGTGCTGCTTCAGCCAGTGGCCGACCAGGCGCTGGCGCGCTGGGGGCATGCAGGCGCCGTCGCCCGCCTGCACGCTCTGCTGACGCACGTGCGCGCCGCCGGGCTGGCGGCCACCGGCTACGCCGCCGCCAATGTGCTCCATCTGCTGCTTACACTGCAAGCCGATCTGCATGGGCTAGACCTGACGCACATGGCCGTGTGGCAGGCCGATTTGCGCACGGCGGCGCTGGTCGGCGTCGATTTCGGCGGCGCCGACCTCGCTGGCAGCGTCTTTGCCAGCACGCTCGGCGCCATCGAGTCGCTCGCCGTCAGTCCTGACGGGAGGATGTGCGCAGCCGGCGGGTCGGACGGCGCAATCTATCTCTGGCGTACGCGTGATTTCGAGTTGGCAGCAGTGCTACGACAGCACACAGTCATCAATGGGCTGCAGTTTTCTAGTGACGACCGGCTGCTGCTCAGCATCGGGCTGGACGGTCTGATCTGTCTTTGGGATGTGGCGACGATGAAGTTGGCGGGCAGTATTGCGGCGTCGGAACGTCCCGTGCTCTGTGCGGCGTTGCACCCGGATGGCGCACATGTCGCCGCTGGCGACACCGACGAGACCATCCGCATCTGGGAATGGCGCGGCGGAACACAGCAGATGGCGCTGCGCGTGCCATCCGTGATCACAAATCTCGCCTACAGCCCGGATGGGCGCACACTGGTCAGTGTGGGCGACGAGCGCACGATCTGCATTTGGGACGTCGGCAACGGGGAGCTGCGTCGCACCGTAACCGGCCATCACGGCAAGGTGGAGACGGTCGCCTTTCATCCCGGCGGCAAGCTCTACGCGACGGGTGGCGAGGACGGCGAGATTAATCTTTGGGATGCAGAGGGCATGACCCCAGTTCACACCCTGCACGGACACACCGATTTTGTGCTCTGCCTGGCCTTTGCTCCCGATGGCGTCACACTCGCAAGCTGTGGCGCCGACCAGACCGTTCACCTGTGGGATGTGGCGTCGGGGACGCTGCGCAGCATCCTGACCGGTCATCGCGGCTGGGTGACGGCGGTAGCTTTTGCTGCGGACGGTAACGCCGTCTTCACCGGCGGCTACGACCAGAGCGTGCGCTTGTGGGATATCCGCAGCGGCCAGGAGTTGCGTCTGTTGCGCGGACATTTGCGCTGGGTGGACTACGTGGCCTTCAGCGACGACGGCCGGCTGCTGGCCACGTGCAGCCTGGATGGGCCTGTGCGGCTGTGGGATGTGGCGGCAGGGAGGCTGCTGCACACACTGCGCGGTCTCGAGGCGGCGACGCGCATCCCTGCCTTCAGCCCTGCCGGCGACCGCCTGGCGACGGCCGGCGACGACCACAAGGTGCGCATCTGGGATGTGGCGACAGGAACACTGTTGCACACGCTGCACGGTCACAGGGCGTCGGTGCGCAACGCCATCTTCAGCCCCGACGGCGCCACGCTGGTCACCGCCAGTCACGACCAAATGTTGCGTACCTGGGACGCTGCCAGCGGACAGGCGCTGCGCACAACTGCCAATGTGAACGCCGCCAACCGGCTGGCGATTGCGTGTGAGCCGCGCCGCGGGTTGCTGGCTTACTGCACTCTGGATGACACACTTGTATTGGCTGAGGTCGAGACTGGCGCCATCGTACGCATCCTCAAGACTACTGCGGCCCAGCCGGCGATTGCCGCGTTCGACCCGGCCGGGCGCTGGCTTGCCTGCAGAACGCAGAGCGGCGCCGTGCTGGTCTATGATCTGGCCGTGCCAGCGGACGCCGACGCCATCTACTGCGCCCTGCCAGAAACTGGCGTGCCGGTGTGGCGGCTGCTCTTTAGCCCCGACAGCACCGCGCTGGCCTGGGTCGGCACCGATCAGGAGATACGGCTGATAGACTTGCCGACGCAGAAACTGCGCGCCACGCTGCCGACCTACTTTGGCGCCTTCTGTGTGGCTTTCAGCCGCGAAGGGCGTTACATCGTCACCGACGGCTCCGATCACACCCTGTTGGTGCGTGACGCCAGCGACGGCGCCGTCGCACAGACTCTACGCGGCCACAGCGCCACCGTCACCTGTATCGCCACCGCACCGGCGGGTGAACTCGTCGTCAGCAGCAGCGTTGATGGTTCGGTGCGCCTTTGGGACCTGGCGACGGGCGGCTGTTTGGCAATCCTGGAGGCGGAGGGGCCATACGCGGGTATGAAGGTCGCCGGCGTCAAGGGAGTTACACCCGCACAATTGGCTGGCCTTCTGCTGCTGGGTGCAAGCACGTGAGGCCGTAACCGAGGAATTCAATCGAATGTATCAGACAGTACACGCGAGGCGACATGCGAGATGAGTGGCCGTTAGGCCCGTTCGAAAAATTTGATGCTGCCAATCCCTGTCTGGCGCCGGACGCAGCGACAACCTTCGACTGCCGGCTGGCGGGGCCGGTGGCGTGGGAAGCAAAGGATGTCTTCAACCCGGCGGCGGTGATGCGCGACGGCAAGGTCTGCCTGCTCTATCGCGCCGAAGACACCGTCGGGCGCTTTCACGGCACGTCGCGCATCGGGCTGGCGGAAAGTGAGGATGGGCTGCACTTCACGCGCCGCCCGACGCCGGTGCTCTATCCCGACCACGACGCGTACCAATCGCTTGAGTGGGAAGGTGGCTGCGAAGATCCGCGCATCGTCGAGCGCGAGGACGGCATCTATGTGCTCACCTACACCGCATTCGACGGCAGCGTGGCGCGGCTGTGCGTGGCAAGTTCGCACGATCTCATGCATTGGCGCAAGCACGGCCCGGCATTTGGCGCCACACATGCAGAGTGGTGGTCGAAGTCGGGAGCCATCGTCTGCCGTCGCCAGGGGGAACGCTTGGTTGCGACGCGTATCCAGGGTCGCTATTGGATGTACTGGGGCGAATCAAACCTCTACGTGGCGACATCGGATGATCTGATGGCATGGACGCCGGTCATGACTGCACACCCGATGGCGCGCCGTCTGGTGATCGAGGGCGCCAGCTACAGCATCGAACAGGAGACGGTTGCCCCCGCGCCGCTGGCGGTGCTGCACCCGCGCCCGGGTCGCTTCGACAGCTTGCTGGTTGAGCCGGGGCCGCCCGCACTTCTTACCGCGCACGGCATCGTGCTCATCTACAACGGCGCTAATTCGTCCACGACTGGCGATCCGGCGCTGCCGCCGCGCGCCTATAGCCCCGGCCAAGTTGTCTTCGACCCAGCCGATCCGACGGCTGTGATCTGGCGTTGTCAGATGCCATTTCTGAAGGCAGATCGCCCTTATGAGATCGCCGGCCAGGTCAATCACGTGGTTTTCGTGGAGGGGCTGGTTCCCTTTGGCGGACGCTGGCTGCTCTATTACGGCACGGCGGATTCACTGATCGGCGTGGCGACGGGGCCGGCGGTGGGCGAGTGATAATGCGTGAGCGGCACTGAAATCACAACAAATCGACTTTAATTCGACGACAATAGAAAGGTTTTTTATGCTTGACTTTACTCCAGTACACGAGAAGACGCTGACGATGGCCGAACTCTGCGCGGGGTTGACGGCGGCTGACCTGCGGACGCTGACCAACGAAATGGTGGACAGGATGCTGGCGCTGATCGCCGGCTGCACCGATGCGGATGTCGTCTTCCAGCCGATTGACCCGGCGGCGGATGATCCCTTTGCCGCCAGCGCCGACGAAGCCAGCGTCGCGTGGACACTCGGTCACGTGATCGTCCACACGACGGCGTCGGCAGAGGAATCGGCGTTCCTGGCCGCAGAGATGGCACGCGGGGTGGAAAATCATGGGCGCTCGCGTTACGAGACGCCCTGGGAGAGCGTCACCACCATCGCTCAGTGCCGGCAGCGGTTGGAGGAAAGCCGGCGCATCCGTCTCGCCAGCCTCGACCTGTGGCCGGACGCGCCGCATCTCGACCTGGCCTACAGCCCCTGGCGTAGCGCCGGCGAGATCAACTGCGTAGCGCGCTTCGTGCTCGGTCTGCGTCACGACGATGACCACCTGGAGCAACTCGCCGAAATCGTGCGGCAGGCGTGCGCCGCGCGCGTGCCGGCATAACGGTTGGGCATGCGTCATGCGTTACTCGTCAAACGTCAAGCGCCAGCAGTGGTTGTTACTGAGTAGAAGCTGCCGTATGACGAGTGACGCATGACGAGTGACGCATGACGAGTGACGTTTGACGCCCCTCAGAAGATCGGCGGCGTGATCGCCGACAAAAAAACTGTCTCCGTGTCGCCGATCGCGCTGATCTCGCGCAGTGCAAAGCCGTGAATGTAGATACTGTCGCCGGCTTCCAGAAGATACTCCTGCTCATTCAGCACGACGCGCAGCCGCCCCGCCATCACGTACAGACATTCCTCAGAGGCAGTTTTGGGCGTGCGCGCCACGTTGCCGGCATCCGGATGCACGCGCGAAATGAAAACTTCCAACTTGCTGCGCAGATTCGGCACGAGCAGTTCGCTGGTCACGTCGCCCGGTGGGAAGGTGATCTTGACACGCTCGCCGGCGCGCACGACCGGATTCAGCACGGCTGCCATCCCGACGTCATTTTCCTGCGAAAAATAGAAGGGGGGCACCCCCAGCGCCTCAGCGATGTGGCGCAGCGATTCCAGCGAGGGGTTGCTCATATCGCGTTCGACCAGGCTCAGAAAGCTGGCGGTCAGCCCGGTGCGCTGCGCCAGTTCCTCCAGGCTCAACGCCAACTCTTTGCGCCGCGCACGAATCTGCGCGCCAAATGAGCGCGCGGCGACGCCGTCGATGGCCTCCGATGAGCGAGTCGTTTGTGCTTTGGTGGACATGAATTTGAGTGTACACTGGAGACTGTACAGTGTCAACCGAGAATTTGAGTCTGGCTTGATAGGATTTTAATGATGCTTGACAGTGTGCCGCAAATATGTTACTTTGACGTGTAATCCCAGTAGACGCAAAACAACCGAAACGGAGGTTCTATGCCTGCGCACATCCGTGAATATCAGCGCGCACCCACTGCCGAAGACGCGCTGACGCTGTTAGAACGAGAGACAATCGCAACCGCGCCGCTCATCCCCGGGCCCCGTCTGCCAGCGGACGGCTTCCCAGCCGCGGCGGCTGTCGTCGATCTCCAGGCGCTGCCCTGGGACTACATCAGCCGTGAGCCGACAATGCTGCGCATTGGCGGCAATACGCGCTTGCAGACGTTGGTCGAAACTGCCGCCGTCCGCGCAGTCGCCAATGGCGTGATCGCCGAGGCGGCCGCTCTCGCCGCGCCGCGCACGCTGCGCAACCTGGCGACGCTGGCCGGCGCGCTCGATGGCGCCGCCGACGGTCCGCCGGAGTTGCTGCTGGTGCTGCTGGCGCTCGGCGCGCAGGTCACCGTGCAGCGCGGCGCTGCGCCACAGGGTGCGCGGTTGCGTGATTACAAATCATCACCCACAGGGTTATTGGTGGAGGTGGCGGTTGATGTGACCGCGTTGAGTGCTGCGGCGTTGGCGCGTGTCGCCCGCACCCCGCTCGACCAGGCGATTGTGGCCGCCGCCGGCGCGGTCGTTGGACAGAGGGCGCGCGTGGCGGTGGCGGGCGCCAGTCCGCAGCCGTTCGTGGTCGAGACCGCCGTCGATGACGCCCCCGCCGCCGTGATCGAGCGGCTTGTCACCACCGTGACCAGCCAGGCGGCGCCAGTTGCAGATTACCGTGGCAGCGCCGACTATCGCCGCAAGATAGCCGGCGTGCTGGCGCGCCGCGCATTGGAAGCCGCCTTTGCGAAGGGAGCAAGCGCATGAACATTCAATTCCAACTCAATGGCGTCGCTCGCACCTTTGCGAGCGAACCGGGTGAAACGCTGATGGCGCTGCTGCGGCGCAGCGGCATGTGGAGCGTCAAGCACGGCTGCGAGAGCGGGGAATGCGGCGCCTGTTCCGTGCTCGTCGATGGCAAGCTGACGCCGACGTGCGTGCTGCTGGCCGCGCAGATCGATGGCCGCAGCGTCGAGACGGTCGAGGCGCTGGATCGCGGACCCGGCGTCCCGCTGCACCCGATCCAGCAGGCGTTTGCCGAGACTGGCGCGATCCAGTGCGGCTACTGCACACCGGCGATGGTGCTGGCCGCGCAGGAGTTGCTCGGTAAGACGCTGACGCCGACCGAAGCCGAAATCCGCGACGCGCTGGGCGGCGTGCTCTGCCGCTGCACGGGCTACGTCAAGCCGGTGCAGGCGGTGCAACGTGCGGCGGCCCTGCTGCGCGGGGAAACTGTCCCGCCCATCGACGCGGCCGGCGGCATCCCGCTCGAAGGTTTCTTCGATGCGATGCGCCGTGCGCCCGAACCCGACCTGCCCGGCGCCGGCAGTGATGTTGTCACCAAGCCGCAGGTGGCCTTCTTCACTTTTCCGACTGTCGACACGCAGGGAGCGACCGATGTGGTCGGCAAGCCGGAGATGAAGGTCGATGCAGTGAAGCTGGTCAAGGGCAAGCCGGTCTTTGCCGACGATGTCGATCTGCCCGGCATGCTACACGGCGCGATGCTGACAAGCCCGCACGCGCATGCCCGGATCACGCACATCGATGCGTCGAAGGCGCGGGCGCTACCCGGCGTCCATGCCGTGCTCACCTACCAGGATGTGCCGCGCGTGATCTACGCATCGGGCGGGCAGACATGGCCCAACCCGCACCCGTGGGATCAGGTCTCGCTCGACAGCAAGATGCGGCATGTCGGCGACCGCGTGGCCGTCGTCGCCGCTGAATCGCCCGAGATCGCCCAGGCTGCGCTGAAACTGATCGAGGTCGAATACGAAGTACTGCCCGCCGTCTTCGATCCGGTGCAGACCATGCAACCCAGCGCGCCCGTGATTCATGACGAGCCTGATGCGGTTGGGATTGCCGATGTCGAGCGCAACATTGCCGTCAAGCTGAATGCCGTCGTGGGCGACACCGCACAAGGGCTGGCCGAGGCCGACTATGTTTTCGAGCGTACTTACCGCGTTCACCAGGTGCAACAGGCGTCGATCGAGCCGCACATCGTGGTCACCTATTGGGACGAGGACGAGCGCCTGGTCATCCGCACCAGCACGCAGGTTCCCTTCCACGTGCGCCGCATGATCGCGCCGCTGCTTGGGCTGCCGGTCAAACGCATCCGCGTGATCAAGCCGCGCATCGGCGGTGGCTTCGGCGGCAAACAGGAGATGCTGATCGAGGACCTCTGCGCCCACCTGACGCTGGCCACCGGCCGCCCCGTGCGCTTCGAGTATACCCGTGCGCAGGAATTCACCAGCGCACGCTCGCGCCACCCGATGATTCTGACCTATCGCGCCGGGGTCAAGCGCGACGGCACGCTCCACGCGCTCGACCTGCACATCGTCTCCAACACCGGCGCATACGGCACGCACGGCTTGACCGTGTGCAGCGTCTCCGGTCTGCGCGGGTTGGCGACCTATCGCTGCACGCACATGCAGTTCAACGCCGAGATCGTCTACACCAACCTGCCGACGCCCGGCGCGTTCCGCGGCTACGGTGCGCCACAGGCCGAGTTTGCGCTCGAAAGCCTGATGGAAGAGATCGCCACCACACTGAGTATCGACCCGGTCGAGTTCCGGCTCAAGAACGCGGTGCGCTCCGGCGATCCCGTGCCGATCACTGCGGCGCTGGGTGAGGGCGAGGGGGGCCGCCAGCCGCAGATCGTGCAGAGCTGCGGGCTGGAGCAGTGCGTGGCGCAGGGCGCGGCAGCCATCGCCTGGGACAAGAAGGATGACCCCGCGTGGCGTGTCGACCCGACGCGCCCGCACATCCGCCGCGGGTTAGGTATGGCCGTCTGTATGCACGGCACCGCCATCCCCGGTATGGACATGGGCGCAGCCAGCATCAAGATGAACGATGACGGCAGCTTCAACGTGCTCGTCGGCGGCACCGACCTGGGCACCGGCTCCGACACGGTGCTGGCGCAGATCGCAGCGGAGGCGCTAGGCGCGCCGCTCAACGACATCATCATCTACTCGTCGGACACCGACTTCACGCCCTTCGACACCGGCGCCTACGCTTCTTCGACGACCTACATCTCCGGCGGCGCGGTCAAGAAGGCGGCGGATCAGGTGCGCGAGCAGATTTTCGAGCGCGCCAGGCTGATGCTCCATCTCGACACGACCGAGGGGCTGACGCTGCGCGACCGCCAGGCCACCGCACCGGATGGCCGCAGCGTGACGCTGGCGGATGTGGCGCTGCACAGCCTGCACGTCGCTGACCACCGCCAGATCATGGCGACGGCTTCGCACATGTCGATGCATTCGCCGCCACCTTTTGCCGCGCAATACGCTGCGGTCGAGGTCGATACGCAGACCGGCCAGGTCACGGTGACGAAGCTGGTCATGGCGGTGGACTGCGGGACGGCGATCAACCCGCTCACCGCCGAAGGGCAGATCGAGGGCGGCATGGTGCAGGCGCTCGGCTACGCGGTCAGCGAGGAGATGGTCTACGACGACGCGGGACGCGCGTTGGCGACGCGCTTTGGCGACTACCGCATCTTCCAGGCCGACGAGACGCCGGAGCTTCAGGCGATCCTGGTGCCGACCTATGAGCCAAGCGGTCCCTACGGCGCCAAAGCCGCGGCGGAAATCCCGCTCGATGGCGTCGCGCCGGCCGTTGCCAACGCAGTCTACGACGCGGTCGGTGTGCGCATCCGCGATCTGCCGATCACGCCGGAAAAGGTGTGGCGGAAGTTGCAGAGTGTGTAATCGCTCAATCTCCTAATCGCTCAATCGCAGCGATTGTGAGATTGAGCGATTAGGAGATTATCAACGGAGAATGGTTATGACCCTGGACATCGAAACACTGGTCGATCTCTACCGCGACATGTGGCTGATACGTGCGTTCGAGTTTGGCCTGGAGCGCGAGTTCAAGAAGGGCAACGTGCCGGGGATGTTGCACACTGGCGTCGGGCAGGAAGCGACGCAGGCCGCGCTGGCTGCACATCTCCGGGCGACTGACGCCTTCTTCCCCGACCACCGCTGTCATGGCATCAACGCGCTGGCGCAGGAGAAGCATCAGGGCGACGGTGAGCGCATCATGGCCGAGTTGTTCGGTCGCGCTACCGGCGTCTGCAGCGGCAAGGGCGGCAGCCTGCACAGCGCCAATCCGAAGGTTGGCAACTTTGGCGACAACGCCGTTGAAGGCTCGTACATGGCCACGGTGCTCGGCGTAGCGTTGGCCTACCAGATGCGGAACCAGCCCAACGTCGCCTGCTGTATCATCGGCGACGGCACGGTCGGGCGCGGCGAGTTCCACGAAAGCCTGAACATGGCGGCGATCTGGAAGCTGCCGGTGCTCTACGCGCTGGTCAATAACGGCTACGCCATCTCGATGCCCGTCGGCAAAGGACACGCCTCGGCGGACATCGTCGACCTGGCGCGCGGCTACGGCATGCCCTGTGTGATCGTCGACGGTAACGACATTGAGCTGGCTTACGCCGAGGTGCAGAAAGCGATTGACTACATCCGCGCCGACAACGGGCCGTACTTCCTCGAGTTCAAGACCTGGCGCTGGCAGGGTCTCTTCTCCGGCGAGTTCCGGCCGGCGGAAGAGGTCAAATACTGGAAAGAGGAGCGCGATCCGCTCAAGCTGGCGCGCGAGACGATTCTGGAGCAGGGCAAGCTCTCCGCCGAAGACCTGGAGCGCATCGAGGCCGAGGTCAAGGCGCAGATCGAGACGTGGATCGACTTTGCCAAAAACAGCCCGATGCCCGATCCGGCGAAGGCGACGGCGAATGTCTATGCTGGGTGGGAGGTGGCGGCATGACACAAACTGCTACGCGCACACGCACGTTTGTCCAGGCGCTGAACGAGACGCTGGATCTGGCGATGGCGCGCGATCCAAATGTCTACATGCTAGGTGAAGACATCGGCGAGATGGGCGGCGACTTCGGCGTCACGCGCGGGCTGTGGGCGAAGTACGGCGACGCCCGCGTGCGCGATACGCCGCTCTCCGAAGCCGCCATCATCGGCACGGCGGTCGGCTCGGCGATGCTGGGGATGCGCCCGGTGGCTGAGATCATGTTCGCCGACTTCATCGGCGAGTGCTACGACCAGCTCGTCAACAACGCCGCCAAGATGCACTACATGTTCGACGGCCAATTCAAGGCGCCGATCGTGGTGCGCACTGCGTGCGGCGGCGGCTTTGGCGGCGGGCCGCATCATTCGCAGTCGATCGAGGGCTGGTTTCTCAACGTGCCGGGCATCGTGCTTGTGGCGCCCTCAACGCCCGCCGACGCCAAGGGACTGCTGCTCGCCTCGATCGCGAACGACAACCCGATCATTTTTCTGGAGCACAAGGCGCTCTACCGCATCAAGGGCGATGTGCCCGAAGGCTACTACACGACGCCGCTGCGCAAAGCTGTGGTGGCGCGGGCGGGCAGCGATGTCACCGTCGTCGCCACGATGAAGATGGTGCATGAGGCGCTGGCTGCGGCGGCGGAACTGGAGAAAGAGGGCGTCAGCGTCGAGGTGATCGACCTGCGCACGATCCGCCCCTACGACGCCGAGACGGTGTTGGAGTCGGTGCGCAAGACCGGGCGCGCCGTCGTCGCCAACGAAGCGCCCAAGATCGGCGGGCTGGCGGCGGAACTGAGCGCCACGATCAGCGAGGAGTGCTTCCACGATCTCAAGGCGCCGGTCGTCCGCGTCGCCGGCCTGGACACACCGATCCCCTTCTCGCTGGTGCTGGAGAAGTACATCCTCCCCGGCAAGGAGCAGGTGATCGCGGGCATTCGCAGCGTGATGAAGTAGGAATAGAACGCGGATGATGCGGATCGAGCGGATGTTCGCTGATCTGAATCTGCGTTAATCGGTCAAATCCGCGTCATCCGCGTTCCATTGAAAAGGACAACAGCATGGCAGTCGAAGTGATTCTCCCCAAGTGGGGGCTGACGATGGAAGAGGGCATGGTCTCTGAGTGGCGCAAGCAGGAAGGCGACGCCGTGGCTGAGGACGAGATCATCGCCGATGTGGAGACGGACAAGATCACCAACGAACTGCCGGCGCCGGCTTCGGGCATCATCGCCAAAATCCTGGTGGCCGCCGGTGAGACGGTCGAAGTTGGCGCCGTGTTGGCCGTGATTGCGGCGGATGAAGCCGAAGCCGCGCAGATTCGTAGCGCATGACCGACAACACGCATCGCGGTATCCCGATCAAACAGACAACGCCGCTCAGCCGTGTGCGCAAGATGATGGCGCAGAGCATGGACGCGTCGGTGCGTCGCGCCGCGCTCAGCCAGGTGACGCGCGAGATGGATTTGTCGGCAGTGCAGGCGGCGCGCGCCGCGGCAGGCGAGCAGCATCACTCGGTCAACACCTACATCATGGCGGCGGTGGCGCGGGCGCTGCCCAACCATACGCTGCTCAACGCCGAGCTGGTGGAGAATTCCGTCGTCACCTTCGATGCCGTCAACCTGGGCATGGCTGTGGCCGCGGCGGACGGCCTGATCGTGACGGTGATCCGCGACGCCGACAAGAAATCGCTTGACGAACTGGCCGCGGCTGCCAACGACCTGGCGACGCGCGCCCGTACCGGCAAGCTCAAGCTGCCCGACATCGAGGGCGGGACGTTCACCGTCAGCAATTTGGGCATGTTCGGGATCGACGGCGGCTTTCCGCTCCCTCGTCCGCCGGAAGGGGCGATCCTGCTGGTGGGGCGCGTGCGGTCACAACCCGCGCTAATCGACGAACAATTAGTTGAGCGCGCAGTTGCGTGGTTCAGCCTCACTTTTGATCACCGTTTCATCGACGGCGCGGCGGCGGCGGCGTTCTTGCAGGAGATGCAAACGAAGTTGACTGAGGTCGCAGGCGCTTGAACATGACGCCCTATCTTGTGCGCCCGATTGCCGCCGCCGATGTTGATGTTGTCGCACGCCTGCATGTTGCCGTCTGGCAGGTTGCCTACCGTGGGCTATTGCCTGATGCGTTTCTGGACGCCATTTCAGTCGAGCGCCGCGCGGCGATGTGGCGTCAAATTGTGGAACGACATGCCTCCCCCGTGCTGGTTGCGGAACAGGACGGGCGCATCGTCGGCTTTGTGGTGGGTGGGCGGTCGCGCGATGATGACGCCCAGGTAGGCGTCACGGCTGAAATCATGGCGATCTATGTCGCGCCGGAGCGTTGGGGGACTGGCGCCGGCGCACAGTTGATGCAGGCGGCGCTGGCTGTGCTGCGCAATCAGGGCTTTCACAATGTAACGCTGTGGGTACTGCGTGATAATGCGCGCGCCAGACGCTTCTACGAACTGGCCGGTTTCAAGCCAGACGGCGGCGAGAAAGTCGATGCGCAGGGCGACGTACCATTTGACGAGGTTCGCTATCGGCTGCGTATTGGCTGAGTTGGGTTTCAGCTACCGATGGTTGAAACCCATCGGCTGATAGGAGAAACCCGGCTCAAGCCGGTTGGCAGAGGCGACGCTGATCGGTGCGACTTACCGATGGTTGAAACCCATCGGCTGCTAGGAGAAACCCGGCTCAAGCCGGTTGGTGGTGGACATCAGCGCGCTTCAGCGCAGCTTCTCCTATCAGGCGCCGAATTCATTCGGTGCTGGCGTAACGCCAAATTCATTCGGTCCCGATAGATAAAGCGCGAGAAAGATAGTCATGACCAACTTCACCTTCGATTTTACCGGCCAAATCGTCTTCATCACTGGCGCGTCACGCGGGATCGGCGCGGCGACAGCGCAGTTGTTTGCCGCGTCAGGGGCGCGCGTCGTCGTCAACTACCGCGAGGATCGCACCGGCGCCGAGCAGGTGAGTGCTGAGATCGCGGCGGCGGGCGGGCAGGCGATGCCGTTGCAGGGCGACGCTGGTCATGAGGACGATGTACGCCGCATGATGGAAACGGTCAGTGCGCAGTGGGGCTCCGTGCGCGTGCTGGTGCATAACGCGTCGGCGATCAATCGCTCCTATTTTCTCGAGGCCACGCTCAATGATTTTGATTTGATGTTCGGCGCCAACGTGCGTGGGCCGTACCTGATGAGCCAGCTCGCCGCGCAGCAGATGATCGCAGCGGGCGCCGGCGGCAGCATCATCCACATCAGCACGATCCTGGCGCAGCAGACGATCACCAACCGCACGCTCTACGCCGCCACCAAAGGCGCGCTGGAGTCGCTGACGCGGGCGATGGCGCTCGACCTGGCGCGGCACAGTATCCGCGTCAACGCCGTGGCGCCCGGCCTCATCTACACGCAGGCGCTGCGCGACGGCATCTCCGCGCTGGGTGAGGAAAACTTCACGAGGTACATCCCGTTCAACCGCTTCGGCAAAGCGGAGGAGATCGCCAGCGTCGTGGCGTTTCTGGCCTCGGACGCAGCGAGCTATATTACCGGCGCGCTGATTCCAGTTGACGGCGGGCTGGGCGTGACGGAGACGGGGCCGAAGTAGGGAAAAATAATGGGATACCGTGGTAACCACACGATGCAAGCGTTGTCAGAACGAGTTAGGGGATCATGGAGGGAAGACCGTGTTGATTGACGCCCAAACTATTGCTTTGTTTATCCCGACCGTACTATTGCTCGTACTCAGCCCTGGTCCGGATATGATCTTCATCACGGCAAATGCGCTCTCCTCTGGCAGACGCGGCGGGATTGCATCGGCGCTCGGCTGTACGAGCGGTGCCTTTGCCCACGCTGTGTTTGCCGCGTTCGGGCTGACGACCATCATAGCTGCGTGGCAGCCAGCCTATGAATTGGTACGTATAGGTGGCGCGGCCTATCTGGCGTTTCTTGGCGTCAAGATGCTACTGGCCAAGGAATCGCCACTTTCGGTGGGTGCAGCAAGTAAGGCTAAGTCCGATCATCAGTTGTACCGCGAGGGCATGCTCAACAATCTCATGAATCCGAAGGCTATTCTATTCTCATTGACCTTCCTGCCGCAGTTCGCCAATCCAGAACGAGGACCGATCTGGGCGCAGATGATCCTTCTGGGCGTCATTCTCGCTTTGATCATGTTGGTGGTTGAGGTTCCAATTGCCATCACGAGTGGACATCTGGGCCAGTGGTTTGCCACGCGCACAAAGGCGGCGTTGGCACTCAATCGGGCGATGGGCGTGGCGCTTATCGGATTGGCGGCATGGGTGTTTCAAAGCCGACGCTTTGCACACTAAAGTCCCATTCGTAAGTTCTCAAATTGCGTTGCCCGACCCGCGCTACGGGCAGGCGAGAACAGAGCGAGATGAATATGATCAGCATCAACCGTGAAGCGATGAAAGTTGTGCGCCGGATTCTAGAAGCGCCGGACGCATTGGGGGTGGAGGTCAGCCGGCTGGCATGTGGCGCGACCGTGATCGACATGGGACAGCGCGCGCCGGGTGGTTGGGCTGCCGGCAAGTTCTACACGCGCATCACCCTGGGCGGGCTGGGCGCGGTGAGCTACGAGCCGTTTGCCGTGGGCGACCGCATGCTCTCTGCCGTGCGCGTGATGATCGACCATCCGCTGGAGGCGTGCATTGCGTCGCAGATCGCGGGCTGGCGGCTGGAGGGAGCGCGCGCAGGGGCGCCGATCCTGGCGGGGCCGGCGCGGGCGCTCAACCACGCCAATCTTGACCACTACTTCGAGCTGATCGACTACCGCGACCACGCCGACGAAGGTGTCATCGCCATCCAGACCGCCGAGCCGGTGACCGACGATTGGGCGACGACGATTGCGGCGGCGTGCAAGCTCAAGCCCGAAAATCTCTACATCCTGGTGGCGCCCAACTCCAGCCTGGTCTGTGCGATCCAGGTGGCGGCGCGCATCGTCGAGCAGTCGCTGCACCGCCTGGCGGAGGAAGGCTTCGCCGTCAACTGTGTGCGTTCCGCCCACGGCTTCGGCGTGATCCCGCCGCTGATCCGTGACGAGATTGTGGCGATGGGGCGCATCAACGACTCGCTGCTCTACGGCGGCGTTGCCACACTCTACGTGGATGCGACCGATGATGCCATCGCCGCTGTGATCGATAAAGTGGTCTCGGTCGCCTCACGCGCCTACGGCCGCCCGTTTGTCGAAATTTACGAAGACGCCGGTCGCGACTTCTACCAGATTCCGCTTGACCTGCACTCGCCGGCGGTGCTGCACATCAACAACCTCAACAGTGGCCGCACCTTCAGCGCCGGTGAAATCAACTACGCCGTGTTAGCAAAATCGTTTTTCGGAGAGGATGGAATAGACCGCGGATGACGCAACTGGGCATTCAGATCATTCCCATCATGCCGGTCGACGAAGTGATCGAGATCGCGGTGTTGGCCGAGGAACTCGGCTACGACTTCTGCCTGCTCGCCGACGAAGGCTTCATGCCCGATGTCTACGTGACCCTCGGTGTGGTTGCGCAGCGCACGCATCGCATCCGGCTTGGTCCGGTCACCAACGGCTATACGCGGCATCCTGCGGTCACGGCCAACGCCATCGCTACGCTCGACGACCTCTCCGGCGGGCGGGCGCTGGCGACGTTGGTGGCGGGCGGCTCGATGGTGCTCAACCCGATGGGCATCCCGCGCGAGGCGCCACTGACCGTGATGCGCGAGACAGTCGCCATCTTGCGAGCGCTGTGGCGCGGCGAAGAGGTGACATGGCAAGGCAAACGCTACGCGTTGCAGCACGCCCGTCTGCACAGCCAGCGTTGCTACGACATCCCGCTCTGGCTGGCGGTGCGCGGGGAGAAAATGCTCGAACTCGCCGGGCAGGAAGCGGACGGCGTAGTGCTGGTGGCAAAATCCGACGTCGGGCCGGCGTTGGCGATCGTCGAGCAGGCGGCAGCGGGACGCAGCACCCCCTGCCAGCGCATCTACATGGATCGCATCGCCTACACGCCGCAGTTGTTGGAGGAAGCGTCGGCGCTCTACGCCTATGTGTTGATGGACTCGCCGCCGCGGATGCTCGACGGCCTGGGGATCAGCGCTGACGAGATCGCGCAAATTCGCCAGGCGATGGCGACCGGCGGCCCCAAGGCAGCGATGCCCTTCGTGCGCCCGGAGATGCTCCAGCGCTACCAACTGGCGGGCGCGCCGGAGGAGTGCCGACAGACGATCCAGGCGTTGTTCGCAGCCCATGCGCTCGATGCGTTCGTCATGAATGTCACGACGCCGGGCATCGAAGCCAATCGACAGTTGCTGCAGGATATTCGTTCCATTGTGCGAGGATAGCGGAATCTCCCACGCGATTCGTTTGTTTTTGTATTCCACGATCTGAAGGAGGAAACAATGTCAAAGGTGAGCAAGCGAATATTTGTGATCGTGATGGTCGTTGCGCTGCTGTTGAGCGGATGTGCGGGTGTGAGCGCGCCCGCTGCTGCACCCGCCGAAAGCGACGCACCCGCCGCTGCATTCAAGGTCGGCCTGGTGCATCCCAGCCCGGTGACTGACGCCTGGAGCGGGCAGGCCTACGCCGCCATCGAGCGCATGCGCGACGAACTGGGCGCCGAGATTGCCAACGTGGAAGTGGGCGACCCGGCCGGTTATGAGAAGGCGTTCAGCGACTTCGCCAGCCAGGGCTACACGCTGGTGATCGGTCACGGCTTCCAGTATCAGGACGCGGCGGAAAAGGTGTCGCCAGACTTCCCAGACACCTACTTCACTACGGTCGGCGGCGCCAAGACGACCGCCAACTACGCACCCATCGACCTGGTGCCGGGCTACATGCAGGCGCTCTACGCCATGGGCGTGATGGCCGGGCAGGTTTCGCAGACCAAGCAGGCGGCTGGCTTCACGCTGGAGAACCCCGCCACCAAGCTGCCGTTGGAAGGCTTCCGCCAGGGCTTCGAGAGCATCCCCGGCAACACCTTTAGCATGATCGTGCTGCGCGACGGCAATGACGTCGGCGCGGGTAAGGAAGCGGCGCTGCAAGCCATCGCTAGCGGCGCCGACATCCTGATCGCCAACGCCAACCTGGCCGGCGACGGCGTCCTCCAGGCGGTGGCGGAGCAGGGCGGCGACAGCGTCTTCGCCATCGGCACGATTGGCAACCAGAACAGCAAAGCGCCGCAGAATGTCCTCGCCAGCGCGCCGCTCAACATCCCGCAGGCGCTCTTTGCGATTGCCCAGGCGGCCAAAGAGGGCACGTTCGAGGGCGGTCAGGTGCGCGCCTTCACGGTCAGCGACGAGGGCGTCTACCAGTTCGTCTACAACGAGGAACTGGCCGACATCGTCACACCGGAGCTGCAGGCGCTGGTCGATGAGACGATCGCCAAGCTCAAGGCTGGCGAACTCACGGTTGAGATGCCGCAGTAGCAATCTCTACGCTCCAATCTCCAATCTCTTGCGATGAGAGATTGGAGATTGGAGATCGAAAACATCCTGACCATGACCACCACGACCCTTTCCCGTCAAACCGGCGCTGCACTCTGGCGCAATGTGGCGTTGCCGATCCTGGCGATCCTGGCAGCGCTGCTCGTCGGCGCGCTGATGCTGGCGATCTCCGGCTTCGATGTCGCCGCCGCGTACAGCGCGCTGTGGAGCGGCATCTTCGGCAATGCGCGCAACCTGGGCGAGGCGATGTTGCGCGCCACGCCGCTGATCCTGATCGGGGCAGGCATCGCCATTGCCTTTCGCTGTGGCATCTGGAACATCGGCGCGGAAGGGCAATTTTACATGGGCGCGGCGGCCGGTGCGTTCATCGGGCTGACAGCCAGCGACCTGCCGGCCTGGCTGTCGATCCCCATGGCGCTGTTGGCCGGCGCACTCTGCGGCGGGCTGTGGGCAGCGATTGCCGGCTGGCTCAAGGTGCGGTTGGGACTGAACGAAGTCGTCACGACGATCATGCTCAACTACATCGCCATCGGCATCGTCGGCTATCTGGTGACGGGGCCAATGCAGGAAGCCAGCCGCTACAATCCGCAGACCGACGAGATCGCCGCCGGCATGGTGCTGCCACGGCTCTTCTCGGGGATGCGCGTCCACGCCGGTTTCCTGCTGGCGCTGATCGTACCGGTGCTGGCGGCGATCCTGCTCTTTCGCACCCCGCGGGGGTTTGCGCTGCGCGCAGTCGGTTTCAACCCGGAGGCGGCGCAGCACGCTGGCATCAACGTCAACCGCCAGTATATGCTGGCGATCGGGCTGAGCGGCGCGGCGGCGGGCCTCGCCGGCGCGGTGGAAGTACTCGGCGTGATCGGGCGACTCTACGAAAACATCTCGCCCGGCTATGGCTTCACGGGCATTGCCGTCTCGCTGTTGGCGGCCAACCACCCGGTAGGGACGATCTTCTCCGGTCTGCTTTTCGGCGCACTGACCACCGGCGCCGAGCTGATGCAGTTGACGGCGAAGATTCCGTCGGCGATGACCTTCATCTTGCAGGGATTGATCATTGCTTTCTTGGTTTCGTTCCGCGCCATGCAGGGGCGGGTCTGGCGGCGGGGGTAACGCATGGAATGGATTATCGGGTTGCAGGCGCTGCTCCAGGCCACCGTGCGCATGGCTGCGCCGCTCACCTTCACGGCGGTGGGCGAGACCTACGGCGAGCGCGCCGGCGTGATTAACATCGGGCTGGAAGGGCTGATGCTGATCGGCGCGGTGGTGGCCTATGCCGTGGCCTTTGCCAGCGGCAACATCTGGCTGGGTGTGCTGGCCGCTGGATTGGCGGCGATGGTCTTTGGCATGCTCTTTGGCGTGGTGACGATCACGCTCGGCGCCAACCAGATTGTGGCTGGCGCAGCGCTCAACCTGGTCGGGTTGGGACTGTCGAGTTTCATCTACCGCGCCTTCTTTGGCACTGTCACCGACCGTGCGATTCAGCCGTTGGAGGCAGTCAAGATTCCGCTGCTCAGCCAGATTCCCGTGCTCGGCCCGGTGCTGTTCGAGCAGAACATGCTGGTCTATATGGCGCTGCTGCTGGCGCCGCTGGCAGCGTGGGTGCTCAACCGCACGATGCTGGGGCTGGCGATCCGCTCTGTGGGCGAACACCCCAAGGCAACGGCAACGGCGGGTCTTTCGGTGATCGGGCTGCGCTACGGCGCGGTGGCGTTTGGCGCGCTACTGGCGGGTGTCGGCGGCGCCTATCTTTCGGTGGCCTACGCCAACCAGTTCGTCGAGAACATGGTGGCGGGGCGGGGTTTCATTGCGCTGGCGATCGTCGTCTTCGGGCGTTGGTCGCCGCTGGGTGCGCTGTGGGCGAGCCTGCTCTTCGGCTTCACCTTTGCGCTGCAACTGCGTCTGCAAGCCGCCAATATCCAGATCGCCTACCAGTTCTTGCAGATTCTGCCCTACGTCGCCACGATAGTCGCCATGATCTTGCTGCGCGGACAGTCGGCGCAGCCCAAGGCGTTGGGCATTCCCTACACGGAGCGGGCATGAGCGAGCAAACGCCGCGCCTGCGGCTGGCAGGCATCTCCAAACACTTTGGGCCGGTGCAGGCGAACAACGATATCGCGCTGGAGGTGGCAGCGGGCGAGATTCACTGTCTGCTCGGCGAAAATGGCGCGGGCAAATCGACGCTGATGAACATCCTCTACGGGCTGGTGCGCCCCGACGCCGGCGAAATTTTCCTGGATGGCCGG
>Ga0209398_1000128_pt1 | contig 57111 bp, 52 predicted proteins | sample AshMeaBigSpring_FD_184125 | JGI IMG/M metagenome (GOLD analysis project Ga0209398, IMG submission 184125) | Groundwater microbial communities from Big Spring, Nevada to study Microbial Dark Matter (Phase II) - Ash Meadows Big Spring (SPAdes)... | ecosystem: Environmental > Aquatic > Deep...
TACCTGAAGTAATGAAAGGTAATGCAATGATCGTTAATGTGGCCGATGCTGCATTGGCAGTTGGTTCTTATCGTATGGCAGTAGCTTACGACTTAAGTGGTAAAATTGGTGTGAATGGTTTAGGATTATCTAACGATATCAAAATGATTGGTACTCAATACTGGAGTCCAAAACACACCAATAAAGTGTCGAACGTTAACCGCGTTTCGAAAGTTGGAAAATCGGACGTAGCAGTTCAATAATTATTCACAACGTAAAAAAATTCATACACAAAATGAAAAACGTAACTAAAAATTTCGATGCACGTCGAAAAACTTTTGACAACGGACTGCAATTTTACACCGGTAAAGGCATTGTCCCACAACGTGCGCAACTTCGTTCGATGGCTGAACTGACAGCCGGAAACGACAAATTGAAATTCCTGTTTACCAAAGATCAATCGTTGCAGCTTAAAGCTGAAATGTTGTTGAACAAATCTGATTTGTTCGTGGGTACAGCATTGGGATTGGCTCTTGTAATCGAAAAAGCAGGATACGAAGGTATGGCACCGCTGTATTCGTATCCCGTTCCTGCTGGTGATTATTTACATGCACATCTCGAAGGTTTCGAAAACGGAAACGCGTTTGCAGTGTACAACGGTAAACTCGGTATGAAAACCGGTTCTACTGTTAACTACAGCCGTTTACCACTTATCGAAAGTTTGTACATTCCCGAAACTCAACCTGTAGGTGTGGTTAATGCCGCCGGTGATGCTATCATCCCCGCTGGTATCGTTCCCGCGTTCAATATCGAAAACGTATTGATACAGTTGGAAGAACGTTTAGTTTTGGCAGGTACCAAAAACCAACCGTTTGAGTTGGAATTCCCGCTTAAAGCCGGTGAAGGTTTCGGAGTTCCCGCCGGAACAAAGGCTTACGCTGTATTGATTATCGATGGTTACATTTACGAAAGTGGTGCAACCGAAGAAATGAAAGCACAGGGCAATCCTTACAAAGACATGATATAATATTGTGTTACCATAGTTTTATTTTTTTTGAGGGGTTAAAGAAAGGAATAACAGGCTGTAAAACATCAGTTAACAGCCGATGCAAAATGCACAGCCTGTTATTTTTCTTGTCTTGGCTCTTGGCTCTTGGTTCTTGGTTCTAACTTCTTATCTTCTTATATAATGCGCATCGTTCAAAACTTCACTTCTATTCCGCTCGATTTTGACCCGGCTGATCGCCGTTTACCGCTCAAATTCGATGATCTCGAAAACAAAAAAATACAAGCCTTGTATTTATTGGCATCAATACCAGATGTAACCATTTTTTCACCCTATAACGAAAAAGAAATTACCGATATGGGTATTCTGGGGGTTGAAGATTTTTATCTGAATTTTGTTGATATTAATGGCAATGATGTAGTTAAAAATCTTTGCTTTAATATGAATAATTTTATGTTCATAGCTGGCGAACCACAATTTATTGAATACGATATAAACCGGCTTATGGATATTTACAAATCGTATATCCAATATATGATAAATACAGGTGAACACATTCGCAGATTATTGTTGAATGTTTTTTACCAAAATCAAAATTACTTACCTTTTTCGGATGAGGTAAACGGGACAGTTCAGTTCCAAATTACTCCAACGGCAAATTATCAGGATATTTTACTTAAAGATATTGTAGCTAACAAATTAGAAGGCAAACGTATCAAACGCATTATTGCGAAAACAGATTATATGCCTTTGTTGTCTTACCTCGATTTACATACTTTCAGCGGCCGACGGATTGAAAACATTCCGACCGGTTTACTTTCAGTATCTGGTCAAAAATCTATTTGGTTCGACCAATTGGATATTGATTGGGACAAATCATTTTTCCGCCAACGTGGCGCACACAGTTACGAGGGCGAAAATGAAGAAATGTTTAACACAACTATTACACTCACTTTCATTTATTAATACTCAAAAATGGAAAACAAATTAGTATCCGGCATATTCGGAATGGAAATAATTGTTCGTGGAAAAAAGATTTTGTTCCCGGACACGCCTCAGCTGAAAAACAAACGAATCAAACACATTGAGATACTTAACTCAACTGTATTGCCAAAAACGCACAATAATGTAACGGTGGTTACCGATACTGCTAATATGTATCTCACATTGGTGAACTATGGCAGCAGTACCGAAATAATTCAGGAATTAAACGTTCCGGCTCTGAATGTAAACGGCGACCGCCTGTTTATCAATAAAATTATTGATTTTGCAAAATCATACATCACTTATACAGGGTCCGAAAATCAGACCGATAAAGCCGTTTTTCTTTTGTTTTATTACGACGAACCGGCAGCATGGAGCGTAATTAATGCCAATAACAAAACGGTGATTAAATCGCTGGAGTTGAAACTGGCACAGAAAAAAACATATTTCCCGTTCAATCAGGAATTTTTGAACCGTAAAATATTATCGCTGTATTTGATGTTACCACAAATAAGCCCGCTGGGTGCCGATATGGTGCAATCGAACCACATTAACAATAAATTCATCACACTTTCGCGCAAAAATGTTGAATTTATGTCGAACGTGCCAATCTCTATTTTCGACCAGTCGGACAATTATTATCAAATCAGGTTACAGGGTGTTATCATTGATTTTCAGAAATCATACATTTATTCACTCACCGAAACCGCCGACGATCTGAAAACTATTTTGTTTAATGCTATTATTGATGACAATAAGTAATTAATAATTAACAATTAGAAATTAATAATTATGAACGGAATAGAAGATGTAATTCGCTGGATTGATTTGAATGGTATCGAGTTCTGGAAAGTATCCAAAAGCCGTGGCGATAAAAACGATAAGGTTTTTGAAACTGAAAAGGATGAAACAATGGCCGATAAAAAAGCGCGTTTTCGCGATGTAATGCGTTTGTATCCGGGCAATTATTTTATTGTTAGTGGTCGTAAATCACTCACACAAACAACCGGACAATTCGAATACGAATTTATGAACGGTAACAGCGCACCGGCAGCAGTTGGCGGAATGGTTCCACAAGTTTCAGGCGATTTTGTGCCAAAGTCCGAAATTAACGGATTGGTAAATGCCGAAATTGAAAAATTCAAAACCGAAATGCGGTTACAGCAATTGGAAGCCGAAAACAAAGAACTCAAAAAAGAGTTGGACGAAAACGGCGGCGCCGTGGGGCGAATTATCAAACGCGCCGAACCGGTACTCGGTTTATTAATCGATCGCTTTATGCCACAGCGACCATCGGTACAATTGGCAGGTATCGAACGCGAAACGCCAAACACGGAACACGAAACCATCGAAGAAGCATCCGACGAAGAAAATGAACGGATACAAGCAGCTCTCGAAAAATGGAGCGAAGCGGATAATGATTTTATTGAAGTGTTGGAATTTATTTCAAACTTCGCGGCTACAGGAGAAAAAATAGATGCCGGATTTATTAAACTGGATTATACAACTGTAAAAGGAATGTTACTTAAAAAATAATTATCATGTACGAAAATACATTTACAGGTAACGACGAAAATATTAAAGGCCGCCCGGTTTCAATTATTGCCAACAGAGGTTTATATCTTGGTGGTTATAATTCAGGCACCGGACGTACTTTTGACCAGACTTCAAACGTTGGAGTTCTAACAGGTTATTTTTCGAAAAATAACACGGATAATTATTTTGTTCAGATTAAATTTAATCGTGCAATTGATGGTTATTTGTATGGATATGCCAATACAGTGGATTTATACAAATTCGAAAGTGGCACACACTTACAAGCTCAAAATACACTCGATCAGGTTTTGGATTTTCACAAATCCATTCTCGAAAAAAATCTTTTGTGCGCACGTGGTTTGGAACTCGTTGAAGCTACAGGAGCAGCCGTACCGGTTGAATTTCGTAAACGTCTTTACAATTTACAGGCAAAATTAATTAATCGAAATAACGCGCTTAAAACAAGCGGTTACGTTCAGGATATTCAGGAAGCGGAACATCCGCAATTATCGGCATACAATCAGGCACTTGTCAACTTTATGAACGCTCCGGGTGTGGGGTTTGTAATTTCGACCACGGCAGTAATTATTATTCTGGCAGTAGTGGCAGCCGCATCGGCCGCTATTGCTTACACAGTATTCAAAAAAATGCATGCCGAAGCTAAAGCCGATTTCGGACTATCAAACGAACTTACATCGGAACTGATAAAGTATTTACCCGCTCCGGTTTACGAACAATTAATGAAAGAAAACGCCGCCAATCAACGGGCAGCCCAGGAAGCAATAGACAACGCCAAAGGTGGTGGAATAATGGCAGCCGTTAAAACTGGTGGTTTGGTTCTTTTGGGTGTATATCTGGCTGATAAATTTATTTTTAATCAACGCAATAAATAAAATCGATATGACAACTTTTGAAGATAATCCAAATTCGAACCCGGGCGAAGATCCAACGGGCGAACCCCTTGGAGGTTACAAAATTGAATTTGACGAAGAAATAAATAATCAACCGCTTAAAATTCAGTGTTCGTGGGCAAACTGTTTTACAGAGCCTGTTTGGGATCGTGGACTTTGCATCCGGAGCTATGATCGTAAAGTATTGGTAGATAACAAAGATACGCTTGGAATAATCGGTACCACAACAGGTAAATACCATATTACAGCCGATGAGGTTATTTGGATTGAAGCTAAACTAAAATTTTGCGACCGCCGACCAACAGGCTGGTTTCGCGAATCGGACGTGTGGCATGCCAAAAAAGGAACCATAGAACCGGACACAAAGAAAAAAACAAACTGGTTAACCTGGTTAATCACCGGTGCATCCGTTTTGCGTATCTTATCTTAAATAGTAAATGGAAAATTGCTAAATAGTAAATAAAATAATGTCCGTTAAAGAATTTATATATAAGTATTTACCACACGCCAACGCCGTAGCCATTAAGCACGGAGTTCCGGCATTGGTTACATTAAGTCAGGCAGCGTGGGAAAGTGGCTGGGGGCGTTCAGCTCCGAAATATAATTTTTTCGGAATGACAGCCGGAAATAATTATTCGGGCAAAGTACAATACTTATCTACTTTCGAATACATGAACGGCCAAAAAGTAAAAGTAAAACGGGCCTTCCGTGCGTATGATAACCCGGTACATGCATTCAACGATTATGCAATTAACCTGGCCACAAAACAAAATTACCGCGAAGCCTTTCAGTATCGACGTGGCAATCCGGAAATGTTTCTCCGCAAAGTGTGTGAGGGTGGATATGCAACCGATCCGAATTATTTAATCAATACGCTCAAAGTAATGAAAATGATTAAAAAATATGTAGTATGATTTACGAAGAATATATAAAATCAAACAAAATAGAATTTATCAATAAAGTAAATACTATTTGTGCAAAGCTGAAAATACAGGCTGATTGGTTAATGGTGGTTATGTATGCCGAAAGCCGATTAAAACCTGATGCCTACAATCCAAACGGCGGCGCAACCGGTTTAATTCAGTTTATGCCGCGCACTGCTTTAGGTTTGGGCACAAACACTACATCACTTCGAAAAATGAGTAATGTAGAACAATTGGACTGGGTATATAAATACTTTGCGCCGTATTCGGGCCGGATTAAAAATGTACATGATTTGTATCTGGTAACATTTTTCCCGGCTGCATTGGGTAAAGCTGATAACTGGATAATACAAGCCGGTTCGCTCACTCCGGCGATAATTGCAAAAGCAAATCCGGCAATCGACATCAACAAAGATTTGGTTATAACCGTAGGCGAATTTAAAGCATACGTTAATCAGTATCTTAAAAAAAAAACATTGATTTAAAAACCGTTGGTATCAGTGCCGGCACAATTATATTAGTTTCAATAAGCATATATTCACTTTACAAATTTTTCAAACGATGATTTTAATTAGCAATAGCATAAAAAAAGGAATTGAAATACCGGACATTGATATTACAATTGATAATGATACCGCCGAAATAGAAGCAATTGATAAATTGAAATATGCGGATTTTTTAGAGCTTAATCCGCAAATTGTATTTATTGATACATTACCGGATGAAGGCTATGCCCTGAGTACTGCTTTACGTGTAGTTGATTATACAGGCGATGCCGTAACAACTAATATACAGGGAACTATAAAAGGGTATTATATTTCTGTAGAATCAATGCAATTCGTTTAATTCGTTCAAATTCGTAGTTAAAAATATTAATTCATAATTCATTATGGCAAAGTACATAGCAACATCCAAAAACAAAATAATTACCGCCAATACCATTCATCAGTCCGACGGTTATAGTTCAATTACAATGACTAACATCGGCGAATGCCCGGCACTTATCAACGATAACATCCCCGTTGCCGCTGGCGATAGCTGGGAATTTATCAACCGACCGGAGGTAAGCATCGCCGAACCTACAAACGTTCGTTTTACAGGCGTGGAAGTGGATAAACGTATTTTGGTGGAAATGATCTATAATAAGGAATATTAACAATTTAAAATAAAATAGTATGATAGTAGTAAATAATATTATAAAAAAAAACTTCTGAGATGGAAATTCTCACAAATTATCCAGTTAAAGATCCAACAAAAGTTGGACAACGTTTTTTGTATCAATGTAATGAATGGCATTATCTCTCACAACCCGAAATTGATGCTTTAGGCTGGCCGGAAACGGCTGGATTTCCTGCACCTGTTAATAAAGCAATTTTTGGTTATTCAAATGTAATTTTATTAAATGGATATAGTAATGTTTCATTTAGCGGAGGTACTCCCACTATCAATTCAATTTATGATATTTTAGGACTTGGCAGCAAGTGTCATGAAATTAAAATTTTTAATCCTAATTCAATCCAATTAGCAACTCCAAAAAATTTTCATTTGCTTAAGAATCTTGAAGATGCAGGTACAACACTTGCATTTAATATAATGAATACCAATACATCTAAATCAATTATTGAAAGTATTTTTGAACAACTTCCAAATACTAATAAAGTAGCAACTATCAAAATTACAAATACGCCTGAAGCAAATTTGGTAAATATAAGTATTGCAACGTCAAAAGGATACATTGTAATACTCTAAATATCAATATTATGCAAATCATTTCAGTAGCCATTGGCACACAGTACGAATTAGAAGTTCAACGTTTAATTAAAACCATTGGACTACCAGTTAATGTTCTCACTACAAAAAGTACAAAGTATCATAAAATCAATAATGATCCGTTGATTGATGGATTATATCATAAAACAAATTTTGCAAATTGTTTTGATGATATAGATCCAAACATACCATTAATATTTTGTGATGCTGACATGTTTGCCCTCAAAGCAAACCCACTAAAAGACTTCAACGTCAATGATGATGTTGACTTTGCTTTTGTTCCTTATTCAGGCAAATATCATTTCCCTGACCAGATAAGGCAGGTTGCTTTTGATGCTTTTGGTTACAAAATCAATTCCGGCTTTATGTATTTCAAAAACTTACTTATTGCACAAAATATTTGTACCAAATGGGCATCAGCTTATTTGCAAAGAGTAGCACTTTACGAAACAGCATCAAACGTTTCAAAATATGAATATGATGAGTATGCTCTGATGATATCTTTGATCGATCACAACTACAATATCCAATTATTGGACCGTAGATGGAATGATTTCGACCTGAATACCCGCGAAGATATTATTAAATCTGATTCTGTATTTTTTCAGTCGCACGATTTAGAAATCGTTTAAATTTATGTATAAACTAATCTCCATACTCCAATCCGACAAAGCAACACATTACCTACTGTGTTACTTTATAACCACAATGTCGCCGTGGTATTTTTCGGGCGCGCTGGTTGCGTGGGGTTTGGGGTTATTCAAAGAATATAAAGATAGCAAAACTCCCGGTAACGCGGCATCACTGGGAGATGTGGTGGCAAATGTGGGAGGGATAATAACAGGAATAATTCAAATTACAATTATATGTTGATATTACAATTAATGACAGAAGCGGCATCAACAACGCAAAACACAGGTATGTTTGATGTTTTGATTTATGGTACCGGTGGAAGTGTTATAACAATGATACTGCAAAAGGCACTGGAGTTTTTCAAACCAAAATCCGAAAGGCAGATGAATAAATTTGATGTTGTGGATCGTTTGGAAAAAGTCGTACAACAGTTGCAAGATGTAGCCTGTTATCGCGAAAAATGCAAAACACGTTTAAACGGGGAGGAATCCGAATGAAAAAATTAATAATTGTCTTGGCTCTTGGTTCCTGGTTCTTGGCTCTGAACAGTTGCCGCCCACAAAAAGAAATTCAGTACATCGACCGGGTGAGTTATATTGATCGGCTGAAAGTGGATAGCGTGTACTTATCTAAAACCGATAGCGTGTACATCGAAAAGCGGAACGATACCGTATTCGTGGCAAAGTACCGGACATTATACCGCGATAAATACCATATCGAAAAAGACACTGTTTTAAAGCGCGATAGTGTAATTTTTAAAGCGGTGGAAGTTAAAACGGTGGAAGTGGAACGAAAATTAAGTACTTTGCAAAAAATAATGATAGCCGGAGGCGAATTGTTTTTTTGGTTGTTATTAATGACAGCAATTTACTTTATAGTTAAATTATTGATTAAAACTAAATTTAATTGATTATTTCTATTGCATATTAAAAAAAGCATTGTATATTTGCAGCGTTAAAGAGTTAACGGACTTCACGAAGCGGATACATAAAGAAACATAAGAAACACAAGAAACATAAGAAACACAATAAAAGAACTTATTACGAATTATTTTTTAATTTGTATATTTTCAGAATAAGGAAACATAAGAAACATAAAGAAACACAAGAAACACAAGAAACGAAGTTGATACTGATATTTGATACTGAGTAAGTCCGCCGAATAAAAAACCTCACATATTAATTTATGTGAGGTTTTTTTATTTATTGCAATCGCAAATGAATAATATCTTTTCGCGTTATTCCGTGCCGCTGAAAAAAGTAATTTTTAACCCGGATAAGGTTGTTTACATCTTCGCGGTTATATTTCAAAGCCCGTACCCGCCGTTCCGGTATATACCAATCCTTATGCAGTTGAAAGATATTACTTTTATACTCCATTGTTTCGCGCTGTATGCCTGCAATTTTTTCCAACGTTGCCAATTTGTAATTTGGCAAATTTGGTTCAATCCGTTTTAGTACAGTAAGCAAATTAATGCAAATGTAGTTGTTACGCAAATCACATTCGAAATACTTTTCAAGCATTCCCACATCCGGGCCGTAACAATAAATCACATCCACATCCTGAAGAATGCGTTTAAAATTCATTTTGTTCAATTGGTACCCGTACATCTGATACGTCCGCGCCTGAGTGTAGGCATAGCCAATTAAATAAATCCGTTGGTTCAGAAACCATTCACCATCGAAATAAATACTTTTTCCCATACTTTAAAAAATTTTATAGAGTTATTAAAATGACAAGCCCCCGCTCGGTATATCGGCGGGGGTTATTGTTTTATCTTGAAATTGCGAGATATTGAGAGAATCTCGCAATTTTGTAGTTTAAAGTGCTGTTACAAACTTATTTACTTTCTTTTCTTTATTCTTAATTCGTTTCTTTAAATAGCGTTCTGTAGTGTCAAAATTCTTATGCCGTAAATGTTCCTGAAGGCTGTATGGCTGTAATCCGTTTTCAATCAAATCTATTGCACCGCTATGTTTCCAACTGTAAAAAACTTTGTCTTTACTGATATTCAATTTATCGCGGTATTTGTTGAAACGGTTTCGAAGCGTGTTTTTACCATAAGCTTTTAGTCCGGGAACACCTCCCGAACCAAATACATAGAAATCCTTATTGTAAGTATTCAGTTGATATACATTAACCAATTCATCAAACAATACATCGGGTATCTCCACAATTTCAGTTTCGTTGTTTTTTGCAATTTCATTGGGTACCCGGAATTGCTGTTTATCAAAATCAATCCAACCAACACGCATCAACCGCAATTCGTGCCCCGGCCGAATGGCACAATAATACTGTATCTGACAAGCTAACCACAATTGCAAATCGTTTGCTTTAATCAATTCTTTCATGTCCTTTTTTTCTTTGTCGGTAAATGGCACCGCCGAACGGTCGACAATCTGACCCAGAACCGGCATCCTTACAACCGGATTAACCTGTATCAATTCATTATCAATTTCATAATCAAAATAATTCGCTACAGCTTGTTTGTAGTCTTTTAATGTCGACCGGCTTAATTTCAGATCGTTGGACAAATATGTCATAAAATCAATAATGTGTTTTCGGTTGATTGTTCGCACATCAACATCCAGTTTGTGAGTAACCAAATAAGCTACAAAGGTTCTGAGTTTAGTTTGTATATTGGAATAAGTAACCGCCGATTTTTGTTGTTTGATGAATGTAAGGTATTCGCTTATATTTTGCCGAATAGTAGGAAGTTCCGATTTTATTTTACCATACAACCGGGTAACACTATTGTATTCCAATTCGTCGACAAACACACGCATTTTATTTTCAGGTTTCAAAAATCCGCCATCGTCCAACCATTTACGTTTTTCAGTAATGATTTTTGCCGCCAACGAATAACGATCATCAGCCGTTCCAACCTGTAAACCTTTGTATATTCGTTCCTTTATTAAATTCGCATTACCGGGAACACGATATTTAAACTCAATATACCAATCTTTAGTAAGATCGCCCCCGGCATCGTTTAAGTGAGGGTAAATAATAAGTGTCTGTTTTCGTCCCATTTTCGTCTACTTTAAAATTGTAAATACTTTAAATTCAATTATATACGCATATTCTGTAGAAATAGACTGATATTGTTAAAACACAAAACACCGATAATCTGTTGATTATCAGTGTTTTTGTTTAAAAATTGTGCGGCTGAAGGGACTCGAACCCCCACGCCTCTCGGCACCAGATCCTAAGTCTGGCGCGGCTACCAATTACGCCACAGCCGCATGTTTCTCTGTTAGCGGGTGCAAAGATAACGATTTTTCTTTTGCCCGCAATACCATTTCATTAATTTGTAACTATTTTTACTTCTGACACAAAACCCAGGCAGTTGCAAAACGTTCGTCGGTAGTGCGTAGTTGTTCCATAAAACGAATAGCTTCGTCTCTGTCGGTAAAGGACTTAACTGCCACCCGATAGGTTTTTGTTGGTTCTAAAACTCGAGCATTGGGGAGGTTGTATTTTTGTACTTCAGCACAGTAAGCTTCAGCCATCTTTAGTGTAGGCATACTTGCTACTATAACATGATACGGTTCATTTTCAGAAGCTGCATCAATATCCTGCAAATCAGCAGATTTATTAATTATCTGACGGGTAGTATCAACTTTGTTCAGCGTATCTCTCTGAATTTTAGCCTGCGAATTTAACAGGTTTAAGTCAACCAAAGCGGCAGATTGATTATCGTAAGTAATCGGATTGCGCTCTGTTAATAATGCACTTGCAAATACAAGCGCAAACATAGCTGCATAACGCAGTGTGTTTTTAATGCTATGCTTTTGCGAAGATTTTGGAGCAAAATCTATTCTTTTGGCACTGTTGTCGGGTAGCGCAAAATCTGTTAATCCGAAATTAGATGGAATAAACGAAGCATTTGCATTCGGGACGAATGAAATTCGTTTTACATCGTCAATATAAAATGTTCCCAGATTGCCAAATGTATAGCTACTGTTTGTAAAAAGTTGTTGCTTAAATATATCCGTTTTGCTTTGCAGTAATTCCTGAGCCAAACGAAACGACAAACCTTTACTACGTGCTATTTCTATTATAAGTAGCCCGTCGGAATGTTGCATCAGCGCATTAAATGAAATTATTTTTCGGGGTGCAATAATTTGATTGCCGGTAATAAGAGCCGGCTGCTGCTGTAAAATAAAACCGCCAAGTCCGGGTACAATAACATAGTCGTTAAGCCCCAAAAGTTTTTCAATATGTTCGTAAATAATTTCCACAGTACAAAAGTATATCATTCCTTTTGTAAAAATACGGATTTTGAGAAAAAGTTATTAACAACTTTTTAAGACAACTGTATTAGGCATTTGAAATTGCAGTTGCCTTATTTTTTTGTACCTTTGTCATTCAATTTTTCAAGCTAACAATGACTCCCGACTTATTGATTCACAAACTATTTATATTTTTACTCATCGTCGCTCTTTTTTCGTGCGACGAGCCCGAAGTACCAACCGAAGATAATTCAGCATTTATTACAACCGTTTTCAGGTATGTGTATGCACCCGGTCAACATGCTGCAAATGTACTGCCGGCAGATTCTGCTAATTTTACCGGCAATCCTTCCGAAACTAACAGTACTGTGTTTCTTGGTGGCTTTGGCGGTTACATTGAGGCCGGTTTCGACCACAATGTCATCAATCACGACGGACCGGACTTTGAGGTTTTTGCAATGAAAAGTTCAGCACCCGAACCTGCTGTGGTGTATGTCATGCAAGATACCAACGGCGATGGAAAGCCAAACGAAATTTGGTACCAATTAAAAGGTAGCCAATACGAAAACTCGAAACACGCCTATTGGGTTCGTTATTACAAAGCAAAATCGGGCGACAGCAATATATCGTGGCTCGACAGCGAGGGTGTGCGCGGAGAATTAAAATCGGGTTATGGGGCCACAAATACATCGGGTTGGTGGTGGCCGGCAACAATAACAGACAGTATTACATTTTACGGCACCCGTCTGCCCGACTCTTACGAAAATACAGGTGCCGGCGAAGCGCAGTTTTGGGCTGTTCCGGCCGGAAAATTCGAATGGGGCTATGCCGAAAACAACTCAGGAACAGATTACGACAAGGAAAATGGCTCAAACAAGTTAGATATTTCAAATGCAGTTGACCCGCAAGGGAACTCCGTTTCATTATCTCACATTCGTTTTATTAAAATACAAAGCGCTGTTTTTCAACAAGCCGGCTGGTTAAACGAAGTATCGCCCGAAGTAACAGGCGCAAAAGAAATAAAATCCACCTCACCCCAACCCTCTCCCTGAGGAGAGGGAGTAAAGCGCAATACATAGTTTTAATCGTAATTAAGACGTTTCACCTAATTTTATAAACTAAAAATAAATGGAATATTTAAAAATACCTTCTCCCTGTTATGTGCTCGACGATGCGGCATTTCGTCGAAATCTGGAACTCATCCGTTCGGTCAAAGAGCGGGCAGGAGTGGAGATAATTTTAGCTTTCAAGGCATTTGCCATGTGGAGTACTTTTCCCATTGTGCGTGAGTATATTCCGTATTCCACTGCCAGCTCGTTGGCCGAAGCTCGTTTGGCTTTCGAGGAAATGGGCAGTCCGGCACATACCTACGGACCTGCTTATACCGATCGCGAATTTCCCGAAATAGTAAAGTTGAGCAGTCATATCACCTTCAATTCACTTACGCAGTTTGAGCGGCTTTATCCCCAAACACAATTTTACAATGTGTCGTGCGGTTTGCGTATCAATCCGGAGTTTTCGGATGTCGAAACCGATTTGTACAATCCCTGTGCTCCCGGTTCACGACTTGGTGTGGTAGCCGATTTGTTGGGCGATACCCTGCCCGATGGTATTGAGGGACTGCACTTTCATACGCTGTGTGAATCCACATCCTACGATTTGGAAAAAACACTCCATGTTGTTGATCAAAAATTCGGAAAGTATTTCAATCAGATAAAATGGCTCAATATGGGTGGCGGGCATTTAATGACGAAAGAAGGCTACGATGTCGAACATTTAATCAGCTTACTACAAAATTTTAAAGCCAAATATCCGCATTTGCAACTGATATTAGAGCCCGGAAGTGCATTTGCATGGCGTACAGGCGTACTGGTTTCTTCCGTAGTTGATATTGTCGAAAACAAAGGAATTAAAACGGCCATGCTCGATGTCTCGTTTTCCAATCACATGCCCGATTGCCTCGAAATGCCTTACAAACCTGCTATTGTGGGCGCAACCGATGCTATACCCGGAAAACCAACTTACCGAATGGGCGGAAACAGTTGTCTTTCGGGCGATTTTTACGGCTCATGGTCGTTCGACGAGGAGTTGAAAATTGGCGACCGCATTGTGTTCGAAGATATGATACATTATACCATGGTGAAAACCACTATGTTCAATGGCGTTTCGCATCCTTCTTTAGGAATTTGGACGAAAGACAATGAATTTAAGTTAGTACGTGAGTTTGGGTACGAAGATTATAAAAACCGCATGTCGTGATTGGGTTTGTTTTGAACTGTATCACGCTTATTTTATTTGTATTTCGGGGTCGTATTAGTATATACAACACCAGACATACCACCATGTAGCCGGATTGTATTTGCTGTCAGTTTATGAAATTGTGACGTATATTATATTTTAAAGCATAAATTTGCAGGTTTACTTCATATATTCATAAATATATATTCCATCGTCGTTCTTTTATTAAGAATAATGTCTTATTTTTGCAAAACAGTTCAACCTTAATAAACTTACGCAACTAAATAATGAGCAATCAGATATATAATAAAGACCGCATGAGAAGCTACGCCAGTATCTTTTCAGGTGCTTCGTTTGCTCAATTATTAAAAACGGATGATGTAGGATTCATTTCCAAAAAAGTTGAACGATATGATCAACATAATATCGGAAAGAAATTCAATACTTATTCAGAATATCTTTCGTATATATATAACATACTTGTAAAAGAATACCGCTGTGAGTATGTCTATAAAAATGAAATTATCAACGAACTTTTGCTTAAAAAATACGGAACACACAATACCGTAGTTATCAATGAATTTAAAGTTGGTAATTCCGTGGCAGATATGGTCATGTTTAATGGTACAAGTAAGGCTTTTGAGATAAAAACAGAACTCGATACCGACAAACGCCTTAATGGTCAATTGGCTGATTATAGAACTATTTTCAAAGAAAGTTATATTGTAACACATGAAACACTGGTTGATAAGTATTTAAACAGAGATGATAAAAGCGGACTTATTGCCATTGAAAAACAGGGAAGAGCATTTAAAATGACAGAGGTGCGGAAAGCTCAAATTGAGAATGAAATTGATTCTGATATATTGATGCGCAGTTTGAGAACCGACGAGTACAAGAATATTATCAGCAGTTATTACGGCAATTTGCCTGATGTCAGCACTTTCGAAATGTTTAATGCTTGTAAGGATTTAATGCGGGTAATTCCGGCAACCGAACTTCATCAACTGTTTATCGACGAACTCAAAAAACGGAAATCGAATACTGCTTTTTTGAAAAACTATTACAAAGAAATACGTCAGGTGTGTTTGAGTATGCACCTTAAACCCAAAGAGTATATCGAACTGAATCAACTTTTAAGTCAAACCATATCTATCTAAAATGAATAGACCGAATTACTTTAATGTCATAGAAGAACGTTTAAACCTTCTTGCACTTCGGATAATTTCCAGAGGCAGATTGAATATATTGAATCTTCATGGGCATTCTGAAAATTTTTATCAATATTTATTGAACGAAGTTTATGGCTGGACAGTTACCAATGAAAATGACTTTAAACAGAATATAGAGGCAATTGACTTAATTGACCATACTAATAAATTGATTTTACAAGTTTCATCTACGGCAAGTAAACAAAAAATCGAGTCTTCTCTTTCTAAAGACTCAATCAAAAACTATAAAGGATACACTTTCAAGTTTGTTTCAATAGCAAGAGATGCTGATGAATTAAGAAAACAAACTTACATAAATCCTCATGGAATTGCTTTCAATCCGTCAACCGACATTATTGATAAAAACTCTATTCTTTCTAAAATCAGAGGCTTACATATAACCGACCAGGAACGGATTTACAACTTTGTAAAAAAGGAGTTGGTAATGGAAATTGACCCAATGAAGTTGGAATCAAATTTAGCAACTGTTATAAATATTCTTTCAAAAGAAGATTGGGATAAGAAAGAATCTATTGCTTTAATAAACAGTTTTGAGATTGACAGGAAAATATCACATAATAAATTGAATGCTGCAAAAACAATAATTGACGACTATAAAGTACATTATGGCAGAGTTGATAAAATTTATACAGAGTTTGACTCACAGGGTAGTAATAAAAGTAGCTCTGTTCTTTCTACCATACGACAGGAATATGCGAAAAATAAAGGGATTTTATCAGATGATCAACTTTTCTTTAAGGTAATATTAAATGTGCAGGAAAAAGTATTGAATAGTTCAAATTACACATTAATTCCAATTGATGAACTAGAGCTTTGTATTAATATACTGGTGGTTGATGCTTTTGTAAGATGTAAAATATTTGAAAATCCTGAAAATTACAACTATGCTACTACCCGATAATATTCACCCCGAAAATAGCATCTACTACAATGGTGCTTTTGTTATTGAAGCCCTGAATAAAGAGAGAAGTTTAGAGATTTTTGATTTGTATCAGGAGGTAAAATCAAAAAAATCAATGTCATTCTCTGTATTTATTCTGTGCCTGGATTGGTTATATTTGTTAGATGTTGCAAAAGTAAATTCAAAAGGAAAAATCGAATTATGTTCATAAAATCATTAACTATATCAAGTGGAGCAAAGGTTATTCGTGAAATTGAGTTTCATAAAGGGCTTAACTTAATTGTTGACGAGAGTGAGCATCAGATTACAGGCAATAGTGTAGGCAAAACAACAGTTCTAAAATTGGTTGATTTCTGTTTGGGAGCAAACCCAAAACACATCTATGTTGACCACGAAACAAAAAAACAGGAATATAAACTTGTTAAGGATTTTCTTATTGAAAATAAAGTTCTGATTACTCTTATACTAACTGCCGATTTAGACTTAGGAACGGATGATGTTGTAATCGAAAGAAATTTTCTCACTAGAAAAGATATTGTAAGAAAAATCAACGGAGAACCATTAACGGAAGATGAATTTGAAACAAAATTAAATAGCATTCTCTTTCCCGAACATCTTGCAAGCAAACCAACATTCAGACAGATTATTTCGCATAATATCCGTTACAAAGACGAAAGCATTAATCATACACTTAAGACACTTGATACATATACTTCGGATGCAGAATACGAGACCCTTTATCTTTTCCTTTTTGGTTGTGAGTTCACAAAAGGGAATAGTAAACAAGAAATACTAACAAAAATAAAGCAAGAGGAAACATATAAAAACAGGCTTGAAAAAAATCAGACAAAAACAACTTATGAAACAGCTTTATCACTTGTAAATAACGATATTGAAAAGTTAAACCTTAAAAAGAGCAGTTTTAATCTGAATGAAAATTTCGAAGAAGATTTAGATAAATTAAACTTTGTAAAATACGAAATAAATAAAACTAGTGCAGTAATTGGGAAACTCAACATTCGCAAAGACCTTATTAAAGAGGCCGAAGAAGAACTTAAATTAAGCAAGTCTAATATTGACTTAAGGCAGTTGGAAATAATTTACGAACAAGCTACATCTAAAATCTCATCATTGCATAAGTCATTTACTGATCTTGTTTCGTTTCACAACACCATGATAGGCGAAAAGGTGAAGTTTATTACGAAAGAATTGCCAGTAATTGAGAAATCCATTACCGAACAAACTAACGCCCTTAAACGACTACTAGAGGATGAAAAGAAACTGACAACTGAAATATCCAAAAGCGATTCGTTCGAAGAACTTGAAAAGATTATTGCCCAGCTGACCGAGAAATACAGAAAAAAGGGTGAATATGAAAGCATTATACAACAATTAAGTGAGGTGGAGTCAAATCTGAAAGCATTCAACACGCAATTGACCGAGATTGACAACGAACTTTTTAGTGATAGTTTTGAGCAAATTGTAAAAACTCAACTCTACAAATTCAACATTCACTTTGCTTCTATATCGAACGAATTGTATGGAGAACAATATGCCGTAAAATACGACATTACAACAAACTCAAAACGACAAAGATTATACAAATTCAGCGCATTTAATGCAAATATGAGTTCGGGTAAAAAGCAAGGTGAAATATCTTGTTTTGATCTTGCCTATACGCTGTTTGCAGACGAAGAAAATATACCGTGTTTACATTTTCTTTTAAACGACAAGAAAGAATTAATGCATGACAACCAACTTGTGAAAATTTCAGAATTTGTAAATAAAAACAATATTCAATTTATTGCCTCAATACTTAAAGACAAACTTCCGGCGGAAATAAATAAGGAAGAATATTTTGTTGTTAAGTTGTCTCAGACCGATAAACTATTCAGAATAAAAGAATAATCTACCTGGTAATACTAAAAAATTTCAGTCAAAACTCTTACTGTGCACGATTTTATGAAGAACCATTGGGAGGATAAATCTGAAAAAATTGCATAGTGCTTGTTCCCTGATTCATTACAAGTATGCTTGTTTTTACCTGATAACTAAAAGTATAACAGCGAAATCCCACACAATCGGGATTTCGCTTTTTTTATTTATATTTGCGGAGTCGTATTAGTATAAACAACATCAGGCATACCACACCATGTAGCCGGATTGCATTTGTTGATAGTTAATGAAATTGTTTCGTATAATATATCTGCTTTTTGCTGTGATTCTATTCACAACATCCTGCTCACGCACCAACGACAGGTTGTTGCAAGCTGAGCAACTTGTCGAAACTGCCCCCGATTCGGCAATGACTATTCTCAATAAGTATTCCTATAATAAACTCTCTGATAAGGACAAGGCCTTGTATGGGTTGGTGTATATGCAGGTGCGGGATAAAAAGTTTCTTTCGTTGGAACCGGATTCTTTATTGGATTTTTCTTTAAATTATTATTTACAAAAACATGACGATCACGAAAGGCTGGCAGTTTGTTATTACTATAGAGGAAAAGGTCATAAAAACAATCAAAACTATGTCAGAGCAATTGAGTGTTTTTTATATTCATGCGATTTGATGCAAAATACAAAAAACTATAAGATTTTGGGAAGTTTGTTCTTTGAACTTGGTTGTGTTAATGCTCTACAGGGCGAATATCAATTGGCAAGGCTAAAGCTAAATAAATCAATTCAATACTTTAAAATTTCGAATTCGGCAAATCCAGCCTTTAACTCTGCGATATATATAGGATGGTCGTTTCACGAAGAGTGTTTGTATGAAGAGGCTATTAAATACTACAAAAGCTTTAAAAACAATATAAATGATTCATTACAAAAGGGTGTTTTGTGGCAAGAGATAGCAGGTAATTATTATAAATTAAAACAATATGATTCGGCAAAATACTATTTAACTGAAGTTCTTGATTATCCCTATTTGCAAAAAAATAAAGCCAAAAGATATTCAATGATGGCTGATTTATGTTTTGATATTCGTCAGGTGGATTCTGCAATTTATTACTCAAATAAAACCTTGCTTTACAAAACCGGAATTACAACCCGTAGAAATATTTACAGGATACTCTCAAACAGTTACTCTTTAAAAGGTAATGCTTATTATGCCAGAGAGTTTATGTCAAAATATCAGGATTGCACCGATTCAATACGCAAAATCGACTCTCAAACCAAAGGTAGCTATATAGAGAACATGCATAATACCCAAAAGGATGCCGAAAAATCACGGAGTTGGATTTGGTATTTGTCGGTATTTGTGTTCTTAATCATAGCTTTTTCGATATTATTGTATGTTCGAAAACACAAAAAAAATGTTTTGGAAATGAAAATAGCTGAGGAAAAGCAAATACAACAAAAATCTGAACTTCGGCAGGAAGTAGTTGCTAAGTCGCGCAAAGCTGTAGAAACAACGATTAAGGAGCGGCGCGACGAAGTAATGTCGAATCTGAAAAATAACAATCCTGAATTCCGCAGAAAATTACTAAATAAACTGTATGGAGAGGTAATACATTTCAACGATAAAATTTATTTTAAAAAAGAGATGGATGCCATAATGAATAGTCTATACTCCAAATTAGAATCGCGTTATCCCGAACTAAAAGAAAAAGATATACAATGGGCTTGTTTGTACGAATTGAATGTGTCGCGCGATGACATTATGGACTTGTTGGATTTTAATTTAGAGTCCTATAAAAAAATGCGCCAACGCTTTGCACAAAAAACAGGTGTACAATATATTAAAAGTATTGATGACCTTTTAGAAAATATTCTGACAGAATAGTTGGTTTTATTCGTAAAAACGATTCAAAAATCAATGAATAAATTAACTACATACACCATGTAAGTTAGGCTTAAATAGATAGAATTATCCTTTTAAGTCTTGAACGACGGACATTTTGTCCGTCGTTTTTTTCATCCAAACCGACACTACCCGCATTCGCACACCCCCAAAAAGCCCTGTTTTTGCCAGGATTTTTTGAACCCAAAAAGTTTGTCCCCCACTTTTCTTGTTTTTTCAACTTAATTGCCTGATAATCAAGTGTGGCATTTTTAAGTTTGTCCCCCTGTTTTTGCCCGAAAAATTTGGTACTTGGTTTTATTAATCCCTAACTTAGCACCACGATCGATCGAAATTTTTAGTAAAAACAAGTTTAAAATCCGAAAGTGCTTATGCGACGAGTTTAATTTTCCGAAGTGGTTCTAGAACATCAACGAACCTTAAGCAGATTTCATACGCACGAGTAAGGCATTTATGCGTGTATGAAAATTTCAAATTTTATTAAGCGATCTTTATTTATTGTATTTTCAGTTTTATCAGTATCCAATTTATTTGCGGGTGATATAATTGTAATAAGACCAGATCCTGGTTCTGAGCCTCCATCTGCTTGTAATACAATGGAAACTTTTATTCCTGTCACCGCTACCGAGGATAATTCCGAGTTGGCAGTGTATTTCGAAGAGGCTGTGGGCGATGCCACCATTACGGTGTACAATGCCTCGAATCAGGTAGTTTATCAGGAAGTGATTGATACCGACTCGCAGAGCGCTGCGTTTATCGATATCAGCACATGGAGCAGTGGGGATTATACCCTCACTATAAGTTATGGTACAACAAACCTTATAGGTGAGTTTACAATAGAATAATACGACAAAAACCATTAAACCGCCTGTTTATCATGGTGATGTATAGGCGGTTTAATTTTCTTTTAACCTTGGCTGAAAAATCTGCCCCGAAGTAACTGAGTTATCAGGGGCAGATTTGATTAACTTAAATAACGCACATGCGCGTTAAATTAAAAACATTACAAGCCGGGCATGTACGACTTGTGCTTAACCCAATTAATTATTTTTTTTTGAATTATGAAGAAAATTTTGAGAGCGTGGTTGCGTAAAAACCAATTAACAGTTGACCCTAACGATTACATGGCTTCGGTAGTTGTAAATGGCAGTGTAGATGTAACAGCTATTGTAGATGAATTAGTAAAAGAAGGTATGGAACTAAAGCGCGAAACGGTGGTGGACATCGTAACCCGCTACAACCGCAAAGCTGCCGAACTGGTGCTCAGTGGTTACAATGTGAATACCGGTCTGGTTTACATGCGCCCGGTTATAAAAGGTGCTTTTTACGACAAAACATGGAATGCCGAAACCAACTCGGTGTATGTATCCATTAATCAGGGTATCGAATTGCGCAACGCAGTGGCCGAAACAGTGGTTGAAATACTGGGCGAACAATCCGATCCATTGGAAATTTTGAGTCTGACCGACTCTACAACCGGCAAAACCGATGGTACACTTACCAAAGGCCGCAATGCCGAGTTGAAAGGTTCGTACCTTAAAATTGCAGGCGAAAGTGCCGATTGTGGCGTGTCATTTACAAATACGACAACCAAGGCAGTTACCAAACTTGCTCCGGGCGACATTGTGCTCAACGAACCTTCGCGCTTACTTATTATGATTCCCGCCACGCTCGAAGCAGGCGAATACGAACTAAGCGTAACAACGCAGTTCTCAAGTGCTAATAACCTGTTGAAACAACCTAGGACCACTGCATTTGCAACTCCAATCATTATTAGTTAGATTTAACAAACAATGAGTCGGTATGGATATAATTCATATTTATACCGACTTTTTTAAAACTATTGATAAACCCTGTAATACAATACTGTCTTGTATTAGGCTACAATGCTTCATTGTATTACCGTACAATGGTGTCTTGTATTAGGCTACAAACGACCAATATACTCATTTATGTTAAATAGATTCGATGTTAATGTAAAGGCGACTATTGCCTTCCTTAAGTTGCTAAATGTAAAAGTTACAAACGCAACTGTAGATGAAACTTTACAGAATCATCCTGATTGGCCAAGCTTGCTTTGTATTAGCGATTCATTAAAAAAATGGAATGTGCCAAATGCTGGGGGGAAAATAGAAGTTAAAGATATAGAGCAACTACCGACACCTTTTTTAGCTTATACTTCAAGTGTTGAAAGTCCGCTAGAAATAGTTACAGAGATACAGGAAAAGGAAGTGATGATATATTCAATCAAAGATAAAAAAATTAAATCAGAGCTTATCGAAAATTTCGCAAAACGATGGAGTGGTGTTTACCTGATAGCTGAAAAAACAGAAGCTTCTGGAGAAAAAGAATTTAGAATTAATAGACGAAATTCGTTTATTAAGAGTCTAATACCAATTTCATTATTACTATTAACAACGGTTGTTTCTTTAGTATTTTTACAACAGCAAATCGAAGTTTCTATTATACAAAATACGATTCCAATTTACTTTCAATTTTTTATCCTTTTTATGGGTATTATTGTAAGTACCCTTTTGCTTTTGTACGAAATTGACAACAATAACCCCTTACTTCATAAAGTTTGTACAGGTATTGCAAAAGGAAATTGCGATGCAATTCTTAGCAGTAAACAATCCAAATTGTTTAGTTGGTTGAGTTGGAGTGAAGTCGGCTTTTTCTTTTATTCCGGTGCCTTATCGACTTTATTATTTACAGATTCAATCAAGCAATCGTTGTTTATAATTGGCTCATTAAGTGTATTGTCGTTACCATATACTTTATTCTCTATTTATTATCAGGCACGAGTAGCTAAACAATGGTGTGTACTTTGCCTTACGATACAGATATTGATAGTATTGGGTGGCATAAACACTCTCTTAAATGATTTTTTGACAAATATTGGCTACTTAGAACTGTTTGGAGTCATAAAGAGTATTGTGTTGTACTTAATTCTTGCACTACTATGGTATACTATAAAACCATATTTGAAGAAACTACAGGAAGCCAAAACAACAAAAAGAGAATATAGTCGTATCAAATTTAATCCAGAGATATTTGAAACACTATTAAAAGTGCAAAAGCAAATAACTATATCCACGAATGGAATTGGTATTGATTTTGGAAATCCAAACGCCACTAATATACTGGTTAAAGTATGTAATCCTTATTGTAGTCCATGCAGTAAAGCACATCCCAAGATTGAAAAACTTTTGGATGTAATACCAAATTTAAAAGTGAAAATTATTTTTACAATACCTAATGAGCCAGAGAATGAGGCATACAAACCTGTAGCGCACTTATTGAAAATTGCCTCACAAAATGAAAACGCAATAAGACAAGCTTTGGACGATTGGTATTTGATAGATGAAAAAAATTACGATGTGTTTGCAATGAAATATCCATTAAATGAGAGTCTGGAAAAGCAAGGCGTAAAGGTAAACGCAATGTACGATTGGTGTGAGAAAATGAACATTAGCTTTACGCCAACTATTTTTATCAACGGACAACAAATGCCTGAAGTATACAATATTGATGATTTACAGTATTTCCTTTTACAATAATCGTCGGTTATTCAATGATACATTCAGTGCACGGAAGGTATAGTTGCCATTGAAAATAAACTATCAACAAATACGGTGTATATTTGCAATTGTGTATACCATAAATTTTAAACAATTACACAAATATGGGAAAATTAAAAATTAGCCTTGAAAATATTCAGGGTAAAATGAGTAGAATGGAAATGAAAAATGTATTAGGTGGTAAGTTGCAACTTCTTGGTTATAAATGCACTCGATATTCTGGAAATCAAACTGCTACTATTTACACTGAAAGTCCTTCTGTTGCTTCAAGTTGGTCATCGGCATGGAATAGTTTAGGCTGGTCGACTAACTGCGATGGAGTGTATAGTGATGATGGAACTTCTTTTGTATAACATGCTTATGTTTTTTAAGAGTTGAAAAATTTATTTATCGAAACATGTGTTGGATTTGATTTTAAAATATTCAATACATGTTTCTCTAAATCAATAATTGCAATATGAGATTATACTGTTTATATGTTATCCTTTTTTTCTTGTTTATTATAAATATTTCTGTTATATCACAGAATGTTTCGCTACCATTTTTTGTTGATAACAGAAAGGGAATCATAGTAGAATATCCAGTAAAAAATGAAAAGATACGTCTTTTCCTCGATACTGGCTCTGGGTTAAGTTTCATTGATAGTGCTATCGCAAAAAGGTTGGACTTCAATAATTACAAAAAGACTACAACTCAAACAATAGCAACAATTGATAATAGGTGTTTTGAAGTAGAATCACCTGTTGGTGAAGTAACAGTTGATAGTTTTTTTCATAATCCATGGGTGTTAACTGATATGAAAATTACACGAAAAATACTTGGTTTGGCTGATAATGTAGATGGACTCTTGAGTTATGATTTTAAAAATAACAAAACAGTTTTGGAGCTAGATTTTATACAACACAAATTGAATATATGGGATGCTTTGCCGGAATTTATAAAAAAAGATAAGCGAGTAATTAAGGTTAATTTAGTTAAATCAGATTTTGGACGTGAAAATTACTACTCAAAAATTGTACGTACTTATCCATGCATAAAGGGATCTTTAACGTTATTAGACAGTTTAAATCTTGAACCATATTTTTTGCTTGACACAGGCAATCGAAGTTATGCGACAGTTTTGGTTTACGATAGCGTGCTACTGAAAGAAATGTTTGCGTTCAAAAAAATAAAAAGTGAACAATACGGCAATAATTACCCAACTACCCGATTAAAAATCAAGGAATTAAATATTGATTCACTATATGTTAATTTGAATGTAACTCCAAAACACGGCGAGCGAAGCGATGAATTTAATGCATTTGGAAACTATCAAATTGGGGGAATGTTGGGACCACCCTTTTTTGTGCAGTTCGAAAAAGTATTGATTGATGCAAAAAGCAATTTAGTGTACTTTTTAAGAAAACGAATGTAGCTCATTCGTTGGATACTTAGTAATAGTAAGTCCACGGTTAAAATTCAATGATACATTCAGTGCACGGAAAGTATAGTTGCCATTGGATATAAAACTAATCGAAGTAATTTGCAACTATTGCTTCACAAACAAAAAAAAATATTTTTTATGAAAACATTAAAAATGAGCCTTGAGAACATTCAGGGAAAAATGAGCCGTAAAGAAATGAGAAATATTATGGCTGGTAGTGGCGGAGGAAGTAGCTGTTATAACTGGTCAGGAGCATATTGTGGTGCAAATTTGAATAGTCCATGTACGAAAACAGATGGTTCATCTGGTAAATGCGGAGTGAGACAAGCAGAAACTCAATGTAGATGTCTGTAATAAGAAACGTACTAGCTATTAGATGTTAGTTCTTGAACAGAGTGTAAAGACGGATATTTTAAGAATGTAATGTATATTCAGTGTGGAGGTACAAATCCACTTGCTAATAATAAATCACAATCTAATTATCAGTAAAATGTCTGTTTTTACACTCATATACACAACAAAACAATCATTCAAAATTAAAATGAAAAATACTATTATAAAGCTTTGGAATAGAGTGAAAGAACAGAAGTCAGGCAAGGCATGGTTTAATGCGATAGTGGCCTGTGTATCTTATATTCTTTTTATAGTTTGGATTGGGAATTATGTATGGCTAATTTTGCTTCCAATAGTTTTTGATGTATTTATTACCAAAATTATCCCCTGGACATGGTGGAAGAAACTAAAAAACAAAACAATAGTTTCTGTAATGGGATGGGTTGATGCGTTATTATTTGCTCTTGTTGCCGTGTATTTTATTAATACATATCTGTTTCAAAATTATCAGATACCTACATCATCGCTTGAAAAAAGCTTATTAGTGGGTGATTTCTTATTTGTTAGCAAAGCGAGTTATGGCCCCCGAATTCCCAATACGCCGCTTTCCTTCCCTTTGGTACAACATACTTTTCCTTTAATAAATACCAAATCTTATATCGACAAACCACATTGGGAGTATAAACGATTGAGTGGGTTCGATAGCATCAAACCCAATGATATCGTTGTTTTTAATTTTCCTGCTGGAGATACAGTTCCACAGAAAGTCTCTAATCCGGATTATTACACCTTATGCTATATTTATGGAAAACAATTTGTAAACAATAGAAAAGATATTTTTGGAGATATTATTTACCGACCTGTTGACCGACGTGAGAATTATGTAAAACGCTGTGTTGCTATAGCAGGCAATTGGTTACAAATTAAAAACAATCAGGTATACGTGAATGGAGAAAAGTGCATAAATAACTCAGGTATTCAATTTAATTACTATATCCAAACAGATGGTACTTTGTTAAATAGGGAATTCGTAGATGAATTGGGGATTAGCGTTGCTGATGATTCATTAATGATTAAGGCCGGGCAATCAGACGAAATTAATTCCTATAATGCCAATGAGATTATGAAATTAGGATTAAACCCTAATTTACCTGTTTACCATTTTCCGTTAAATGAAGAAATGTATAATAATTTATTAAAAACTTCAGGTATTACAAAATTGGTGATTGAGAAATCAAATCGACACGATGTATTCCCATTGGGAGGAAACAAATCATGGACAAGGGATAATTATGGCCCAATTTGGATTCCAAGAAAGGGAGCAGTTCTTAAACTTAATGCTTATAATTATTCAATATATGAACGAATTATTCGCAATTATGAAAATAACACTTTAGAAAGAAGGGGTGGTAAATTTTTTATAAATAATAAGCAAACTGATGTTTATAAATTTAAAATGGATTATTATTGGATGTTAGGTGATAATAGACATAATTCAGCAGATTCTCGTTATTGGGGCTTTGTACCAGAAGATCATATAGTTGGCCGTCCTGTATTGGTTTGGCTATCATTAAATAAAGATAAGAGTTGGTTTGATGGTAAAATCCGTTGGAATCGATTTCTTAAAAATGCTGAGGAATAATAATGTATGAATTTTTTACAGACACTTTATATTGATAAATGCAAAGATCCTCTAAAGGATTCATTTGGCTGGGCACGTCCTGAATATCATTTGATGAGTTGGGCTTTGAGCTGTCTTCAACTACATAAAATTTATGGAAGTACGGTTCTTCATGTCAATTCTGCCGCCGCTAAGCTTTTAATAGACACTTTGCAATTGCCATATAATGAGGTTCATATTACGCTGGATAATCTTTATATTGCTGAAAACAGATTGTGGGCATTACCAAAACTCCACACATATTCATTACAGGAGAATTCATTTATGCATATAGATGGAGATGTCTACTTATTCAAAGAGTTTGATAAGAATTTTATTCAAAATCCATTAATTGCTCAAAATATTGAGTTAGCAACTGAATATTACAACACTACTCAAAAACAATTGATGGAGAATTTTACCTATTTTCCACCATGTGTAAGAAATGATTTTTATTCTGGAGTTCCTATCAATGCTGTAAATGCAGGGATACTTGGGGGTGCAGATGTGGTGTTTTTTAAACAATATACAGCAGAAGCATTTAAATATATTCGGAATAACGAACAAAGTTTAAAGTATATTGATGTGGATAAATTCAATGTGTTTTTCGAACAACATTTATTCTATTCGATGGCTAAAGAACAACAAAAAGAAGTGAAATTCCTTTTTGAAGATGTTTTTGAAGACAGAGGTTATTTGTATTTAGGCAATTTTCACGAAGTTCCATATAATCGAACCTATCTACATTTATTAGGGCACTTCAAACGTAATGAATTTATATGTCGTCAGTTGGCGGCAATGTTGCATGATCTTTATCCTGAGTATTATTGTCGGATTCTCTCTCTATTTAAAAACAACAAATTACCATTTTATACAAACTTTTTTAAGGAAATAGAAATAAAGAATATCTCTTGTTGTAAAAGTCTAATTAAGAGTTCTTATGAAAGTTTTAAAGATTGCTCTCATGAATCAGCACCAATTGAAAGTTTGTCTGTTGAAAGCTCATTTTTAAATAATATGTTTGAGTTGAATAGTAAATACTGCGAGGTAGAAGAATTGTCAGATTTTTCAAACGATTTTGAGCTGTTTTCAAAAAAAACAGTTTCTATCCTTAATGAGCATTCTTTCTTATCTAAGTCATATTTATATGGTAGAGATTTACTTTCAATTAATTGGTGTAAAGAGGTTTTTGAAAATATAGATCAGATTGAAAATGTAGTTTTACAAAAAACAAAAGGAATACATATAATTGAATCTTCGTATAACTGGGCTGGATTATTTAATAAACAGTATAGTGATGGTATACCATACTATGATGAAATGCAAGTTTTAAAAGGAGAATACTTTAATCTGATTATTCCTGAGTTAACAGATATTGGTTTTTTATTTGTTGATATAGAAGATATTGATAAGGCAATTTTAGAGTTTCTCGTTGAATCCAGAACTATAAAGGAAATTTTGAATTTTATGGAATCTTATGCCGACGATGAAGTTTTAACCAATCACTACCCTGAATTTCAAAATCTCATCATTGAAAGCATTAGACAATTAATTCTTAATAAGGCAATTAAACCAGTATAGTTTATATTATTTGTGAAATCTTTCAAAATCTTTCAACAGCACGATGCCATGGATTGCGGACCTACCTGTTTACGCATGGTGGCAGCACACTATGGGCGGTTTTATTCTCTTGAGAATTTAAGGGAGAAATCTTTAATTACTCGTGAGGGAACATCTATGTTGGGAATTAGCGAGGCTGCTGAAAATATATGCTTTAGAACCACCGGGGTAAAAGTAAATTTTCAGGAATTAAAAACAGCTCCCTTACCTTGCATTGTGCATTGGAATCAGGTTCACTTCGTTGTGGTGTACGATATAGTTGAAAGAAAGGGTAAGGATAGTATTTACATTGCAGATCCGGCTTCGGGGAAAGTTAAATATACAGCCGAAGAATTTTGTCGTTGTTGGTTAAGTACTAAAGACGATGGAGTGGATATCGGTGTGGCATTGTTATTAGAACCTACACCCGATTTTTATAAACAGGATGATGAAAAAATTAATCGAAAAGGATTCATGTTTCTGTTTTCTTATTTGAGACCTTACAAAAATCTCGTAGTACAACTTTTCTTAGGTTTGCTTTTTGGTAGTTTGTTGCAACTTATATTACCATTTCTTACTCAAAGTATCGTTGACTTTGGCATTGGTGCTCAAAATATCGGTTATATCTATCTGGTTTTGATAGCTCAGTTGGTACTCACATTTAGTAGTTCAGCTGTTGGATTTATACGTGGCTGGATATTGTTGCATTTGGGTACCAGGGTTAATATTGCGTTGATTTCTGATTTTTTAATCAAAATGATGCGTTTACCAATGGGTTATTTTGATACAAAAATGGTTGGAGATATTTTACAACGTATCAACGATCATTCACGCATTCAGAATTACTTAACAAATTCAAGTTTAAGTATTCTGTTTTCAATGTTTAATATGATTATTTTCAGTGTCGTTTTGTTCCTGTATAGCTTTAGTATTTTTAGTGTTTTCTTTTTAGGAAGTGCTTTATATCTGGGTTGGGTATGGATGTTTATGAAATACAGAGCGGATTTAGACCATAAAAGCTTTGCTCAGAATTCAGCCAATCAAAGCAATGTAATACAGCTGGTAACGGGTATGCAGGAAATAAAACAGAATGGTTGCGAAAATCAAAAAAGATGGGAATGGGAGCGCATTCAAGCTAAATTATTTCGCTTACGAATCAAAGGAATGGCTCTTTCGCAATATCAGGACTCGGGGGCTTTGCTATTGAATCAAACTAAAAACATTATTATTACTGCATTAGTTGCTAAGTTGGTAGTTGATGGACAAATGACCCTGGGGATGATGATGGCGGTACAGTATATTATAGGCCAGTTGAATGGACCCGTTGATCAACTTATCTCTTTTGTGCGTGAAACGCAGGATGCCAAATTAAGTTTGGAACGATTAAGTGATGTACACAATAAAGATGATGAGGAAGTTAGAAGTGAACAAAGAATAATTGAAATACCCACAAATAAAGATTTAATTCTTAACGATGTAACCTTTGGGTACGATGCTACTTCAGTGGGTGAACCTGTTATAAAAGGGGTTAATTTAACCATTCCAAGCGGGAAACAAACCGCCATAGTTGGTACAAGTGGTAGTGGCAAAACTACATTAATAAAACTGTTGCTTGGTTATTATCCTTTAGGAAAAGGTGATATTTATTTAGGTGAAAATAATCTGAAAAACTTTAGTATACGCGAATGGCGCAAGAAATGCGGTGTAGTAATGCAGGATGGATATATATTTTCGGACTCTATTGCAAAAAACATTGCTCCGGGAGTGGAAATAATTGATAAAGAGCGCTTATTGAATTCAGTTGTTACTGCCAATATTTGCGATTTTATTGAAACATTACCCTTAGGTTACAATACAAAAATTGGGAACGAGGGTCATGGATTAAGTCAGGGACAAAAACAGCGGATATTAATAGCACGAGCAGTATATAAAAATCCTTCATTTGTTTTCCTGGATGAAGCCACAAATGCATTGGATACAAATAACGAGAGGGTAATAATGGATAATCTGCATAGTTTTTTTGTAGGTAGAACATCGATAGTAATTGCGCACCGACTAAGTACTGTGAAAAATGCAGATCAAATAGTTGTGCTCGAAAAAGGAGAAATTGCAGAGATTGGAACACATCAGGAACTTACGAAAAAACAAGGAGTATATTATCGATTGGTGAAGAATCAACTTGAGCTGTAGTTAATTAATAAAAAGCTCTTATAATAACAAATGAAAGACTCAGATAAAATAGAATTGAGAAGCGATGAAGTTCAGGAAATATTATCCAGGCCACCGCATTCGTTGATCCAATATGGTATTTCAGTAATTACAGGGGTATTGTTGGTTATTTTTATCGGTAGTTTCTTTTTTCGTTATCCGGATGTAATATCCGGAGATGTAATTATAACAACTGAAAATCCTCCTGTATGGTTAGTGGCTAAGTCAAGTGGTAAATTGCTTGATATAAGTTGTACTGACAAACAACAAGTAGAACAAGGTTCAGTTTTGGCAATTATCGAAAACCCGGCATCAACTAAAGATATCTTGCTGGTACGCCAATTATTGAATGATATGGTTATAAACGAAATAAATTGTTCTGTATCGCCAATCTTACTTAATTCAACTTTTGAGTTGGGTAGTGTGCAAAATAGTTTCTCAATTTTTATAAAAGCGATTGTTAATTACACCAATTTTCTGACGCTAAACATATCCAAACAGGATAAAAACACATTGGAGAAGCAAATTGAATATAAAAAATTATATTCTGACGGCTTGATAAATCAATTGGAAATTAAGAAAAAAGAACTCCAACTTTCGAAAAATGCTTATGAAAGAGATAGAAAACTATTCTCGGAAAAAGTAATTTCAGCATTTGAATTGGAGCAAACTGAACAAACGTACTTAAACAAACAATTAGACTTAAAGCAATTTGAAGCCACAATATCAATTAGTAAAGTTGAGACTTTTCAAATGAGTGCATCTGTAAATAAACTTTTAATTCAGTATCAACAGGAACATATTCAACTTTTATCAGATTTACAATCGGCTCAAAGAGAATTAAATAGTGCTTTCGAAAGTTGGATGCAGAGTTATGCATTGATAGCTCCACAAAGAGGAAAGGTTACGTTTAATACCTTTTGGAAAACAGATCAGTTTGTAAATGTGGGCGATAAAGTTTTCGCTCTTATTCCTGCTTCTCAAGGTAACTATATAGGAAAACTTCAAATACCTACAACAGGGTCGGGGAAAGTTTCCATTGGTCAACGAGTCAATATAAAAGTTGCCGGTTATCCGTATATGGAATTTGGAATGGTTAAGGCACAGACAAAATCAATCTCGTTAGTTGCTAATAATAGTTTCTATTCTGTATTAATTGAATTTCCTGAAGGTCTAAAAACGACGGTTGATAAACAACTTAAATTTGAAGGTGAACTGTCAGGTAGCGCAGATATAATAACCGAAAATCGAAGTTTGATTGAAAGAATATATCTGCCAATAATGTATCTATTTGAAAAGAATTTGTAATAACATCATAATAATCCCCTCATGAAATCCATTATATTTATTCCCGGAATAGAAGCTACAGCACTGGTCAATGCCAATACATTCGACTTTGGTACGGTGTGGAATGCCTACGACAATTTACCTTCGGCCATAGGCACTAAGCTTACCGGGCTGTATATGGAAGAGGCTTTGCAACTCGACCCGCAGTACGACAGCAATATCAGTCAGATGGTGGAACGAAACCACATAGCCCGTTTGCCTTACGAAGCAGCGCTTAAAGGCCTTTCGACCAAGCTGGGTGCGCAACTCTACCTCTTTGGGTACGACTGGCGACTGTCCAATATCGAAAACGGTCGCCGCCTGAAAAGCTATTTCTACTCCCTGCGGACCAAAATAAACAACCTGCTACCCGCAGGCGAAACCAACCAGTTTTATTTCCTAACCCACAGCATGGGCGGACTGGTATTGCTGAACTTTGTAAACGAACTGCAAACTGCCGACCTGAAAGATATAGCCAAAATAATACTTATTGCGCCACCCTTGCAAGGTTCACCTTATGCGCTGATACACATGGTGCAGGAGGAATCGGGCTTTAAAGGTTTAGTGAATGCCATGCTTAACCGCCGGATAGATGTACGCAAGGTGATGCGTACCTTCCCCAGCATTTACGAACTACTGCCTACCTACCCGGGTGCCATTACTTATATGGATGATAGCACCGATGTGGATTTGATGAATACCAGCAATTGGCAATCGAACCTGATAAAAGACAACGATAGTGGCGCTTCGCAAGCCCTGTTTGAAAACCGACTAAACATGTTAGCGCAGTACCGTAGCCGTAAAATTAAATTCCCCGACTTGCTGGGCAACAAAACCCTGATTATAGCCGGTGCGGGCGACGAAACCATTACCAATATTAAAGTGGAGCGACTCTACAGAAATACGCGCAACTTCCTGAAATTAGACGAAGCCAGCCTTATTCAAGGCTCAGGCGACGGCACAGTGCCCATTATAAGCAGCACCGCCTGGCACAACCGTATACTTACACTGGCCGTAAACAAACAGCAGGTTAAAAACCCATTAGTATCCGCCAGCTTCCACGGACTTATGCTCCGCGAAAGCTCAATACAAAACATTATAAAACGCTTTTTCGAAAACGACACCCTCTATACCCCCGCCTCGGATATTTCAGATTTGCAATCGCTGGGAGATAGGGTGGAGAAAGTGTAGAGAGAGAATTAATAATTAAGAATTAAGAATTAATAATTAAGAATTAAGAGTATGGCAAATGTTGAATATAATTATATAACAGGTCAACCTATGGTTGTTTTGAGTCAGTTGAAAAATAGTGTAGCTAATTTTCTATCGAAAAATTCAGAAGTAAAAGTTGGTATCACAGGAAGAGATCCTCAGGATAGATTCAATGAGCACCTCAAAAACAGGGATTGGGATCGAATGATTGTAAAGTATAAAACAAGCTCTGAGCGAAATGCAAATAAACTGGAAGACTTACTTATTCAAAATTATCCGGAACTAACAAATGAATGGATGGGAACAAGTTACCTAAGTGAGGATGGGGATAATTATTTGTATGTGTTGGTGAAGAAATAAAAATTTAAACTAATTAATTGCATTAAAGTATGAAATTCTCACATATTATATTAGAGCAAATAAGACAAAATCCAAAAGGAGCAAAAGAAATTTTGTCAGCTGATGGAGGTGGTAGATTGTCAATGAATCGAGTTTGGTTTTTTGCGGCACGTAAATATCATCAATCAGGTAACGACAGAGATTACGCTTTCAATTATTTTGAGAATATGTTTGATAGTAGATTTGTTTCAAATTCAACAAACAGACAAAGAAAAGTAGAATTACTCAACAAACTTGATAATTATATTAAAGACTATCAAACACAAGGATTTGAGTTTTATGACTACTCAATAAGAATTTCAGTTGATATAAGATATGGAAATATGATTGGGGGTGAGATATTCAGATACGACAGAGTTGGTGAAAGTGGATATGCAATTACTCTGTTAGACAAGGAAGACTCCCTTTGGGCAAAAGAATTAAGATATCCACTATTTCAAATTCATTTCAGTAATTTATTTCAATGCCCTGCTGATAATATAAAAGTTGGAATCTATAATTTTGAAAAAGAAGTTCATGAATATATATCCTTTGATGAAGCTACTTTAAAGCAAACAGAAATAGAGGTATTACACATATCAAATGAATTAAATAAAATACAATTATAAATTATTAGAATTATGAAAGTAAAAAACATTAATGGGACTTCTGACAATAAATGTGTTTGTGGAAGTTGGATAAAACATTGGGAAAAGCATAGTGGAAGAACAGCATTGTATTGTTCTGAAAAAAGCTGTTTACAAAGTTCTGAATTAGTTGGCGCGCATGTTCAAAAGACAACATCTGATATGAGTTGGTATATAATCCCTTTATGTCAGGAACATAATAAATCAAAGATTGAACTAGAAATTGCAGATTCAACAATATTTGTGTCTGCAAACAGAAGTCAAACATGTGAGAAAACATAATTTCTCAAGGTATATGTTTGTGACATACGCTTTTCTTTGAAAAAGTGAACCTCTGAGACTTTTACTCAATCGTTCAAGATACAGACTATAAATTGGCGCATGCAGTGTCAATATTTAAAAATAAAATAATAATTATGGGATACAAAGTATTAGTAACGCTGGATTTACCAGATGCAACTGAAGATCAACGCAAGAATTTTTATGAAGTATTGTCAACTGAAAAATGGAAAAAGATACCAAATTTGACTACAGCTTGGAAAGCTTCATTTAAGGATGACGTCACACGAAACAGTGCAATTTCAATTATGGAAGGTGACTTGCTGATTATTTCGGCAAAAGTGAGCCACCGTTTCGGCAAAGTGAGCCACCTGCAAAAGTTGGGTGGATTTGTATGCAAATATACTGATTTTATTTGATAATTCTCTTTCTTAATGACTCTCCTTTTAGTTCAAATCGATGAGCCGAAGCTGACAATCTGTCCATAATTGCATCTGCTATTGTGGATTCGTTGATGTAGTCGTACCAATTTCCCACTGGAAGTTGGGAGGTAATTATGGTCGATTTTTTTCCATATCTATCTTCGAGTATTTGCAACAATACTAATCTTGAGGTTGCATCTAATGGTTGCAAACCGAAGTCATCGAGTATGAGTAATTGTGTTTTTTCTATTTGTGCATAAAACTTTAGTAGTGAACCTTCCAATTTGCATACTGCTATTCTCTCGAGTAGTTTACTCATTGAAAAATAGAGTGTTTTGTATCCAAAAGCGCAAGCCTGTCTTCCGATGGCACAAGCCAAAAAACTTTTACCACATCCTGCAGAGCCAGTTATAAGTATGTTTTCGCCCCTGCTTATAAATCCACAATCGGCTATGACATGGATAGATTCCTTTGTCAGGTTTCTATCCGTTGTACAATGTATTTGTTCCAGCATAGCATCGTAGCGAAGTTTGCTTATTTTCAAATACATTTGTGTTCGGCTATGGAGCCTGTATTGTATCTCAGCCTCCGTAAGTTGTGCCATCATGGTATGGATGCTTGGCTGTTCTTGTTGTGGTAGCGACAATACAGCATTGTAGGCTTGCTTCATTCCTGTGAGTTTGAGTTTTTCTAACTCGTAAATCGTGTTTTGAGTGTTCATTTTGATTTTGTTTTTAAGTGGTTATTTTGTTTTTGTTTTGTGATTACTTTGATTGCTATGGTTGACTATTATTTTCATGTCTATTGATATTCTTGTTTTCCCCTGATATTTTCATGCATTGGGAAAATAATTGTAGTCTCTGACTTTTCCTCTTTATCTCTATTGTTTTTGAGTATATTACTCACCATTTGATAGTTTGTAGATGGTACGGTCATTGCTAATTTACAAGCCGATTCGAGACGCTCGTTACCATACTTTTTACCCAATGAAAATATACCCAAACAAGCGTTGTATGTTTGTGCCGCAAATTGATTTTTGGAAAGTAGCCGAGCAATAACTGATTGTGTATTAATGCCTACTTTAATTCCTTGATCCAAAAAATAATCGGCATCCCAACCCTTGGTTTCGTTGTAACGAAGGTGTTTTTCGGGCATGTGTTCTTCTTTGGTAGTATAGCCATTGCGCCTTGTAGTTCTGGCGTGGAGGGCAATGCGTTGCATATCCAAAAACACCTCTACTTCGTGGTGGTCGTAAACCACTTGGACTTCTTTTCCTACATGAATATAAGGCACACTGTATTGGTGCATGTCTTCGCCCAAAATGACGTGGTAGTTGCGTTGAACTTTGGCTTTCACACGGTAACGAACTATAAAATCGTTTTCTGGAAGTGGTTTTAGAGTGTGTTTTTCTTGAGTAAGAAAACGTTCCCAACGACTCACTTTGGTATGTTGCATAGGCGTGTTATTGTGTTTTTCCAAACAGTCCATAATGCCTGTATTGAGAGCATTCAGCGATTTAAATTCCGTATTACGCAAGGGTGCAAACACACGGAGATAGGAAATATGAACATGTTTTTCAACCGTGGCTTTATCGCGTGGTTTTACTACCCGTGTAGCAGTTAAGGTCGTATTGTAGTGTACTGACCACTGTTCTGCCAATTCATTAAATGCGGGCTCGTAGCGATTGCTTTTAACCACATACTGACGCATATTATCGCTCAAGACACTTTGTGAAACACCGCCAAAATAACGAAACGCTCTTGATAATGAATTGTAAACATTTTCTTGTGTGGCGTTTGAAAGGGCTTCGACGTATGTCAATCCACTAAATGGGAGTACGCAAATCAACACAGGGCATTCAGTCTTTATTTTTCCAATAGGATCAATATAGAATAGTTTCTTGCCTGCAAAGTCAACCTCCATCCTATCGCCTGGAAAATGCTCAAAATGCATAACTACGGTGCTTAAACGAATTCCTTGCTTGAGTCTGTCGCAAAACTGCGTGTAGCCATAACCTTGTGGATTGGAGATAATGTATTCCTGCCAAAGTAATTGACGTGTAACACCTGCTTTGGGGAGTTCTTTGAGGAAATAACTAAGTTGTGAATCAAACCCAGCTTGTCGTGAATTGGTGGCTTGAGTGGCTCTTGAATTGTAAATAAACTCGGCTAACTCACCATCTCTGAGTAGCAATAACTGTGTCAGAGTTAGACCACTAACCTTGACTCTTTGTTGGTAATAATCAACCGTATTACGGCTAATACCCATTTCACGTGATATGAAACGTTTTGAACGACCTTCCTCTAATAATTGGAGAATTCTTCGGATTTGTAACATGCTTTTTACTTTGTTTGCCATAATGTCTTTTTTTCAAAGATACTATGGGTTACAAATCCACCTAATACAAAATGTCTTTTAACTTTTGGCGCACTTTGCCGAAATGACCAAAATCAATCTGTTTTAACAAGTGGCTCAATTTATGCCGGAATGGCAGCTCTTTGCACAATCGCTTAATCAGTAAAAAAACATTAAATATCAACTTTAACATTTGGCGCACTTTGCCGAAATAGGTGGCTCAGTTTCATCCGAAATAAGTGGCTCAGTTTGGAGCGGAATATTCAACTTGCTAAAAGCAAAGAATAGTAGTAAAGTAAAAAGAGTTGATTATGCAATGCAACTCGATAAATTAGATGTAATAATTAATCATATATAACCACTAAAAATACAAACAATTAAAAATTAGAATTATGGCAGATCCAAGATCATTTATTAGTTTCGATTATGATCATAACGAAACTTCAAAAAATCTATTTGTCGGACAGGCAAAAAATTCAAAAACTCCTTTTAGTATTGAAGACTGGTCTTCAAAATCATCTCTACCACAAAGTCAATGGGAAGCAATTGTGAAAGAGAAAATAAATAAATGTCATATTCTTATTGTTCTCGTAGGCAAAACTATGGCGTCTGCAACTGGTGTTGCAAAGGAAATTAAAATGGCTAAAGATCAAGATGTGCCAGTTTTCGGAGTTTATGTTGATGGAGCGAATAGTTCAAGTAATTTACCTGAAGGATTAGCTAGAAGTAAAACAATAGCCTGGGATTGGGAAAAAATTGCTGATGCAATTGACCAAGCAATGAAAGAAGGTAAAAATAAATAATATGAAAAAGGCTTTAATAGTTGGCATAAATAATTACCCTACTACTCCACTTTCAGGTTGTATAAATGATGCTGCTGCATTGGGAAGTATCATTGAAACACATGGAGATGGTTCTCCTAATTTTGCAGTAAGATTAGAAACAAATGTTAAATCAAAATCTGAGTTAAAGTCAGCGATAGTTGATTTGTTTGATGGAGCGGCGGATACAGTTTTATTTTATTTTTCCGGACATGGGTTTCTAAATGAATTAGGCGGTTTTATAGTTACTCCAGATTATAAAAAATATGATGAAGGTGTTTCTATGGATGAAATTTTACTATTAGCCAACAATTCAAAAGCTAAAGACAAGATTATTATACTTGATTGTTGCCATTCTGGTGCATTTGGTTCTCCAAAAGCATCAGGTGGGGCAACATCTCAGATTAATGAAGGAGTTGTAATCTTAACCGCAAGCCGAGATGTAGAATCTGCTATAGAAGTAAATGGTCATGGAATATTTACAAATCTATTACTTGATGCTTTACAGGGTGGTGCTGCAGATCTTAGAGGTCATATGACGCCTGGTAGTGTTTATGCTTATATTGATCAAGCACTGGGTCCTTGGGATCAAAGACCGGTATTTAAAACCAATGTCACCCGATTTACTTCGTTAAGGACAATAACACCTCCCGTTCCACTGGATGTAATTAGGAAAATTACAACATATTTTCCCATTCCAGAACATCAATTTCAACTTGATCCTAGCTTTGAAGATACAAATCAAGGGATTGCAGATGCTACTAATGTTTCTATTTTTAAACATTTGCAAAAATTTCAAAGTGTTGGTTTAGTTGTTCCTGTTGATGAAGTTTTTATGTATTTCGCAGCACAAAATTCAAAAGCATGTAGACTTACTGCTTTGGGATATCATTATTGGCGTTTAGTGAATGAAAAAAGAGTGTGACAAATAGTTTGGCGGTCAAAATTGATATCCTTGATATTGAATTTTGTATGATATAATTTGAAAATTATATAAATTGAAAGGTGATAAAAAGACCTCAGCTCGCCGTAGCTTGTAAAATGCAGTATTGCAGGTCAAAGTCCCTTCGCTGTCAGTAGCTTCTTAAACTATGGACATTGAAAAGCAAGTCGCTTGACTTGCATATTGAAAATAGATTATTTAAAGCGGGAGCTTTTATTCATACAGACCAGAGACTACGGACAGCATCCGGGCACTAAATTATATGCAAGGGCGACGGGGGCATCGAGTAGTGATAAAAAAGAAATTTAATATTAAAAAACTGATTTAAAAATATCATGTCCTGTTATTCAGATTATATCATATATGTCGTTTTGCCGAAGAAATGGAAACTGAAAAGCCATTTAATTGCATGCAAACGGGCTCGTATTATAAGTAAAAATAAAAAGAAAATCCCTCCTTATCTGAAGGACAACGATTTTATAACCGAGCTTAATTATAAACTTTGGGTAACAAAGGGCGCACGGTTCAAGGCGAGTGAACGGTGTGAAGAACTTGATAGGCGTTCGGCCCGATTAGTTGGCTGGTTGTCGGCTTATTTAATAATGTTTAGTGTTTTGCCATTATGTGATCTGCAAAATTATACTTTAGCCCCCAATGTATCTACATTTGCTTCGATATCACTATCGATTATGATACTTGTTTTTAGTCAGTTGGAATATGCTAAAAACTATACTGCAAAATCTAAAGAGTACCACGATTGTGCACTGGGTATCTCTGAACTTTATGATGAGCTCAGATATATAAAATCATCTAAAAGAGAAGATCCTGATAAACAGTCATTGTTTGATGAGGCCCGGAAAATATCAAAAAAATATGAAGATATTCTTCAGAAATATGATAATCATTTGCAGCAAGATTACGATATGTTCAAAAAAGATAAACCAGAGTATTTTGAACTTAGTAAATTTGAAGTAGCTATAATAAAATTCAAATACTTCTTAAGCATAAAGCTAATAGGTGTGATCTGTATATATGGAATCCCATTGATTTATTCGATTTTACTAATAGTTTACTCCAATAAATAATCAATTCAATGAAAAAGATTTTTTATTTTCTGTTATGTGTCGTTTGTGTGACTAGTAGTTTGTACAGTCAGACAGCTACTATTGACGTTGCTGAGAACACATTTAAAGTTGGAGTGTTGGGCGGTAAGGAGGAGTTTTATTATGGGTTCTTGGAGGGTGATCAGGTAGTGTTTAACTTCACGGAATTGAACGGAAAAGAGTTAAACGAAGTGGAAATAATTGAATTTCCATCGTCATCGAAGTTTATGGATTACAAAACGAAGCGAATTGAAAATAAGGTTTTAAACATTCAAAATACAGGAGTTTATAAGTTCGTATTTTCGAATTCATCCTTAAGTAGCAGGGTATGCAGGATGAAAATTCAACGGATTCCGGCTACTGAGACTACCCGAAATTTTAATACAACGGTATATTGGAGGACAGTTAAGGACACTACTTTTTTACCTTCGTTGGAAAGGTATCTGGTTAAGAGCGATACCATAGCTCAGGAAATATATTCTGCTGTACCCAAAATATCCTCGCAAAATGCGTATAACGGCAATAAAAATTATCAGATTGTTGATTTTACCTTGCCGGAAAATACCGTTTCGTGGAGTTTCTATATTGGTACAGGGTCAGAGGGTAAAGCTGAATATGACAGAGCTTTGGCAAGTTATTCGTTAAAAGCCGCGAAGATTGTATCAGGTATACCCGGTTATGGCCCACTGGCTGCACTCGCTTTGACCGGGGTTTCGTATTTCAAACAGGTGCAGGGCGAAAGTAATGTTAAGTACTGGTTTTTGTCAAATGCCGAGAGTGTTGCTAATTTTTATGCAAATCAAACTTTCTATTCATACAAAAAAGGGGATGTTATAACTGAAGCCTCGCAAATGAAATCTCCCTTAAACGGGAAGGTATATGTGGCATTACTCAACGACAACACCGTGTATGCAATCTCTGTAACAATAAAGGTGGTTGCTATACAATTAATTCAGGAGTGGAGAGTCAGAACCAAACAGGAGATGATAATCACGAATAAACAAATACCATATCTGCGATTTTAAATCATGAAAATACAAAAAAAATAAACAACTAATAAAATTGAAGGAATGAAAAAACTTATCGTATTATTTTTTACAGCAATGTTTGTGTTGCTAATAAACGCACAACAAATAGGAACAGGTTGGACTACAAGAATTCCTGATTTTTCGGGGGTATTAAATACCGGTGCATTCGAGGGTGAAAGACCAAACAATGGAGTTCCGGATAGTGTCCATACATATCAACATCTTTTTGTGATGCGTCACTCAAATCCTAATAACAATCACCAGTTTCAGTTGGGAACAACTTATGCCGAAAACGACAGGCTTTTTTTTCGGAAAATTGCAGGTGACACAATACCTAAAAGCACAGCTTGGAATGAAATAGCCACTAGAGGTGCAAATAACTTTACAGGAAATCAAACCTTCAATGGGAGTTTAATATTAAATAATGGTATTACATTCAATCATCAACGAATTGATTTTACTACACCGCCCCGTACTACCTTAAATCCAATGTCGATCAAACTGTGGGATAACTACAACAACGGAGGGCCAACACCATACGGAACGGTAATGGAAATTTATGGATATAGCGGACATCAAACAAGTCAATTGTACTTCGGTGGTTGGGATAACTCAAGAATAAGGTACAGAGAAGCTTTTTATAATCAAAATACATGGTCGGACTGGGTGACTTTACTCGATTCGAAGAATGATATTGAATCGCAAGGTAATTTAAAAATGATGGGTAGTGGAAATCATTACTTCTTAAATGGCAATGTTGGTATTGGAACAATCACACCACAAGCCGGTTTACATGTTACAAAATTTTCAATCATTGACAGTACTAAAGTTGCAGCCGTTTTGGGAGCAGATTACAATCAATGGACTTATTTTGGTGGAGTCGCAGGAGGTAGAATAAGGGGAAGCAATGAGGGATATTTAGTTATAGAAGGAAATCCTAATGGCTCTGGAGATAAAAATGTATACCTAGGAGCAACAGAAAATGTATTGATTGCCAGAGCGGAAGGACGTGTTGGTATAGGAACAACCTCACCACAAGCAAAGTTAGAAGTAGTTGGAAAAACAAGATTTCAAGGAGATATTTGGGGAGCGAATGTTATCTCATTTGCAGACGATGCCAGATTTAAAATAACAAAAACAACAATTCCAAGTTTGTTGCCTGATACATTTTCAATGCCACAATATGGAATTGCCGCACCAGGCACATCGGGTGCCGCCGATCTCTGGATAGCCGGATACAATGGAATTAAAATGTTCACCGATGGTAATGCCACTTCCAGATTTTCAATTATGAAAGATGGAAATATAGGTATAGGTACTTCTGCACCTCAGGTTAAACTTCATCTGGATAATGACGGTGCATTTTTGGCTCAAGGTACTTATGACAATGGTTGGACAGAATCAAATCTAGGGGCAGGAACCCGAGTGTTGTGGTATCCGCGAAAAGCCGCTTTCAGAGCCGGACATGTAAACAGTACACAGTGGGATAACAACAATATTGGTAATTATTCTTTTGCCTGTGGTTTCAGTACAACTTCGAGTGGGACTTCTTCCATAGCAATGGGGCACGATTCAAGAGCTACAAATTCGTATGCGATTTCGATGGGAATGCAAGCAACAGCTTCAAATATGTCGGCTATGGCTTTGGGGTATCAGGTTACCGCTTCGGGTAAATACGCAACATCATTGGGATATGTAAGTAGAGCCGAAGGAGAAAACTCAATAGCATTAGGTAAATGGGTAAATGCTACAGGAACTAATTCTATTGTGATTGGGCTTGGTGCATCGTCAAGCAGTAGACTCGTAAATAATACACCGAACTCTTTAATGGTTGGGTTCAATACTGCAACTCCGGCTTTGTTCGTTGGCTCAAAAGTAGGTATAGGTACAAAAAATCCGGATGAAATGCTCACTGTTAAAGGAAAAATTCACGCCGAAGAAGTGATTATCGATTTAAGTGTTCCTGCTGCCGATTATGTGTTTAATTCCGACTACTCCCTAATGCCCCTCCACAAAGTAGAAGCCTTTGTAAAGACCAACAAACACTTGCCCGAAATACCTTCGGCAGTCGAAGTAAAGGAAAAAGGCTTCAGTATAGGCGAAATGCAAAACAAACTGCTTCAGAAGATTGAAGAACTGACGCTGTATGTGATAGAGCTTCAAAAAACCAACGAAAAGCAAAGTGCAGAGATTGAGGCATTGAAAAGAAAATAAAAGATCTCATTTTTTATTGAGAGGATGACTCAAAGTCACCCTCTCAATAGGAATAATGGAAATAATAAGAATAAAAATGCCCAAATTCAAAATTGTATATTATGCAAATCAACTATAAACACATTATATTGTTCATTATTGCTTTATTTTGGACATCGGTGGGGTGGGGACAAATACCACAGCTCAATTTTACGCTTACAAACGACCAGACAGGTACTACAAAGAAATACGAAGCGCGCGAATCAATAATTTTAGGAGTCGGTTTTAGATATATTGCCTCTACCGGACAGAGTTTTATTGCTCGAATAAATAAAACGATTGACATTACATTACCCAACGGAAATGTTTTAAAGCCAGATGGAACACAAGTAAAACCTGACGGGACAACAATAGCACTTGATGGAACACAGACAAAATCTGACGGGACAGTCATTACCCCTGATGGAACGGTATTTAAATCAAATGGCACAATAATTAACCCCAATGGTACAGTGCTTGATATAAGTTTGATTATACCGGAAGTCTGGTTCAAAACCATACCGGTAACTACTGATATAAATGGTAGATATAAATGGAAAGATTTCTCGCCGAACAATGTGCCATTGGTTAGATATTCTACAAACGGAACAGCCATCGAATATACGGTAGGGAAAGATTCGGTACTGCATTATAACTTTAACCCCGCTATTGACCTGACAGCAGGAAATATTAGTAAAGAAATAAAAATCGGAAAGAGCAACCTTGTTCAGGCAACTGTTATGGGTGTTTGGGGGACAAAAGTGGAGCAAAACAACACTGATAGATTTATATTTGCGATCAATGGTCGAAAAAACGAAAGTGTGGTTTTCAGCAAAAGCAATATCTTTTCAAGTGTTGAAAGTGCTAAAAATGCTTTGCCTTATGGTAATGACTCAATTAAAAATTTACTCGCTTTGCCAAACTGTACAACAACGGCAAATAAAGCACGGGAAAGTTCGTTGCGAATAGCAAGTTATTACCAAGCTAATATGCCCAATACAACCCTGTGGGGTGAACCGCAAAAAGCAAATATCTCATTAGGTGCTAATTTTCAAAGCACCAATATCAACAATACTTCAACATATAATGCTGCGTTAAATAATTTTGAAGGTTTTAAAGGATACACCCCTGAATTACTCATATTTTCGAAGGTTTTGCAGCCTATTGAACGAAGTATATTCGAGAGTTATTTAGCTGTTAAATACGGTGTTAGTATGGATAAGTCATACTATTCGGCTAATGGTAAAGTAATATGGAATTACAAATCTAATAGTATTTATAACAACCGAATTACAGGTTATGGAAAAGAAGATGTGCTTGCTCTCAATCAAAAGTTGGCAACCACATCCTATCAGGAAGCTCCCTATTTTGCCGATTCGTGCGACTCGTATATGGTAAATAATGTATCTCCTTCAATTACTCGATTGTTGGTGATGGGTTGTCAAGCTGATACACCACTAAATGATGGAGAATATGTATTGTTCGGTGATAATAATAATTCAATTACCGAAAAAAATAACTCTATTCCGGGATATATATCCATGCAACGAAAGTGGCTTGTAAATATTAACACCAATAGAACGATTAATAACTGGGTTGAACTATCTTATTTCGACAATCTGGCATCCGGATTTACTACTCACAGATATAACACTTATTTGTTAATATACAGGAATAATCAGATTATCGAAGTAGAAGAGGCTGGAGTTGATGAAAGTCGTTATAAAATCGCATTTAGTAATGTGGGTTTAAAAAATGGAGATATTATTACGTTTGGGTATAAAAACCCACCACAACAATCGAAAAAGAAACAGGATGAAACAGTAGAGCCCGATTACGAATTTGTAAACGATATCCGGGTGTATCACAAAGATCCTGCTGACAAAACAAATGTAACTGTCCGTGTAGAAACTGCTCGACCATCAACGGCACTCGTAACGCTCTACGACATGTCGGGACGCACTATGCAACGAATTACACTTGCCGAAGGATGCGAAGCCCGCTATGCCGACCTGCATATCGAAATGCGCGGAATTTATATCGTAAAAATTATAACCAACGACAAGGAATACTCGAAGAAAGTGATGGTCAATTAATAATTAATAATTAAAAATTAAAAATTAACAATTAACAATTAACAATTAACAATTCGTCGTTAACCATTTTCTTAATTTCTTATTTTCATAATTTCTAGTTTTATAATAATGAGAACAACAAAAAATATATCAGGAGGAATACTCCTTCTTTTAATCGTGGGTTTGGTGTTGGTTTTTGCCATTACTCCAAGCCGAAATATCTCCCAATCTGTACCCCACAACGCTGCTCAAGAAGCTCAAAAAGCAGCTCAAAAACAGGTGCAAGCTGTAACACACAACGCTCAAACGCATAATACCCTTAGTGCAGTAAAGTCGCAAACAGCAACAAAACCGTTTGCCTTACAACCAGCAGGAAAACTTACTGCTTACTTAGCTTCCCGCCAGCAAGCCATTGTGGGTTTGTATGGAGGACGCGAAACCGATAACCCTGCTGATAATATACTTATGGTTACTATCGACCGTGAGTTGCAACCCACCGACCGTGTATGGCTCAACTACCGCCTTGCGGGAGTTGCCGACCACAGTGGTGTGGCCTGTAGCGTGAACGACCGTCTGGCTTTTGGAGGTTATTTAGTAAAAACCGACACCACCCTTCGTCGCCAAAGGGTACAACTGAATGCAGCGTGGCTGCGTAAAGGAGATAACCGCATACAGTTCAGTTTGCCTACTAACGCCACTTATGGCTACAAAGTAAGCGACTTGGCTATTGAAGTGGAGACAAATGCCCTTGGAACGGAAGAATTGGTTGTTAACTCCTCACGTAAACGTTACGATGGTAAAGTTTATGTACATGGATTTGTAACAGGCACTAAAAATGCGAAACTTAATATTGATGGTAGCGCGGTAACGCTTCGCGATGGTGAGTTCGAATACCTCGCTGCTGCCGATACTACACTTGTCATAACTGCTAAACTAGGCAAGCAAGAGTTAACAAGGACGTTGCATTTAAAACAAAACCTGACTCCCGACCATGTTTTTGCATTACAATCCGAGATAAAGACCGAAAAGACTTTCCGCAAGAACAAAAGCAATACGTTAGAAACAGAACTGGCTTTGCTAAAAGCACCTGCAAAAGTAACACTGAATACCGTAAAACTAAGTTCAACCACCCTGCGTGGCATCGACCTGCCCGCTATGGATATGGGCATGACCAATGTAACATCCGAAAACCGCGGGGTACGCTTCCTACCTCACGGACAACATTTCGGGGGCGATGGAGCAACCGTAGCCCTGAAGTACGACCGCACCAAAATACCCGATGGTTATACCGAAAACGATATACGCACCTATTATTTCGACACCAACACCAATCACTGGGTGGCACTGGAACGCGACACGGTAAACAAAGAGCTTTGCATGGTGGTTTCCAAAACCACCCACTTTACCGATATGATAAACGGGGTAATTAAAACACCCGAGTCGCCCGAAACGCAGGGTTTTGCCCCAACGATGATGAACGACATCAAAGCGGCAGACCCCACAGCTAAAATTGAAATGATAGCTCCACCCACTGCCAACAATCAGGGTTCTGCTAACCTGAGCTATCCGATAGAGTTACCACCAGCCCGCAACGGCATGAATCCGAATTTAGCAATTAGCTACAATAGCGATGGTGGTAGTGGTTGGCTGGGCGAAGGATGGGACTTGAATATACCAAGTATTACGGTGGATACCCGTTGGGGAGTACCGTTATACGATAATGACCGAGAGACTGAGACTTATCTTTTTAACGGAGTACCCTTGGCAAGAACTTTTATCTATGACGATGGAAGAGACAATAAAGTTTTTTATCCTGATAGAGGTGTTGTGTATAAACGAAATAAAGCTGTTAACGAATTTCGGTTTTATCCTCGTAATCAAACAGATTTTCCTTTGATTATACGCTATGGCACTGCCCCTAACGATTACACATGGATTGTTACGGATAAAAAAGGAACAAAGTATCATTATGGTATTAAACAAGATCCGTTAGCTTCAGGGATTTCAAATATAAAAGGAATTCTTTCGGATGGAGCATATAAAATTGCCGAATGGAAATTACAAAGCATTGTCGATATACATGGAGACTCAGTTGCATTTGTTTACAATACTGATGCAAATGAAGATGGTTATGGAGATTTAAAGCCCAAATCGATATACCTTTCTCAAATAAGAACTTATCTATTTGAGAAAATTGAGGGTAATACGAAGAAGTATTTGAACAACACAGAAATAAATTTCTTAAGTTCAGATTACAAAAAGAAAACAAAGAAAACAAATAACGCCCGATATGGGTTTTTGGTGTCAAACCAACGACTTTTGGATAAAATCGAAATTAAAAGCGCAAATGCCAATGACGATTTACAATTATTAAGGTCTTATGAATTCTTATATAAAATGAATGGAACACTGTTATCTGATTTGTTAGAATCAATAAAGGTTATAGATGCGAATAATGAGATTAGTGTACATAATTTCGATTACTATGATAACACATCAAATGGAATAAATATCTTTGCTCAAACACCAACACCAATTACGAATCCAAATAGTAATGTCGTTAATAATTTAATCACGGGCAACAGTATTGAAAATGCAAATGGTATTTTGAATAACAACAATTCAGTTGGAGTGGGAGGATCATTGTATGCAGGTGTGGGGTTGGGTTTGGATTTTTGGTCACTTAAGAATAGTATAGGGATTAATACAGGTTATCAAACCAATACTACCAACGGGTCTTCTCAATTAATTGATATCAATGGAGACCGATTGCCTGATTTCGTTTATTTGGTAGGTGATAAACTTTATTATAAACCTTTTGATCTTATTCAGAATAAGTTTCTTAGTCCAATATTAATTGAAAATGCACCTTCTTCATTCTATTCGTCACGTACAAATAATTTCACCTTAGGTTTAGGAGCTAATGGTAGTATTTTTGCTTTTAATATAGCTGGTAGGGTAGATTGGGATTTGAGCAATAGTACCCATACATCTGATTATTTTATGGATGTAAATAACGATGGATTAGTGGATATTGTAAACAATAAAAAAGTCCATTTTAATTATCTGGTAAATGGACGACCTACATTTTCAACAAATAGCAACTTAACATCAATGCCCATGAATAAGGAAACAGTTTATGAAGTTTCTGAAGGATTGCCAGATATTATACGCTATGATGATACCAAAGACATCGAGATAGAAGCGAGAGCAAATACCCTGCAAGACATTGTAAGGGTTTGGCGAGCACCTTATAGTGGTGTGGTTAATATAAGCGGCAATGTACAGTTATTAGCTCCAACCGGAGATTATGATCAAAATGCCTATAAAGAGGCAGATGGGGTGCGTGTCGCAATTCAACATATGAGACAGGAAATCTGGTCCGACAAAATTGGAAAAACTACTTTTACCCCAATAAGTGTTAGTACAAATACGCTTGTAAATCAAGGTGACTATATCTTTTTTCGTGTACAAAGTGGAGATCAATTAACCAGTAATGGTGATTTTGATAATGTTTCGTGGGCACCAAAAATAAAGTATCTTTCGACAACGGGGAATATAGCTGAAATTAGGGATATTTGTGGTTATTCAAATTTGGAATTTATATCATCGGAGGCAAACTTTGTCAGCAAAACGGGTTACAATATGGTTAGAGATGATGCTACAATTAATTCACTTTCAATATACTTAGATAAACCAAATACGAATGGAAACTTAACATTGGATATTTATTATTCAAACAGCACACAGTACTACGAAGACCAATATGATTCAGAAAATAACAGGATTATTAATCCAGATTTTGTTATCAAAAAATTAGCTCCTAGGCAGTTTCTTTCAACTTCAACATCTTCCTCTTCATCTCCATTGACTATTTCTCCAAGTGAAATTAATGGAAAAAAATATAAGTATTTTTGGTTTAAATTATCGTCGACAAGTAATGAAAAATGGAATGAGATAAAATGTAATGTTAAAATAAATTATCAATATATAAATAAAAATAATCAAATTAGAAATGATGATTTGGTTGCTGGTGTAAATTACAATACACTATATAGTAGTTACGATCAAATAAAGAACTCAAACGTAATATATAATAACAAAATTATAAACTATATTGCTCCTGTTGTTAATCAAGATTATATAAATAATCCACTTCCAACTATACCTAAAACAAAAGATGCTGATTTCAATATATACGATGCTAATTCAGAATATCCGGGTTATGCTCCTGTTGTAATGTGTAAGCCAATAATTGCAAAATTCGATGCAGCTACAAATAGTCTAAGAGAACATCCGATAAGTTTTTTGTCAGGAAAAATAAGATTTGAAACGGTTGAGGGTGTATTTATAAAAGAAGTAAGCTTTGCAGATTTAAACCAAAAAATTGAAATAAACGAGTTTGGTGATACCCCACACGATGTGGAAAATATGAAAATGTCATTGTATATTGACGATTTAATTTATGATAATTTAATTTATGCCATAGGTATTTATAAAAGTATCACCACGTCAATAAATAGTGGTGAGAATTTAGCATATGTATTAATGCCTGATAAAGTTTATCAAAAGCAGGAGTTTAAATCGGACTATGGCCCAATGTATCGTGGTTGGGGTCATTTTCAGTACAATGCATCGTACGATAGGTATAAAAACCCAATTAATTTAGACAGTTTGTATATACCCAAAGATACTAGTAATTTTTTGTTTGAAGATATGCATTTGGTTTCATTAGTACCACATATCGAAACAAAATCGACATGGCAGGGGCTTAGCGATAATATAAAATTAGATGGCGATGTTTTAACCCCTGGTCGGCTTTTGAGTAATAGTATTGGTTTAAAAACATTTTTGCTTAAAGATGGACCACTTCGCGCACCTGCAAATACTGAAAATAGTAATTACCAAATTGAAGCTCCTATACTTTTGACCAAGCAAAAAAACTTTTCATATCAATTAAGTTTATCTTTAGAAAGACTTAACGATGTTCTCAAAAAATTACCAAAGAAGGTTAGAGATAAGATTTCATTAAGTCTTAGTGCAGGGGCATCCTCTGGTAGTTCAACAAAAGTTGTGGATTTTATTGATATGAATGGAGATGGTTTTCCAGATTATTTCAACGAAGGAAAGATTCTTTATTCTAATTCGCGTGGAACTCAAACTAATATTTATTGTGAACAACCTCATGCTAAAGAAAATGTTAAAACTATTAATGGTAGTGTTGGAGTATCCTATCCTTTTTACAAATCAGCAACAACCAACTTGATTACACAGTCTTCTCAAGAAGCTGCTCAAATTGGTGGTTCGGTTAGTGTAAATAAAACTGAGGCTGAAGCTATTTACGACTTTATTGACATAAATGGAGATGGCTTGCCTGATAAGATTGATAAATCAGATATAAATAATATTACTGTATCAATAAATCTTGGTTATTCATTTTCACCAGCCTTTTCACCAACTTTTGAATTAGATTTCACAAAAAAAACTTCTTTTTCGCACAATGCTGGTCTAGGAATAGGTTATGATATTGGTGCGTTCTCGGTTGGTACAGGAGTTGCTTCTGCAGGTTCCAATACATACAGTAAATTGATTGATATGAATGGGGACGGGTTACCTGACCTGGTGTATTCCAATAAATCAGAAGGCTCTTTTTGGGATTATGTTTTTAAACCAAACATTGTATCTGTTCGATTAAACAATGGTAATGGCTTTGATAGTACTCCAATTATATTAGGAGAGAGTTCAATTGAAAAAAGCATATCTACCACTAATAGTATTAATACTGGTGGTGGATGGGGTTTCCCATTATGGGGTTTTAAAGTAGTTTTTAGCGGAAACCTGCAATTAAGCACAACAAACTCGAAAGCAATTGATGATATACGTGATATGAATGGCGATGGTATTCCTGATTTAGTTTCAACTATTAGTACGGGATTGTCAGTAAAAACATCAACAATTGGCTGTACAAATAAACTTAAATCAGTTACAAATCCTTTGGATGGTAAGTTTACAATTGAATACGACCAGACAATACCAACAACTGACAATCCGGGCAGTAAATGGATAATGAAAAAGATTATTCTTGACGATGGTGTTTCAGATGATGAAGTAAGTAACTGTACGGCATTGGAGTATCAAGATGGGAAATACAACCGACGTGAGCGTGAATTTGATGGATTTGGAATTGTACGTACCCTCAATTTAAATACCGACAATTCTATTTATCGTAAAACTATTCAAACGTACGATGTTAGCAACAATTATGTTAAAGGTAATTTGCTTTCGACTGCTATTTATGATGGAAGTGATAATCTTTATTCCGAAACCAACAATAAATATTATTTGTATGCAGTAACAACCCATAGATCACAAAACTGCAATGATTGTGATGATGCCGAAAAAGCTGAATTTGGGACTGGACCAAATCAGGGTAAAGTTTATAATAACTTCAAGTATACTGAAATAACGGACAATAAAATCCCTGATGATATTATTGCATTTACTCCTTTAAAATATTCAGAAACAAAGCTTGTTCAGCCAGGTAGTCAAAATTCAACTAAAACAAATAGTCATTATACATATTGGGTTGATTACAACGAAACATATAATCAGTTTGGGGCGTTGAAGTCGTTCTGTTATTCAAATAATGGGGCTCTAGATGAAAATGGAGGTAATGATTATGATTATAAAACGGAAATTGATTATTATAGCAAAATGACATCTCGATATTTTGTTGCCGATTTGCCTACTACATATACTGTTAAAGATAAAAATGGTGCAATTTATCGTCAAACAAAAGCTTATTATACACATAAAGGTTATCCTACCCACCTTACCCGGGTGTGTCAGTCTCTGAACGAGCAGGGCGATTCAGCAGTTACGCACTTGCAATATGATAAGTACGGCAATATAACTCACAAGTTATTACCTTCGAAAATGGCTTACAGCTATATTTACGATGATAAGTACAAAATGTATGTAACACAGGTGAAGGATACTTTTGGCTACACCTACCAAATGCCCGTGTACGATTACCGCTTTGGTATACCGCTTAAAACCATCGATATCAATGGTAATGTAATGACGCAAACGGTGGATAACCGTGGGCGTATAGAAACGATAACCGGGCCAAACGAATATGTAGCGGGTGCTGCAACACAGCAATACACTATTAAGTTTGAGTACGTTCCGCAAAAGATAGTAAAAGATGCCAGTGGAACGTATACCCAAATGCCTTACGCCATTACCAAGCATTGGGATGCCACACAATCCAGTGACAAAAACCTCGAAACCGTAACCTTTGTAGATGGTTTCGGGCGACCGATACAGGTGAAGAAAGAGAGTATGGTGAATGGAGAGCCGAAAATGATAGTAAGCGGACGGGCGAAGTACGATGCCTTTGGGCGTGTGAAAGAAGCCTATTATCCGGTGGTGGGCGAAATGACCAATAAAGCAGTGTTTGATACCGCATATTATAGATTAGTACCGCCAACCCGCACTACCTACGATGTGCTCGACCGTGTGCTAACCACCAAGCTACCTGATAATTCAGAAACTAAAATGGATTACAGCATAGCAGAAGGCAAGTTGATGACCCGCGTAACCGATGCCAATGGCAAGTATCAGGATACTTATACCACAGGTGATGGTAAAACGGTGAAAACGGTGCAGTACAAAACATATAATGGACCGACTGGTAGCGACCCACTTACAACCTTGTTCGAGTACGATGCCATTAATCAGCTTGTAAAAGTAACCGATGCAGCTACTAAAACCACCGAGAGCATTTACGACCTCGCTGGCCGGCGTACGCAAGTAAAGCATCCGGCTTCGGGAATAACTACTTTTGTGTACGATGCAGCGGGCAACCTTACCGAAAAGCTCACTGCCAACCTGCGCAATGCAGGCGCACAGGCTATTAAGTATCAGTACGATTATAACCGACTGAAGGAAATAAACTACCCTCTTCACCCTGAGAATGATGTGAAGTATGTGTATGGCACTAAAGACGAAACAGGTGCAGCAAACGGATACCGGGCAGGACGACTGAAATCGCTCGAAGATGGTAGCGGCATGCAGGAATACAAATACGGCAAGCAGGGCGAAGTTACCGAGTTGAAGCGCACGCTGGTAATTCCGAATCAGGCTGTAGCTACTTACGTTACCCAAACCGCTTACGATAGCTGGAACCGTCTGCTGAGCATGACTTACCCCGATGGGGAAGTGGTGAGTTACGGCTACAACACAGGCGGATTGCTCACCAATGTAAAAAGCAGTGTGAACAATTACGATTATGTGGAAAACGTACTGTACGATAAGTTTGAACAACGCACCTACCTGAAGTATGGCAATGGTAAAGAAACCAACTATACCTACAAGCCTACAAACAGGCAGTTAGACCACTTAACAGTTGGTGTCGGCACTAATTACATTATGAACAATGCCTATACTTACGATGCTGTAGGAAATGTGAGCAGCATTACAAATACAGGAATAAAACAGGTTGCTGCAAACACTGTGAGCGGGCATATAGGTGGTACGATAACCCACAACTATAAATACGACAACCTGTACCGTTTAGATTCTGCTTATGGCGATTTTGATTTGAGTAATACAGATCGTAAAGCAAAATATAATTTGAAAATGCAGTACGACAATATGCATAATATAATCAGGAAAAAGCAGTTCATCGAACAAACCGGAATACAGTTTGCAGGCACTCTTAAGGCAGGTTACGATTTAAATTATACCATTAATGCCAATAATTCGCAACAAATTAGTAATATTGCAGAAAATTCGTACCGAACCGAAGGAAGTGGAGCAAATACGCCCGAAGTAAAAGAAAGCCAGTTCTCGTACGATGCCAATGGAAACCTGCTGGGCATATATACCGGCACAAAACAAGGAGATAAACTAAAAGTGACCAATACACGTAAACTACTTTGGGATGAAGAAAACCACTTGTTAGCTTCGTGCGACAACGGCTACCTGACCAGCTACTATTACGATGCCGCAGGCGAGCGCACCGTAAAAATGAGCGGCGATGCCGAGGGTGTTTTCGTAAATGGCGTATTAAGTGGCGGACGTACCAGCACTGCTAACTTTACGGCTTACATTAATCCGTACCTGAATGTACGTAACGGTGGCGAATACACCAAACATATCTATATGGGTAATCAACGTATAACAAGTAAAGTCAGCGATTCGGGCATATTTGGTACAAGTCCTGTAAATACTACGGATTTAAAACCCAAATACGCAAATCAAACAGCAGCTCTGAAACTGAGATACGATTCGTTGGGAGTGCAATACAAAGGTGTTGAAAGAAGTGGGAGTATAGTTTCTTCGTCACCTACAGGCGTAAGTGCTTCGTATTTCTATCACCCCGACCATTTGGGCAGCAGTTCACTTATAACCGACGTGTCGGGCGATATTGTACAGCATGTGGAATATGTACCTTTCGGAGGCACTTTTATTGACGAACGTCGCTCACTCAGCAGCTGGCATACACCTTTCTTATTTAGCGGCAAAGAGCGCGACGAAGAAACTGGTTTACTCTATGTTAGCCAACGTTATCAGGATGAAAAATATGGTATTTGGTATAGTGTGGATCAGTTGGCTGAAGAATTTCCTAATGTAAGTTCGTACGTTTATTGTTTTAATAATCCTATGAATTTCATTGATCCTGATGGAAGAAAAGGGCGTATCGTTCGTCAAAGCGTACCAACAAATCAACAGGTAAGGTATGCTCTGTTTCCAAATGGTCAAATGCCACTTTCATACAACCGTACTACTACATATAGATCTAGTAGAAATGGTAACGGATCAAGGGAAATTATACCACAACCATCGCCCGGAAAACAGTATCCATCTTATGTAAAAACAATGACTACATCTGGAGGAAATGAGATCCAAGTCACGCCAAACAACCATAGTAATCAAGGTCCATTTGTTACTGCCGTTATAGAATATATGAAGGATAGAGTTGATAATTTGAGTTTATTTTCAATAAGTCAAGATGTAGTTTATAATGAACGTGGAATTAATAAATCATCAAGAATTATTATTAACGATCCTTATTTGGCAAAACTACAGCAGGATTATGATAATTTAGCTACTAAATTGAATGAACAATTAGGTCCAATTGACTATTCAAAAGCAAAATCATGTGTTGAGTTTATTCAACTTGGAGCCAACAGACAAACTCAGATTGAAAATGCAATTGGCAAATCTCCTATGTCAATAATACAAAATGAGATTTTTAAAAATCCTGATGGTTATAAAAGCTCAGAACCTATAATAACAATTAAATCTGAAATAAGACAAGGGCAATGAGAACAAATAAGAAAAACGATAAAAAACATTCCGATTTAGAGCAGAAAAACAACGAGAAAATTATCAATAGAATAATTATTGTTTTGGCTATTTTAGCAGTAATTGTATATTTAATTTCTATGGCTTTAAATACGTCAATTGCTGGATATGATAGGTGGATAGGTAGGCCACCAGGTTGGAAATAATGGTTATGTATCAGATGTGACGATAGTCAATTATCATTCTGATTATCAATAGTGAAAAAAATACATACTTATGGGAGAATGGTGGGTATTTTGCTCACCATTTTTTAAAAGAAAAACAAAAATGGTATATGTTGTATTATTATAATTGCCAACAAATTAGTAATATTGCAGAAAATTCGTACCGTACCGAAGGAAGTGGAGCAAATACGCCTACGGCAAAAACGAGTGAGTTTTCGTACGATGCCAACGGAAATCTGATTTACACAGCTACGGTAACTAACAATAAGTTGCAAGCTACTAATACCCGTAAACTGCTGTGGGATGAAGAAAACCGATTGTTGGGTGTTTCGGATAATGGATTTGTAAGCCAATATTGGTACGATGCCGCAGGCGAGCGGACAGTAAAAGAAAGTTTTGATAACGATGGTGTGTATGTAAACGGCGCACTAAGCGGAGCGCGCACAGGCACAAGCAAGTTTACGGCTTATATTTCGCCATACATGGTAGTGAGTCAGGGTGGTAATTACACCAAGCATATCTATATAGGTAGTCAGCGCATTACGAGCAAGGTAAGTAACTCGGGTATATTCGCTACAAGTCCTGTAAATACTACCGACCTACAAGCTAAGCTAACGCTGCAAACCACCAACATCAAAGAGCGATTTGATTCATTGGGTGTAAAATACAGTGGCGTACAACAAACAGGCGGTAATGTATCAGATTTGGCGTTACCAAAGTAAACAATTGTAAATCAAACAATACTTACAATCAAGAAATGGGAAATGATGGGTGTATGCCTGTCATTTTCTATTTTTATAG
>Ga0209398_1000129_pt1 | contig 56524 bp, 51 predicted proteins | sample AshMeaBigSpring_FD_184125 | JGI IMG/M metagenome (GOLD analysis project Ga0209398, IMG submission 184125) | Groundwater microbial communities from Big Spring, Nevada to study Microbial Dark Matter (Phase II) - Ash Meadows Big Spring (SPAdes)... | ecosystem: Environmental > Aquatic > Deep...
ATCGAGTAGCCGGCGATCGTGAGGATCGCGCCGACCATGACGAGCGAGAGCTCGCCGCCGATGAGCGAGAAGATCCCGAGCGTGATGATCACGTCGTGCAGGAGGGCGACCAGCGCGCCGAGCGCGAAGGAAAACTCGAACCGCAGGGTCACATAGATCAGGATGCCAACCATGCCGAGGCCGAGCGCGTAGAGCGCCCGCTTGGCGAACTCCATGCCGATCTGGGCACCGACGGTGTCCTGGCCGACCTGGACGACCCCGCTGTCCGGGAACGCGGCCTGCATTTTTGCGAGGACAGCGGCTGAGGTGCCCTGAGGGCTCCGGAAGGTGAGCATCTGCTTGACACCCTGGCGCTCAAAAAGAATGACCACATTCGGGTCGTTGAGCGCCTTGCGCGCCTCCTCGACGGTGACCGGCTTCGACGAATCGACAACGAGGAGGTCGCCGCCACGGAAGTCGATGCCAAAATTGTTCTCCCCGCGGATGGCGAAGATGCCGATCGACCCGCCGATGAGGATGAGCGAGAAGACCGCCGCCGCGACGCGCTTGCCGAGGAAGTTGAACTGCCGCTTGGGGGCGAGGTCGAGCATGCTGAGCTTCTTGAGCCCGCCCTTTTCCACCATCCAGCGGAACGCCGTGCGGGTGAAGAGGAGCGCGGAGAACATCGAGGCGATAATGCCGAGCGTCAGAGTGACAGCGAAGCCCTTGACCGAGCCCGTGGCCTGCCAGAAGAGGATGACCGCGGTGATCAGTGTTGTGGCGTTGGCGTCGAAGATCGCGCTGAACGCCTTGTCGTAGGCCCCGGTGAGCGCTGCGGCCAGCGATTTGCCGGCGGCCATCTCCTCGCGGAGGCGCTCGTAGATGAGCACGTTGGCGTCGACCGCCATGCCGATCGTGAGCATGATTCCCGCGATGCCCGGGAGCGTGAGCGTGAAGTTGAACATGACCATCGCACCAAAGAGGATGACGATGTTGATGAGCAGTCCGAAGATCGCGATGAGGCCGGCAAACCGGTAGTAGAGCATCACGAACGCCATCACCAGCACGAGGCCGACGATGCCGGCCATCACGCCGCTCTTCACCGAGTCCGCGCCGAGCGTGGCCGAGACACTGCGTGTCTCCTGGATCTGGACCGGGACGTCGAGTGGGTTCTCGAGCGCGCTGGAAAGGTCGCGGGCTTCCTTGTCCGAGAAGTTGCCGGTGATCTGGGCGCGCCCGCCGAAATGATCGGTCTGCAGGACCGGCGCCGAGATCACCTCGCCGTCAAGCAGGATCGCCATCTGCCGGCCCTTGTTCTGCGCGGCCACATCATCAAAAATTTTCGCTCCCTCGGCGTCGAACTCGAGCGAGACCCCGTAGCCCTGCTGGTCGAAGAAGGCGAACGCCCGCTTCACGTGCTTGCCGTCGAGCGCCGCATGACGCTTGACGAGGATCTGGACAGCCTCGGCATCGGTCTTCTTCTGCTTGTAGGGCTTGAGCACATACGAGGGGTCCATGACCTCCTCGCCGGCAAGAATGCGGGGCACGTTGCCCTCGCCCACAATTGCGAACTCAAGCTTGGCCACGCGCTGGAGCTGGGCCTTGGCCTCCTCCAGCTGCTTGGTGTCGAGGCCCGCGATCTGCACGAGGATACGGTCGTCGCCCTGGGGCGTGATGACCGGCTCGCTAACGCCATACTGGTCCACGCGCTTGCGGATGACCTCGACCGCCTGGTCCAGAAGGTCGCGGGTGATCTTGCTGCCCTCCCTCGGAATGAGCTGGATAAGAAACGATGTGCCGCCCTGCAGATCAAGGCCGAGGCGGATCTTCCCGGGGACAATGACTTTCCCCTCGGCGTTCCTGACATCCATCGGCGGCCAGACCTGCTCGAGGCAGAACGCGGTCAGCAGAACGGTGAGCACGAGGCCGAGCCAGCGCTTCCTCGCCGCCAGCTCGGTTGCGAAATACCAGCCGAAGAGGATCAGGAGGACGAGCCCGAAGGAAAATGTGAGGATGGGAGACATCGAAAAATGAGGGAATAAAATCTGCGAGGGAAATCAGGCTGCCGTCAGGCGGCAGGGGAATCGGTCTTCTCCACGGTGACGATCGCGCCGCGGTCGAACTCGATCTTCACGTTGTCGGCGACCTTGACGATGACCGTCTTGTCCTTGACGTTTGCGATCGTGCCATGGATGCCGGCGTTGGTAACGACGCGGTCGCCGGTCTTCACCGACTCGACGAGCCTCTGGTGCTCCTTGGCCTTCTTCTGCTGCGGGCGGATGAGCAGGAAGTAGAAGATGACGAAGATGAAGACCAGCGGCAGCATCGACATCAGCATGTTCGGTTGCGCGGGAGCCGGCGCGGCCTGAGCCAGAATAAAAAGATCGGAAATATTCATAAAGAGCCTGCCAAGATAGTGGGCCGCCAACGGTTGGCAAGCACTCACTGAAAGTTATGAGGAGCGCCGCCCGGGGACATGGCGCCCGGCGGGCCCGGATGCGACCCCGCGCGGATACGAAACCCGCCCGGATTCCGGTTCAGGCCTTCTCGACCTGCCAGTATTCGAGGTCGACCGGCGTGTCGCGGCCGAAGATGCTGACGGAGACGCGGAGTTTGCCGCGCTCGGGGTCGATTTCCTCGACGATACCATTCTGGTTCTGGAACGGTCCGTCGGCAACCTTCACCTTGTCGCCGACTTCGAAAATGATTTTAGGCTTGACCATGTCCTCGCGCTCGCGGACCTGGGCGAGGAGGCCTTCAACCTCCTTGGCGCGCATCGGGATCGGGTGGTCCTTGGTCCCGGCAAACCCGAGGACGCCGTTGGTGTCCTTGATGAAATACCAGGTCTTGTCGACGAGCTGGTTGTTCTCATCGAGGAGATGCATGTTCACGATCAGATAGCCGGGAAAGAACTTGCGCGTGGTCTCGGTCTTCTTGCCGCGTTTGATTTCCTGAACGCGCTCGGTCGGGATGAGGACCTCGTAAACGAAGTCGGACATCTCCTCGGTTTGAATGCGGCGGACGATGTTGTCGTGGATCTTCTGCTCCTGTCCGGAGAGAACATGAACGACGAACCACTGGTCTTTCGGGGCTAATGCCATGAGAAGTGCTGGTCGGGGGATGTTAGGCGCGTGTCAGAAACGCCACAATGTGAATCAGAATAAAATCGAAAAACGCGATATAGCCACCGATGATCACCATGGCAACGAGCACCACGACGGTCGAGTCGGTGAGCTCCTTGTAGCGGCGGAACCCCTTCTCGTTCGGGTCCCACGGCCACTGGGCCTTGCCCAGCTCGACGCGGACTTCGGATATGAATTTGCGGAGTTTGGAAAACATCAGGTGAAATGCGCGGGTAATGCGGAAACCCGCAGGTCAGGAGGGACTTGAACCCCCAACACCCGGTTTTGGAGACCGGTGCTCTACCAATTGAGCTACTGACCTTTGAGTTGTTCCTGGACGGTTTAGTCCAGAATATCGGAAACGCGTCCGGCACCAACCGTGCGTCCACCCTCACGGATGGCGAAGCGGATGGTCTTTTCCATGGCGATCGGGGTGATGAGCTCGACTTCGATCGAGACGTTGTCGCCAGGCATCACCATCTCGACGCCCTCGGGAAGCTTCACGTTTCCGGTCACGTCGGTCGTGCGGAAGTAAAACTGCGGGCGGTAGTTGGTGAAGAACGGGGTGTGGCGTCCGCCCTCATCCTTGCTGAGGACGTAGACCTCGGCCTTGAACTTCTTGTGAGGCTTGATCGAGCCGGGCTTGGCGATGACCTGGCCGCGCTCGATGTCATCCTTCTTGATTCCGCGCAGGAGAATCCCGACGTTGTCGCCGGCTTCAGCGCTGTCGAGAAGCTTGCGGAACATTTCGATGTCGGTGACGGTCGTCTTGGCGGTGTCCCGCAGGCCGACGATCTCGACTTCCTCCATTTTCTTGAGGATGCCGCGCTCGACGCGGCCGGTGGCGACGGTGCCGCGACCTTCAATGTTGAACACGTCTTCGACCGGCATCAGGAACGGAAGATCCTTCGGACGCTCGGGCTGCGGGATGTATTCGTCCACCGCGTCCATGAGGGCGTTGATCGCCTTCTCGTATTCGGCGTCGCCCTCGAGAGCCTTGAGCGCGCTTCCCTTGACGATCGGAATCGTGTCACCGGGGAACTCGTATTTGCTGAGGAGCTCCCGGATCTCCATCTCAACGAGCTCGAGGAGGTCGGGGTCATCGACCATATCGGACTTGTTCATGAACACGACGATCGAAGGCACGCCAACCTGACGGGCGAGAAGGATGTGCTCGCGGGTCTGGGGCATCGGGCCGTCCGCCGCGCTCACAACCAGGATTGCACCGTCCATCTGGGCGGCACCGGTGATCATGTTTTTGACGTAGTCAGCGTGGCCGGGGCAGTCGACGTGCGCGTAGTGGCGGTTGTCGGTCTCGTATTCAACGTGCGCGGTGTTGATCGTGATCCCGCGCTCTTTCTCCTCGGGAGCCGCATCGATGTCGGCATAATTCTTCGCTGTCGCCTTGCCGGATTTGGCAAGCACGGTCGTGATCGCCGCGGTCAGGGTCGTCTTGCCGTGATCCACGTGGCCGATTGTGCCGATGTTGCAGTGCGGTTTGTTTCTCTGGAACTGTTCTTTAGCCATCTTGAGTTAATGCAGATTGTTAATTTTGGTGCGACCGATGTTCGTGGAGCCCATGACCGGGATTGAACCGGTGACCTCGTCCTTACCAAGGACGTGCTCTACCAACTGAGCTACATGGGCATCTGGCGGCCGGAGCCGCATGGTTTGAACATCAAGAAGCGGTTTATGTTTCGCCGGAAAAAGGGTGAAGACCGCTTGCCGTTGTCGCTCTTGCGAAAACGGGCAGCGTCCTTCCTTCCAGATTCTGGCAGGACGGCTACAGTAGCGTTTCACTGCTCCGTGTCAAAAACAAATTTGGGGCAGGCAAATGCGGCGATGGGCGCAATATATTCATATCGGCGAATATTCGTATTGACGAATGTTTTTGGCTGTGCGAGGAAGCGTTCATGTCCCTGGTGAAAATTTACGAATGCCTGTGCGACGAGACGCGGCTGCGGATCGTGCAGATGCTGACGCGGGGACCGCTCTGCGTGTGCCACCTGCAGTCGATTCTTGAGGTGCCGCAGGCGAGGGTGTCGCAGCATCTGGCCTACCTGCGCGAGCGGGGGATGGTCGAGTGCCGGAGGCGGGGGACGTGGATGATCTACTCGCTGCCGGAGAAGCCGTCCGGGGAGCTGGCAAAGCATCTGGCCTGCCTTCAAGACTGCGCTCTGTCGGACAAGTTGTTCCGCGAGGATTTGCTGAAGCTCAGCCTGCTCCAAACCAAATGCGGCGCGGACGAGCAGAAACCATCACTTCAAAAATCATGAAGAGCATCGAGGTTTACGATCCGGCCATGTGCTGTTCGACGGGGGTCTGCGGGCCGGATGTCGATCCGGAGCTTGCGCAGTTCGCCGGGCTTCTCGCCCGGCTGGGTGCCGTAGGGATCCTTGTTGAGCGTTTCGGTCTCGGGCAGCAGCCGATGGCCTTCGTGCGGAATGCGATGGTGAAGGCGCTTCTGGAGAGGGAGGGGGCGGACGTTCTGCCGGTGATTTTTTGTGATGGCGCGATCGTCTTGAAGGGCCGCTACCCCGACGCAGCGGAGCGGAAGCGGTGGGAGGAGGAGGCCGGGATCGCGCCATGAGGTTCCCGGCGTTCTCAGAAAGGAAGGAGGGCTGGACCCGCTACCTCTTTTTCACCGGCAAGGGCGGCGTGGGGAAAACCTCCCTGTCCTGCGCGACGGCTCTGCGCCTTGCGGAAAGCGGGCAGCGCGTTCTTCTGGTCAGCACCGATCCGGCCTCGAACCTCGACGAGGTGCTGGGCGTACCGCTTTCCAACTCGCCGGTGGTGATTCCGGGGATGAGCGGGCTCGCCGCGCTGAACATCGATCCGGAGGAGGCGGCGCGCGCGTATCGCGAGCGGGTGATCGGGCCGGTACGCGGGATCCTGCCTGAAGCGGCCCTGCGGAGCATGGAGGAAGGGCTCTCCGGATCCTGCACGGTGGAGATCGCCGCCTTCGATGAGTTTGCTGGCCTGATCGGCAACCCCGCGACGGGAACGGACTTCGACCACATCGTCTTCGACACCGCTCCGACCGGCCACACGCTCCGGCTCATGAGCCTGGCGAAAGCCTGGGAGAGCTTCCTCGACGGGAACACGAGCGGGGCCTCGTGCCTCGGGCCACTGGCCGGCCTTGAACGGCAGAGAGCGGTCTATGCGGCGGCGGTGGAAACGCTCTCAGACAAAACCCTCACCACCCTCGTGCTGGTGAGCCGGCCGCAAACCGCCGCACTGCGGGAAGCCGAACGCACCTCCCGGGAGTTGCGCGAGCTGGGCGTGGGCAACCAAATGCTGGTGGTCAACGGCCTGTTCCATGCGGGCGCCAACAACGATGCTCTTGCCACCGCCATGCAGCGGCGCGGGGAGAGCGCGCTTGAGAAGGCCACCGGATTTCTCGGCTCGCTCCCGGTGGCCACGGTCGGCCTCATGCCTGGAAATATTCTCGGCGTTGATGGATTGCGCGCGATTTTTCATAAGCCCGGTGGATCGGAGGATGGACGGCGATGCGCGGAGGCGGGGAGCCAACCCGAAATATCGGTCGACGCAGCGCCCGTCCCGCCGTGCCCCGACCTGGATTTTGAAGGGCTGGGAACTTTGATTGCGGAGCTTTCCGCCCCCGGCCGCGGAGTCATCATGACGATGGGCAAGGGCGGGGTCGGGAAGACGACATTGGCCGCAGCAATTGCCGTCGCCCTGGCGGAGTGCGGGCATGCCGTGCATCTCACAACCACAGATCCTGCCGCACATATTTCAGAGGCTCTCGATGGGGCGATTCCCGGGCTCACGGTTGGCCGGATCGATCCCGCTGCGGAAACCGGGGAATACCGCAGGCAGGTGCTCGCGTCCGCCGGGGCAGCGATGGATAACGCGAGCCGGGCACTGCTCGAGGAGGATCTGCGCTCACCCTGCACCGAGGAGATTGCGGTCTTCCGCGCGTTTGCCCGCGAGGTGGCAAAGGGAGCCGGGCAGTTCGTTGTGCTCGACACCGCCCCGACCGGCCACACGCTGCTTTTGCTCGATACCACGGAATCCTACCAGCGAGAGCTCAACAGGCAGGCAAGGTCCAGCCAGCCGGAGGAGGTGCTGAATTTGCTCAGCCGTCTTCGCGATCCGGAATTCACGCGCATTCTTCTGGTGACGCTCGCCGAGGCGACCCCCGTGCATGAGGCGGCAGCCCTGCAGGAGGATCTGCGCCGCGCGCAGATCGAACCCTTCGCCTGGATCATCAACCAGAGCCTCTTCGGAAGCGGTTCGGGCGATCGCCTGCTGCAGAAGCGGGAGGCGGCCGAACACCGCTACCTGCAGGAGGTGTCTGGAACTCTTGCGAACCGCGCCACGCTCATCCGCTGGCAGCTCGAAGAGCCCGCCGGCGTTGCAGCGCTCCGCGCCCTTTTCCGACAACCCGGCATTCCGCTGTCCATCCGATAAACCAACACCAACCATGAAAACCTACATCTACGAAACCACCGGCTGCTGCGACGACCTCAAGTATTATGAAATCCGCCAGCAGGAAAACGAAGCCCCGCTCACCGCGCACCCGGAGACCGGCGAGGCAATCAAACGTGTCGTTCTGGGCGGGCGCGAGCTTGTGAAAGACGACCACTCGCACGGCAGCGGCTCTTGCGGCTGCGGCACGTCCGGCTGCTGCTGAGGCCCGCATGGATACTGACACAGGCGGCTCGCCCGCAAAAAAGCGGCTCGATTTTTTTGAGCGCTACCTTTCGCTCTGGGTGCTTGCGTGCATGTTCGCAGGCATTGCGCTCGGGCGGGGGTTTCCCGATCTGACCCGCCGGATCAGCGGCTGGGAATTCGGGACGGACTCGCACGTCAACATCCCGATCGCGGTTCTGATCTGGCTGATGATCTACCCGATGATGCTGAAGATCGATTTCGGCGGGATCCGCGGCGTCTTCGCAAAGCCGCGCGGTCTTTTGGTGACGCTGTTTGTGAACTGGCTGGTGAAGCCGTTCAGCATGGCGCTGCTCGGGTGGCTGTTTATCCAGCTCCTGTTTTCCGAAACGCTCGGGTGGATCGACGGGGCGACGGCGTCCAACTATGTCGCCGGGCTGATCATCCTGGCTGCGGCACCCTGCACGGCGATGGTTTTCGTGTGGAGCTACCTCACCGACGGCGATGGCCCATATACGCTGGCGCAGGTCGCGCTCAACGACCTGATCATGGTGTTTGCGTTCGCCCCGATCGTGATGTTGCTGGCCGGCGTAGCCGGCGTGGTCATCCCCGGCCAGGTCCTGCTTATTTCGGTGCTCGTGTTTATCGTGATCCCACTAGCAGCCGGGTGGGCAAGCCGCGAGGGGCTTGTCCGCGCGCGCGGGAACGAGTGGTTCGAGCGCTCGTTCCTGCCGGCATTCCGGCCGGTCACCGTCGTTGCGCTGCTCGCCACGCTCGTCCTGATCTTTGCTTTCCAAGCGGAGAACATCCTTGCGAACTGGACCGCGGTGATCCTCCTCGCCATCCCGATCCTCATCCAGGTCTACTTCAACTCCGGCCTGGCCTACGGGCTGATGCGGCTCTTCGGGGTCCGCCACAACGTGGCCACTCCCGGCGCGCTCATCGGCGCGAGTAACTTCTTCGAGCTAGCCGTTGCCGTTGCGATCACGCTTTTCGGGCCGGCCTCGCCGGCGGCGCTTGCGACCGTCGTGGGCGTGCTGGTCGAGGTGCCGGTCATGCTTTCGGTCTGCCGGATCTGCACCTCCTCGAAGCGCTGGTATGAAACCTCCAACCCCACCGAATGATCCAACCATGAAGCCCACCGTCCTCATCCTCTGCACGGGAAATTCGTGCCGCAGCCACATGGCCGAGGGGATCCTGCGCGCCGCCGCCGGAGATCTCCTCGACGTCCAGAGCGCCGGATCGAAGCCGGCCGGCTACGTCCACCCGATGGCCATCGAAGTCCTCCGCGAAATCGGCATCGATATCTCGGGGCATACCTCGAAGCACATGAACGATTTTCTTTCGCGCGATGTAACGACCGTCATCACGGTCTGCGGAAATGCCGACCAAGCGTGTCCGATGTTTCCCGGCCAGGTGAACCGGCACCACTGGGGGTTCGATGATCCGGCGCACGCCGCCGGCACCGACGAGGAGATCCTCGCTGAGTTCCGCCGTGTGCGCGACGCGATCCGGCTCGTCTTCGAGGCCTATGCCGCCGGCCTCCGCGAGGGGGCCGCACTTCCGGGCTGAGTTGGCTTTTCCGTCGGCGCGGGACGGAACATAAAGCTGGCCGCGACAGCCGCCGCCACCGACCCCATCAGCCAGAGCAGGCCACGCTGGTAGGAAGCGAAATCGGGTGTCTCCGCGTGGATCAGCGCGAGGAACTCGTTGGCGCGGTGCGGGGCGGCGAGCGCTGAACCGACAAGCGGCTGGATGACGCCGCCAAAAATGCACGAAGCGGTGACGGCTAGCGAAGTCGCGAGCGCGGTGCTCTGGGGCGGCAGGTGCGCGTGGATCGCAGTGAGGCCGAGCGTGGAGGCGCTGAACCCGCACCCCACAAGAAACATCATCACACCGGCAAACCCCTCAGGGAGCGGAATGAAAATCAGAATGCCGAAAAGGAAAAGCGTGAAGAGAGCGAAGATCCGCGCGGGCAGAACAAATCCCGCCTTCTTCGCCCACCAGCCTGCGCCAAGCCCGCCGAGCGTGACCCCGAGCGGGATCATAGCATTCATCACCGAGGATTGCTGGATCGAATGTTTGAAGAATGTCATCTGGAACTGGATGTTCCAGAGGTCGGCAAATGCCAGCAGCGTGCCGAAGAGCCCGCAGTAGTAGACGACAGCCGCCCAGAACTGGACGCTCTGCACCGAGGACTTGAAAGCTTCCACGAGCGAGGGGCGGGCCGCCGGCTCCCGGCCGGAAGCCTCCCCGCCCACCAGGAAAAAGATCAGGAGCGCCGTAACCAGAAAAAGGACGCCGAGGATCTGGAACGGCATGCGGAAATCCACGAGAAACGGAACGAACGCGCTCAGGATCGCCAGGGCGGATGCCGAGACGTTCGCCAGGCTCTGGCTCAGCGAGGACATAAATGCGAAATTGGAGGAATACCCGCGGCCGACAAGGTAGATGACTCCAACGAACGTGGTCGAGAGGCCGAGCCCCATGAGCCCCCGGGCGATCAGCGCGGCATTCAACCCGGCGCTGACGCTGAAAAGAAGCGTGCCGGCGGCGGCAACCAGCGCCGTCACACCAAGGACCATCCGCGCCGGCAGGTAGCTCAGCAAAATCCCCAGGACCAGCTGGCCGAGCGCGTAGGTGATGAAAAAGACGCCGCTGAGCAGGCCGAGGTCGGATTCACTCAGCTGGAGCTTGGCCGCGATCTCGGAAGAGAGGATGGCGAACGTAACCGCGACCAGCACGCTGAGAACAAAAAAGATCTCTGCGATGCCCCAGGATATGAGCCGGTTGGATTTCATGGGCTGAATGGAAATGGTGCGTCTTGCGTCTGCAGAGAAGTCCGGATGCGCTCTCGGTTGGAGGATCAGACGGCTGCGGCGGCCATCTTCAGACTGATCCTGTTGTGTTCCTCGACGATTCTGCCGAGGTCCACGGTGGCGATCCGGCCCTGGTCGACAATGACGCGGCCGTTGATCACCGTGTAATGCGCCTTCTGCGGAGCGCAGAATACGGTGGCCGCAACAGGATCGTGGAGCGCGCCGGCGAAGTCCACCGTGTTGAGGTTGATGCTGAAGAAGTCGGCGCACTTGCCTGCCTCAAGCGAGCCGATGTCGTCGCGGCCAAGGACCTTCGCTCCGCCCAGCGTGCCGAGCTCGAGCGCCTCGCGGGCGGTCATCCACTCGGCAGCGCGCTTCGGGTGCGACTGCGAGAGGTTCATGTATTTCTCCGGCCCCTCCGGCGGGAGGAGGCCCATCTTCACTCGGGCGAGCAGGAAGGCCGCACGCACCTCCAGCATCATGTTTGAGCTGTCGTTGCTCGCCGAGCCGTCCACGCCCAGCCCGACCTTCACGCCGGCCGCCATGTATTTCTTGATCGGCGCGATGCCGGAGGCCAGCCGCATGTTCGACGACGGACAGTGCGAGGCGCCGCAGCCGCAGCGGGCAAACTGCTGGATCTCGTCGTCGAGCACGTGGATCGCATGGGCGAACCACACCTCGTCGCCCAGCCAGTCCACGGTCTCCATCCACTCGATCGGCCGCATCGAGAAGTTATTGAGCGTGTAATGTTCCTCGTCGAACGTCTCGCAGAGGTGGGTGTGAAGCCCGACCTTGTATTGACGCGCCATTGCGGCCGAATCTTTCAGCAGGCCCGCGGTGACCGAGAATGGCGAGCACGGACCGACCACAAGCCTGGTCATCGCCGCATGTCCCGCGTCGTGGTAGGCCTCGATCGCGCGCTGGGTGTCCTTGAGGATGAACTTCTCGTCCTCGACGCAATCATCCGGCGGTAGCCCGCCCTTCGATTCGCCCAGCGACATCGAGCCCCGGCTGCAATGGAAGCGCGAGCCGAATTCCTTCGCCGCGTCGATCAGGCAGTCGACAGAGTTGCCGTTCTTGAAAATATAAGAATGGTCGAAGACCGTCGTGCAGCCGCTGAGCGCCAGTTCGGCCAGCCCGACGATCACGCTCACGCGCGAGGCCTCGGGCGTCGTACCCGCCCAGATCCGGTACTGGCCGCGCAGCCACGGAAAAAGGTTGTTGTTCTGACAGGCCGGAAGGTTCCGCGTCAGGGTCTGGTTGAGGTGGTGGTGGCAGTTGACAAACCCCGGCAACACGATCTGCCCGGTCATGTCGATCACTGTGTCCGCCGTCTGCGGCAGCCCGGAGGCAGGCCCGACCTGCTTGATGATTCCATCCTCGGCGAAAAGGCTGGCGTTTTTCAGTTCCCGGCGTCCGCCGTCCATGGTGACGAGGACATCGGCATTTTTGGCGAGCAGTGTTTTTGGCATGGTCGGCTGTCGATGGAATCTGGGGTTGGGATCGCAAAAGCTCGAAGCGCTGCCTCCGGAGGAGGTGGGGTGGAAAAAAGAAAGCGCAGCTTCTAACTACCTCCGGTCTCCTTGGTGGGTTGGATTTTGTCAAACAGCAAATCGGGAAAGCGGACGGAAGGGAAAACTGTTGCCTGCAAGGAACCCGTTGGCTAACAAACGGCCGTATGGAAATCGTTTGTCACCCTGCGCAGGCGGCAGCGTTGGCGGCCGGGGCGGCAGAGTGGGCGCATGGCGGGCTGAGGTTTCTGGGATTCTGTGCAGGCGTCGGGCTCATCCTGCTTTTTTTCAAATCCATCATCCGCGTGGGAATTCTGAACCAGCGTTACCAGGATTCGATCGCGTTCTGGGTGGGTCGCCTGATTTGGAGAGCCTTCCAGTTGCGGATTGCGCGCCTGCCGGGCGGGCACCGCAAGGGGCATGAGATCCTCACGTGGTATTGGCCAACCGCCCTCATCGGCCTGGTCTCCAGTTGGTTTGTTCTGGTGACCATCGGGTTTGCCTTCCTCAATTGGTCTTTGGGAGCGAACGCGGGGTTTGTGGATGCCCTTATCTCGAGCGGGTCATCGCTGAGCACTCTGGGATTCTCGACTCCTACGAACCGTGCGGGGGAATCTCTGGCAATCATCGAAGGGGCCTTTGGGCTCTTTCTGGTCGTCTACCTGTTCACATTTCTGCCGGGCTTCATGGACATGATCCACGAACGCGGGAGCCGGGTGGCCTGGGTTTACTCGCGAACAGGACCCCATCCTTCAGGGGCAGGGTTGCTGGAGTGGTTTTATCGCAACGGGAGGTCGGAGGAACTCGATGCCGTCTTTGACAGCTGGGATGGGTTTTTCCAGGACCACGGCCACGCGAAAAGCTTCTTGCCGATCATCGCCGTCGTTCGTCCGCTCCATCCGGGGAATTCGTGGATTTGCGCATTTGGCGCATTTCTCGACGCAGCGGCTCTGATGATATCCACCGTCGAGAGGAATCCCTCCAGCGCGAAACTGTGCTGCCTGAGCGGGGTGGAGTCTGTGCGGAACATTCACCTGGCCATGCGTGGAACACCCGTTGTGCCGCGTGAGACACCGGGTCTGCTCCATGTGAAGCGGTCCGAGTATGATGCCGCCTGCGTGCGCCTCGCGGCTGCCGGGGCGGTGCTGGCGCCCGATCGGGAGCGGGCGTGGCTGCGTTTCATCGATCTCCACAGAAACTACGAGCAGGAAATCTCATGGCTTGCCGCGGCGCTCTCCGACCCCACGCCCTTCTGGCCGCAGGCTGATCTGCCGGATACCCATCCCACGGGCAACGGGCATAGTGCCCACTTGATCTGATGAATGCCACCAAGCCACTCAGCCACCTTTCCGGCGTGCTTTTTGAACATCCGGACCATCCGGCACGTCCGGGCGTACGTGTGGCGATGATCGGGCTGCTGGTGGTTCTTTACTCCGGCATTTGCTGGGCGATCCTGTCCGGTTCTGTCGCCAGCTGGGAAAAGATCTGGGGTTACCGCGAAGCGTTTTTGCGCGGGTGGCTGACGACGATCGGGATCTCGGCGGCAGCGCTGGTCCTGAGCACGGCAATCGGTGTTCTGGCGGCGCTCGCGCGGCGGTCGACGTTCCTGCCGCTGCGCTACACGTCGCTGATCTACGTCGAGACCGTCCGCGGCCTGCCGCTGATGGTTCTCGTGCTCTTCGGGTTTTACGGGGTGGCCAACGCGCTCGGCTGGAACGACCGCCTGCCGGTCGGCATCCTGATCCTCTCGCTCTTCAGCGGGGCCTACATTGCCGAGATGATCCGTGCCGGCATCGAAAGCGTCGGGCGCTCGCAATGGGATTCCGCCCGCGCGATCGGCCTCACGACCGCGCAGACCTATCGGTTTGTCATTTTCCCGCAGGTTCTCCGCCAGACGCTCCCCCCGCTGGCCGGCCAGTTCTCGTCGCTCATCAAGGACTCGTCGCTGCTCTACATCGTCGGAATTTCCGAGTTCACATTTTCCGCCCAGCAGATCCAGTCGGCGACCTACAGCACGTTCGAGTGCTACCTCCCGTTGGGCATCGGCTACCTCATCCTGACCCTGCCGGTCTCGCTCTGGACAAAATACCTCGAAAACAAGGTCCGCTATGACACGTAAGCCAGCCGCTGCCGCACGTCCTCCCTCCGCTGCCGCGCTCCGCCGCGCGCTGCGGGAAAAGATTCGGCCCGGCCACTCGGAATCGCTGGCGTGGTTTTTCAAAACCGGACCGGGCGAATACGGCGAGGGTGACCGGTTTCTGGGAATTTGCATCCCCGACATCCGCTCGGTTGCGCGGGGCGGCGAATCCCTTTCTACCGCGGAAGTTTTGAAGCTGCTCCACTCGCCGTGGCACGAGGAGCGGGTGCTCGCGCTGATGGTCCTGGTCCGACAGTTTGAGCGCGGGGACGAACGCACCCGGAAAGCGGTCTTCGACCTCTACCTTGGCCAGACCGCATGGATCAACAACTGGGATCTCGTCGATCTTTCCGCATACCAGATTGCCGGCGCATGGCTGCTCGGGCGGCCGCGCACTGTCCTCGGGAAGCTCGCCCGCTCGCAGAGTCTCTGGGAACGCCGGATTGCCATCGTGGCCACCTATGCGTTTATCCGTGCCGGCGACCTCTCCGATACGTTCGACCTCGCGGAGCGCCTCCTCGGCGACCCGCACGATCTCATTCACAAGGCCTGCGGCTGGATGCTCCGCGAGGCCGGCAAGCGCGACGTCGCAGCGCTGGAAAACTTCCTCGACCGGCACGCGCGCGCGATGCCGCGCACGATGCTTCGCTACGCGATCGAGAAGTTCTCCGAGGCCCGTCGGAAGGCAATCCTGCGGGAAAGCCGCAAGTAAAACCGCTCAGGGCTGCCGCGAGAGCCTCTCGCCGATCGTCGTGAATACGAGCACCCAGAAGCACTGGATGATCACCGCCACCGGGATCTGGAGCAGCTGCGGCATCGAGTAGACAACCGAGACGCCCGGGATCCAGATCATCCAACCCGCGACCATCACCGGAACAACCTTTTCCACAAAAAATCCGGGGCGGAGGACATTCTTCCATGCGCTGCGCCGGAATCCCTCCGCGCACAACGTGAAGTAGCCGATCATCACCGGGTTGGAAAAAAACGGACTGAACACAAACTGGTCGACGATGACCTTCGGCACAACCGACGCCAGCGTGGCCCCATCGCCGAACCATGCCGCCTGATAACGGTAAAAAACGTCCACGACGATTCCCATGAGCCCCCAGGCCGGCGCGGCCGCAAGGAAGCTGCGAAGGTTTCCGCGCGTCGGGCGCCCGGATTGGAAAAACACGATGCGCAGCAGCTCGGGCAGCACGGCAGCGGCGACGACGTAGGAGAAGAACGCAAACGCGAGCCCGGCCTCCTGCTTCACCCCTGCGACCACTGAAAGAAAATTCCGTGTCCCCTCGTGAGTGAAGTAAGCGAAGAGGAATGCGGCCATCAGCCCCTGGAGGAGGAGGCCCGGAAGCAGATTCGCACGGACCGCTGCCGCGATCGTCCGCAGCACCGCCCGCGACCTCATCGACCCTCCCGCTCAAGAAAAATCATCCCCCCGCGCCGGCGGGCATGCGCCTTGCCCGGCAGGCTGACTTTTGCGGGACCGTTCTCGACGTCGAGCAGGGAGAGCACGCGCCGCGTCTCCTGGAGGCCCGGCTCGGGCACACCGTTGCTCCGCAGCCAGCGGCGGACCGCACGGTGGCGGAGTGCCGGATGCAAGGCGCGCAGCTCCTGCCATGGGAACACAGGCAGCAGCTCGGGCACCTGCGTGTCGAGCCAGTCGCTTTCCATGCGCAGGATCCCGGACGCCCGCAGGATAGCGGATCGAAACGACGGGCCGAACGCCTCCTCAATCGCGGGGAGAACGTCGTGCCGGAGACGGTTGCGCGTGTGCGTCGGGTCGAGATTGCTCGCGTCCTCGCGGAACGCGATCCCGTTCGCACGCACATATTCGTCCACGGTCGCGCGGGACACTCCGAGCAGCGGACGGATCACCGCCAGCCGGCCGAGCCGCGACACCGTCCGCATGCCGGCGAGTCCGGCCGCGCCGGATCCGCGCAGGAATTGAAAAAGACACGTCTCGACCTGGTCGTCTGCATGGTGGGCAAGGAAGAGGCGGCGGCACCGGCGGCGTCCGGCACAGGCGTGGAAAAACCGGTGTCGCAGTTCGCGGGCGGCCAACTCGAGCGAGCGGCCGGATTCTAGCGCATCGCGGGCGGTATCAACGCGGGCCGACTCGGTCGCCAGCCCGAACTTCCGGGCTTCGCCGAGCACGAATTCCGCATCGGCCAGCGATTCCTCGCCCCGGAGGCCATGATCGAGATGGCAGACGACAAGGCCGTTAAACCCCGATGCAACCAGCGCGTGCAGGAGCGCCATGGAATCGCGCCCGCCGGAGACGCCGACCAGATAGGATTTATCCCTGGGCAGGTGCTCCAGAGCCCGCTTCAACTCGGCCTCCGGTGCTGGGCGGCGCACGGGCATCCGGCTACTTTTCGATCTTTGCAGCGCCGAAGTACGCCTGCAGGGCCGGGGGCAGCGCGACCGAGCCGTCCGGCTGCAGTCCGGATTCAAGCAGGGCGACATAGAGCCGGGCGAGCGCCGTTCCGGAGCCGTTGAGGGTGTGGCAAAACCGGTTTTTTCCGTCCTCGCCTTTGTAGCGCAGGTTCATCCGACGCGCCTGAAAATCCTCGAAGTTTGAGCAGCTCGAAACCTCGAGATACGCATTCTGTCCCGGCGCCCAGACTTCGATGTCGTACGTCTTCGCCGACCCGAACCCGATGTCGCCAGTGCAGAGCTCGATCGTGCGGTAGTGCAGGCCCAGCAGCTGGAGCACGCGCTCGGCATCGGCGGTCAGCAATTCCAGCTCGGCGCGGGAATTTTCCGGCAGGCAAATCTTAACCAGCTCGACCTTGTCAAACTGGTGCATGCGGATGAGCCCGCGCGTCTCGCGCCCGGCCGAGCCGGCCTCGCGGCGGAAGCACGGCGTGTAGGCCGCATATTTCACCGGGAGCTTCTCGGCCGGGAGGATTTCCTCGCGGTGCAGATTGGTTACCGGCACCTCGGCGGTCGGTGCGAGGAACATGTCCCCTCCATCGATGCCATACATGTCCTCCTCGAACTTCGGCAGCTGCCCGGTCCCGACCATGCACTTGCGCAGGATCAGAAACGGCGGATTCACCTCGGTGTAGCCGTGCTCGCGCGTGTGCAGATCGAGCAGGAAATTCAGGAGCGCCCGCTCGAGGCGCGCGCCGGCACCAACATAGCACGCAAACCCGCTGCCGCTGATCTTCGCAGCGCGGTCGCTGTCGATCAGGCCGAGGCTTTCGGCGATCGTCACATGGTCGAGCGGCTTTTCAATCAGCGGCTTCTCACCCCATACGCGGACGACCGGATTCGCCGATGCGTCGCTGCCGACGGGCACCTCCGCCTGCGGGAGGTTCGGCAGCATCAGGAGCAATGTGTTCTGCTCGGCGGAGAGCGCTTCGGAGCTTTCCGTCAGCGCCTGCATCTCGGCCGAGCGGGTTTTCACCTCGGCCTCGAGTGCCGAGCTGTCCAGCTTCTGCGAGCGAAGCTTGCCGATTTCCTTGCTGAGCCGGTTGCGCTCGGCCTGCAGGTTCTGGAGCCGGGTCTCCGCCGCACGGCGTCCGGCGTCAAGCTCGAGGATGGCGTCCACGGCAGACTCATGGCCGGGTCCGCGCGCGGCGAGCCGGGATTTCACAAGGTCGGAATTTTCTCGGAGCAGTCGAATATCAAGCATGGGTTGGACAGAATGATCAAAATTGGCACAATGGGGTAAGCAAAATCGAATCCAGATGCCCGCTCAATTCCGCGACTACTACCAGACCCTCGGCGTCCCGAAGACCGCCGCGGCCGACGAAATCAAGAGCGCGTTCCGCAAGCTCGCCCGCAAATTCCACCCCGACACCGCCAAGGACAAGAAAGCGGCCGAGGAAAAATTCAAGGAGATCAACGAGGCCTACGAGGTCCTCGGCGACCCGGAGAAGCGGAAAAAATACGACGAATTCGGCGCGAACTGGGAGCACGGCGCTCCCCCGCCCGGCTACGGACGTGCCGCTGGCGGGTTCGGCGGCGGCGGACGGACGGCCAGCGCCGAGGACTTCCAATTCGGCGGCACCGGGTTCAGTGACTTCTTCGAGCAGATGTTCGGCGGTGCCCGCCGCGGCGGCGGGCGCGGGGGATTCGGCGGATTCGAGGATATCCCGCAGCGCGGCGAGGACGTCGAGGCCGACGTAATGGTAACCCTCGAGGAGGCCCTCCACGGCTCGACCCGGCAGATTTCTTTCCGGCGTGGCGATTCGAAAAAAATCGAAACCTACACGGTCAAAATCCCCAAGGGGATCTGCGAAGGCCAGAGGATCCGCCTCGCCGGACAGGGCGGCACCGGTGCCTCCGGAGGCGGCGCGGGCGACCTCTACCTCCGCGTGAAATTCCAGCGCCATCCGGACTTCGACGTCGAGGGCAGCGATCTCAACTACGACCTCGATGTCCCCGCATGGGACGCCGTCCTCGGCTGCGAGGTCCATGTCCCCACTCTCGAAGGCCGCGCGAAGTTGAAGCTGCCCCCGGGCACTCAGGCTGGAAAAAAGCTCCGCCTCCCCGGCATGGGCCTCCCGGTCAAAGGCGGCCAGCGCGGCAATATCTACGCCACCGTCAAGCTCACCGTTCCCGCCAGCCCCGATGCCGCCGAAAAGGCGCTCTGGGAACAAATCGCCGCGTTGCACGACAAGTAGCGCCCCCTTCGGACACGCAGGGCTTCAGTCCGTTGGAATAGCTTCAAGCAAGCGGTTCCTTTGCCCTGAAGATCCCTGCGGTTACCACCCGAAACTGGCCCCGTTCATTTCAGATAAATCCCATCGGGTCGAACTTGCGGCGAAGGACCGGCTCGACTGGGGCGCGGAGCCATTGGCCGAGCAGGGTCGCATAGACATTCCGGAAGTCCACGGTGTGGATCAGGTCGCCGTCGTGGAGCTTGGTCAGGCTGGGAGCCTCACCGTAAATGCCCGGCTTGACCCCGCCGCCGAGGACGAAGAGCGGTGCGGCCGCACCGTGGTCGGTCCCGCCGCTGGCATTCTGTGCGACCCGGCGCCCGAACTCGCTGAACGTCATCAGGACGACGCGGTTGAAATTCCCCTGCGCCTTAAGGTCGGCGACAAACGCGGTGAGCGACGCGTCGAGCTCGCCCATGAGGCGGTCGTGCGAGTTGGACTGGTTGCTGTGGGTGTCGTAGCCGCCCTGACTGACGTAGTAGACGCGGGTGGGCATCCCACCGCCGATGAGGCGCGCGACGAGGTTGAGCGAGCTGGCCAGGTTGCCGCCGGGGTAGGCGACCGGAGCCTTCGACTTGCGGGTGATCTCGAGGACCTTGTCCGAGCTCATCTGGGCATCGAGCGCGGTCCGTCGAAGGAAGTCGAGCGCATCGCCGCCTCCGCCGCCCCCGCCCTGGAGCATGCCGATGCTGCCCCCGTCGTTCGCGTCGGGTGAGGTCTCGTTCGTGCTGCGGAAAAATTCCTCCGCGGCGGCAGGGTCGGATGCCTGGCCGGCGATGAAGCGGAACTGCTCCGGGCGCGAGAACGAAATCCCCTTTGGCTCGGCAGCGGAGAACGCCTGCGGCGGCTGGTTGCCGATGCTCACGCCAACCGCGGGATCCTCGCCCTTGCAGCACGAGTCGAAATACCGGCCGAGCCAGCCACGCGTGTCGGTCTTGTTGGCATCGGTTGCCGTCTGCCAGATCTCGGTCGACCGGAAATGCGAGCGGTTGGGGTTCGGGTAGCCGACCCCCTGCACGATGGCGAGCCGGCCCTCGTCGAAGAGGCCGCGCAGGCCGGTGAGCTTCGGGTTGAGGCCGAGCGCATCCGAGATTTTCAGCGTCTGGTTGGGTTTGATCCCGATGCCCGGCCGCGCACGGAAGTAGGCGTCGTCGGAGTGGGGGACAAGCGTGTTCAAGCCATCGTTGCCGCCGGCGAGCTGGAGGACAACGAGGATCGGATTGTCCTTGCCGGTGGCCGTCTGCAGGGCGCTGTCGGCGGCGAGCGCGTCGAGCGTGAAGAACGTGCGCTCGAGAAAGACCGGGACCGACCAAGCGACGGCGCCGCCGAGGAGCGAGGTGCGCAGGAACTGCCTGCGGGTGCGGAGGGATGGGTTCATGTGAGTTGGTAATCGGGGGTGCTCATCATCAGGTGGAGGAGGTCACGGCGCGCGGGGGCACCGGTCCCGTGCGTGCGCAGGTATGTCAGAAACTTTTCCTTGAGCGGCTCCGGGAGTCCGACCTGGAACAGCCGGAATCCCAGCGCGTCACAAGCCGCCTCGGGCGGCATCCCGGGGGGGATGAGTTTGTCCAGAGGAACCTTGAGCGCGCCGGCTTGTCCGCCGCCGATCCCCTGCAACGCGGACGCCTTGCCGCTCACGATGAATCCCGCGAGATTGTAGCGGAGCAGGAGGGACGCCGAACTGATCCAGGCTTTGCCGCCGTCCCAGCCCTTGACGTTCGGCGGCGCGAACGGCATCTGGCCAAGCTGCCGCAGAATCCCGTCGCTCGTCTCCTCCGCCGGCAGCGGCACCTCCAGCACCCTGCATGTCTGCACCAGCCACTGGACCGGGCCCTTGATCTGGCGACGGACGACGGAGGGATCGTAAAATTCGCGGCTCAAAAAAATTGTCCGCAGAAGCGCTCCGGTATTCATCCCCGAGGCCCGGTAACGTCCGGACAGCGCGGCCACCAAGTCGGGAGACGGGTTCTCCGACGCGTAAAATGTCCACAGCTTCCGCGCCATGTAGGCCGGACAGCGCGGGTCCGCGACGATCATCCCGATGATGTCGTCCCCCGTGAATTTTCCGGTTTTTCCGAAAAAGGTTTTCTCCCCGTCGTCGTTCTGCCTCTTGGCGAAAATGAATTGCCCGCTGCGCGGGTTCATCTTGTATCCGGTGAACGCGCGGGCGGCCTCCTGGATGTCCTTCTCGGTGTAATTTCCCTCGCCGAGCGTGAAGAGCTCCATCAGCTCGCGGGCGAAGTTTTCGTTCGGGCGCCCCTTGTTGCTCTGGTTAACGTCGAGGTAGCGCATCATCGCGGGGTCGCGCGAGATCTCCCGGGCCATCTCGGCGAAGTTGCCGAGAGCAAATGCGCGCAGGGTCTCGTTCTGCTGCCACATCGCAAATGGCTCGCGAACCTTTTCGACACTCGTCGCCCAGTGTCCGTGCCAGAAAAGGACCGCCTTTTCGCGGGCAGCGAACGGGCTCCACCGCATCCGGTTCAGCCACCACGAGCGCAGGCCCTGCATCTGCCGCTGCCCGATCTGCCGCATCTGCCTTTGGATCTCCTGCTTCTCCGGCTCCGCCTTGCCGCGAAGCTGGTCCCGCAGTGCCAGAAGCTCGGCGGGGTCGGCAGCCGGCGGCTCCGGAAACAAATCCGCATCGTCGCCCGCATTCAGCAGCCGGTCGACCGCACCCTCCAGACCCAGCGCATGCAGGCCCGCAATTTCCGCCGGGGTCCCTCCAAAACCCGCGCGGTTCAGAAGGTGTGCCGCCGCGGCAGGGGTCCATGACTTCTTGTCCAGCACTTCAAGCATGAGAGATCAAACCACCGGACGCACCGGAAGTTTCCGGAAAATATGATCTGGAGCAAAAAAGGTTCTGCCAGCCCGTCGCCGGGTCAGCTCGTCGGCGGGCTGCCCGGCTGGAGCCAGGATTGGAAAACCTTTGTCAGGATGGGCACGAGCACGTAGGTCATGAGCCAGACCATAAAGACCGAGGTAAGGAAGCTTCCCGCCAGTTCGGGGAGTGCGGAGAGCGCCGGGGCGCCCCATGTCGAGATCGCCAGCGAGAGCGGGTAGACAACAACCAGCAGCAGGACCGCCATCTTCCAGCGCGGCGGGGCGTCGGGGGCCTTCGCAGAAACAAAAAACGCGTCCATGCCGGAGTATCGGTGAACGTGGCCGGGCGTCGGCACCGGGGGCGCCACTTCGCAGCGCCAGCGCTCAAACTCCGGCGAGGCCAGCCATGCGTCATGATCGGCCTGGCTGGCAAATTGTTGGAGGATCGAAAATTCCACCGAACCACCGGCCGCCCGCCGGAAGAGCCTGCTTCCGGCCGTTCCCGGAAACCGGTCAAAATCCGTGAGGAGTTCCCTCAGTTTCTCCGCAAACGCTTCCTCCCCGGCCTGCGGGACGAACCGGTTGACCAGAACGGTGATCGGACCGCCGGACCCGGCGGGGGCACCCGGCGCAGGAAGAGGGTAGAGCATTTCCATGGGTGGAATTCTATCGGGGATTTTTCCGGAGTTCATCGAACCAGTTTTTCTGATCGTTGACCGAGAAGAGAAACGTGCCGCGATGGTCGGCCTTTTCGCCGGCGAAGACCGCCTGCGCCGGAGCGCCGCCGAGCGTCTGCTCATATTCCACCGGCAGCTTGACCATGTAGGGGGTCACCACTTCGTCGACCTGCCCGTAGTAGTAGCGGGCCGGCGTTTTCGCGCGCCAGTTGTAAGAGCAGTTCATCTGGAGCTGCCGGAAAAAGCGGTCGGACGCCGTCGAGCCCCGGCTGATGAAATCTTCCTGAAAGAGATCCTTTGTCTTTTCGGGCAGAACTTTTGCCGCCTGTTCCCAAGTGATCTTGCAGTCATAAAAATCGCGGGCGGTCCGCCAGTACTGAGGCTTGATCGCAACCGTGCTCAGGCCCGGTAAATCGTAGTAGTGCTCGTAGGAGTTGACCAGGATGGCTGCCGTCCCCACGAGCCAGTGGACATCGAGTTCGGAGGGGACGTGGATCCACCGGTTCACGCAAAGGTAGATGTCGTTCGGTGCGCTGGCCATTGCAGCCGCCCGGACCGGAATTCCGATTGTCTCCAGGCGCTTCAACAACGCGGACGTGCTGAACGAGCCCTGCGACCAGCCGCTGAGAAACAGGTCGCCGGGCGTAACATGCAAATCCGCGCAGACCGCCCGTGCAGCCAACCACATATCCAGGCAGGCCTGGGCGGTGGCACCCGGGACGAGCCACGCATCGGGCTCATTCGAAACTCCCTTTCCAATGTAGTCGGCCGCCACGACGATGTATCCCTGCCCGGCAAAGCGCGCCACCATGAGTCGCGTCTCCATCGATTCCTCCGGAGCCGATGGAACCGCTGTCCGTGAAAACACGGTGCCGTGCTGGTAGGAGACCACCGGTAGCGCCGTCGTTGTGACCACAGGGACGGCGATCAGGCCGGACACCTGGACCGGACGGTTGTTGTCCTCGGGCACCACCGTGTTGTAGACGACCTTGTAGAGCTTGACCGGGTTTTCCGCAGGCGGATAGGTCATCGGAAACGTGCTGAATTTTGCCAGCTCGGTAGTGAGAACCGCATTCAGCCGATCGACGCTGAATTCGCCGATCTCCCGATATTTCACTCCGCTGCCGATCTCATGGCATTCGTCCCCACTCGGGGATGCCGCCCACCCGTTCAGCGCCAGGAGGACGAGACACGCGGCCGCAATGGATTTATTCATGTGGGGTCATCGCGTCGGGGGGACATTGACCCGCGCGAATAACTGATCCTTATCCTAAGCCGCGGCGGCATGCCAGCACCGCATCAAAGAAAACCGCCAGCGGTGGACAGCAGGACGCGCCCGCTGCCTCGCTCCGCCTCAGACCGCCGCCTCGGCGGCCGCGGTATCCGCGGTGCGCTTCTCGTTGAAATCGATGTGCGCCTGCGGATGCAAGGTGGAGATCCGCATCCCGTAGAACGAGCGGAGGACGAAGATCAGCCCGATCACAAAGAAGACCGCCCCGATCGCAAGCGAGATGCCTCGCGGAGAATTCACCGCGATCTCGACCGCAAGGATCCCGAACAGCGTGGTGAACTTGATGATCGGGTTCAGGGCGACGGACGACGTGTCCTTGAACGGATCGCCGACGATGTCGCCGATCACAGTCGCGGCGTGCAGCTCGCTTCCCTTCTGCTTGAGCTCGACCTCGACGATCTTCTTCGCGTTGTCCCAGCATCCGCCGGCATTTGCCATGTTGATCGCCATATAGAGCCCGAACATCGCGATCGAGATCAGGTAGCCGACAAAGAAGATGGGATCGAAGCAGGCGAACGCGAGCGTGAGCGAAAAGACGACGGCGAAAATGTTGAACATCCCGTGCTGCGCATATTTCGTGCAGATCCGGACAACCTCGTTGCTGTCTTCGGCCGACGCGCGCTCGGACGTGCTGAGCTTGATGTTACGTTTGATGTAGTCGACCGCGCGGTAGGCGCCGGTGGTTACAGCCTGGCGCGAGGCGCCGGCAAACCAGTAGACGACCGCTCCGCCCATGAGGAGGCCGAGAATGATCCGCGCATCGACGATGCTGAGGTTCGAGAGGTCGGTCCAGCCGAAATGGTTTTTCAGCATGAGGATGAGGGAGAAAATCATCGTCGTCGCACCGACAACGGCAGTTCCGATCAGCACCGGCTTGGCGGTCGCCTTGAACGTGTTGCCGGCCCCGTCGTTGTCCTCGAGGAGCAGCTTGCCATTTTCAAAATCCGGAGTGAACCCGAAGTCGCGCTGGATCTCGCCGGAGATGCCGGGAATCTGCTCGATCGTCGAGAGTTCGAAGACCGACTGCGAGTTGTCGGCGACCGGCCCGTAGCTGTCCACGGCGATCGTGACCGGTCCCATGCCGAGCATGCCGAAGGCCACGAGCCCGAAGGCAAAGACGGCCGGGAACTGCATGAAGTCGCCGACCGTATTCAGGCTGGTCAGGTAGGCGGCGAGCATCAGAAGCGCAAGGCTCAAGCCTTTCCAAAAGCAGGAGAAGTTTCCGGCAACAAGCCCGGAAAGGATCGTCAGGCCGGCACCGCCCTCGGTGGTCGCGTTGACAACCTCGTGGCAGTGCGCGCTGCGCGTGCTGGTGAAGACCCGGGTGAGCTCAGGGATGATCGCCGCGGCCAGCGTGCCGCAGCTGATGATCGTCGCCAGCTTCCACCAGAGCGTCGGAAACGCGGCGGCGAGCATCAGGTAGCTCACCACGTAGCTCACGGCCACGCACAGGATTGATGTCAGCCAGACAAGGATCGTGAGCGGGTGCTCGAAGTTGAAATGCTTGTGCTTGCCGAAAACGCTCTTCGTGATCCATGTGTTGATCATCCACGACACGATCGACGTCGGCACCATCACGATCCGCATCGCAAAGATCCAGATGATGAACGTCCACTGGAACTCCGGCAGGACGGCCAGAAGGATAAAGGTGATGAGGGCGACGCCGGTGACGCCGTAGGTCTCGAACCCGTCGGCTGTCGGCCCGACGCTGTCGCCGGCATTGTCGCCCGCGCAATCGGCGATCACGCCGGGGTTGCGCGCGTCGTCCTCCTTGATCTTGAATACGATCTTCATGAGGTCGCTGCCGATGTCGGCGATCTTGGTGAAGATTCCGCCGCAGATCCTCAGCACGCTGGCCCCGAGCGACTCGCCGATGGCGAAGCCGATGAAGCAGCTGCCGGCCAGCGCCGGCGGCACGAAGGCCAGGATCGTAATCATCAGCATCAGCTCGACGCTGATGAGCAGAACTCCGATGCTCATGCCCGAACGCGTCGGAATTTCAGAAACTTCCAGCGCCCGCCCACGCAGCGCCGCAAACGCCATCCGGCTGTTCGCGATGTTGTTGATCAGCATCCCGAACCACGCAACCGCAAACGATCCGGCGATGCCGATCAGCGACCAAAGCAGGATCAGCGCAACCGTCGTGGCCGATGCGTGCTTTAAAAACCCGAAGTAGTAAATCATCGTCGCCCCGATGAAGACCTCCAGCAGCAGCAGCAGCCTCCCCTGCTGCATCAGGTAGGTTTTGCACGTCCCGTAAATGAGCGCTGAAATTTCCAGCATGCTCTTGTGAGCGGGCAGCTTCCTCAGGCTCCGGTATTCCTGCCACCCGAACAGAATCCCCAGCGCCGCAACCACCAGACCGGCCCACAAAATCATCCCCCCCGTCAGCGGCACCCCCGCAAAATGGAAAATTGCCGAACGATCGGTCGGCAGGGCCAGATCGGATTCGCCCGCCTGGGCGACGAACGGACAAATCGTTAGGAAGAAAGGAATTAGACGCGTTAATTTCATGTTCGTGGAATTTTTGTTAGGGAACCGCTCAAATGAAGTTTTTCCGCTCCTTAAAGGCGCTAAAAGCGGATTCCACGGGTAAATCGACGTTCACCACAGCCCCAAAAACGCGATTTGCAGTATTAGAATTAGTTATATGTTCCAAAAATTCACGCAAGCCAAAAAATCATGCTGCGGAATATTTTTGCGCCAGAAGGGCCTGCGTCCGGTAGCGGGAGAGTGCGCGCGGGTCAATGCGCACGCGTTTTCTACAATCCGACGGCCTTGCGGACGCGCTGCATCACCGGATCGGAAACGGCGCGGGCGCGCTCGGCGCCCGCAGCGAGCACGGAGTCCACAAACCCCGGGTCCGCCAGGATCTCCTCGCGACGGGCGCGCTGGGGGGCAAAGAATTCCCGGATCGCCGCAAAGAGGCGCTTCTTGAAATCGCCGTAGCCGATGCCTCCGCGGAGAAAATCATCCTCCATCGTCTGGTAATCGGCCGGACTGGCGACGAGCTTGTAAAGCCCGAGGATGGGTGAGTTCGCCGTCGGCTTCGGCGCCTCAACCGGCGTCGAGTCGGTCGGGATGCCCATGATCTTTTTCTTGAGCGCGTTTTCCGGGGCGAAGATTTCGATGGTATTTCCGTAGCTCTTGCTCATCTTCGCGCCGTCGAGCCCGGGCACGACGGCGGTGTCCTCACGGATGCTGGGCTGGGGAAGTTTGAAGACCTCGCCGAATGTCTCGTTGACCTTGACGGCAATATCGCGCGTGACCTCGAGGTGCTGCTTCTGGTCGCGGCCCACCGGAACGAGGTCACTGTCGTAAATGAGGATGTCCGCCGCCATGAGGACCGGATACGCGAAGAGCCCGTGCGAGGCCGCGAGGCCGCGCGCGGTTTTATCCTTGAAGCTGTGGCAGCGCTCGAGCAGGCCCATCGGAGTGACGGTGCTCAGGATCCAGGCCAGTTCGGTCACCGCAGGAACGTCCGACTGGCGAAAGAAGACCGAGCGAACGGGATCCAGCCCGCAGGCCAGGAAATCCACCGCCAGCTCGCGCGTGTTTGCGCGCAGGGCAGCGGCATCGTGCACGGTTGTCAGGGCATGTAGGTCGGCAAGAAAATAGAATGCCTGGCCCTGCTCCTGGAGCTCGATGGCGGGCTTCATCATGCCGAAATAGTTCCCGAGGTGCGGGGTGCCGGAGGGCTGGATGCCGGAAAGTATGCGCATGGGGCGGGAGTCTAACAGGATCTCTCCGGCCGGTAGAAACTTTTCTTTTTTCGAAGAAATCCTGCCACGGCCCGGACAGGGGCGCTCCGGCCGCAGCGGCCGGGCTCAGGCGGCGGGCTTGATCTTGCGGGCGACCGGCGCAGGGAGCACGGCAAGGATCTTCTCCACCGCGGCGGCTGGCGTGATCCCGTGCTTCTCGCGAAGAACGGGCACGGTTCCGTGCTCGATGAACTGGTCCGGCCAGCCGATGCGGACAACCGGGGTGGTGATCCGCTGGTCGGCCAGGTGCTCCATCACCGCGCAGCCGAATCCATTGTGGAGAACATGGTCCTCCATCGTGCAGACCACCTCGCAGCCGCGCGCGAAAAACTCGATCGTTGCGGTGTCGAGCGGCTTGATCCACCGCGCGTTGATGACGGCGGTCGACATTCCCCGGGCCTCAAGCGCCGCAGCCGCTTCGAGCGCGGGCTCGACCATGTTGCCAAGCGCGATGATCGCAACGCGCGATCCGTGGCGGAGGACCTCGGACTTCCCGATCTCCATGAGCTGCGGCTTTTTCTTCGGGATCGCGCCGGTCCCCGCGCCGCGCGGATAGCGGATCGCGATCGGACCGTCGTGGTGGTTCGCCATCGTCCAGAGCATGTCCACAAATTCCTCCTCGTCCTTCGGCTGCATCATCACGATCCCCGGCACCGGACGCAGGTAGGCGATGTCGAAGAGCCCGTGGTGGGTCGGCCCGTCGTCGCCGGAGAGCCCGGCGCGGTCGAGGCAGAGCGCGACATTGAGGTTCTGCAGCGCCATGTCGTGGATGATCATATCATACGCGCGCTGCATGAATGTGCTGTAGATCGCGAGGAACGGCTGTATGCCCTGCGCGGCAAGCCCGCAGGCGAATATCGCAGCATGTTCCTCCGCGATCCCCACATCGAAAAACCGTTCCGGGTGGCGCTTGGAAAAGCCGATCAGACCGGTGCCGGTCGGCATCGCGGCCGTGATCGCCGCAATCTTGTTGTTGCGGTCGGCAAAGCCGGCCAGCGTCGTGCCGAGCAGCTCGGAATAGGTCGGCGTGGGCGAGGAAACCGTCTCGCCGGTATCCAGGTGGAATTTGCCGAGCCCGTGGAATTTGTCCGGCTTCTCGAGCGCGGGCGCGTAGCCCTTCCCCTTCTTCGTCAGGATGTGGAGGATGACCGGATCGTTCTGGGTTTTGAGAAACTCGAACGTCTGAGTAAGCAGATTGATGTCGTGGCCGTCGACCGGACCGTAGTAGCGGATCCCCAGATCCTCAAAAATCACGCTGGGCGCGAGAAGATTCTTCAGGCCGAGTTCGGCCTTGTGGGCCAGCTTGCGGGCGGCCTTGCCACCGATCCACTCGACGAACTGCCCGGCTTTCTCGTGCAGGTGCGTGTAGGCCGGGCTCGCGACGATCCGGTTCAGGTATTCGGCGATCGCACCGACATTTTTGGCGATCGACCACTCGTTGTCATTCAGGACGATGATCAGCCGCTTCGTCGTCGACGCCACGTTGTTGAGCGCCTCGAAGCTGACCCCGCAGGTGAAGGCCGCATCCCCGGCCACACAGACCACGTGCTCGTCGCCTCCCAGCATGTCGCGCGCAGCCGCCATCCCGAGCGCCGCGGAAAGCGCGGTTCCGGCATGGCCGGCACCATAGCAGTCGTGCTCGCTCTCGGTCCGCAGCAGAAACCCGTTCAGCCCCTCATACTGCCGGATGGTCGAGAACCGGTCATAACGCCCGGTCAGCAGCTTGTGAACATAACCCTGATGGCTGACATCAAAGAGGATCTTGTCCTTCGGCGTGTTGAAGACCCGGTGCAGCGCGATCGTGAGCTCGACAACCCCGAGATTCGGCCCGAGGTGGCCGCCGGTCTTCGAAAGAACGCTCGTCAGCTCCTGGCGGATCTCCGCAGCCAGCGCAGGCATAGCCTCCAGCGGAAGCGCCTTCACCGCCGCCGGAGAGGAAATCCCGGGAAGCATCCCAGGCACTGCGGGCTTCACGGACGCCCACCTCCAAAGGCAAGTTCCCCGAGGCAATCTGGCTCGAAATCCTGCATCCCCTCAGACTTTTTCTCCTTCATCGGCCGGCTCAAAGTCCTTCAGTTCCACCGTTCCGCGGGCATTCTTCGTGATGATCTGGATCCGCTTCTCCGCCGCATCAAGCTTCTCCTGGCACATCTTGACCAGCGAGACCCCTTCCTCGTAACGGGTGATAAGGGTTTCCAAAGGAAGGTTCCCCTCCTCCATCTCGGCCACCACTTCGCTAATCCGCTGCATCGCCGCCTCCAGAGTCGGAGAGGATTTTTCAGTTTTTTGCCCCATGAATAAGGTGGAATTAAAGCCGGATTCCCCTGCATTGGCAACCAGGATTCCGCATCTAACGGCTGATGCCCGTCAGCGACAATATTCAGTAACGATCGCATTTATTATTGTCGCTGAATAAATCCGACAGAACGTAGCGTCTGTTGGTAGCGTGATCATTTTTCTATTTTAACTGCACCCGATTTGCCACTCATCGTTTAATCACGCCAACCGCGATTCATGCCAGCCCGCTCGCGATAGCGACAATATTTATGTCCGATCGCACTTTTAATTGTCGCAAAAGAAATCCGCCGTGGAGGTGGCCAGGACGGTTGCGTGGGGGGTGGACTTCGGATCTCGTGTTGGATCTCGTTGGACAAGGGTCGGGGATCGGGTAGAGCATGGGGACGAGGATGACGAAGGCGCAATTGGAGACGATTGCCCGGGCGGCCGGGTTTGATGCGGTGGGGGTCGCACGTGCGGGGGAGGCGCCGCATACGGAGGCATTCCTGGAATGGCTGGCGCTGGGCATGCATGCCTCGATGGAGTGGATGGAGCGGGAGCCAGGACGGCGGTGCCGGCCGGACGCTTTGCTTCCGGGGGCAAGGTCGGTGATTGCGCTGGCGGTGAACTATTTCGTTTCGCCGGAGCCGGAAGCGGGCGAAGGGATCCATGGGGTGATCGCCCGGTATGCGCGGGGCCGTGACTACCACAATTGGATCCCGAAGCGACTCAGGACGGTTGACCGGTCGTTGGCGACCGCGGGGGGGGTGCAGCGGTGTTTTGTGGACTCCGGGCCGCTTCTTGAGCGGGATTTCGCGGTGATGGCAGGCATTGGCTGGCATGGCAAAAGCACGATGGTGCTCCACCCGAAACTGGGGACATGGTTTTTTCTGGCAGCTATCCTGACGACATTGGAGATCGGGGAGGACGTCCCGCTACGGGACCGGTGCGGGTCCTGCACCCGCTGCATCGAAGCATGTCCGACGGCGGCCATCGTGGCACCCTACCGGCTGGATGCCCGGCGGTGCATCTCCTACTGGACGATCGAACACGAGGGGCCGCTGCCGGAATGGATCCGCCCGCTGATCGGGAACCGGATCTTCGGCTGCGACGACTGCCTAGAGGCGTGTCCATGGAACCGCTTCGCCGTCGCCTCCCGCGAGGCTGCAGTTGCCAGCCGTCCGGCGTCACATTGGCCACTCCGCGACTACCTCGGCTTGGATGATGGGGCCTTCCGAAAGCTCTTCGAAGGTTCACCAGTCCGGAGGGCGGGGCGGCAGGGGTTCCTTCGGAACGTGTGCACCGCGCTGGGAAATGTTGGCGACGAGCGGGATCTGGCGGCATTGCGGACGGCGCATGCGGACCCCGACCGGGTTGTCGCCGAACATGCGGGCTGGGCGATCGGGCAGATCGCTTCCCGTCAGGCAAAGTGAGCTACTCGAGTCTGCCCACGCGCGAGGCTGGCGACCCGAGTCTTCCGCGTCCGTCGGAATGGATAAAGATCGAGGCCAATTCCGGCCGGGCCCGGTGCTTGAGGATGGCGGGATCATGCATCAGGTGGTCAAAGACTTCCGGTGAGACAAGTGCTCTGGCGTCAGCGACCAAGCTGGCCCCCTTGTCCCAATCACCTTTTTCCATAGCCATGCCGGCCATCGCAAAGATCCGACTCCGGCGGTCCTGCATGCCCGGGTTGGCGGCAAGGCGCCCCAATTCGCTTTCCACCCGGTCGATTTGCCGCATCTGCAGCAGGAGCAAAAGCCGATCGTTTCGGATCAGAATATCGGAGGGGGAAAGATCCGCGGCTTTTTCGAGGTCCTCCAATGCCGGGGCAAGCTCACCATTTGCACGATGGAGAAGCGCCCGGCTGTAGAAGAGTCCGCCAGAGGGAGTCGAGGCAATTCCCCGCGAGTAAATGTCGCTCGCCGAACGAATGTCGCCCTCCGCCTCCTGGATGAGACCGGCGAGCATCCAGGCCTCTGAGGAGGCGGCCAGATTCAAATCCACCCCGGACAAATGCCTTTTTGTCCCGTCCAAATCCCCGCTTCGGAAAGCTAGGAGAGCCTTGTCGATCAGGGGCCTGTAAGCTTGCGCTTCAGCAGCATCAACTTCAGGGGCGAGCTCGGTTCTAGCCAAGCTGAGTCGGAGCGAGGTTTCCCCGCTCTCATCGATAACGCGCCTGTGAAGATTCTGTTCCTGCTCGTAAAGAACGGCGGCCAACCCGATGAGCGCGGCCGCTGAAATGGGTAGAAGAACAGCGAGCAGAAGGCGGTTGCCACGGTGCCTCGGGTCCTCAAAATATCGTAAAATGGAATTCATTTGAAACCAGACGCCCTCCGACAGATAACTTGCAGAATAACCGATCCGCCGGCTGGCCTAACGGGCAAGCCGGCCTTTAGGAATTGTTAGTTAGATAGCATTAAGCATGCCACATCGCCTTGGAAAAGCATTGTCGGCCGAGCCTGTGGCGCCCGCTCACGCGAAGTTTCCGGAGGACGGGGAAGATGCCAGCCTGAGCAATCAACTTTGCTCCGGACCGGAAAGCTTTTCTTATTGAGCGGAGGGCCGGGGCTTCCAATAGAACATGATGGCAATGCCCACGCAGATCGCGAGCGATCCCAGCCACTTGCAGAGCCATCCCGGGTCGAAAAGAACCTGCAGGGTGGTTTCGTTGGGATCGCGGGGGTTCCATCCGGCCTGCGAGAATTTGTAATTGAAGCCGGTGAGGCTGGCGAATGCGGTGCCGGGGAAGTTGGCCGGATGATTCATGCGCGCAATACCGTTGCGTTTCTCCCCCGTGGCGGGGTCCTCGAATTCCAGATCGGAGATAAAGTTCGACGGTGTATCCGTGCCCTCGTAGCGCGGGACATCGAAACTGCGGAGGCGCAGCGAAAACGGGAGCGTTTTAACCTCGAGCCCGTAGCTGACGCGGACGTCGTTGTGTCCGTCGGTCAGCGCGACAGTTTCACCGGACATGATCCAGCGGGGCGGGCCGGCGGGACCGCCGGGCGGCTTGAGCGCAGCGCGGAATCCCGGGATGCTGGCGGAGCCATCGGGCTGCGGGGGGCCGGGACGGACAGTCGAAACGATCCCGGCCTTGGGAAGGCTTTCGACAACCTCGGCCTGCCAGTCCGCCCAGCCGAGTGCGAATGTCCCGCCGGTTTTCGCCTGGCCAGAGGCGTAGACGCCACCCCCGCGCTTGAGCTGATAGGAAATCCCGCCGGGGACCTGCGCGATCAGCAGTTCCGGCTTGGAGCCGGCGGCGCCTGCTGGCGCATGGATGCGGACGAGGGCGGCCGGGTTGTCCGGCCGTTCGGACTTCGTCGCCGGACGTCCGTCGCGCATTTCAAAATCCGGCCAATAGTTCTCAATCGTGACAGTGGCGGGTCCGGCGGCCAGCGGCTGGTTCATCGCCCCGGCACGCAGGAAGGTTGCCCGCGTTCCATCGGCCGAAAGGACGGTGACTTTTTCTCCGTCGGAAGAGAGGGAAACGCTGATCCCGCTGGGGGCCTGTCCGGCCTGAACGACAGGAGCAAAGCGCGCGAAGACCATCTGCGTCTCGGTCGCAGCCGGCGCGGAGGCGGATGGAAGCGCATCCTGTAGGCGCACGGTGGCGAGCCCGAAAAAATCCTTTTCGGCCGAGCGGCCGGCATTTGCCGCCAGCGCCATGGTGAGCGACCGGCCCAGCCGTTCGCTGGAAAATCTGAGGAGCACAGCGGCGGATCCAGCTTCAGATGGGGCGAGCGTTTCCTCCCGGACAAGGTTCTCGCTAAAGCCGTCGGCGACGATGCGCAGCGGGGTTCCCGGCACGGTGAATGTGCGCGGGCGCTTCTCCGTCGGCCGCACGGCCGCCGCATCGAATGGCATGAAGTAGAGCGCAGGCTCCGAGGGACTGGCGATCTGGATGATACTGCGGTTGAGCGTGATCCTGCGAACCGGGGGCTCGCCCGCCCGGAGGGTGACATTGCCCTCGAAGCCCGCATGGAGACCGATCATCGCGCCGACGAGCAGCGTGATGATTCCGTAATGGGTGATGATGAATCCCGTATGCCGCCGCTTCCACGGCCAGCGGGTGAGAGTGACTGCGAAGAGGTTCACGCAGAGCACGCCGAGCCAGACGATGAACCAGGGGGCCTGGTAGATGTATGCCTGGGCGACCCGCGCGTCGAACGAGGACTCGGCAAACGTCGCGATCGCGCAGGCGATGGCAATCGTGGCTAACAGGACCAGCGCCAGCTGGAGCGATCCCAGCCAGCCGATGATCCGCCAAACCGCGGAATTTTTCCGGCGGTTGTCAGCCACCGGGAATTTACAGGATCCCGAGCTTCATTTTCCCGGCCTCGCTGATCATGCCCTGGTTCCATGGCGGGTCCCAGACGAGGTCGACCTCGGCCTCGTCGATCCCTTCCAGCGAGAGGATTTTCCCGCGCGCGTCGGCGGCGATCGTCGGTCCCATGCCGCAGCCGGGGGCCGTCAGAGTCATCTTTACTTTGACTGCAGTCTTGCCTTCGGCGGTTTTGGAAACGCTGCAATCGTAGATGAGCCCGAGGTCGACGACGTTCACGGGGATCTCCGGATCAAAGACCGTCTTGAGCTGGTTCCAGACCGCGGTATCGGTCTCGCCCTCGACCTTGAGTTTTTCAACCGGCGCATCGGGATCGAGCCCGAGGGCATCGGCATCCTTGAGTTCGATGCGGGCGAGTCCGCCGGGCGTGGCGACTGTGAACGTGCCTCCGAGCGACTGGGTGATCACGACCTCCATCCCTCCGGGCAGGACGAGCGGGTGCCCGCTCGGGATCTGGACGGCATCGCAGTCGCGGGTGAGTTTGATTTCTCCTTGTGGGTGCATGGCGGTTATTGGAATTTGATTTTGACTTGTTTCGGTGATTGGAGGCTGTCCCAGAGGGTCGGGGACGCGGGGGCCGAGGGGGCCGGGGCAGCGCCTGTGAGGGCATTTTTCAACGCGCCCTCGACGAGCTGGGCGCAATGGATTTTCATGGGCGGGAGCGGTCCGAGCGGTGCGGAGAGCTCGCTGCCTGTGAGAGCGAGCGCCTCCTCTGCGGTTTTGCCCTTGATGAGCTGGGTGGCCATGCTGGCCACCGCGATCGCCGTCTGGCAGCCGAACGACTGGAACGTGGCCTTGTCGATGACCTTGCGGCCGCCGTCCTCGCGGAACTTGATCCACATCCGGAGCATGTCCCCGCAGTCGCTGCTGCCGGCCGTCCCGACCGCGTCGGCGCCGGACATTTCCCCGAGATTCTGCGGGTCGCGGATCGCCTCCTCGATTTTGGATTCGATGCTCATTCGGTGGTGTAGGTGGGGAGCGTGGGATCGACCTCGCGGCTCCAGGCATCGATCCCGCCGCGCAGGGCGCGGACGCTTTCGAACCCGTGGCCGGCAAAATATGCGGCGGCATCGAGGCTGCGCGCACCGGTGTGATCGACGATGATGATCGGGGAATTTTTCGGCCAGCCTGCCATGATCTGCTGAAGAACGTCCTCGCTGAAAAGCGAGGACCCGGCAATGTGCACGGCCTCGAATTCCTCACGGGTCCGGATGTCCAGCAGGCGGGCGCCGGCGGTGCCGAGGGCGGCCGAGGCCTCGGCGGGAGAGATGAAGACCTTTTCGTCCTGCTCGTGGGCCTCGCGGATCTTCGCGAGCGCGTCGGCCGGATCGAGCCCGTCATTGCGGGCACAGACACCGGCGAGGGTCTCATCGGGCTGGAACCCGCAGCTCGCGCAGCCGCCGATGTGGAAATGGCGGAAGAGGGCGCGCTGCGCACCGGGATAGGTGCCCAGCAATTCCCGCATGGTGCTTTCGGGTGAGATGGCCATGGCCGGAGAACGTAGTGGTTTTCGCCAGGAATTCAACCATGACAAAAATGAAGATTTGATTCCGGCCGGCATTGATTTACGAGAGGTGCCGTGGTTGCCGCATTTTTCCGAAGCAGCGCGGGGGTCCTGATCGCCGCATTCCTCATCACCTCGCCTGTTGCCCGGGCGCAGGGTGTGAAGGCCCTCATCGATTCGATCACCGGGCAGGCGAAGCAGGCCGACCGACCGGCCGATCCCTCGCTGAAGGAGCAGCTGGAATGGGTGCGCGGCGAGTCGGAGGCGAGCCGTTCGCTCACCGAGGAATCGGCCGAAAAGACGACACGGGCCGCTCTGGCCGCGGCCGGCCTGCCGGAATCCCGTATCGAGGACTTCCGCGCCGCGGCGCGGGAAATCCAGCGGAATTTCCAGGGTGCGGCCGACCTGCTCGACGGCCTGAAAAAGTTGGAGGAGGAAAATGCGGGCCCGGCGCCGCAAACGCCCGTTCCGAAAACCGAAGCGGCGGCGGCCGGGCTTCGGGACAGCCTCCGACGGTCCCAGCTTGCTGCAAAATCCGCCCGCGGCGAAGCGGATCTGCTCGCGCGCCTCGTTGCCCAGCAGCAGCTCCTGGCCGCCAATGCCGAAAAGGAAATCCGACAGCTCGGGGAGGAGGAGGCCTCTGCCCAAACCGGCGAGGCAAAGGCACGAGCCGGCGTCCAGCTCCAGCTGGCGCGCCTCCAGAAGCGCGCCGCAGATGCGACGGTCTTTTTCGCCAAGTGGCGGATCTACCAGCAGGAAATCCTGCTGAAAAAGGCCGACGCACAGGCGGCGTCGATCGAGAGCGCGCTTCGCGAGGGTGGGTTTCAGAACCAGATCAATGCCGGTCGGGCGGCCTCCCAGCTCGCCGCCCTCGCAAAAGAATCCGCCGACCTTGAAAAGAGCCTTGCCGCCGCGGTCAAATCGCAGGCCGCTGCAATCGAGGACAAAAAGAAGCTGGCCGCATCCGGGCAAACCGGCCCGCAGGCGGTAGCGAGGCAGTCGGCCGCCGACGCCCTGGTCGATGCCACCCAGCGGCTGGTGGCCGCGCTGCAGGGGACTCAGAGCCTTCTCGATCTCGAGAAGGCGCACTGGCTATCCGTCCAGAGCCTCGCCGGCGAGCTCGACCCGGCCACCGTGCGCAGCGCCACCGCGCAGTCTGAGGATGCGATCCGCACCCTCTCCGACTGGCGGCCGCTTCTGGACCGGCGGCTCCTCGAGGCGCGGGAAAACCTTGAGGCTGCGCGCAAGAAGCTGCGGGAGACCTCCGGCGACCCGGTGCAGAAGGACCTGCTTGAGAGGACCGTCGAGACAGATCAGCTCCGGGTCGGTGCCGGCGGGGCTGTGATCTCGCGGATCGAGCAGTTCATCGCCCTGCAAAACGATTTTCTCTCCGAGCTCGACGCCGCGCGGCGTAACGAAAATGCCACCCGCAAGCTGGCCCGCACCTGGGACGACATCGCCGCATTTGCGGCGGGGATCTGGAAGTTCGAACTGTTTTCCGCGGGCGGCAGCAGCATCAACGTGGGCAAGGTCATCCTTGCCATCGCCGGGCTTCTGCTCGCCCTGAAGCTTTCCGGCTGGATCTCGCGCCGGGCTTCGCGGGCCGCCGAACGCAACCTCCGCATCGCCCCGGTCCAGCGGATCCTTCTGGAGAAAATTCTCTTCATTCCGGTCGCGGCGACCCTGATCCTCACAACTCTGAACTGGCTGAATATCCCGCTGACCGTGTTTGCATTTTTCGGCGGCGCGCTGGCGATCGGCGTCGGGTTCGGCGCGCAGAACCTGGTGAACAATTTCATCAGCGGCCTGATCCTGCTGCTCGAGCGTCAGATCAAGGTCGGCGACATCATCGAAGTCGGCCCGAGCACGGGAAAAATCACGCACCTGGGCAGCCGGTGCTCGCGTCTGAGGAAGTTCGACGGCGTCGAGGTTCTCATTCCGAACAGCGCGTTTCTGGAGAAGGAAGTCATTAACTGGACGCTCGACGACTCCCACCACCGCTACGACTTCACGGTTGGAGTCGCCTACGGCTCGCCGGTCGAAAAGGCGCTCGCGGTGCTGGATGCCGCCTTGCGCGGGCAGACCGGAGTCCTCAAGGACCCGGAGCCGGGCGTCTATTTCGAGGCGTTCGGCGACAGCGCGCTCATCTTCCGGCTCTACTACTGGATCGAGGTCGGCGGTGATACGGATTCCCGCGCCGTGGGCAGCGAAATCCGCTGCCGGATCGAACGTGACCTGCGCGCAGCCGGGATCGAGCTGCCGTTCCCCCAGCGCGACTTGCGGATCCGCAGCTCGTCACCGATTCCCGTGCGGATCGAAAAATCAGATCCCTGATCGCCATCATCCCGCCCGGTCAAGCCGCGAGGAGGGCGAGGGCGGCTTCGACAACCTTGGCAGGATCGAGGTTGCGCATCCGGCAGGCGCCATCTTTTCCGGCAGGTGCCTGCAGGCGGATCTGCCGCTCGGACGCCCGGTGCCAGTTGTTGGAGTTCGTCGGCCCGAAAAGCGTGAGGCTTGGAACGTCGAATGCCGCAGCCAGATGGGTTGCGACGCCGTCGACCGTGAGGATCGCCCGCGCGTTTGCGCACAACCAGAGGTATTCCGGAAGGGTGGTTCCGCCGGCGAGGTTGATAACGGTACCCGCGGCCCCGGCGGCAATTTCGCCGCAGTGCGCGGACTGCCAGCCCGAGCCACCTCCAGTCATCAGCACCGGAGCATCAATGGCTTTCAGCACCTGTACCCAGCCGCCGGGCGTCCAGGATTTCCGCTGCCATCCTGCGGCGGGATTGAGGAGGATAAAGCGGTCCGGAATCGGAACACGGGGCTTCCAGCTCTCCGGGGGTCGGTCCAGTCTGGGCGGGCGGAACGTGCCCGCGGCCGGCACCGGCGTGTGGGACCAGAAAAATTCGGCGATGTAGGACTCCCCGAGTTCGGGGGTCTTTACGCTCGGAAAGATGACCGGATGGAACCAGTCCAGCTCCCGGCACTCGGCCGGAAGAAGAAGTTTCCGCATGGCGGGCACGAAGAGCGATCGCGTCGCCGATTTGCTCAGCGCATCGAAGCAATACAGATGCCCAAGCGGCGCGAGGGGGAGCCCCCGCACGAGCCGGACGCCCGGCATGAGGGACACCAGGGGGGCGTGGCCGGAGCGCGTGAGCAGGCGGACCGGAGCGCCGTGGTGGTCACGCAGCTTTGCAAGGGCCGGTTCGAGGAGAACAAGGTCGCCCAGCTGCTTGTGAAATACGGCATAACATCCAGACATCGGGGCTGTGAATCTCCTCCCAACCGGCTGCGCCGACAAGTGCGAATGTGCGGCTTGCGGTTTCGCGGCCAGCCACTAACCTCGGAGCCGTATGCTCACACGTCCCGATCCGACGCATTCCCACGGCACGTTTCATCTCTCCTACGGCCACCCGCTTCCGTTTGGCGCAAGCCACGTTCCCCACGGGGTGAACTTTTCGGTGATGAGCGCCCACGCGACCGGCTGCACGCTGGTCCTCTTCGAGAAGGGAGCCCCCGAGCCGATGGCAGAAATCCCGTTCCCACCGGAATACCGGATCGGCCATGTGTGGGCAATGACCGTCTACGATCTGGATTACGCCCTCATCGAATACGGCTTCCGGTTCGAGGGGCCCTGGAACCCGCACGAGGGGCATTTTTTCGACCCGAAGCACATCCTGCTCGATCCCCTGGCAAAAAAAATTGCGGGCCGCGACCGCTGGATGGAGCCGCTTCCTCCCGGGCAGTCGCCCTCCTACCGGGGCCGGATCCCCCATGAGCAGTATGTCTGGGAGCACAGCCGTCCGCTCCGCCGCCCGGAGAGCGATCTCATCATCTACGAGCTGCACCTGCGCGGGTTCAGCCGGCATCCGAGCTCCGGCGTGCAGGCGCCAGGGACCTACGACGGCCTCCGTGAAAAGGCCGCCTACCTGAACGACCTCGGGGTGAACTGCATCGAGCTCATGCCCGTCTTCGAATTCAACGAGTGCGAGAACACCCGGACAAACCCCGCGACCGGCGGACCGCTCTGCAACTACTGGGGCTACAGCACGGTCGGTTTCTTCGCGCCGAAAAGCAGCTACGCCGCCTCGGGCGTCGAGGGGAGGCAGGTGCACGAGTTCAAGGAAATGATCAAGGCGCTCCACAAGGCCGGGATCGAAGTGGTCCTCGACGTCGTCTTTAATCATACGGCCGAAGGCGGGGCGGACGGACCTGTGATCTCGTTCCGCGGGATCGACAACAAGACTTACTACATCCTCGACGATCACGGCAACTTCGCCAACTACACCGGCTGCGGCAACACCGTGAACTGCAACCAGCCGACCGTACGGGGGTTCGTGATCAACTGCCTGCGCTACTGGGCGGCGGAATATCACATCGACGGCTTCCGCTTCGACCTGGCTTCGGTTCTTGGCCGCGATTCGAGCGGGGCCCCGCTCGCCAACCCCCCGCTCCTGGAGGCGCTCGCCTACGACCCCGTGCTCGCCGACTGCGACCTGATCGCCGAGGCCTGGGATGCCGGCGGGCTCTACCAGGTGGGCAATTTCCCTTCTTACGGCCGCTGGATGGAATGGAACGGCAAGTTCCGCGATTGCGCGCGGCGGTTCCTCAAGGGCGACGTCGGCACAGTCGGCGAGATGGTCCAGCGGATCATGGGCTCGCCGGATCTGTATGCCGCGGCCGGGCGCAAGCCGACCGCCTCGGTCAACTTCATCACCTGCCACGACGGGTTCACGCTCCGCGATCTCTTTTCCTACAACGACAAGCACAACCTGGAGAACGGGGAGAACAACAACGACGGCGGCAACGACAACCACAGCTGGAACTGCGGGGTCGAAGGTCCGACCGACGACCCGAAAATCCGCGAGCTCCGGCTGCGGCAAAGCAAGAATGCCATGGCCCTCCTCCTGCTCAGCCAGGGCGTGCCGATGATCTACATGGGCGACGAATGCGGGCGCACCCAGCGGGGAAACAACAACGCCTACTGCCACGACGAGGAGTGGAACTGGCTCGACTGGGAACCCGACGAGGACGGCCGCGACCTCCTGCGATTCACCAAGGCCCTCATCGCCTTCCGAAAGGCGAACCCCGCCCTCCGGCAGCCGGAGTTCCTCACCAGCCGCGACCAGGTCGGCAGCGGCTACCCCGACATCAGCTGGCACGGCACCCTGCCCTGGAAGCCCGACTGGTCGCTCCCGAGCCGGACGCTGGCCTTCATGCTCTGCGGCCGCCATGGCGAGGCGGCGGGCGGTCCCCCGCATTTCATCTACGTGGCATTCAACATGTATTACAAGCCGCTGCCTTTCGGCCTGCCGGTCCTTCCCCGCGGCATGAGCTGGCACCGGTTTCTGGATACCGGGCTGACGGCACCCGACGACATCTGCGAGCCGGGCCGGGAGCGCCCGCTTCCTCTCCAGAAACAATACAGCGCACGGGAGTGGTCCTGCTTTGTCATGGTGGGAAAGTAGCGCTGTGAACTCCCTCAACTTGCTGATCGTGCTCCACCTGGCGGCCACGTTCGGCATGACCGGCCTGATCTGGTTCGTCCAAATCGTGCATTACCCCATGATGGGCAAATACCGCGAGGAAGACTTTGCCGCGATCGAGAAGGAACACTGCGACCGGACAGGATTTGTGGTCGCCCCCCTGATGCTCGGTGAGGTCGCAACAGCCGCAGCCCTCTTTCCTGCCTTCGGACACCAGCCCCTGTTTTTGGCGGGCGTTGTCCTTCTCTGCGTGGTCTGGGCTTCCACCTTCCTCCTCCAGGTCCCGGCCCACCGGAAGCTGCTGAACGGCAGGGACGGAGCCGCACTCGGACGCCTGACCTCCACGAACTGGATTCGCACCCTGGCCTGGACCGGCCGGAGCATCCTGCTCGTTCTGTTTTTTTCCTGAGATTGCCCTTGCACTCCCCGGATATCCGCGATACATATCGCCCCCTTTCTCTCATTTTAGCGACCCAATGGCGACCAAGACCAAACCATCCCCCAAGCCCAAAAAGCCGGCAGCGAAACCCGCTCCGAAAAAATCGACCGTGCCCAAAAAGTCCGCTCCCGCTAAAAAGGCTCCTGTCGCGAAGAAATCACCGGCACCCAAAAAGGCCGCTCCCGCCAGCAAAAAGACCGCCGCCAAGGCCGCCGCAAAACCCGTGGTGAAAGCCAAGGCAAAAGCGACCAAGTTGCCGCCGGCAAAAATTTCGAAACCCGGCAAGCCGCCAGAGCTCACTGGCTTTCTCGCCAAGCAGCGCCAGCGCCTCCTCAACCTGAAGGACACGCTCTTGGATTCCATGAACGGCGTGGCAAAGGACAGCCTCCGTTCGCGCGCAGAGGGCAGCGAGGCCTCGGCGTTTGGAATGCACCAGGCCGATGCGGGCAGCGACGCCTACGACCGCGACTTCGCGCTCAGCCTCCTCTCCCAGGAGCAGGATTCGCTCTACGAGATCGATGAGGCGCTCAAGAGGATCACTGCAGGCACCTACGGCTACTGCGAGATGTCGAACAAGCCGATCCCCCACCCGCGCCTCGAAGTCCTTCCGTTCACCCGCTACACCGTGGAATGCCAGGCGGAGCTCGAAAAACGCAACCGCTACAGCAAAGTCCGCCAACCGGTCACCTCGCTCTTCGGCCTCAATGATGAGGACGGCGGAGACGGCGACGACGACGATTCATCCAACGACAGCAAAGACTAGACCATGCCACAGGAAAACATCACCCTCGAGTGCACCGAGGCCAAGGCCGAGGGCAAGCCCGCCTCGCGCTACATCACCACACGTAACAAGAAGAGCCCGCGGACTCCCACCCGGCTCGAAAAGAAAAAATACAACCCGCACCTGAAGCGCCACACGCTCCACCGCGAAATCAAATAGACGCCATGCAGCCGAAAACTCCTCAACGCCGCACCAATTTCCGCAAAGCCAACCGCACGATGCCGCGCCGCCGCGTGGACCTCAACATCGAGGCGATTGACTACAAGAACCCGGACCTCCTCAAGCGCTTCGTGACCGAGAGCGGGAAGATCCTCCCGCGCCGCGTCACCGGCATGTCCGCACGCCTGCACCGCAAGATCACCCGCGAAGTCAAGCGGGCCCGTGCCGTGCTCCTCATGAAGTAGCCCGACAACCTTTCTCTCCTACGGGCACGGCGGCAACGTCGTGCCCGTTTTCGTTTTCAGATCCCGCGTCCCGAATTATTCTGCATTGGAAGACCGCTTGGCAGCGAACAGCCCGTAGGGACCTACCGGCTGCCGGCTCGCGGGCAGGGTTCCTGCACCGGGAGCTTTTCGGCGGCCTCCTCCTCGACGATGGCATCGGCAACTTCGGGGGCGTAGGTGCGGAGGGCTTTTTGGGAGATCCGTGTGATCCAGACGGTGATGAGCACGGTCAGCGCGAGTTCGGCGGCGTAGATCGCCCAGGCCCAGGGGCCTTGGTGAATGCCGCCCTTCGCGGCCTTGCCGATCACCGCGCCGCCGTAGGCATAGGCGGCACTGATCGGGAGAAACCCGATCCAGGAGGCAAACAGGTAGCGCCAGAACGAGATCCGGGAGAGCCCGAATGCGCAGCTCACAAGGCTGTGGGGCAGGACCGGCGAGAGGCGCATGAGAATGATCATCCGCCATCCGTCGGTGGTGGCGGCGTGGTCGAGCGCCTGGAATTTCCGGCTGCCGGCAAACCGGCGGCCCATCCAGCCGCGGAGGAGGTAGCGCGTCGAAAGGAAGTTGGCCAACGCGCCGGCTACAGACCCGAGCGAGACAAGCAGGGTCCCGGACCAGAACCCGTAGACCGCACCCGCGCCGAAGCTCAGCACCGAGCCGGGAAGGAAGAGGACGCAGGACGCAGTGTAGAGAATGATGAACCAGATCCAGCCCACCCATCCGCTCTGCTCGATCCAGAGCATGCTCTGGTCCATCCACGCTGTCCAGGCCTCGAGCATCAGCCGAGTTTTTTCTCGAGGATTTCGCCGGCGACGGCGGGGTTGGCTTTGCCTTTGGAGAGTTTCATGACCTGGCCCTTGAGGAAGTTGATCGCGCTGGTTTTTCCGGATTTGTAATCGGCGACCGGGCCGGGGTTGGCGGCGATGACCTCGTCGGCGAGGAGCTCGATCGCCCCGGTGTCGCTCACCTGCTTGAGGCCCTTTTCCTCGACGATGGCGGCGGCGGACTTGCCGCTGGCGAACATCTCGGCAAAGACTTCCTTCCCCTGCTTCGAGTTGATTGCACCGTCGTCGATGAGGTTGACCAGCTCGTCGAGCGCATGCGGACGGAGCGGGCAGGCGTCGATGCGCAGCGAGGCCGATGAGAGCGTGCTCTGGAGGTCGTTGAGGATCCAGTTGGCGACGCTCTTCGGTTTCTTGGCACCCTTCGCCGCCTCCTCGAAATACGAGGCGAGCGCAAGGTCGTTGGCGAGGACGGCGGCATCGTAGTCGCTCACGCCGTAATCGGCGACGAAGCGAGCGCGCTTATCCCACGGGAGCTCTGGCCGGCGCTCGAGGGCGGCCGCGACAATCGGTTCGGTGCGGACCGGTAGGAGGTCGGGATCGGGAAAATACCGGTAGTCGTGAGCGCTTTCCTTGATGCGCATGAGCGTCGTCTCGCCGCGTGCGTCGTCCCAGCGGCGCGTCTCCTGCTGGAGCGTGCCGCCGCTGCGCAGGATCTCGATCTGTCGCGGGATCTCAAAGGCCAGGCCGCGGCGTACGCCCGAGATCGAGTTCAGGTTTTTCAGCTCGATCTTGGTGCCGAACTTTTCCGTGCCGACCGGTCGGACCGAGACGTTGACGTCGCAGCGGAGCTGGCCCTTCTCCATGTCGGCATCGCTGATCCCGCCGTAGATCATGACCTGCTGGAGGACGGTGAGGTAGGCAAACGCCTCCTCCGGAGACGCGATGTCCGCCTCGCCGACGATCTCAAGAAGCGGGGTGCCCGCACGGTTGAAGTCTATCCCGGTCGCGGTCTCCATGTGGAAGCTCTTCGCCACGTCCTCCTCGAGGTGGATGCGGGTGAGGCGGATTTTCTTGTCCTTCGTCGCGATCGTCTTCTGGGCGTCCTTCGGATACGCGAGGTCGTGCAGAGGGACCTCGCCGCCGAGGCAGAACGGCATGTCGTACTGGCTGATCTGGTAGTTCTTCGGCATGTCCGGATAAAAGTAATTTTTCCGGTCGAACTTGCAGACCGGTCCGATTTCGCACCCGAGCATGAGGCCGGCCAACGCGGTGAGGCGGAGCGCCTCCTCGTTCATCACCGGCAGCGCGCCGGGCAGGCCGAGGCAGACCGGACAGACGTTCGTGTTCGGGTCGGCCCCGAATTCCACGGCGCACGAGCAGAACATCTTCGTGCGCGTCTTGAGCTGGACATGGACTTCGAGGCCGATGGTGGCAAAATATTCGGTCATGGATTTTTTTTCTTCGGTGTTGGGGAAGCTTCTGCGCTGGGCACGGCGTAATCGAGCGCTTTTTGCAGGTCGAACGATTGGAGCAGTTTCATGAGGGCCGGGTCACCGGCCGCCTCGAGCAGGGCCTTGTTGCTCATGAGAGCAAGAAAGTTGCCGCTTTGGGAAGCCTGAAGCACCGAGGGATCCTCAAGCAGCTTGACCATCCGGGGGTTCTGCAGGAGCTCCTGCACGCCCGGATAGTCGAGAAAGCGCACCATGGCGTCGCGGTCGGAGCCGAGCGTTCCCACCTGCCCGATCATCTTGTAGGTCTGGGGCGGCAGCGCGTCGACCGACTCGACGATCCGGCCGGCCTCGCCGAGCTCGATCGATTCCTTGAGCTTGGCGAACCCGCGCAGGATGCTGGATGAAGCCGTCGACGGGCGGTCGGCGATCGTCGTCTCGGCCATCGCGCCGGTGACCCGCACGATGGAGATTGCTCCCCACAGCACCGCCAGGCCGAGGAGAAGGCCGAAAAAGGCCCCGCCGGCTCCGAAGAGCAGGCGGACCACCGAAGAGGATTGCTGCGACGTGCGCTTGAAAAGCAGGGCTCCGACAACAATGCAGGTAACCATGACCAGCAGCGTGACAAAGGCCCCGGCCACAAGCCCCGCAAGAAAAGCCGAGCCCGGGAGGACCTTCCCCCATGCGGAGGCCACTGCCTGCCCTGCGATCAGGCCTGCGAACCCGGATGCCACAATCGCGCCGAAGTAGACAGCGCTGCGCACGACGCCGCGACGCCACCCGACGGAGACCTCCCAGAGAAGATAGAGGCCCGCCGCCAGGAAAAACATTCCCTGCCAGAATGGTGAGGCCAGCGAACTCATCCGGTCAGCGTGGCAGCGCATCCAGCGCGCGCTGGCGCAGCACGTGATCGCACAGCACAAGCGCCGTCATCGCCTCGACCATCGGCACCGCACGGGGAAGGACACAGGGATCGTGCCGCCCGCGGGCTGCGAGCGTGGATTCCTCCCCGCCAACGGTCACGGTCGCCTGGGGCTTTGAGATCGTTGCGGTCGGCTTGAAGGCGATCCGGAAGGCCAGCGGCTCGCCGTTGCTGATCCCGCCCTGGACGCCGCCCGACCGGTTCGTGGCCGTGCGGACCCGGCCGCCAGCCATCTCAAACGCGTCGTTGTGTTCCGAGCCCCTGAGGCGCGCGCCGGCGAATCCGGATCCAACCTCGAAACCTTTTGTTGCGGGCAGGCTGAGCATCGCCTTCGCAAGGTCCGCCTCCAGGCGGTCGAAGACCGGCTCGCCCAGACCGGCGGGCAGGCCGCGCACGACCGCCTCGATCACCCCGCCCACGCTGTCGCCATCCGCCCGTACCGCCTTGATCCGATCGATCATTGCCGCCGCTGCCGCGGGGTCCGGGCACCGCACCGCGTTCGCCTCGATGGCCCTGGCGGTCACCGTCCCCGGGTTCGCGGCGGCCTCGATGTCGTGGACCGCTGCGACCCACGCTAAAATTTCAACTCCGGGAATGAGCTGCCTCAAAACCTTGGCAGCCACCGCGCCCGCGGCCACGCGCCCGATCGTCTCCCGCGCGGACGAGCGCCCGCCCCCCTCCCAGTTCCTCACGCCGTATTTGGCCTGGTAGGTGAAGTCGGCATGCGACGGACGGAAGTGCGTTTCCATCTCGCTATAGGCCTCGGGCCGCGCGTCGGTATTCGGCACAAAAATCGAGATCGGCGTACCGAGCGTGAGCCCGCGGAACACGCCCGAGAGGATCCGGCAGGTGTCGGATTCCTTGCGGGGAGTGACGATGTCGCTCTGGCCCGGCCGCCTGCGGTCGAGCTCAGGCTGGATGTCCGCCTCGCTCAGCGGCAGCCGCGGCGGGCATCCGTCGATGACCACGCCCACCCCGCCGCCGTGCGATTCGCCCCAGGTTGAAATGCGAAACAACGTTCCAAATGTGCTGGCCATGAGCCCGCCATTTCAACCAAAAGACCCGGCTCAAATCACGCGAATAATCGCCCGGCCGGTTTTCCGCAAAATAATTTCCCCTCCCCGCTTGACAAAGACCCCTGATTTTATGCAGGTTCGCGGCAGAAGTTTAATTTCGAACTTCCTCAATCAAATCAAACCTCATGAACAAAGTTGAACTCGTCACAGCAGTCCAAAAATCACTCGGAAGCAGCAAGGCCGACGCAGAGCGCGCGGTGAACGCCGTCATCGACGGAGTCAAGCTGGGCATCAAAAAAACCAAAGTCGTCCAGCTCATCGGATTCGGAACATTCAAGGTCGGCTCCCGCAAGGCCCGCACCGGCATCAATCCGAAGACCGGCGAGAAGATCAAAATCAAAGCCTCGAAAACCATCAAATTCGCGGCTGGAAAAGCCTTCAAGAGCGAGCTCAAGTAGAGCAGCTCCGAGCGGATTTCCCTCCCGCCACCGGGAAGACCCGTCACGCCGAAAGGCGGACGGGTTTTCTCATTTTTACACCCGGAGGGTTTTTTGCGGGGCCGTCTATTTCTCGGTAAGCCGGACGTCGTCGACATAGAGGACGCCGGCACCGGGAGCCAGATCAAATGTGATGAAGAGGCCCCACCAGCGCGGGTCGACCTGCGTGATGTCGTCGAGTTCCTTGTCGTCGAATTTGATGCTGAATTCCTTTTTGATTTCGGACCACTGGACGCCCGGGCTGAACTTGATGACTTCGGTTTTCCTCTCCTCGCGGCGGTTCCGTTCGAGCGCCACCGAGCCGCGGTCCCCGCGCACGAGCTTGGCCTCGGAGAGATCCTTTTCCACCCAGCAGCTGATCGCGACGATGCCGTCGGTGACTCCACTGCCCTTCACGCGCATCGAGAAGACGTAGGTCTTCTTCGTCTTGAGCGGGACCTTGTACTGGCTCCAGTTGTCCGGAAACCGGATGCGGAAGAAATTTGCCGGCGAGCCGAATGTCGTATCGTAGTGCATCCGCCACGCGTTGGCGCGGTCCCATCCCGCGAAGGCCGGCGGGAACAGCTTCGGCGCCGGCATGATTTTATTCGGGCTTGGAAAGTAGCCGGCCTTGAGGCAGCGGGCGCCCTCGACCGGCTTGGCCTCCGGATCCTCCGCGGCGCCCACCAGAGAAATGAAGCCGTAGAAGTTCCCGCGGGTGAGCCCGCTGTCGCACTCCCAGCCCGCCGGCGTGACGAGCTGGAGCGGCTTGGTTTCGCATTTGAGATCGACGGGGTCGGCAAATTTCGGCTGCGTCTTGCTGCCCGAGTTCAGAGCGAATGCGACCCGGCCGTTCGACTTGCCGAACACGAGATCAAAGAGCCCGTCGCCATTGAGATCGCCCGCGGCGATCGTGGCGATCCCCCCGAGCGAGAGGAGGCCGGAGGCCGTCGCAGCGGTCATGGGATCGGGCGCGGAGCCGGTGGCCGTGGCAGCTGCTCCCCCGGGCCTGAGAAACGAGTCGAAGGTCAGCGTGTCGCCCGGCTTCCATGGTTTCGGGCTGGAGAGGTAGAGGGCGACTTTGCCCGAGCGCTCGGTCACGAGCAGGTCGGGAAACCCGTCGCCGTTGTAATCGACGACGCAGGGGCTGAGCTGTTCGAGCCCCATCCCGTATGCGAGGACGTTCCTGTTGTTCTCATCGAAGACCGGGCGGTCGTTGGATCCCTGGTTGATCAGGAGGTGGATGCTGTTCGCGGAATAGGATCCCTCACCCACCAGGAGGTCGCTGCGGCCGTCCCTGTTCCAGTCCCAAACCGCGGGCGCAAAAACGTTGCCCCACTTCTTTTGCGAATCCTTCATCGTCGGGATGATCGCCCGCGCGACCTCCGGCGGCTGCTTGAAATCCGGAGCCGAAGCTGAGCCGGAGTTCGGGATGAAGAGGATTTCGCCGCTGTAGTTTCCGACGATCAAATCCTTCCGGGTCGAGCCAAGCTGGTCGCTCAGAAAAATCCTCGGGCCGCGGCGTGCGGCGTCGCGGATCGGGTTCGCGACCCACCACTCGACGTCCCTGAGCGGCAGCGGCAGAGCCGGGTCGTTGGCGCTCGTGCGCGTGAGAAAGAGCGTGGAAAGCTCGGCGCGGGTGAATTTCGGCGCCTCCTTCGTCCCGCTGTTGAAGAAGACCTTCAGATACCCCAGCACATCCATGACTGCGATATCGGGCAAGCCGTCGGCATTAAGATCCGAGACCGCAGGCGAGACCGGCATCGGCGTTCCGCGGATCACTCCATCCTGCCCGAGCACAGGCAGGGGCCGGACCTCGCCGGCTATCGCGCCCGAGGCATCCGCGCCATACCAGAGACTCGAGACGTTCGTCCCCGCCTCGAATCCCGGGCTCGCGGGGATGATGCTCCCCGAGGCAGGCGGAGACTGGGCCGACGCGGTCGACAGAATAGCCGGGATGACCGCAAAAAGAATTTTCGGGGGGAAGCGCATGGTCGGCTCCCAACATATGAATCCCCCGGAATTGAAAATCAAACCAAACCCGCATCCGCCCGCGGAATCGATCGTGTCGGGAAGTTCTTGTGCAATGCATCTGGAAGGCGTATTCCTTTATTGTTCTGTAGCTCACCCCCCCCACAACACGGATGAATGCCTTGCTTCCGAATTTTTTCCCATGCCTCCCTATCCGGGTGGCAATTGCCTTGCTGTTGTATCAGGCCTCCCCGCTGACCGCCCAGACGGTTCTGGTTGAGGCCGAAGGCTTCGATAATCCCGGCGGCTGGAAGGCCGACACCCAATCGGTCGAGCAAATGGGATCGGTCTATGCCCTCGCCCACGGGATGGGGACGCCCGTGGCCAATGCCACGACAACCGTATCCTTCCCCGCACCAGGCACGTATCATGTCTGGATCCGCACCCGCAACTGGGTGCCAGGAAACTGGGCCGCGCCCGGGCAGTTCAAGGTCTCGGTGGCAGGAGTGGATCTGGCACCCGTCTTCGGCACCGAACTGGCGAACTGGCACTGGCAGGATGGCGGCCGGGTGACGATCAACGGCCTCACCGCAGACGTGACCCTCAAGGACCTCACCGGCTTCGACGGACGCTGCGACGCGATCGCCTTTGTCGCCGGCAACGACGATCCGCCCCCCAACGATCTCCCCAGCCTCAAGGCCTGGCGCCGCATGGTAAAGAACGAGGCCCTCGCTCCCACGGATGTCAGGCAGTTTGACGTCGTCGTGGCCGGCGGCGGGATGGCCGGATGCTGCGCGGCGCTGGCTGCCGCGCGATCGGGACTGAAGGTCGCGCTGGTTCACGACCGCCCGGTCCTTGGCGGGAACACAAGCCAGGAGGTGCGGGTGGCGACACGCGGGGAAATCCGTCACCCGATCGTAAACGAAATCGACACCATGGCGCTTGGCAACCGCGACAACGGCGCGATCCCCGCCGACGAAAACCGCAAAAACGTCATCCTCGCCGAGCCGAACATCACGCTCCTCATGCCGTGGCGCGCCGAGGATGCCGGCACCGATCCCGCCACCAGGCGCATCACCCACGTGGATGCACGGCACACCCTGACCGGCAACCGCGTGCGCCTTGAGGCCCCGCTTTTTATCGATTGCACAGGCGACGGCTGGATCGGCTACTGGGCCGGAGCCGACTACCGCATGGGCACCGAGAGCAGCGCCGAGTTCGGCGAGTCGCTCGGGAAGCCGGTTGCCAACGCGATGACGATGGGGAATTCCCTCATGTGGAAAACGAAAACCGGGGCAACGGACAGCGTGTTTCCTCCGGTGCCATGGGCGATGGATGTCGCCGGAACCAGCGCGCTCAACGGCGGCGACTGGAACTGGGAATACGGGATGCAGCGCAATACAATCACGGAGGCCGAGGAGATCCGCGACCACCTCCTGCGGGCGATCTACGGCAATTTTTCCAACCTCAAGGCGATCGCATCCAACTCGAAGCTCGAACTCGACTGGGTTCCGTTCATTGCGGGCAAGCGCGAGTCGCGCCGGCTGATGGGCGACCACATCGTCTCTCAGACGGACATGGTCAACGGGGTCTACTTCGAGGACGCAGTCGGCACGACCGATTGGGGGATCGACCTCCATTTCGAAACCACCGTCAGCTACATCTCGAACTATGCGAAGACGAATGTCGCCAAGCCCTGCTACTTTCCGTTCCGCAGCCTCTATTCCCGCAATGTCCCGAACCTCCTCATGGCTGGCCGCAACTTCAGCTGCACGCACGTCGGGCTCGGCAGCCCGCGGGTGCAGAACACGACCGGGCAGATGGGTGTGGCCGTCGGTTACGCCGCGGCGATCTGCAAGCAATATGCCATCAGCCCGCGCGACGTCTACCGCATCCCCGACAGGATGCTTGAGCTGCAGGCCCGGATTTCCGGCACCTGGCCGGCGCGACCGACCGCTGTCCTTCCGGGCGTAATTGTGGACAACGCGGACGCAACCGGCGTGACGATCACCGGCAACTGGACGGTGTCGAGTTACAACACCGGATTTCACGGAGCCAACTACCTCCACGATGGAAACACCTTGAAGGGGCAGAAGTCCGTCGTGTTCCGCCCGGTCCTCCCGGCTGCCGGCACCTACGAGGTCCTGATCAAATACACGGCCGGCGGCAACCGGGCCACTAACACGCCGGTGACCATCGCAACGAAGCCAGGCGTCCCGCCGGTCACACTCGCAGTTAACCAGCAGCTGAACGGCTCGACGTGGTTCAGCCTCGGGACGTTCGACTTTGATCCCGCCACGGCAGCGGTGACAATTTCCAACAACGGCACGACCAGCCCGGGAACCGCCGGCGCCTTCGTCATCGCCGATGCCGTCAAGTTTTCCGAACCGGTGGCTGCTCCCCTGAACGACCTCGACGGCGACGGCCTACCCGATTGGTGGGAGCGGTGGTTTTTCCTTTCCGAAACGAAGGCCGATCCGGCAACCGACTCCGACAACGATGGACGAAGCAATTTCGTCGAATATCTCACCGGATGCGATCCAAGCGATGCCCAGTCCCGCTTCGACGCGCGCCTCGCGATCGACGAGCAGAGCGGCGGGATCCTGCTCCGCTGGCCGAGTGCAGAAGGCCGGACCTACCGGATCGAGATGTCGACCGACTGCGTCAACTGGTCGCCGTTCCAGCAAAACATCGCCGCGACGCCGCCGGAGAACACGCTGACCGTTGCCCCGACCGGAGCCAGCCAGTTCTTCCGGATCGCTGTCGAAAATTGACGCGGTCGCGCGCCGGGAAACCCATCCGGTGGCGGAAGGCAACTCCCGTTGCCTGTGCGGAGCCCGCCCGCTGGCATGCCAACCGGTCGATGTCTGCTCTGAGCGTCCGACCGCTCAGCTGGCAGGCACCAAGTAGCCGGCGGCCAGGGCGGTGAATTCGTTGACCTGGTTCTTTGCCCAGACGTCGTCGCGGGCGAGTTCGCGGGCGAGGAGTTCGGCGGCGGCAGGAGCAGCCTCGATCGAGGCGCGGGCGTCGAGGATGAGGGCGCGCGTGCGGCGGGCGAGGACGTCCTCGAGCGTGCGGGCCTGCTCGTGGCGCGCGGCCCAGACCACGGCGGCCTTGGGATAAGGCAGGCGTGCGTGGAGGAGCTCGGCCAGCTCGGGTTCCTTTTGCATGAGAGCTTCGAGCCGGTCGGCATCGCAACCGTAGACCGCAAGCGCGTCCGGCAGGGCCGGGGCATTCGGGCTGCGCCAGCCCTCGAGCTGGAGCGATTCGGTGACGCACGGCCGGTCGTCCAGCCCCCCGAGCGTGATTGCGTGGTCGAGCGTGTCCTCGGCCATCTTGCGGTAGGTCGTCCACTTGCCGCCGACAATGGTCACCAGCCCGGACTCCGAGACGAGCACCTCATGGCTGCGCGAGATCGCCTTGGTCGCGGCGCCGTCCTTTTTCGGCGGACGCACAAGCGGGCGCTGTCCGGCGAAGACGCTGAGGATGTCGTCCTCGCCGGGATCGCGGGCGAGGTAGCGGGCGGCATTCCGGAGGATGAAGCCGATCTCGTCCTTCATCGCACGCGGCTCGAGGTCGGCATGATCCATTGCGGTGTCGGTCGTGCCGACGAGCACCTTCCCGTGCCACGGGATTACGAAGAGGACGCGGCCGTCGTCGGTGTGCGGGACCATGATCGCCGAGTCGCCCTGCAGGAACGAGCGGTCGAAGACAAGGTGCACGCCCTGGCTCGGCTGGACGGCCGGCGTGGCCGCCGGGTCGTCGAGAAGGCGGATCTCATCGCAGAAGATGCCGGTCGCGTTGATCACGACCTTCGCCTTCACGGTAAACGTGCGTCCGGTCTCCGCATCCTGGCACTCGACGCCGGCAGTGAGCCCATTGGATTTGAGAATACCGGTAACCGGCACGTAGTTGAGGAGGCAGGCGCCGTGGTGTTCGGCAGTCTGGGCCAGGGTGATCGCCAGCCGGGCATCGTCGAACTGGCCGTCGAAATATTCCACGCCGCCGAGGAGGTTTTCCTTCTCGATATTCGGGATGCGTTCGATCGTCTCCTCGCGCGAGAGCAGGCGGGATGGCGCGAGGTTGAGCTTGCCGGCCAGGGCATCGTAGACCTTCATGCCGATGCCGAAAAACGGCCCCTCCCACCACTGGTAGCGCGGGACGATGAACGACTGGTGGTGGACGAGCTGCGGGGCATTCCGGTGGAGGAGGCCGCGCTCGCGCAGGGCTTCAAGCACGAGCGGGATGTCGCCCTGTTCGAGGTATCGCACGCCGCCATGTACGAGCTTCGTGCTGCGGCTCGACGTCCCCTTGGAAAAGTCGTGCGCCTCCAGGAGGAGCGTGCGGAAGCCGCGTGTCGAGGCATCGACCGCCACCCCGAGGCCGCTCGCGCCGCCCCCGATCACGATGATGTCCCAGTCTTCTTCGAGTTTTTGGATTTGACGTTTCATAGATGGGTATCCCAGTGCTGCGCGCGCTTGACGGCTTTTTTCCACGTCTTCACGCGGACGCGACGGTCTTTATGGACGATGTTGGAAACAAATTTCCGGTCGACCGCGCGGATTTCGGAAAGCGCATCGGTGTCCGGCCAGATGCCGGCACCGAGCCCGGCGAGCATCGCCGCGCCGAGCGCGGTCGTCTCGATATTTTTCGGACGCTCGACCGTAGTGCCGAGGAGATCAGCCTGGGTCTGCATGAGGAGGTCGCTCGCACACGCGCCGCCGTCCACGCGGAGCGTCGAGATTTTCCGGCCCGAATCCTTTTCCATCGCGGCCAGGAGATCGGCAACCTGGAAGGCGATGCCTTCGAGCGTGGCCCGCGCGATATGGGCGGATGTCGTGCCGCGGCTCAGACCGAGCAGCGCGCCGCGCGCGGTCGGATCCCAATACGGCGCACCCAGCCCGGTGAAGGCAGGCACCAGGACGACGCCTCCGCTGTCGGGGACGCGCGCCGCGAGCTCGTTGACCTCGGGCGCTGTGCGGATGATGCCGAGCCCGTCGCGCAGCCACTGGATCGATGCGCCGCCCATGAAGACGCTCCCCTCCAGCGCGTATTGGAGCGGGCTGTCCCCGATCTTCCAAGCCACCGTGGTCAGGAGCCGGTTCCCGCTGGAGATCGCATCCGGCCCCGTGAAGAGAAGCATGAAACAACCGGTCCCATAAGTGCATTTGACCAGGCCCGGCTTCGTGCAGAGCTGCCCGAAAAGCGCGGACTGCTGGTCGCCGATCGCACTGGCGACCGGGATCGCCGCACCGAAGTGCGTGGCGTCGGCCTCACCCAGCGATCCGCTGCTCGGAACGATTTTCGGCAACACGGCTTCGGGAATGTCGAAGAGGGCGAGCAGATCGGGGTCCCATGCGCCCGTGCGGATATTCATGAGCATCGTGCGCGAGGCATTCGAGACATCGGTGACATGCGACTTCCCGCCTGTGAGCTGGTAGATGAGCCAGCTGTCGATCGTGCCGGCGGCGAGTTCGCCGGCCGCCGCGCGGGCACGGCCGTCCGGGACCTGACGCAGGATCCAGTGGAGCTTGCTCGCGGAAAAATACGGATCAAGGAGGAGCCCGGTGCGCTGCTGGATGAGCGGCTCCTTCCCTCCCTCGCGCAGCGCGGAGACGTAGTCGCCGGTCCGGCGGTCCTGCCAGACGATCGCGCGGTGCACAGGAAGCCCGGTCCGGCGGTCCCAGACGACGATCGTCTCCCGCTGGTTCGTGATGCCGATCGAAGCGATGTCGGCCGGCACGATGCCAGCCTGCGAAATCGCGTCGCGGGCGGTCGCGACAACCGAGCCCCAGATTTCCGAGGCATCGTGTTCCACCCACCCGGGCTGGGGAAAGTGCTGGCTGAACTCCTGCTGGGCAACCGCCCGGACCTGCAGTTCCGCGTCGTAAATGATGGCCCGGGAACTCGTGGTCCCCTGGTCGAGAGCAAGGATGAATTTCATGGATTCGGAGGGTTAGAATTTGCCGAGGGCCACGTAGGCCAAAGCCGCAAGGGATCCGCCGATCAGCGGGCCGACGATCGGGACCCAGGAATAACCCCAGTCACTCCCGCCCTTGCCGGCAACCGGGAGAAGGGCGTGGGCGATGCGCGGACCGAGGTCCCGCGCGGGATTAATCGCGTAGCCGGTCGCTCCCCCCAGCGAGAGCCCGATCGCCCAGACCAACAGGCCGACCGGCAGCGCACCGAGCGCGCCGAGATCGATCGGGTAAACCGCCGCGCCTTGGGGATGTCCGGTCGCATTCTTGATCGTGAAGATCCCGAATAGCAGGACAAACGTCCCGATGATCTCGCAGAGCAAGTTCGCCGGGAGGCAGCGGACGGCCGGCGCCGTGCAGAAAACCGCAAGCTTGGCCGACGGGTCGTCGGTGATCCCCCAGTGCGGAAGGTAGGCGAGCCAGACGATCACCGCGCCGGCCATCGCTCCGAGCATCTGCGCAAGAATGTAGGCGGGAACAGAAGACCAGGGGAAATTTCCCACAAGGGCCATGGCGACCGAGACGGCGGGATTCAGGTGCGCCCCGCTGATCCGCCCGACGGCAAAGACGGCAACGAAGACAGCAAGCGCCCAGCCGGCGGTGATCGAAATCCAGCCCGCGTTCTGACCTTTGCTGCGGCTCAGGAGCGCGGTGGCCACTACGCCGTCGCCCAGAATGATGAGCAACGCCGTGCCGATGAATTCGGCGAGTGCGGGGAACACGACAAAACATCTACCCGAACGCGCCTGCTTTGTCGAGACACTTAATCATCAACACCAACAATGACACTCATCACCATTGTTTGGTGGAGAGCCGCTCTAAAAAGGAGAGCCAGCAGTCGGATTCGAACCGACGACCTACGGTTTACAAAACCGTTGCACTACCACTGTGCTATGCTGGCGAAGTTAATTTGAATCAACTGCTTGCGATTTCCGAAAAAAGACATTCTCCACGCATTTCCCACACGTATGCTCTGGTCAGCGTTTGGCTGGACCGAAACACTGGGCGCAAAGCATGAAGAAGCAGGAAAATCGGAATTCACGAGTTGCTGAAGGTAACTACTGCTGCTTGCGCGGCGGCATTCACCTGCGACGCAAGGTAGGGGGGAAGCCGGTTTGGCACAAGCTGAAAAGCAGGGATCAGCAGGCGGGGTGTTGCCGGCCGTCCGGCGGCATCACCTGCGGTCAAAGCGGCAGACTCATCTGCAAGCCCGGCGGACCCAGCCCGCTGACGC
>Ga0209398_1000130_pt1 | contig 56459 bp, 54 predicted proteins | sample AshMeaBigSpring_FD_184125 | JGI IMG/M metagenome (GOLD analysis project Ga0209398, IMG submission 184125) | Groundwater microbial communities from Big Spring, Nevada to study Microbial Dark Matter (Phase II) - Ash Meadows Big Spring (SPAdes)... | ecosystem: Environmental > Aquatic > Deep...
TTATTATAGAGGTATAATTATTAACCAACACAACCCCGTAGGGGTGGTATTATTATAGAGGTATAATTATTAACCAACACAACCCCGTAGGGGTGGTATTATTATAGAAATAATAATAAAATAAAAAATTGCGCATCAATTAAAACCCCGTAGGGGTGACATTATTATTGGATGAAATTATTATAGAATGAATACATCAACCATACAGGCAGGAATCGCGTGAAGACACGCAACTCAACACGGCGGCAGGAACACGGCGGCAAAGGATTTGTTTGTTGGGACGCACGGCCGTGCGTCCCTACAATCAAATAAAAAACTGGAATAAAATCTCCCTATTCAAAAACACAATTCATCAAATCCGCCGACCTGTATTGGTGGAACGGATACGCTAAAATAATACATATAAGACAATGCGATATGCAAAGATTTGCCTAGTGAATAAAACTTGTTTATTATAATTTGCAAATGTTTAAGAATGAATAGGTTGAAGGATTGTATTTTTATCATTTGTCCTATATCCCTACTGCCACTATATCACGCCAGTGCCAGCCCTTCGTGATTCTGGGCTTTTAGTTGCTCTATTTTTTTGTGCATCACATAAAACCATAGGGGTGGTATGAGTGCCAGTAACACCATCCCCGGGTAACCGGTAGGCATTTGCGGGCTTTCCTCGAAGTGGCGAAGGATCTGGTATTTTCGAGCGGGGTTATAGTGATGGTCGCTATGGCGGGATAGTTCGAAGAGCAGTACTCTGCCCACAAAATGATTGCTATTCCAGCTATGAATGGGGAGAACTTTTTCATAGGCATTCTCTCCTATTTTTTTGCGCTGTAAGCCATAGTGTTCTATATAGTTTACCGTCTCCAGCAGCAGGGCACCTATGGCGGCAGCGAGCAGAAAACATAAGCCTGCTTTTATTCCGAATATGATGAATACAGCTATCACGGCGGCCACTTGCACGAAGGTAAACCTTATCATTTCATTATGAATACTAAAGAAAGCCTTGCCCTCTTTAGTGAGTCGCTCTTTTTCTAAGTGCCAGGCACTCAGATAACCCATAATTACAGATCTAAAATAAAAAACATACAGGATCTCTCCATATCGCGAGGAAGCCGGATCTTCTGGCGTACTTACCCGGCGATGATGGCCGCGATTATGCTCTATGAAAAAATGCTGATACAGTGAGGTAAGGAGAAGCGCTTTGGCCATCCATTGTTCGTGACGGGTATGTCTATGACCAAGTTCATGGGCTACATTAATTCCAAATGCAGCACAGGCGATCCCCATGGTAAGTACACGACCCGTAAGTTCAAAATAACTGAGCCCTGGCGTCTGTACCTGATAAAAATAATACATCAGAAAACCATACTGAATGGGTACTATGAGATATAGCAAATAATCATATACAGGATCGGCTTTTTGTAATTGTTCTTCAGTCTTGTCAAAATTCTTTTGGCTGGCCGGTAATATTAGTTCTAAAATAACCACTAGCCCAAAAACATAGATGGGCAGTGCCCAGGACCAGATCACTGTATAGGTAAGCGAAATATATCCCACTAAGGGAGCCGTGAAAACCGATAAATATTTACAAATATTTGCATTCATAGACAATAATTTCAGTTCAAATATAAGGGAAAATTTAGAAATGGCGAAAGCTAAAGGACGCATTTCCACTTTTTATGAAATTTTTTTGGACACTAGATTGGTCTAAATTTTAAAATGATATAGATTCCATATTTCTATTAGAACAACTAGGAAATATATTTCATTTTTCTTATCTCTCCCTTTTCTTTTATCGTAAATAATAATGCCAGTAGTCTTAGCTAAATAGTTACAATAAATTATCATTTAATGATAGAAACCTAAAGATAGGCTATAAAAATAAATCCCATTTTATTAAATAATTATAGGGCCTCTTAATCAGTATTTTTAAAAAGGAGAATAAGCATATATTACAGCGAGATCAATCAAAAAAAACGAAGCGAAATGGGATAAAATATCCATTTCGTATTATTGAGTAAAAGCGGATTTCCTTGGTGGAGGCCGAGCCCATCGCCTAGCCTATTTCTGGCCGTCCTTTTCACTCGTTGGTGAGTCGGCTGGTGGGTGGATGGTAGTGCTTAATTCTTTATTTTTACAGTTAAAAGCTATGCAGGCTTATCAGTTAATTAAATATGGCGAAGCGTCAGATGCTTTCCGCCTCACCGATCTCCCTACCCCGAAGCCGGGCAAAGGACAAATTTGTATAGGTGTAGAAGCTTTTGGTATAAACTATGCCGATGTGATGGCCAGACAGGGATTGTATAATGACTGTCCGCCACTACCAGCCGTGATAGGCTATGATGTGGTGGGGAGAGTGATCGCTTTAGGTACGGATAGCAGTCATTTTAAGATAGGCGACCGGGTCACGGCCATGACCCGCTTTGGAGGTTATGCCACTGAAGTAGTGACAATGGAAGATGCAGCAGTGAAAATAACCGAAGATATGGATGCCATAAAAGCCCTGGCACTCACTACACAGTATGGCACTGCCTGGTATATGGCTACCAAGGCCATTCAGATTTTTGCGGGCGATAAGGTGCTTATTCACGCTGCAGCAGGTGGGGTGGGGCAGGCTCTGGTGCAGATAGCCTTGAAAAAGGGAGCTACCATCTTTGGTACGGCCGGATCGGAGGAAAAGATAAAACTGCTGCCCAGTCACGGGGTGCATCACCCTATAAACTATCGGATATCACCATTCGAAGAAGAAATAAAAAAAATACTGGGGCGTGAAAAAATGGATGTAGTCTTTGATAATATCGGAGGAGCGTCGGTAAAAAAAGGCTTTCGTCTCCTGGGTGCTGCCGGCCGATTAGTACTCTATGGTGCTGCCGATATGAGCGGAAGCCGATTCCATCTCTTTAAGCGAATAAGTAAGGGTTTGGCTTTTGGCATCTATCATCCCGCCCAGTTTATGATGGCTTCTAAGAGCCTCATAGGGGTAAATATGCTGCGCCTAGCCGATGAAAGACCTATACTATTGAAACAAACGTTAGCAGAAGTAGTGGATGAAGTGAGTAAAGGGCATCTTTGTCCATCAGATGGAAATGCCTTTAGCCATACTGAATTATCCCAGGCACACCGTTTTATGGAGGAAAGAAAATCCACCGGCAAAATCGGCTTGTATTGGAATAAATAATTCGGCTATTTTTATCGGCCATTAATCAAGCAGTTCTGGTTATAAGCTTGGCTGGTATAGCCCTAAAAAAATAATGACAATGAATCGCAATATCCTGCTCATACAAACTACGGATGAAGCCGGGCTGGTATATAAGATTACCAATATTCTCTTTCATCAGCAGCTAAATATTATTGAGAATGATGAATTCGTTGATACCGAAAACAATCGTTTCTTTTTTCGCTGCGAAGTAGAAGGCGAAGCAGACACCTATGTGCTCACCGAATCGCTGAAAAAAATACTACCCCTGGGATCCCAAATAAAATTTGTTCCTCATAATAAAAAAAAGATAGTGGTGATGGCTACTAAAGAACATCACTGCCTGGCCGATATATTAGTAAAAAATCATTTTGGCGATAGCAATACCGAATTGCTGGCTGTGGTGAGCAATCACGAATATCTGCGCCAGCTCACCGAAAAATTTAATATCCCTTATCTCTGTATAGAATCGGAGGGAAAAGAACGACTAGGCCATGAAAAAGAGGTATTGCATGCACTTGGCAAATATGAGCCAGATTATATTGTATTAGCCAAATATATGCGCATATTAAGCCCGGAATTTGTGGCGATGTACCCTTATAAACTCATAAATATACACCACAGTTTTTTGCCGGCTTTTATAGGAGCCAATCCCTACAAACAAGCATTCTGCCGCGGGGTAAAGATTATAGGTGCTACTGCCCATTTTGTAAATAATGACCTGGATGAAGGCCCCATTATAGCTCAAAGTGTAATATCGGTAAATCATACCTATGATGCCCGCGAAATGGCTAAGGCCGGCAAGGAAGTAGAGGTGAGTGTGCTACATCAGGCATTGCAATTAGTATTTAATGAGCGGGTGATGATTAACGGTAATAAAACCATTGTATTTTAACCCAGAATCAGCGTGAGACTTTGCAATGAAAGGAAATTATACAAAATAGCTATGAGGCACGGAATTTTTCTCCCGCAGACGTAGTATAAACTATGTGGCGCACAGAAAAATGAGTACAGAAATAGATAGGAAGTAGAATTTTCTTGCCATAAATTTCTAATGCTGATTCTGGGTTTATCAGATAAATCCCTGTAATCCTTCATTTATTCTTCCTAGCCCAGAAGTTCAATAGCTTCCACCATCCCAGAGACCTGCTAGGGTATCTGATAGCCACATCGAAAACGCACTAGTTTATTATTCTTAAAATAAAAACGGGCATAATCATACGGATAATCAAACTCATTATCGCTATAATACAGGCTATAGATACCCTCTTTTTCAGAAGCCAAGCCCGATCCTTTTAGCGCGATTATGTCCTCCGTTGTCATATCCAGGTGCAATCCCCTTTCAGTCGTAAAATCAGTGTAGATACACCGCCCTATCTTTTGATGATTTGTATGGAGGTATTGTAAGTATCCTACTTCAAAAGCTTCTATATCGCCCAGTGCCGATCCTTTGGCGGCGGCTAGTCTTAGATACTGTGTGCTGTCTTCGGATATAAAAAGAACAGTGGGCATACCCTCGTCCTCATCGCCTTTCTGTAGTAAAGCTTCAAACTCCTGCAGACTTCCTAAATTTAGTTTTGCCAATATCTTTTCTATATTTTGGTAGAGCACGATCTCATCATTGAGCGAGGTATCCGTTTTGAAACTGATCATCGGTTCGCCGTCCAGCATCAGGGTATCGAGGTGTGTTTTCACCGCTGAGGTAGTATATGGGTAGGGATGTTTGATAGCCCTATTTTCTGCTGCCTTAATGAATGATAGTGAAAGTAAAAGGAGAATAAAGGAAAAAATAACACGCATAAGACAGAGAGGTGATTTTACGAAAATGGGGAAATGTTATTTATGGATGAGGACTTTGACATCCTTATAGATGGGTATCTCGGGCTTTTTCCAGCATCATAAAATCGGCAAGGGCGATGGCGGTGATAGCCTCGGCTACCACGGGCACCCTGAGCGCTATACAGGCATCGTGGCGGCCTTTTACCTTCAGTTCGTCCATGAGTCCGGTAACTACATTCAGTGTGTTCTGAGGGATAGAAATGCTGGAAGTAGGCTTCACAGCCAGCCGAAAAATAAGATCATTTCCATTGGTAATACCCCCGTTTATACCTCCGGCATGATTGGTAAGGGTTTTACCACTGGAGAGGATGGGATCATTGTGGGTACTGCCGTACATACGCGCAGCACTAAAACCGCTACCAAATTCTATGCCTTTAATAGCGGGAATAGAAAAAGCCAGATGGCCGATAACTGACTCCACCGAATCGAAAAATGGCTCGCCCCAGCCAGTGGGTATGCCGGTAGCCACGCATTCTATGATACCGCCTATAGAATCTCCGGTGGCGAGTGCTTTTTCTATGGCCATATCTATGTCCTCTTCCCCTCCGGCTTCTAGGAGCTTAGCCCTTATATCTACGGGGGTTATGAGTTTTTTAGCCACCACACCAGCGGCTACCAGCGCGAGCGTGAGACGTCCAGAAAAATGACCACCTCCACGGTGATCATTAAAACCCTTATATTTTTTATGAGCCACATAATCGGAATGTCCGGGACGGGGTATTTCCACTAAGTTTTTATAATCCTCGGAGCGGATATTGTTGTTTTCAAAAACAATGTGCAGAGGGGCTCCTGTGGTATAGCCGTTATAGACCCCATTCATAAGCTTGGGCACATCTTCTTCCTGGCGAGGTGTAGTGCCTTTAGCCCCGCTCTTTCGACGGGCGAGATCGGGGAGAAAATCCGCTATATCCAGCGGCAAGCCTGGCGGACAATGATCTATGATCACCCCCACGGACTGGCCGTGGGATTCACCATAAATATGCAGCCGGAATATCTGTCCTATACTATTCATCTTTTGTTATTCTAAGCTCGGTGCAGACATCGGTATCGTCAAAAAAATAAGGGTAGGACTTTTCTACGCAGTCCACATCTGCTATAAGTAGATCACCCGTGGTGAGGCAGGTGGCTATGCTGGCGGCCATCGCTATGCGGTGATCATTATGGCTATATACTTCACCACCCCTCAGAGCTCCGGTACCGTAAATATGCATCTCGTCTTCCCTTACATCTATATACAGCCCCAGCCTTCCGAAGGTATCTATAAGTGCCTCTTGTCGGTCGCTTTCTTTATCGCGCAGCCGATGGGTTCCGCTAATGATGCTCTTTCCCTGGCAGGCAGCAGCCAATACTACTAAGGGAGGAAAAATATCGGGGCAGTGGGTGGCATCAAACACAAAGGGTTGGCACTGTCCCTTGCTTACTTGTATGGTTTTTTCGGTTACAGTTATCTGGGCACCGAAGGCTTCCAATGCCTGCATAATGGCCCGATCTGCTTGTTTAGATTGCATATTGAGTCCCCTCATCGTAATATCACCGCCTATGGCTCCGGCTACTAAATGATTAGCGGCGGCACTCCAGTCCCCTTCTATGGCGTAGCTGCAGCCCTGGTAATGTTGTCCTCCTCGTATGCGAAACTGGTGGAAATCGCGGTTTTCTATCTCTACTCCAAAATGAGCAATAATTTCCAGAGTCATTTCTATATACGGCCGGCTTTTTAGATCGCTCACAAAAATAATGCTGTCGCGAGGAATAAGAGGTAGCCCTATTAGCAGTCCGCTGAGTACCTGCGATGAAAAGGCGCCGCTTATATGTATTTCTCCCCCTTTATGGGGACCTTTTACCGTGAGTGGCAGATGTCCTTCATCAGAACTTACGCTCAGTCCTGCCGCTGCGAGCGTCTCTATCACCGGCTTTAGGGGTCGTTTTCTGAGTGATCCCACTCCCTCTATCCGTACATCGCGATTTAGAAGCCCGGATAATGCTGAAAACATCCGCAGCGAAAGGCCGGATTCACCCACATTGAGTATCGGATTTTCATCCGGTATGCTGGCCCGAGGATGTACCCGGCATACAGTGTCCTCATTAATTATACTAGCTCCAAATTTCTTGATGACTTCAGCGGCGGCCTCACTGTCATTGCTCCACCTCACTCCCGTGAGCGTTGAGTCCCCCTGAGCCAGTGAGGCGATGGCCAGTGCTCGTTGTAAAAAACTTTTGGAGCACATGGCATTTATCTCTCCCTGGAGATATCGTGGAAAAATGACTAAATCCATATCATTGGCTATGATGGTACAAACTAAATAATTTTATGCTTTCACAAAAATTCCAAAACATTTTCCCGGCAGCTAAATATGAATAAATTTAATAGCTATAAAGAACGCAAATCCGGAATCTGTGAACCAGCTAGTTCAGACCATTAAGATAGGTAAAAAATTTTTATTTATCGCCCTCCCTTTGTCTGCCGGCATAAGGCTGCAATATACATCAAGAAATGAAAAGCCCCATTGAATGATAAGTCCTCACCAAAAAAAATCGGTGGAAACACCCATTTCTGAAACTAGGACTATAAAGATATCCCCTCACTCATTTTTTGATCATTGTACCCAGGTACTTCCTTACCTGTTTTTTATTTAGCTGTAAAGGCAATGCGAATGTTCATTCGGAAAACCTGCTTACAATACCTAGGTCAGTAGCAAATGTTTGCCTCTCAATGGAGTGGAGATATCTACGTATTTTTAGGGTTAGCCTCCCCTGGTAAGTGGGGATTTGGGATTGGATCACCTTTCCCCCTTGCATCCCATCAAAGCCGGTGCGGCCGATATTTGTTTTCTAGCAGAAAGGGTAAAAAGGCTATAGATGGGATGGGTCTCAGCGGTATCGGCAGACATACGCTGGGGGAGACAGCGGATTTGAGATTTCTTACCAGAGAAGCTATGTGCACTGCAATTTTGTTATATCGCCTAGCCAGCAGAAACCAATAGTAGAATTTTTTTTAGCTTACATTTCAGACTTTTATTAGCAAAAAAAAAGCACCTCTATAGGTGCTGATGATATCTGGTGGGATCTGCTATATCCACTAAAAGGGCAAATCATCTTCCGGCATAGTGGTACCGGCCGGTACTTGCTGCATAGGAGGAGAAGGCTGTAGATAGGTGTTTACATACTGCGGTTGAAATTCAGTGTTTTGTACCGGTGGCTGTCCGGTCATCGCTGGTGCGGCAGGCTCTAATTTCCAAGCCTCCAGACTCGTGATATAACCACCTTTTCCCTCCTTTTCCCATTTGCGGCCACGAATATTAAAGGTAACCTTTATATCACTATTAATGCTAAATTGATCCAGCGTTTCGCACCTTGTCTGGGTAAGTTGAAATTTTAGGTGATCCTGTAACAATCTGGGACCCTGAGTCCCATTTATCGTTTCTTCTATTAATACCACAAATTCCCTTTTTCTGAAGGATTCGGTTACCTGCTGGGCGTCAAATTTTTCGACGAGTTTTCCTGTTAAATCGTAATTCATTTTAAAAAAATTAATTTGCCTCAAAATTACAACAAAATGGATAACCTGTCAAATAAGTTATGCACAAAGGAAGAAAAGATGGCTGCATTTGGACGATTGCTGGACATAATGGACGAACTGCGTGAAAAATGTCCCTGGGACAAAAAACAGCGGTTTGATACCCTGCGCATCCTCACCATAGAAGAGACGTATGAGCTGGCAGATGCCATCACCCAGGAGGATTTTCAAAGCATAGGAGAGGAAATAGGCGATTTGCTGCTGCACATTGTTTTTTATGCCCGGCTGGGTCAGGAGATAGGGGCTTTTGATATAGGCTTAGTTATTCATAATCTCTGTGAAAAATTAATAAGGCGCCATCCACATATTTATGGCGATGTAGTGGTACATAATGAGGAGGATGTGATGAAAAACTGGGAGAAGATAAAACTGCGAGAAAAAGGCAAAGAATCGGCATTGCAAGGGGTGCCTAGGGCATTGCCAGCTCTTCCTAAATCGCTACGCATACAGGAAAAGGCCAAGAAAGTGGGATTCGAATGGGACACCAGAGACCAGGTATGGGCTAAGGTGCTAGAGGAATTAGCGGAACTCCATACGGAGGTAGATGGCGATAACCGGGAGCTTATAGAAAAAGAATTTGGCGACGTATTGTTTGCCCTTACAAATTATGCTAGATTTATAGAAGTGGACCCGGAAGGAGCACTGGAAAAAACAAACCAAAAGTTTATTTCAAGGTTCCAAAAAATGGAATCTATTATCAAATCCAGAAATCAAAATATGATAGATATGACCCTCACCGAAATGGATGCCGTATGGGAGGAAGTTAAACAAATAGAAAAGGCAAAGGCATAATGTCTATATGAAATGGATACCTGAATAGTAAATACTGCCCACCTCTATCTACCGGCAATGATTCAAATAATTATTTCGCTCCAGAAAGATTACTATCTGTGATCTTTCCCCTTACTCTGCACTTTCCTAATATAAAACAATGGCAAGCTGCCAGCCTTGCAAAAGGCTATAAATCCTTTCTATTATTCTTAGCCATTGCAAGACGCCAATGCGCATGAAAAAATACTGGCAGAGTAGCAGAGAAAGCCCGTGTCCGTTCTCTGAGGAGGGCTGATCGGAGTCGAAGCCGCCGAAAGGCAGTCATACCTATTTAAGAAAACAGATAGGAGATATCTTCGGCTGATAAGCGTTTTACAAAACCGTGTTCGGTACCGATAATGTCTTCGGAGAGGGCTTTTTTTCTGCTTTGCAATTTCAGAATTTTTTCTTCTACAGTATCTTTGCAAATAAATTTATAGGCTAATACATTCTTAGTTTGACCTATGCGATGGGTGCGGTCTATAGCCTGCGACTCTACGGCCGGATTCCACCATGGATCTATTAAAAACACATAGTCTGCTGCTGTGAGGTTTAGGCCCACTCCTCCCGCCTTCAGCGATATAAGAAATACGCGCAGGTCATCAGATTTTTGAAAGCGATCTACCTCGGCCATTCTTTTTTCTGCAGAAGTACTACCATCCAGATAGCAGTAGGATATATTCTCTGCCTGTAGTCTTTTTTCTAATAGAGCCAGCATAGAGGTAAACTGCGAAAAGACCAGGGCTTTGTGTTGTCCGAGATTCTCCTCTAATTCTCGCAATAGCTCTTCGCTTTTAATGCTGTGGTCGGGGTATTGTTCTCCGGGCAATAGTGCCGGGCTATTGCATATTTGCCTCAATTTAGTGAGTGCAGTTATTACACTCATTTGCGATTTGGCCAGTCCTTCGGTTTCTATTTCAGCCTTTAGCTTTCCGGAAATTTCATTGCGGTAGGCCTCGTATATGGTCCTTTGTTCTTCGGCCATTTCGCAGTAAAAAATAATCTCAGTTTTCTCCGGAAGATCACCGGCTACCTGCTCCTTAGTGCGTCTTAGCATAAATGGATATATGATGCGTTTTAGTTTTTCTCTTTGTTTTTCATCGCCATTTCTATCTATGGGATTAGCATATTCATCGCGAAAAAATTCGGGGTTGCCCAGTAATCCGGGATTTATAAAATTCATCTGGGCATAGAGATCAAAGGTGTTATTTTGCAGGGGAGTTCCACTGAGGCAGAGGCGATTTTTTGCCTGCAGTTTATTTACCGCCTGAGTCACCTGTGCAGCAGTATTTTTTATGGCGTGCGACTCATCTAATATGATATAATCAAAGTTTATTTTCTTCAGTAAATCTATATCAGAACGCAAGGTTCCATAGCTGGTAATAAGTAGGTTAGCATCCAAAATAAAAATATCCGAATTTTTTTTGGATCGGCTGGTTCCGTAGTGTAATTTATAGGTGATTCCTGCGGTATATTTGTTTATCTCCTTTTCCCAGTTATAAATAAGGGAAGTGGGGCAGATGACGAGTACCTTCAGATTTGGATTTTGTTCTTTGAGATAAACAATGATCGTAAGGGCCTGTAGGGTTTTGCCCAATCCCATATCATCTGCCAGTATGCCTCCCCATCCGGTGCTCACTAATTTGTGCATCCATTGAAATCCTTCGTTCTGGTAGGGTCGCAGGGTGGCATTAATAGAAGCGGGTAAAGGGATATCGGGTAGCTCAGCGATGGCCATAAGGGCTTGTTTTTTTGCATTTAATTCATCGAGTATGCTGCGGTCGTCTATATATTCCTGAACTTCTTCCAGTAGTGCCAGCTGATTTTTGCTCAGTCTTATCATACCCTTTTCTTCGCGGCCCATTCGTTTTATGGCTTTTATCTGATCTATCCACTGCTGCGGTATAATACCTATGGATCCATCTTCTAGCTGGAAGTGATTATCCTCGCCTTTTTCCAGCATTTTTTTAAGGTCTTTTAGCTTCACATTTTGATTGCCAAAGGTTATCTGGGTATCTATTTCAAACCAGTCTATGCCACTGCTCACATTCCAGTTAAGGATAGCTTGGTGCGGATTTATGCGAAAGGTTTTCAGATTCTCCAATCCCTCTATTGGAATGCCAGCCTCTTTCATTTCATTAAAGAAGCGAAAATACCAATTGTCTGTAAGTAGATCGCCTTTTTTTACATAGTAGTAGGATTGATGTTTTTGTACGATGGTCTTATGAGATTGTTCTATCAAAGCCTTTAACTTGTTTTCTTCCGAGAGATTTCTACGGAAATAATAGAATACTTCGTCTTGTATATAATAGTCTCTCTCTTGCCAAATCATTGTATTTACTTCCCTACTCTGGTAGTGTACCAGGGGTTTTATAATTAGAAAATCTGCCACCTCGGAGAGATGTATCACAAAACGGATAGGAAGGGGAAGATTACTTATTTTAAAAGAATCGGAAAGCTTAAAATTAAATTTATTGCTCCAGGGAATATAGATTTTATCTATGATCTCCGTAGCATATTTTACATCTACCTCCAGTTTTTCGGCTTCTATTTTTTTTACTATTTCTGCGGAGGGTGGATTTGTATTTAAATAGAGCCGGTTTTCGCGCATAGCTAAAAATGGATTAGTAAAGTAGTCTCTCTTCATATTCACCAGGCCATCTTTGGTATTCATATTTGCCTGCAAGGCGATGCGTCCACCGGATATTTCTATGCTGAATTGTATATCGCCCTCACCACCTAACTTTACCGGCTTCCACATAGATGGCCTAGTAAAAGAAGACTGAGGCACTATAAATAGGGGGAACTGTTCCAGTTTTTTTGAAAAGATGTGTTTGCAAATGCTTACGGTATCACGGTCTATGCGGGTGCGGGCTTCGGCATTGAGCTTATGCCCAAAGTCTTCCCATATTAACGAGCTTCCGTATCGTATAAACTGCATAGGATTTAGTGAAGTTTTAGCTAGGATAACCTCGCTCTGCAATCGAAAAAGAAGTCGTATGAGCTGTTTTTCTTCTTCCGTGAGGTTAAATTCTTTCGCATTGTTTATAGTAATGTAGTTTATCTTGCCCTTTACGGATTCTCTATTTAGTATAATTCCTTTAAATGCGTGTATAGAAAAATAGGGATATACTTTCTTAGCGGTTATGAAAAGTATTCCCATATTTTCCAAATTTTTTTTTTCCTTCATTAGTCCTACCTTTTTAAGGGGTGGTAAAACTACTATTATATTGATGGCTGTGCAAATTTATTATTACCCCTCACGCCAGATAATATTTATGTGAATAGAATAGCCTGCGGGATAAGTACACATTCTTTTATATATGTATGGTCGTAATAGAGGCCCAGAATCTCCTGCATAAACAAATAACCTACTAAAATAGATGCAAAATGAGCGATTTAGTATATACTGCAAGTTAAAGATGTAGAAGCAAGGCCTCTCTGGAGCAGATATCTTTAGGGTTCATAGGGATATTTATAAAACCGGTGTGAAATAATTTATCTAGCATAAATGCCAGTTCGCTGGAAATTATTTTTTGGGATGTACACCACTTCGTTTGTTCAAACCATTTCTGAGCTTCTTGTTTATCCAGATGAAACTTTTCTGCCACCATGGCGGCGGCAGCTTTATTGGCCATCCAGCTACGACACAGAAGATTAATAGTAGTTTGCATGTTGCGAATATCCCTTCTGTTTTTTTGTGCAAAATCTTCATTTACAGCGAGTACAAAAGCCGACCATGGAGCTATCCATTCGCCGGAAAAATTCATACTACCTGCTTGCACGAGAGGTTCAGTCATAAATTTTTCCCAAAGAAAGATATCCGCGCGGTTTTCATCAAAAGCATTTTTAGCACCTTCTAGAGTGGCTATTTCTACGAATTGAAGAGCCTCCTTATCTATTTTACATTCATCGGCGATCATAAGCGGAAAAAAATGTGATCCCGATCCTTTGCGGCTAATCGCTATCCGTCCTTTGGCCAGCGATTGATAGCCTTCCCATAAAAATCCAGGACGGGTGTGTATGCCCCAGATCAGTCTGGATTTTACAAATCCCTGCATAATGCGCGCCGGATTCCCTTTTAAAATATCTACGGCGATACCTGCAGTAAGAATGACCGCTGCATCTAGCGTGTTTTCGCGTAGCATTTTGCTCATAGTGCCGGTACCTTCGGGTACATCTTTCCACTCTATATCTAATCCCACTTGGGTAAATCGTCCGGACGAAATGCCTACATACCAGGGGAAATTAAAATGCTCCGGCACGCCGCCGATACGTATTTTTTTCATTTTTAAGAGGCTAAAATAAAATCATTTTAAATATTCAGATATTTTTGCCGTTTGTATTCAAACTTCATGGAGCGAAAAGAGCAGGCAGCTTCCTGGTTTAGGGAGATTCAGTTATCTATCTGCGAGCAGCTGGAGAAGATGGATGGATTAGCTACCTTTGAAGAACAACAATGGGTGAGAGAAGCGGGAGGTGGGGGCCACACCCGTATTCTTCGAAGTGGCCGGGTGTTTGAAAAAGCGGGTGTTAATTTCTCAGAGGTATATGGTCCCCTTCCAGCTTTCCTCGCCAAAGAAACCGGTCTGGCTCAAGGAGAATTTTATGCTACAGGTACCTCTATCGTCTTGCATCCAGAGAGCCCACTCCTGCCTATCGTGCATTTTAATACCCGATACTTTGAAATGAGTGATGGTAAGGCCTGGTATGGGGGGGGTATGGATCTCACGCCAATCTATGTAAACAAGGCCGATACTGATAATTTTCACGCCGGCCTCCAGAGGATATGCCAGCGCCATCATCCAGATTTTTATCCCTTGTTTAAGTCCTGGGCCGATGAATATTTTTTTATTCCCCACAGGTCCGAAACCCGCGGTGTGGGAGGCATTTTTTTTGATCACATCGTGCCTGATGTGCATTATCCGCAAGAGACTATTTGGGGTATGGTAAAAGATCTGGGAGTTTCTTTCTTTGATCTATACGCCTCCATCGCAAAAAAATACTTGGGTGAGCCTTATACTGATGGGCAAAAAGCTTTTCAATATTTGCGCCGTGGACGCTATGCCGAGTTTAATCTCCTCTATGACCGCGGCACAAAATTTGGCTTGGAAACCGGCGGACGCACAGAGTCTATTCTTATGAGCCTGCCACCGATGGCTACCTGGGAATACCAATATAGCCCGGAGCAGGGAAGCCCCGAAGCACATACACTAGAAGCCCTTTATTATAGCCCCGGTTAAAAGTTCTTATTCTCTGAACTAGGAGGATGAAATGATGAAGGAATAACAGCCGATACCTCTCAGCTGAGGTGAATATAAAAACCCATGTACAGAAAAAATTTCTAAATGTTATCTTTATACTAAGTTTACACCCAAATTACCAGAAATATGATATTAGTAGCAGATAGCGGATCTTCTAAGTGTGACTGGATCGTCACAGATGGTAAAAACCAAACCCTCCTAAGCACGATGGGATTTAATCCCTTTTTTCACAATACGGATATAATCGCAGCAAAAATGATTGAGGCCGGACTGGGAGATTATGCCGGAGAGACGAAAAAGGTTTTCTATTATGGTGCGGGCTGCTCCAGCCCCGAGTTTAATCTGGTAGTGCGAAAGGCTATAAGTTCGGTGTTTCCGCACTCCGAGGTTTATGTAGATCACGATTTGGCCGGTGCTGCTCACGCTACCTGTGATCATAAACCGGGGATAGCCTGCATACTGGGCACAGGATCTAATTCCTGCTATTTCGATGGAGAAAATATTATAGAAAAAGTACCTGCTTTGGGATATATACTGGGCGATGAGGGAAGTGGCGCCTATTTTGGTAAAAAATTATTGGCCGCCTATCTTTATAATCGCCTGCCACCTAAGATTTATAAAAATTTTCAAGATCATTATAATATCTCTAAAAAGGAGATTTTTGAAAATGTATATATGAAGCCCAATGCCAATGTATATCTGGCATCCTTCATGAGGTTTTTATCCGGATTGCGCGATGATGTACAGGTGCGTGAAATGATTTATCAAGGATTCAGCGATTTTATACGCATACATGTGTGGTGCTATGAAAACAATCGTGAGGTACCTGTCCATTTTGTGGGATCTATAGCCCATTATTTTGAGGATTTACTGCGCCACGCTTGTAGGGTACATCACCTCACCTTAGGCAATATCCTAAAGCAGCCGGTATATGCCTTAGTAAACTATCATCTGCAAAATGAAGGTATCATAGCAGCTGATGCCCGCTAATGTCCCTGCCCCTTGCTGTGATGATATCACCATTACTGAATTAATAATCCCGCTACGATAGGAAGTATTGTTATTTGAGATAGTACGCCCCTTATCTGATTACCGTCTGTGTGGGCATGGCTTTATTCTTAGGTCATACACTATGCGCATAAGTTTAGCATACCTGCCTATCTCTAATTTTTTTGCTATTTTATCACCTTGAAACAAAAATAATAGGAGTATAAAACTATACCTATATTCACGGGCAATATTTTATTATGGATCAGCTTTTTACTTCCTCAGATTGGATGGTATTTCTCCTTTACTTTGTCCTGGTAGCAGGATATGGGATTTTTATATATTATAGGAAAAAAGCTGAAAATATTAATACACGCGATTTTTTTTTAGCGGAGGGATCACTCACTTGGTGGGCCATAGGCGCATCTCTTATAGCTTCTAATATTTCCGCTGAGCAGTTTATAGGAATGTCCGGATCAGGGTTTAAGATGGGCTTGGCCATTGCCTCTTATGAGTGGATGGCTGCTGCTACGCTCCTACTCATAGCGGTTTTTTTTCTGCCTATTTATCTTAAGAATAAGATTTATACTATGCCACAGTTTTTGGCCTTCAGGTATAATGAATCCGTGGCGCTGGTGATGGCTGTTTTTTGGCTGCTGGTTTATGTGTTTGTAAATCTCACCTCTATACGCTATCTGGGTGCGCTGGCACTAGCTACGGTAAGCGGCCAGGATTTTACGATAAGTATGGTACTGCTGGTAGTATTTGCCGTCATTATCACCTTAGGCGGTATGAAGGTCATAGGATACACAGATGTGATACAAGTTTTTGTCCTGGTATTAGGCGGGCTGGCTACTACCTATTTAACCTTAAATCTGGTTTCATCTCATTTTGGTGAGAGCGGATGGTGGTCCGGACTAAAACTTTTGAGAGAAAAATCGCCGGATCATTTTCACATGATTTTTTCAAAAACAGATCCCAATTATTCGGATCTTCCGGGGCTAGGAGTATTGCTGGGAGGCATGTGGATAACCAATCTCAATTACTGGGGATGCAATCAGTATATCACCCAGCGGGCACTGGGTGCCAGCCTGCCGGTAGCTAGAAAAGGATTACTATTTGCCTCTCTGCTAAAACTCTTAATGCCGGTAATCGTGGTGTTGCCCGGTATAGCTGCTTATGCAATAGTTCAAAATAGCCTTTTGCAATCGGAAATGCTGGATGCTGCCGGTACGGTAAAGCCAGACCACCCTATCCAGTCCTGCTCAATCTGCTGCCTCACGACCTTAAGGGATTGGCCTTTGCAGCCCTCACTGCGGCCATAGTGGCTTCCTTCGCCGGTAAGGCAAACAGTATCTCTACTATCTTTACCCTAGATATATACAAAAAATTTATCAGAAAGGATGCCGGAGAACTACAGATGGTCACTGTGGGACGAGTGGTTATCATCCTGGCTAGTGGTATTGCCCTTTTTATCGCTCCACAGTTGCATTCGCTGGAACAGGGTTTTCAGTTTATTCAGGAATTTACCGGATTTATTTCGCCGGGTGTCACAGCCATATTTCTGATGGGGATGTTTTGGAAGGGCAGCACGGGCCATGCCGCACTTATTGCCGCCATTATCACCATTCCCCTGTCTATGGGTTTTAAATTACTTACCCCCGATTGCCTGTTTTTAGATCGAATGGGTTATGTGTTTATCATCTTATGCCTTCTCATCTATTTCCTCAGCCTATTAGAAGGAGGAGGAAAACCAACGAAAAGATCGCTAAATACAAGTAGTAAAGATTTTGCCATAGATTATGGGTTTGCCATAGGATGTATAATGGTGTTGGGTCTCCTAGCTGGCTTGTATATCCTCTTTTGGTAAGGGAGGATCGGGGACTTATAAGACAGCATCTCTTTTCAGAAGGCCTGCCACCCTGATTCTGGTTTTATTGTTTATTTTTGTGGCTCATATAACGCCTAGTGGCCCATACGGATCAAAATTCCTCCAAATCAAAACCTTCCTATGCTTATTCTATAATGAGTATGGCATTAGTATTATTCGTGCTCGGCTTACTGGGTATCGTTATTCTCAATGCTCGCAAAATCACAAATCGCATAAAAGAAAATTTACAGGTAAATGTGATTCTAAAAGAGGATGTCTCGGATACGACTGCTCAGACGTTTATAAAAAAATGGAAAAATGAACCCTTTGTGCGCAATCTGAAATTTGTAAATAAGGAGGATGCCGCCAGGGAATTTTCAAAAGAATTTGGTCAAGACTTTTTGGGCTTGCTGGATTATAATCCGCTTTTCTCATCAGTGGAAATACATCTCAAAGCCGATTTTTTTACCAATAAAAAAATGGCAGAGATCGAGAAAATGCTAATGGCAGATGAAGAGGTAAAAGAAGTGTACTACCAGCGCAGCCTGCTCAATGTAATAAATTCAAATATAAACAAACTAGGAGCTTTGCTCGTAGCGCTCGGTGGTTTGTTTTTTCTGGTGGCCCTCACCCTTGTAGATCAAACTATCCGGTTAGTAATGTATTCAAACCGGTTTCTCATAAAGAGTATGCAGCTAGTAGGAGCTACCCGGGAGCTTATTACCAAACCCTTTATGCGCCGCAGTCTTATTAATGGCCTCCTAAGCGGATTGCTGGCGGTAGCAGGACTCATAGGCGTATATTTTTTTCTGGATAGCAATATTCCGGAATTACTCCTGCGCAATGATTTAAAAGAGCTTGCCCTCCTAGCGGCTATTCTGGTATTGCTAGGTGTGGCTGTGGCCTGGTGGAGTACGCGCAGTGCAGTATTAAAATATCTAAAACTTAAACTGGAAGATCTTTATTAATGGTATTTTTGTCCTATGGAAAATTTTAAACATATTTATCTCATGGATCGCTCTAAGGTCCTCATCCTACTTACAGCTCTGGTCTTTATGATCGCCGGATACCTCCTTATGATAGGCGGCGGTGCCACTGATCCCAATGTGTATCCGGAAAAAGAACTTTATGGCCCCCAGCGTACCATCATTGCCCCGATACTTGTACTTATAGGACTGGCATTAATGGTAGTGGCCATAATGAAAAAAAACAAATATTTACAAGCCGGTCCTAACGAAAAATAAAACCTGATGTGCTACTGCATAGCGGAGAGAATCAATAATGAAAGGCGATATCCCACCGAGGGCATGATAGCTATTTTTTTCTATCACAAACCTGATAATTGCCTTACTCCTCGTAGAGGCAAATAGATATTCATTTAATAAGTGTTCTATAATAACCGGAGATCGTATCCCAAAACATATAGCAGAAATAGTATAGCTCCGACCACTATTCTATACCATCCAAACACCCTGAAACCGTTCTGTGAAAGCCAGTTTATAAAAAAACGAATAGCGGCCATAGCCACTAAAAAAGCTACCATATTGCCAATAAGGAGGAGGGTGTATTCTTCTGAGCTGGGAAATCCGTGGGTCTTATAAAAATCATAGAGCTTTTTACAAGTAGCTGCAAACATCGTAGGCACTGCCAGCAAAAAAGAAAATTCGGCCGCCGTTTTTCTATTCAGACCCTGACTGAGGCCACCTACGATGGTAGATGCAGATCGAGATACCCCGGGAATCATGGCTATCGTTTGAAAGATCCCTATGATGAGTGCATTAAGATAGGTGATCCGCGTATTAGTGTGCTGTATATCGCTTCTGGAGGCCTCACCAGAAGGGTAAGAGGGTGGGGAGGAGATCTCATTTTTTGCAAACCAATGGTCCACAAATAACAGAAGGAGGCCGCCCAAAAATAAATTTAATGCCACTATCAGTACATTCTCCAAGGCTGCATCTATGAGATCTCCTAGCAATATGCCTAATACCACTGCCGGAAGAAAAGCCACCAATAGTTTTAGATAAAAATCTAGGCTCTGAAAAAATCGTTTAAAGTAAAGTACTACTACGGAAAGTATAGCTCCAAACTGTATGGCTATGGTAAATAGTTTTACAAAATCCGTGGTGCGAATATCCATGAAGGCGGCGGCCATCATGATATGACCGGTGGAAGATACGGGAAGATATTCGGTGATGCCTTCTACAATCGCCATAATAATGGCTTGGATAGTATTCATAGCCTTTTTTTCTGGGCGGTGATAGCGGATAAAAAAATCCGCTGCAAATGTAGCGGTAAGTTTTATTACCTAGGGGCTAGTGCAGCGTTTTTTGTTTCTTTGCATCGAAGTTTCTAATCCCTCTTATCCAAACTGTTTTTGCAGAAGAAATGGTCCTGGAGCCTAACTGATTATTTTTCAGATCAACATCTTACTTTTAAGTATGCTCAAAGTATTTTATCTTTAGGAATGATAACAACAATGATAGCCAAATATAAACCAGCATTCCTCGCTGTTTTAAGTCGCTTACAGCTTAGGCAAAATATAATTAAATGAACCCTATGATAAATTATCTTCCCTCACTGGATGAAATCGTGGAGGGTTATATATTCTGTATAGACAAGCCTGCCGGTTGGACCTCATTCGATGTGGTAAATAAGATGAAAAAAAGACTACCGCGAAAACTAAAAATAGGGCATACAGGCACCTTAGATCCCTTTGCCACCGGACTTATAATCGTATGTACCGGCCGTAAAACTAAAGAGATACAAGACCTACAGGATGGGGCTAAAACTTATTTGGCTACGATGATTATAGGAGCCACCACTCCCACCTATGATCCCGATTCAGAAATAGAGGAAATATGGCCCATAAGTCATATCACCGAATCATCTATACGCGCTATAGGTCATACATTTATCGGCACCATAGATCAAACGATTCCTGCCTTTTCGGCGGTAAAGATAGATGGCCAGCGTGCCTATAAACTGGCTCGAAAAGGAAAAGAATTTAAACTAAAGACCAGGTCCGTCTTCATAGATGCACTGTGCATTCATTCGATTGATTTTTTGCATAAAGAAATCCGCCAGCCTTCTGGTGTATTGCCGCATTCTTATATTCAAGTAGAATTCGAAGTAGTTTGTCATAAAGGCACTTATATTCGAAGTATAGCCTATGACTGGGGCAAGGCTCTGGGTAGTGGTGCCTATCTCATCAGTCTGCGCCGTATCGGCAATGGGAGATTCGATATACGCCATTCCTGGTCTCTGGAAAGGATCACCGCCCATCTGGAGACGCTAATAAAAAACCAATAGAAGAGCAGGGAGAAAAAGCAAAATCCGTTTGATTCGATGTCCTATTTTTCAATTTATGAAATTAGTTTATCTGTTTTTCTGAATGAGTTGGGTGGTCCTTGTAATCCCTTACTGCTTCAGTTTTAGAATAATAATACCTTCGCAGTGGTTATGAAAATATGGAGAGACCTCACTCAGCTACCAGCCTTCAATAGCACCGTGCTCACTATCGGCACCTTTGATGGCGTTCACCTCGGGCATCAGAAAATCTTACAGCGATTAGATGAACTGGCTCAAACCAGGAATGCCCAAAGCGTTCTTATCACTTTTCATCCGCATCCACGCTCCATAGTGGCTCATTCCCCGCCGGTGCCCCTGCTCACTACACCCGAAGAAAAAGCCCTGCTGCTAAGCAAATTTGGTCTCCGGCATTTAGTCATTACCCCATTTACACGCGGTTTTTCTGAGCTAAGCCCCGAGGCTTATATCACCTCTTTTTTAGTGCAAAAATTTTCTCCCTCGGCCGTAGTTATTGGCTATAATCACCGCTTTGGGCGAGATCGAAAAGGGGATATACAGCTCCTCCGCCGATTCGGAAAGGGATTTGGATTTGATGTGGAAGAAATAGGAAAAGAAACCCTGCTGGAATGGGAAATCAGTTCTACTCACATTCGTAAAGCTATTTCCTCAGGCGATATTCAGATGGCAAATAGACTATTGGGATATGCCTATTTCTTTGAAGGAATCGTAGTGAAAGGACAGCAACTGGGTAGGAAACTAGGTTTTCCAACGGCTAATATACACATAGAAAATAAAGAAAAACTTCTCCCTGCAGAGGGTATCTATGCAGTAAATTTTCATTCCTGCGGACAGTGCTATGGCGGGATGATGAGCATAGGCGGCCGCCCTACTATCAATGAATATGATAAAACTATAGAAGTGAATATATTTGATTTCTCCGGCGATATCTATGGCGAAAAAGTGACAGTAGAAATGCGCGCTTTTATACGAAAAATAGAAAAATTTCCCGATCTGGATAAGCTTATACTACAACTGAAAGAAGATGAAAAAATAGCAAGGCAACTATTATCCCTATTATAGCCAGATATTTTTCTGCCATTTTGTCAATATTTAGCTATTTTTGCCTTGTATTAATATCTGATGCGAAGGGAAATATTAGAAATTACTGAAGACCACCGGGGCAATACAAATGCCCTCCTGAATGAAGATAGACAGGGCGAAGTATTGATTCGGGATGATGGTGATATTCATATCCTCATTACAAAGAGATATTATATAGAGAGCTATGGCTGCCAAATGAATTTCAGCGACTCAGAGATTGTAGCCTCTATTCTTCAGCAAGAGGGATACCACAATACCCGCTATTTTGATGAAGCCGATCTTATATTGCTAAATACCTGCTCCATACGTGAAAAAGCCGAAGAAACCGTGCGCAAAAGGCTCAGTGAATTATCCTATCTAAAAAAAGAATCCCCTCAAAAATTGATAGGCATTCTCGGTTGTATGGCCGAGCGGCTAAAAAAGAAATGGCTTGAAGATGAAAAATTAGTAGATATCGTCTGCGGGCCGGATGCTTATCGCGATCTGCCTCAGCTCATCCTCGAAGCCGAAACCGGCCAAAAGGCGGTGAATGTATTACTCTCACGTGAAGAAACCTATGCGGATATTAGCCCGGTAAGGCTGGATAGCAATGGAGTCACTGCCTTTATTTCTATTATGCGGGGTTGTGATAATATGTGTTCTTTCTGTGTAGTACCATTTACCCGAGGTCGCGAACGCAGCCGCAATCCGGTAACTATAGAGGAAGAAGCCCGTATGCTCTTTGAAAAAGGATACCGCGAAGTCACCCTTTTAGGACAAAATGTAGATTCTTATAAATGGGTAGAACCAAATGCGGACCACACGGTACGTTTTGCACATTTACTAGAGCGCATCGCCAACATAAATTCGCTATTGCGTGTGCGGTTTTCTACATCTCATCCCAAGGATATTACTGATGAAGTACTCGAGACCATGGCCCGAAACCATAATATTTGCAAATATATTCATCTACCCGTGCAGGCCGGTAATTCGCGCATACTAGATATGATGAATCGCACCTATGATCGCCAGTGGTATCTAGAGAGGGTGGAAGCCATTCGCCGCATATTGCCAGAATGCGGACTCAGCACCGATATCATTACCGGCTTTTGTAGTGAAACAGAAGAAGAGTTTGAGGATACCCTCAGCCTTATGAACAAAATAAAATATGATATGGCCTATATGTTTTACTATAGCGAAAGACCCGGTACACTCGCTGCCCGCAAATTTGCCGATGATATCTCACTCGAGGTTAAAAAGGAAAGGCTACATAAAGTGATAACCCTTCAAAATAGACATAGCCTAGAAAGAAATGAACAAGACATAGGAAAAATTTGTCGTGTACTCGTAGAAAAAACCTCTAAGCGATCGGACAATGAATTATGCGGGCGCAATGATCAGAATAAAATGGTCATCTTTCCAAAAGGAAATCTAATGCCGGGTGACTATGTAGATGTGCGCATAACCGCTTGTAGCAGTGCTACCTTACGGGGCGAACCGATCCATTAATAGTATAATAAAATCACTGAGATTCATTTATTTAATGCAGAGATAATAAAATACTAATCACCCCATAAATTGGATATTCAATCTATAAAAAACCGGTTTGGTCTGGTGGGCCAAAATGAGCGTTACTACTATTCGCTCAATGTAGCTATGCAAGTAGCTCCTACTAATTTGTCCGTTCTCATCACCGGTGAAAGCGGCACCGGCAAAGAAGCATTTTCACAAATAATACATCAATTAAGTCCCCGCAAGCATAATCAGTTTATTGCTATTAATTGCGGTGCTATACCGGAGGGTACGATAGATTCCGAATTATTTGGCCACGAGAAAGGAGCTTTTACTGGAGCTGCCGAAGGTAGGAAGGGGTATTTTGAAGTGGTTTCCGGAGGAACCATTTTTTTAGATGAAATAGGCGAAATGCCGGTAAGTACCCAAGCCCGCCTGCTGCGCGTGCTAGAATCAGGAGAGTTTATTAAAGTAGGATCATCGCGACCCCAAAAAACGGATGTGCGCATTATCGCTGCTACCAATGTGAATCTTTGGCATCTGCTTTCCCATGGAAAATTTCGAGAAGACCTCTATTATCGCCTTAATACCGTGCCTATTTTTGTGCCCCCGCTTAGAGAAAGAAGAGAAGATATTCCCTTGCTATTTAGAAAATTTGCCACAGATTATGCAAATAAATATCATACCCAGGCGGTACAGCTCTCACCCGAAGCGGTAAATCTTCTCATCCAGTATCGCTGGCCTGGAAATATTCGTGAACTAAAAAACTTAGCTGAACAAATATCCCTTCTAGCTACCGACAAATTAATAGAAGCAGATACTCTTCAAAATTTCCTTCCTTCTGAGCGAAATCATTACGCACAAGTGCCTGTTATATATGGTTCCGGTTTTCCACTTGACGACCTCGATGCCCATAAGGATAAAGAAATGATCTATAATTTTTTGTACGATCTGCGGCGAGAAGTTAAAGACCTTAAAAAAGTGGTACAGCATATCGTAGATCATATAAATCTGGATCCAGCGCTGTATTCTACACCAGATGCCGCTCCTTTCATAAACTCCGGCGATAAAGTGACACCCCTGCCCTATACGGTAAATACGCTGCATACAGATGCCGCACATAATTTTTCCGCTAATGAAACGGAGGAAAACCTCTCGCTGGCCGAAAAGGAAAAAGAGCTCATTACTAAGGCATTGAAAAAACATAAAGGTAGGAGAAAGGATGCGGCCAAAGATTTGGGCATAAGTGAGCGCACCCTCTATCGCAAAATAGGAGATTATAATATTCCCATATAATGAGAGCTTTCCTATTATTGATTTATTGTCTGGGCTGTGTATCCTGTGGGGTATATTCTTTTAGTGGCATTTCCGTCCCCCCAGGTGCAAAAACCGCCAGCGTCTCCCTTTTTCCTAATCAGGCGTCCCAAGTAAATCCTTCCCTGAGTCAGACTTTTACCCAGATATTACAAAAAAAAGTGGAGCGAGATACACCCTTGCGCCTCGTGGAGGAAGAGGGAGACCTGAGTTTCTCTGGGGCTATAGTGGGCTATACAGTGTCTAGCGTAGCTGCCGGTGGAGGCGATCAGTCTAAACTTAATAGGCTCACTATTTCGGTAAAAGTGGAATTTTTGGATCGTATAGATAATAAAGAAGTGGTGAAAACCATTGATCAATTTGCTGATTTTGACCAAGGGGTAAATCTCTCCTCCGTAGAGGAATCTCTAGTAAATGATATCTGCATTCTACTGGTAGATGAAATTTTTAATTCCACCCTGGGAAATTGGTAGTAAAAAAAACTACTTTTGTGTGATGAACCGAACTGATTTTTTTCAATTATTGGAGGATCCCCAAAAACTCAGGGAAATATCTTTTGCCGAATTGGAAGTGCTGGAAAGAAATTTCCCACATTTTAAAGCCATCCCCGCTTTGTTGTACCAAAAAAAAAAAATGATGGGCATAGCCATTAGTCCAGCACAGCTAAATTCCTGGGCGGTTATGCTCTCTGCTTCCGGTCCAATCAAGGCATATAATGAGGCTCCCAGATTTGTACTAGATAATGAAACATACACCTCAGCACCCATATTCACCGTGGAAACTAGGCCGGGGATCCCTGTAGATGAACTAACTTCGATAGAATTAGATCTGCAGGAATTAAAACGGGGAAGTACAGGACATACCGAAGAAATATTGCGAGAGCAGATAAAAGCTGCTATGGATAAACACCGTGAGCGACAAAATGAGATGGAATCCGAGATAATAGCTGATCTGGCGGAGATGAATAATGGCCCTACAGAGCGTGTTCAAATAAAATGGAAAAATGTGCCCGGTATTACCACCCTCGAAGATAGTATAGAACTCCCGGAAGATCAGCTGGCTTTCTTAAAGAAAAAAGTGGAATTATTTAAGCAAAAAGCAAGAGAAGAAGGTAAGCCGGTGAGCGAATCACCGATGCCAGTAAGGATGGATGAAGAAAATATAGCGGAAATACAGGGCTTTATGAAAGAATATAAAGAAACAAATTCCTTAACCGATCTAGAAAATAAACCTGTAATAATACAAATCGAAGAAAGCATTACCGAAAATCAGCTGCCATTAAGCGAATCTATGGCCGACGAATGCCTAAAACAAGGCTATTACGAAAGAGCTATAAATATTTATAAGGAGCTGGGCTTGAAAAATCCGGAAAAAATGCCGTACTTTGTGCAAAAAATTTTGGATATAAATAAAAAATATTAATATGTTTAGTGCGATTATCTTTTTTCTAGTAGTAGCCGCTGCTTGTCTCATCGGCATTGTCCTCATTCAAAACCCCAAAGGTGGAGGATTAGGAGCCGGTTTTAGCTCAGGATCAGCTAATTTTTTAGGCGGGGTACAGAGGGCTACAGATGTACTCGAAAAAATTACCTGGGGTCTTTTTACCACCATTGTTATCCTTTGTATCTTATCTGTAGCTACCCTGGACAAAAAGGTAGATGCATCTGGTACTCTTAAGAATTCTGAGGTAATGGAAAGAGCTAAAGAAAATACTCCTGCACCGGATTTCAGCTTGCCTCCGGCCGGTTCTGCCCTCCCAGCTCCCTCCGAAGAGGAAGCCGGACAGCCCTAATCTCTCTATATATTCCTGTCATTCTAAAACCCTGTTTTATCAGGGTTTTTTTATGGGTATATTTTTTCTGATAATAGGTTATCACTTTCAGAGGCGATCTAACTTTTTGCCGGTGACCATTAACGCAGATATCCCTTTTACTAGACTATAAATGGATAGGTGTGTGCTTTAGTCATAAGTGGTATTGAGTGAGCAAGATGTATCCATCTTTTGATGAAAAAAGATGTAGCAAATCAGCCGGTTTTAATAAATCGGCCTAGTGCTCTTTTTCCTTGCTGTCTTACCTCTATGATATAGGAGCCGGAAGGAAGCCCATCTACATTTATGAATTCTGGTAATATATGTGTATCTTTATATACGAGCTTACCACTAATATGAACAATAGATATAGCACAAGAAATAAATGGATCCAGGCCCAGCGGAATATCTATGTATAGCTCGCCGCTAGTGGGAGAAGGATAACAGATAAGATGGGTATTCGCTGTACTCGGTGTGTTTATACCGGAAACATAGGGCCCATACCTGGCTGTAATAATTCCTCCTTTTTGATTCCCTATAATGATATTCCAATGCCCGTCTTCATCGCCGGAAGGCATAAATGCTATGCCAAATCGCAGGCCGGTATGCATATCCGTACTCTCGCTTATTAGACTAAAATTTCCATCAGTGATATTCTCTTCTATGCCCGTGTAGTGAAAAAGCTTACGATTATTTTCAGAACAAACGAAGAGATCTAATTGTCCATCATTTTCTACATCGATAATCCTGGGTATAGCGTGTCCGGTGCCGGTGGTCATAGATCCGCTATTGTCCCGTACATCTACGCCACCCCAGCCGCTGCTGCCACTTACCTGAGTAAAGGTTATAGTGCCATTTTCAGTATGGTTTTCAAAATAATTGAGAATACCAAGTTTCTCGCCTATGATAAGATCGTTTTTGTCATCGCCATTCACATCAAAAATTTCGGGCGCACTGTTTTGTCCTATGTCTATATTCTGCCAGAGATATTGAGGAAGACCAAAACTTTGAAGTCCCGCAAGGCTGGTAGAGGTGTTTTCTAAATAGATAAGGGTTCCATTAAAATCGGTGGGACCGGGATTAGCTGGGCCCGTAGTACCCAGTACGATATCCTTATCACCATCCCCATCGATATCCCCAAAAGCGGGAATAAAATGTTGAAACCCTATAGCGGAGAGCTCCAGAAAATCATTGGTAATATATTTAAATGCTGGTCCATCCACTCCCTCTATTTGTTCATATAAATAGAGACCGGCTATCTCATCGTTGATGTTTAATTCATTAGAATTACCATTTCCTATGACTAAATCCTCCAGTCCATCGCCATTGTAATCGAAAAATGCCGGATAGGAAAATTTTCCTACATCTATCATCTCATTACCTAAAAAATCCTTTTCTATAAGATGAAATTGATAATCATCTTCAGTGCCTATATTTTCGTAATACCAGGTACTATAATGGGATTCTAGAAGTACTTTGCTATTAGGAGCTACTAGCATATCCGGCAATCCATCTCCGCTTATATCCATAGTATAGGCTGCCGGAAAGCTCTTTATAGAAACCGCTTCGTCATAGGTAGGAAAAGTGGGATCCTGATCTGCTATATGGGCATCATCTGGTGTGCCATCATTAAAGGCGAGATTTAGATTATTGTACAGTATATCGCTCAGTATCAATTCCTTTATACCATCACTGTTTATATCCAGGGTGAGCAGAGTAGAACCAGCGTGCCTATATGTACGGGGTGCTTCGGCAGGTGCTTCGCCCCCTTCACAGGTATTTAGATCCAGTGCAGTGCTGAGTCCACTCTCATAAAAATCGCCCCAGCAGGGATCCACAAGCCGGTAAGAAAAATCCTCACATTCTTCACTCACATTTTGATAAAATTCTACTAAGCCGCCATTCAAATTAAAAGTGAGAATATCTAGAAGCCCATCGCCATTTATATCATCTATAGCCGGCAGGTCGTAGGGAGAAATGAGTAATAGATCTCCATTTGTACATACAATATTAGATACCATCTGCTCATAATGAAGAAAATTATTTGCATCCATACTGCCGCGATAAATAGCTACATCATTATTGCCCGCATTGCCATAGATATCTAGGATGCCATCGCAATTATAGTCGCGCAGCAGTGCCCATCCTTGTAGTGACGGAAAATGAATTAGGCGGTTCTCATCATATATATATCCATTATCCTTTTTAAGCAGTGCTATAGAATGATCATCGGTACGGTCAAATAGAAAGAGATCATCTATACCATCATGGTCGAGGTCGCCATAAGAATATTGTGGTGCCCCTATACCACCACAGGCAGCTATGGAAAGTACCTGTTCTTCGGGATCTAAAAAACGAAATAGGCCACTATCTTCCTTCAGTACCCAGGGAGATTGGGCGGAGGGCAGGATACTAAGTAGAAATAGAAAGAGAAGGAAAGTTTTTTTCATAGCAGAGTAAAAGTAAAGAATTTTTTTCATGCCAGCATTCTTGAGCGTCACTAGTTTATGACCTATTTCCTTTTAACTGTAAATATTTTGGGCGAATCCCTGGCTTGCTGGCCAGGGTCAGGCTATGCAGGGCTCCGCTATCGCTACGGTGCTACATTTCATTTCGCACCAGGCCCTTACTATCCTTTTCGCTTATAAAACCGCTATCATAGCGGCATAGACTCCATGGTATAAGTGAGCACCCATGTTTTTAAAACCCTATATTCCACCTCCAGCTCATCATTCTTTACGCCCTTTATACGAGCGTTTATACCCCCTTTTGTAGCAAAATATTCAGGAAGGTAGAGTCTTATGTTTTCCTTAAATTCTGGCTCTTTTTGGCCATAATATTTATAGAGTGTTTCTTTGGCACTCCAGCAGATGATAGCTGCAGTGACTGGGTCTTTTTGTTTTAATACCTGCGCTTGTTCTTGGCTATGTAAAAAACGGGACAATACTTTTAATATGCGGGGATGAATGTACTCTAGATCTATGCCTATTTTTTTTTGCGGATGCATAAAAACGGCGACCTTGTCTGAAGAGTGAGAAATAGAAATATGAAAATCTTTTTCCGGCAAGAAGGGCCTATGGTGGTGATCATAGGCTATATGCGGGAGAAAATCCGGTCGGAAAATTTGCAACATAAGCCGCACACATAGCCACTCCTTTTTTCTGTTTTCAGCACCTAATCCATCCAGCTGCGGCAGCCATTCTGCTGGCTGACTAATCTTACACAATAATTCCTCCAAGGACTCAGTAAGATGCCATATATAAATGCGTCCCAGCCGGTCCGGATAGATTACAAGATGTAAGGGCATTGCACAAAAGTAAGAATAATAATACAGGCCTTATATTTACCCACAGCTATGTATCCAGTAATCAGGGCATTAGAGAAAATAAAGACTGGGTTTAATGTGTATGCGCTCACCTATAATGGTGAGGATCTGTGCTATGCCGGTGGCAGTATGGGTATGATCGGTAGTTTACAGATGAGTACCCATTCTTTTTTCCCCTTATCGCGCCTAGGAGAGCCGCTTTTTTCATTGAAATATATGGAGTGCGGGCTTTTAGCAGGCTCTCAGGCGGGAAATCTTTGGTGTATGAATAAGGAGACCGGATTGGGTCGCATCATCTATCGCTGTAATTCACCGGTTTATGATATTCAGGCCCTAGATCCTTACATTCTACTCGCCCTGGGCAATGGACAATTGCACTTTCTTTCTGCCGATACATTTCTTCTTTCCCATACCAGCCAACTGTCGTCTAAAGCCCTTAGAAAGCTCTTAGTGCGAGGAGAAGAGATATATATAGGGGCCAGCGATGGAGCGGTTTATGCCTATAATGCCATTGGTGAATCTAAAAAAATAGCTGTTCATGCCGGATCTGTTTTTTCGCTTTGTATCCCTGCTACTGGCCATAGATTATACTCGGGATCTATGGATGCCCACCTGCAAGTGGTTCTTACAGATACCGGTGAGAGATTGTACGATATACCCGCCCATCTCTATACCATCAATGATCTGATCCTCATAGGCACAGATGAAAAATATTTACTCTCTGCATCCCGCGATAAGACGATAAAACTATGGGCATCAGATACCATGCAATTATTGGCAGTATTAGATGCCGCTAAGGGCGTTATGCACAGAGCTTCTGTAAATAAACTGATAAAATCCGATGATAATCGCCATTTTATTTCTGGATCTGATGAAACTAGCCTAATTTTGTGGCTTTTAGAATCATAGTAAAAATGATATTAAGTGATAAGCAGATAACAGAAGAGATAAAGAAAGGCCATATTCTCATAGAACCCTTTAAGAAAGAATGTTTGGGTTCTAATAGCTATGATGTACATCTGGGTCGCTATCTGGCGGTATATAAAAGCAGAATCCTCGATGCCAGATTGCACAATGAGATAGAAGAGATATTGATACCCTTAGATGGATATGTATTGCAGCCGGGTACCATATATCTGGGGGTTACGGAGGAATATACAGAGACTCATAAGCACGTTCCTTTTCTGGAAGGCAAAAGCTCGGTGGGCCGGCTTGGCATAGATATTCACGCTACTGCTGGCAAGGGTGATGTGGGCTTTTGTAATACCTGGACACTAGAGATTTCCTGCATACAGCCGGTAAGGGTATATGCCGGTATGCCTATAGGCCAGCTTATCTATTTCGAAGTAGGCGATGTGGAGAATGCTTATCAGCATAAAAGAAATGCCAAATATACAGAACGTACCATGCGGCCTGTGGAAAGTATGATGTGGAAAAATAAGTTTTGAAAAGTGCAGATTACTATGAGGACCTTTTCTTATGCTTGATAATAGTTGCAATGTGGTGAAACACTGTATCCATTTATTTATAAGGACAAGTTATTTCTTTATTTTATAGCCCTATTTAAAATTGAGTTATCTATAAAAAGGTAGGGACAAAAAAAGCCGTCAGTCATAAAACTGACAGCTTATCACCTGGTCTTCTTCATTAGTTATTGATCGAGAGGGTCACTTCCAGTTCAAAATCATCATAGATGGTTTTGTCGCCCAGGCTATCGAAGAAGGAACCCGATCCGTAGCGGACGTCAAAATCCGTGCGATCTAACACAATTTTAGCAGTGGCTCTTTGTTCCATAGCCTTAGCATAAAATTTCACTTCTTTGGTAATGCCTTTGATCGTCATATTACCCGTAACTTTATAATCTCCCGGGGTACCCTTAGGGCTAACTTTTGTGATTTCAAAACTAGCTTCCGGAAAAGAATTTACATTAAAAAAGTCCTCAGATTTTAGATGACCTTCTAATTTGTCTTTCCATTCTCCCTGAAGGTCGGTGCAGTTTATTTTGCCCATATCTATGATGAATGAGCCACCTTGCAGAACACCTCCCTGCATATTTATTTTACCTTCTTTAATGCCGATGGAACCGGTATGAGATCCGGTCACTTTGTACGCTGTCCATATTACAGAACTAGCTTTGGTGTTTATGTTTTGCGCAGTAGCGGTAGAGAAACTGATTAGTGCCACCAGGACAAATAGTCCAAAAAATGGAATTGTTTTCATAAAAGAAAAATGATTGGTTATAAAAAAATGGTTAATGATTTATGATCTTAATATATCTAAAAGATTGCTGAGTACTAAGGCTTCTTCAGCATCCAGATTGCTCAATACGTGGCTGAGGTCATTTTGTTTTACATCTATGTCCAGCAAAATATCTTTTCCATCTTCGGTGCTACTCACATCTACTAGCCTTCTGTCTGAGCAGTTCAAACTCTTTATCACCAGATGCTTAGCTACCAACCTTACTACCAACCTGGGTGTGTCGCTCATACGATCTGGTAGCCTTTCACTTATTTGGCAGGTACTAAGATGCTTACCTGCACCCCGCAGAATACGCAGCAAATTATACTGCTTTGGGGTAATATGTCATATTGCCAGGTATTCTTTGGATTTCTCCATAAGCCAGCTAGGTGTATCAAAGAAGAATTACCATCGCTTTTTGGTGAGGGCTGTTAGATAGCCATTTTTGATGGATGGTATCTTCTATTATCACAATAGCTTTTTTGGTGCTGCAAAGATAATGTTTAGACATGAATGTTACAACATTAGATAGGAATAAAAAAAAAACCCTGCCTGTGCAGGAATTTTTTTATAAAAAAATAAGTTATTTTTTTACCTGATCTACTACGCTTATAAAAGCGCTAGGATCATTATAAGCTAAATCGGCTAAAACTTTTCTATTCAGCTGGATACCGGACTTATTGAAGACCCCTATAAATTTGCTGTAGGTAAGCCCGAGTTCGCGCAGTCCGGCATTAATACGGGTTATCCAGAGCCTTCGGAAATAGCGTTTTTTAGCTTTGCGGTCGCGATAAGCATATACACCGGCTTTGTCGAGGGCGTTTTTAGCCACCGTTAATACATTTTTTCTTCTCCCGTAATAACCTTTTGTCTGTTTAAAGACTTTCTTTTTTCTAGCTCGGGAGGCGACATTGTTGGATGATTTTGGCATCTTTTAATGATTTTTTTGGCGGACGGTGGGGTTTTCTACCCGCTTACTAATTTTTTTATTACCGTACACCTGGTTAAATAAATAAGAGATTAAATTTTAAAAATTTAATAATTTTTTCAGGCGGTTTAATTCGGTGTCACGAGCAATAACGGAAGGTCCTAAACGGGTTTTGCGCTTTTTGGACTTTTTAGTGAGGATGTGACGCATATAGGCGCGATTCCTTCTTACCTTACCCGTGCCAGTTAATCTGAAGCGCTTTTTTGCACTTGAATTGGTCTTTAATTTTGGCATCGTTAAAATTTTAAGCCCGCAAAGTTAATTTTATTTTTCCAATTTTTATTAGAATTACGAGTATTTTTTAATTTCTTTACTTCCTTTTCTTCTACTTAGGAGTTTTTTCGCTCATTTTTTGCCAGTCAGAAGGTGTTTTGTGGAGAAGTTACGGGGATATGGGCACCTTTTTGTAATTATTTTGGACTTTATTACTTTTATGGCTGGGTTCGCTTTATGTGATAATGTTAGCGGGATGGGTTTAGTGGTGCCACTCCTAAAGATGCTAAAGCCATGGGAAGGGGAGAAACTAAGCCTGTTTTATGTAATGGATATGAGGCAATGGGTCTTTTTTTTCATACTTCGTCTTTCCATAAGCATTTAGCGGTTTTTCTGATGATGAATAGTATTTAATAATATGAAACAATTATTCCAAATTCTGGCTTACAAGAAGGTATATTATTTACTCCTTGCCATCAATCTTTTGTGCATATTGCTTTTTATTCACCCAGGTACTCCTATGAGCAGTACAGATATTCATAATATCACCGGTCATTTTCCCTTAGATATGCAGCCCTTCTATACGTCTTTGGATATTCAGTCCCAGTTGCCCTTATATACAGAAACTGCCCTGAGGAAGTATCTGATGTTTAACCTACTCGATCTTATTTTTCCTCTTTTCTATGGCGGTCTCATTCTGAGCATTGTATTGCGCAGATTTACCGCGTCATCTGGTAGCTGGCCTTGGGTTGTTATGTTCACCCTATTGGTGATATCTGCGGATAATATGGAAAATTATACCCTCAGTAAGATTATTATGCCAGATAATGTCCCTACTTTGTCAACGATGAAATGAGCCTCTATGGCATCAGTTGTAAAATGGTCTAGTGGTTTCTTTCTGTTGTTGTTATTTGGGTTAAAATCATTAAGTCTGGGAGTTCTATAATACAAAATTCATGATGGCCAATGAGTATCATAAAAACATAGCTATGAAAACATCGGAATAAAATCATTTTATAAATATAATGATAAAAGAGAGAAGTTACGGAAATGGCCATATTGTTTCAATTACCCTATCTTTAACTAATGAAATCATTTATTTCTATAGTAGTACCTGCTTACAATGAAGAATGCAATCTGCCGCTGCTTTCTCAAAAAATAGCGGAGATTATGGGAGATAGCTATACCTATGAACTCATCATTATAGATGATGGGAGCCGAGATGCTACCTTGCCGCTTTTGAGAGAGTTACACGCTTCCAATTCTTCGGTCCATTATCTATCTTTTTCCCGAAATTTTGGACATCAGTCTGCGCTCAAAGCGGGTATAGACGCGGCTCTGGGTGATTGTGTGATAAGTATGGATGCAGATATGCAGCATCCGCCTGAGCTCATCCCTCTGATGATAGAAAAATGGAAAGAAGGTTTTGATATTGTACATACCCAGCGTAGGGATAGCGCGAGTGCTGGTTTTTTTAAGCGTAGGAGTTCACATCTGTTTTATGCATTTATGAATAGCGTTTCAGATATACGCATAGAAGAGGGTACCGCCGATTTTCGCCTTTTAGATCGCCGTGTAGCTCAGCTCATAAGTGGCAGCAGTGAGTATAATTTGTTCTTAAGAGGGTTTATAAGCTGGATAGGATTCAGACAGATTCACCTGCCTTATGAACCAGCGCCTAGGTTTTCGGGTACCTCTAAATATACACTGCGCAAAATGATCAATTTGGCTATAAATGGAATTACTTCTTTCAGCATAAAGCCATTGCGGATAGCTACTTTTTTAGGATTGATTATTTCTATCCTAGCTTTTCTATATGCATTTTATGCGATATTCATCTACCTTTTTACCACCCGGGCCATTGCCGGTTGGACCTCCGTATTAGTGAGTATTTTATTTATAGGCGGCCTACAATTATTTGTGATGGGTATCATAGGTGAGTATATAGGCAAGATATTATTACAGAGTAAACAGCGCCCGGATTATATCATTGCCGAATCTTCTAGGTCCATATCTCGGTGCTGAATATAGTTGATTAAAAAGAGGCCGGTATTATCTTTTTAAGTGCAATGCTTTTGGTCTGGTATAAGCCCGGATCCCGGCATGGGACAAGGTCACGCCAAAACCGGAGTTTCTGCGTCCGCTCCAGGGGAGTGCTGCACTCACGCGGTCGCAGCAATTCCAATATCCAGTGCCACTATCCGTTTTGGTTAGTATTTTTACGGCCCTTTCTTCACTAGCGGAATACACGGCTGCCGTGAGTCCATATTCAGTATCATTCATCAGGGCTAGGGCTTCTTCATCATTTTTTACCTTCATAATACCAATAATGGGCCCGAAGGATTCTTCCCTCATCACTTTCATATCATGGGTGACTTCTGTGAGTACTGTAGGTTCAAAATAGTAACCGGGTCTATCTAATCTATACCCGCCCGTGAGAAGGGTGGCACCTTTCTGCAAAGCATCGGATACTTGATCTGCTAATACGGCGAGCTGAGATTCCCGACTAAGGGGGCCTATATACGTATCCGGTTCCAGCGGTGACCCTGTTTTCCAGGATTTCACTTCTTTCATAAATGCCGATACATAGTCCTGATAAATCTTTTCGTGCACATAGATACGCTCCACCGCACAGCAGCTCTGCCCATTGTTATAGAAAGCACCATCTGCAGTAGCCGCAACTACTGAGGTTATATCCTGTATATCATCCGTCACATATAATGGGTCTTTTCCGCCCAGTTCGCACTGGCAGGTCACCATTCTCGGTGCCACCCGTTTGTATATATATTGACCGGTTTTATAGGATCCGGTAAAAAAGTAGCCATCGAAGTCCTGGTTTAGCAGGATTTCGCCTATATCCGGCCCTCCTATGGCCAGTTGCATTACCTCGGCTGGCAATCCTGCTTGCAGCCATAGTCTATGGATGGCCAGACCGGTGAGGGTGGCATATTCAGAAGGCTTATACATCACTGCATTACCAGCCAGGAGTGCGGGGACAAAAACATTTACCCCCACCAGATAAGGGTAGTTCCAGGCACTGATATGGCAAATGACGCCAAGCGGTTCGTAAACAATTTTTTCAGTGAGTCCAGCTTCCTGGTGCATGATCTCCGGAGCCAACCATTGGGCGGCATTTTCTATAAACCATTGGATGCGATTTCTGGCTCCATTTATTTCATTACGAGCCTGTTGCAGTGGCTTGCCCATTTCACTGGTAAGTGTATAAGCCAGCTCTGCGCGTTTAGCAAGGAGGCATTCCGAAAAAAGAGTGAGGATTTCCAGCCGATGAGATAGGGCAGTATCTGCCCAGGATTTTTGACCTTCGCGCAGCAGGGCTAGTTTTTGGGAGAGCAGCCCTTCATTGTCCGTTTCTATTTCTTCGAGTACAGATCCGGTAGCGGGATTTATTATTTGCATAATATTATGATGATGAACATATTATATGTAATTATAGAACCAATAGTATTAGATTTTAGAATCTATTATGGCGTGTATAAAGTGGGTTAGGATACCGGCGGCCAGCGGTGCCTTAGCCGGCTGCATACGCTCCGGGTGCCATTGTACCGCCATCATCCAAGGAAGATTTTCAGGATCCGCCCAGGTAAGTGCTTCGGGTACGCCTTCGTTAGAAAAGGCAATAATCTTGATGTTTTTGCCCGGATTTTGTACGGCCTGATGGTGAGCACTGTTTATCTGGCTTTCTCCTGTTTCGACCAGTTTGGCTAAGGGACTGTTTGGCGGTATAGAAAGGGTGTGGTAGCGGTCGTCTTTCTTATCATACATAGAATGTATGTGATAGCCGGCCCGGGGCAAGTCGGGAATGAGGGTCCCACCCAGAAAAACATTTATCAATTGCATCCCCCGGCAAATACCCAGCAGTGGAATGGGATTATTTTTCCAGGATTCAAGTAATTTCCATTCAAATTGGTCGCGCCGGGGATTCATATAGGTTTGATCGCAAAAGGGTAGATACTCAGGATGGCCATAATAGGCGGGATCTATGTCTTCGCCGCCGGTTAGAATGAGGCCATCACAGAGGGCATAATCAGCGAGGTTATTGGATGGTGGATTCATCCGGATGGTTTCTATATCCGGTATTTGAGTTATCCACGTTTCATAATTATTGTATTTGAGGCAATCGGTGATGCCTATGACTAGGGGTTTGTTCATTAAAATGCAGCGATATAGAGGTTCAGAAAATCATCTTTGCTTACCGGTTTTGGATTATTTGGATGGGCAAAATCTGCAAAAGCAAGTTCAGACAATACAGATAAATGTTCTGTTTTCACACCTATCTCTCTCAGTTTTAGAGGGATATGAATGCGATTATTGAGTTCAAACAGAAAATCTACGACCCCCTTTCCGGATTCGTTTTTCAGTTCTAGACTGCGAGCAATGCGGCGAAATTTTTCTTCAAAACCGGCTAGGTTAAATTGCATACCATAGGGAATATTTACCGCATTTGCCAGCCCGTGGTGCGTATCTAAGAGCGAAGAAAGCGGATGAGCCAGCGAATGTACTACACCCAAACCCTTTTGAAAGGCTATTGCCCCCATTAGGGATGCCATCATCATTTTACTGCGTGCTTCCAGATCAGGGGCTAGTACCGCTTTCTCCAGTGAATCTTTTATGAGCGATAAACCTTCTAGGGCTATGCCTTCGCAGGGCGGGTGGGACATTTTTGCTAGATAAGCTTCCATATTATGGGTAAGGGCATCCATACCAGTGGCGGCAGTGACGGCGGCCGGCAGTTCCATGGTAAGTAGGGGATCGGCAAATACGATTTTAGCCAATAGTTTGGCCGAGAAAAGAATTTTTTTTTGATGCGTGATGTCATCGGCTATAATGGCGGAGCGTCCCACTTCGCTGCCAGTACCGGCTGTAGTGGGCAGGGTGATGAAGGGGGGAACCTCATTGGTTATATAGATATCTCCCCCTATTAGATCATCATATTTAAATAGGTCTTCGCGGTGGTGTATGCGCAGTACTATAGCCCGTGCCACATCTATAGCTGCTCCCCCGCCTATGCCTATGATACTATCGCGTCCAGTGGCATCAAAGACATCAGATCCCTTATAAACATCGGATTTTACCGGATTTTTGTGAATAGCCGAATAGACCTCCGTACTTATGTTTTTGCGCTGAAGATCGCCCTGGATTTCCTTGAAAAAGTCCAGGCCAGCCACTAGCGGATCTGTTACTAGGAGGGGTTTGCTCAGCTTTTCCTGCGTAAGATAATCACCCAGTTCTTTGCTGGATCCCGGCCCAAACCGAATGGTGGTGGGAAAATTGTATTGATAGATTTTATCGAAGATCATTATTAATAAATGTTCGTTTAATGAATGAATGTTTATTATAATAAATGAAGGAGGGTATTATTACCTATCTATTAGATACGATATTATTTTCCTAATCTTGCATTTTAACCCAGCAAAAATAGATAACATATCAGTGAGTGGCTAGGATTATATTGGGTATATTTTCCAAACTGCAATCGCCGGTAATTATTTCCTGAATGCTAAACTAGCAGGAGAAGGATAGGGATATGGATTTCAAAGCAAATAGAGGCCAGTAAACCACTAAATGATTTCAAAATAACGGCGATACTCCCAGTCGGTTACTGCTTTTAGGTGTTGTTTCCATTCCCAAATTCGCGATTGGCAAAAATGTTCTATAAATACCGGCCCAAAAAGCTCTCTGGCTACCATAGAATGCTGCATTTGGTGTGTGGCATCTAGAAGCGTATAAGGGAGGGTACCATTTTTCAGGTCTCTATAACCATTGCCCTCGGTAGGTTTTTGCACTAGTTTTAGCTGATGTTTTATTCCGTAAAGCCCACTGGCCAGTGTAGCAGCTATAGCCAGAAAGGGATTTACATCTGCGCCGGGCACCCTTGTTTCCAGACGAGCCGATTTTTTGCCGGTGGGAAGAGCGCGCAGAGCCACCGTGCGGTTGTCTATACCCCAGGTAAGCGTGGTAGGAGCCCAGGCTCCCTCTACCAGTCTTTTATAGCTATTTACCGTGGGAGCCAGCATAGGTAGAATATGGGGCAAGCAATGAAGCTGTCCGGCTATATAACTCTTCATAAGCGAGCTCATATTTCCTTTCTTAGCCTCGTCATAAAAAAGATTTATCCCTTCCTGCCTATCCCATAGGCTCTGGTGAATATGTCCTCCACAGCCAGGCAGGTGTTCACTTATTTTTGCCATAAAACTTGCCATTATACCGTGGCTATAGGCGATTTCCTTTACAGCAGTTTTAAATAGGGTTGCCCGGTCTGCAGCCTCTAAAGCAGCAGTGTGGCAGATGGCAGCTTCATAAGTACCCGGGCCGGTTTCCGTATGAAGTCCTTCTAAGGGTACGCTAAAAAGGCGCATTTTTTCAAATAAATCAGCAAAAAATGGATTGTGAAGGCTGGTACGCAATATGGAATAACCAAACATACCCGGACTCAGTGGTGTAAGATGGCGATAGTTTTTTTCCTGTGCCGTTTGCGGTGTTTCGGCAAAATTATACCATTCAAACTCTTGGGCAAACACCGGATAAAATCCCTGTTCCTCAGATTGGGTGATGATCCTTTTCAGCAGTTGCCGGGGACATACGGGCGAAGGAGAACCCGGTCTATCACAAAATTCGCCTAGAAGAAAAGGAAGATCATTTTCCCAAGGAATTTTGCGAAAGCTGGCTAGGTCCAGCACCGCAGCAGCATCCGGATATCCACTGTGCCAGCCCGTGTATGCTACATTGTCATAAACGATATCCGCAGCATCCCAGCCAAAAATAACATTGCAGAACCCCAACCCATTTTCCAGCGACGATAGAAACTTATCCTTAGATATATACTTACCCCTCAATATTCCATCTATATCCGTAAATGCGATTTTCACCTTGCCCGCAGGATGGTCTTGTACATAGGATATGATCTCTTCTCTGGTCATTAATAGGGTTCTACTGCAAAGTAGGCAAAAATAGTGAATCTCAAAAGAATCATTCGTATAAATTATACAGCGATCATCCTTCTATTTTATCTGTATGACTGCCCGGTTTTATAATTTTAAATAGCACAAAACTTATGCCCATAAGCCCGAAATATACCCAGGCCAGTCGCGGATTATAAATCGTCATAGCAATGATAGAAACTAGGGCAATAAGCAGTGCTGTAATGGGAAATATGGGATAGAGAGGCACTTTAAAAGGCCGGAGCAGGCCGGCGTCGCTTTTGCGTAATCCTAAAAGAGACGCCATCGAGAGAATATAAAGAGTGAGTGCTCCAAAGACTGAAATCGTAATAATTTCGCCTGTTTTGCCGGTGAAAAGAGCTATAATTCCTATGCCCATATTAACAAGTAAGGCATGGGCCGGGGTTTTAAAACGGGGACTTATATGACCCAGAAACAAGGGCGCATATCCCACCCGTCCAAATTCATAGCTGGCACGGCCAGCGGCAAGAATAAGACCGTGAAAAGAGGCTACTAATCCAAATAGTCCTACCATAATGAGCAAATGATAGAGCCAGTTATTTTCTCCTACGATATGAACTATCGCCAGGGGTAGGGGAGAATCCGATGTGCTGCCATCTGCTTTATAAACGATGGACTCCCAGCCAGCCACACCGGCAGATCCTGCAAAGGTGAGCAGGCACAGTATCACTAATGTGGCTATGGCCGAACCAAATCCCAGCAGGATCGTACGCCAGGGATTTATTGCTTCTTCGGCTACATTGGCCACCCCTTCTATGCCCAGAAAAAACCAGATGGCAAAAGGTATGGCTGCAAAGGCCCCATACCAGCCGTGGGGCAAGGCATTATGTGTGAAATGGTTCCATTGAAAATGGGGTAGGGTAATACCGGCAAATAAGAGTAACTCGCTTACCGCTAGAATAGTGATTATCAATTCAACAATGGCGGCAGCTTTTACTCCATATATATTTAGTCCTGTAAATAGGGCATAGGTGCCTATAGCGATAACCAAAATAGGTACTTGGGGAATGAAAAGATTAAAATAGGCTCCTATGGCTAAAGCAATAGCGGGCGGAGCAAATATGAATTCTATGTTTTGGGCCATTCCGGTGATAAAACCCACATCTCTTCCCAATGCTTTTCGGGCATAATCAAATCCACCTCCAGCTCGCGGAATAGCACAAGCTAATTCGGTATAGCTAAAGGTAAAACACACATACATTATAATAATTAATAAAGTAGCTACTGCTAATCCCAGTGTTCCACCTTTTTCCAATCCCAGATTCCACCCGAAATACATACCGGAAATTACATAGCCCACCCCCAGCCCCCATAGCATCAGTGGGCTAAGACTGCGGCTGAGAGCAGGATCGGTGCTAGGGTGTTGTTTCATTGGTAGATTGGTATTTATTACTGCTAAGGTGTGTACTTTAGGGGTGAGTATATTGATGTTTGCCCACTTCCCATCCGGTATTAGAAAGTAGCTTTCGCCCAGAGTCTATGGCTCCCTGTTCCATCTCTGTACCCATACTATCATTCCAGCGGTTTAAAAATCCAAATAGAGCTATCACTCCCATAATTTCCACTATTTCACCTTCATTCCAAAATTTTCGTACCCGGCTGGCGAGTTCATCATTTACGCCATTCGGTATGGATGAAGCGGCAAAAGCCAGGTCCAGCACCGCTCTCTCAGCATCAGTAAATGAAGGATGGGTAGCATAAGACCATATATTTTGCAGTTTATCTGCCTCGGCCCCGTATCGTTCCGCTGCCCTTATAGTATGCGCTTCACAGTAGCGGCATCCACTCGTAGCACTGCTTATATAACCTATGAGTCGCTTTAGTGAGGGGCTTACTTTTCCTTTACATTTCATTACAGCTTTATTCAGAGTGATAAAAGCATAAGCGATTTCGGGTCGTCTGTGCATAGTTTTAATGCTATTGGGGCAGAAACCGAGGGTTTCATCGTAAAACTGGATAAGTTGTATAAGAGCCGGATCATCCTCACCGGTGAGTGGTTTTACAAGAGCTTCTTTCATTTTTGGCTATAATAGATCCCTCTAATAATCGGTTTTAATATGCTTATCAAAGGGTACTTTCATCTGGTACCAAGCATTATCAGAGCGTATATCCGGTAAGACATCTACACCATAATGAATCTTTTTTGGGTCGTCATATATTAGTGTGCCTAAGAGCCTATCCCAGAAGGAAAAAATATTTCCAAAATTTGTATCTGTCCAGGGCCGTTGGTGATGATGATGAAACTTGTGCATATTAGGAGAAATAAATATCCAGCTAATCGCATAGTCCAGCCAAGAAGGAAGAGCGATATTGGCATGGGTGAGATAGGTAAAAAATACCGTAGCGATGCGATAAAAGAGGTAGAAAGCTACAGGTATGCCAAAGAGGAGTACGGTAATAAGGGAGAAAAATTCTCTTATGAAATAATCGCCAGGATGGTGTCGGGTACCGGTACTGGCATTCACAAGGATATCGGAATGGTGTACGAGGTGAAATTTCCACATCCACTTAATGCGATGGAGTAAAAAATGGGCAAGCCATTGGGCAATAAAATCCAACATCATCACTGAGACAAGCAGTTTTGCCCAGAGCGGTATGCTTATGTGATAAAGGAGACCAAAATGATGCGTTTTAGCCCAAAAAAATATACCCACCGTAGCTATTCCAAATAACAGATTGATGACAATAGAAGTGCAGAGAAAAAGGAGATTCACTCCATCATGTCGCCATTTAGAAATAGCGGATTTGGTGAGCGGAATGGCTGCTTCGGCCAGCCAGCTTATGCTTAAACATATAAAAATCCAAGCTAGTTTTTGCCAGCTAGGCATTGTTTCAAAGAAGGTAATGAATGGATCCATATCGCAGCCTATTGGCGGGCTAATATAGCTATATTTTATCGTTTATTAAATTATAAAAAAATGGTTTTTGGATAGCTTCATTTTGGGCTAGCCCATTTTTTCTCGCTTGCGCAGATAGGCTAAAAATACCTGTGAAAAATCTTTGTTTATATCTGTTTCTACAAAATCTATCCTATACTGAGCGCATTTGAGCGCAATCTGTTTTTTATATTCTTCCATACGCTCTACATATAGCTGTTTTACCTGATTGGATTGGAGTTTTATCTCCTCTTTGGTTTCCATATCTATAAATAGATAGGGCTTATTTTCAAATTCGAAATCTAATTCTTTCCTTTTATCGGTTACGTGAAAGAGTATGACCTCGTGTTTATTATAACGCAGATGCTGTAAGGCGGAGAATATCTCTGGGCTCTCCTGTACATTTTCCAGCATATCGCTAAAAATCATTATCAGTGATCGCTTATGCACATTTTCAGCTATTTCGTGCAGACATTTTGCCGTGGCCGTGCGCTTATTTCGCTCGTAATTACCCAAGGCATTTTCTAAGGTAGCAATGAGAAGATTATGATGTACGCTGGTAGATTTGGTTCCCGTGTGAGCTTCTACTTTATCTGAGAATATGGAGATACCCACCGCATCTCTTTGCTTTTTAAGGAGATGGATGAGTGCAGCAGTAGCTACAATGCTGTAGCGCAATTTATTTACGGGCCATCCTTTTTCATCTCTTATTTCCTCGGGAAAATACATGGAGGAGGATACGTCTATGACCAGCTGGCAGCGCAGATTAGTCTCTTCTTCATATTTTTTTACAAATAACTTTTCACTTCGGCCATATACTTTCCAGTCTATATTCTTCAGCGGATCACCGGGATTATACAGCCTATGTTCAGAAAATTCTACTGAAAATCCGTGAAAGGGGCTTTTGTGTAATCCTATGATAAATCCTTCTACTACCTGCTTAGCTAGCAGAGCTAGATTATGAAATTGATGAATTTCCTGTATGGATACGAGTTTGCTTTGCAAAATAATGGGCTTTGATGATGAAAAAATCCGCTGTATTTCTGCGGAATCTATCTGCGGACAAAAGTACCACAAATAGGGAATTAATACCAATAAAAAAAACCCCTTTCGGGGTTTCTTTAGAGGACTACATCCATTTTTTAACTTTGTCTTCTAAAACCGGTCTGGGAGCGGCACCTACCTGCCTATCCACTACCTGCCCGTCTTTGATAAAGAGGATAGTAGGAATATTGCGTATGCCAAAACGCCCGGCCACCTCCGGATTAAAATCCACATTTACCTTGCCGATATTGGCCTGTTCTGCATAGGTTTTGGACAGTTCATCCACGATGGGACCCACCATTCTACAGGGACCGCACCACTCTGCCCAAAAATCTACTACGGTGAGCTTTCCAGCTTCGGCGGTAAGTTGATCAAAATTTTGATCAGTAATTTCTAATGCCATAATACAATATATAAAAATTTAAAAAAAAAATTATGCTTAAAATCGTGAAATGAAAACATAGACGAAGCGGATTTAGTTCAAAATTACTTAAACTTCACCGTGATGCCGGGCAAAAGCTGCACATTTTGTAGCAGCATGGTATCAAAACGGACCATCCTATTGCCGGAGAAAAGATTTATATCATATCCATCCCCGACGATTCGAAATTTAACTTTTATTTTGCCGGGAAAATTCTTTGCTAACTTTTCCAATTCTGTGATGAGAGCCTGGTCCAGATAGCGTACCTGAACTTCTATCATAAGCTCAGTTATCTCATTTTTTAGGTCTTCCAACAGTTTTACTTGGGTTAGCTTCAGATCAAAATTGGGTGCATCAGTGCCTTTCCAGGCTTTGTCTATGTATTTACCCTGTATATAGAGGAGATTACCCTTTATGAACCAGCCTGCGAATTTGGCAAAATCTTCGGAGAAAAGTCTTAGCTGATAGCTGCTATTATAATCTTCGAGCATATATTGGCCGTACCTACTGCCGGATTTAGTGGTTCGTATGAGATCGGAGGCTACAATACAGGCCATGCGCAGGGGCATATTGGGTTTATTTTCCATTTCTCCCAATCCACAGTTTATTACTAGATCCATTTCATATTTAAATTGATCCAAAGGGTGTCCGCTGATGAAGATACCGGTGACTTCTTTTTCTTTGTGGAGGGCTTCCAGATATTCCCATGGTTCTACACGGGGAAGGAGAGGTTCGGGCATTTCAATTTCTTGGCCCAGCTCTTCGAAGAGGCTTATTTGATTTGAATTTTGGCGATTTTGAATGCTGGCCCCAAAACGGATAGCCATTTCTATTCCTCCCGGCTCGGCATCTAGCTCACCGCTGAAATATTGGGCACGGTGGGTACCTTCGAAGCTATCAAAGGCTCCGGCCATGGCCAGACTTTCCAGGCTTTTTTTATTTACGGTGCGTGAATTGCAGCGGCGGGTGAGATTAAAGATAGAGCTAAAGGGTCCATTTTTATCTCTTTCTTCTATGAGAGCCATAGTAGCCGCTTCTCCAAGTCCCTTAATGGCCCCTAGGGCAAAACGAATCTGGCCGCTAGCATTTACTGAAAATTTTAGATAACTTTCGTTTATATCCGGCAAAAGGGTTTTTATGCCCAGGCGATTGCATTCTGCCATAAAAAAGCTAATATTTTTGAGGTCATTCATATAATGCGTCATAAGCGCAGCCATAAACTCAGCAGGAAAATGGGCTTTTAAATATGCCGTCTGATAGGCTAATAAAGAATAAGCAGCGGCGTGGGAGCGATTAAATCCATAATCGGCAAATCGCTGCATAAGTTCAAAGATTTCGATGGCTGTTTTTTCGGCAATATTTTTTTTAATGGCACCTTTTACAAAGATTTGTTGATTTTTTTCCATCTCTACCTTATCTTTTTTACCCATTGCTCGCCGCAGGTTATCTGCACTGCCTAGGCTATAGCCGGCTAGGTCCTGTGCGATCTTCATTATCTGCTCCTGATAGACCATTATACCATAGGTATCTCGGAGTATGGGTTCCAGCTGCGGATGCAGGTAAACTATCTTCTCATTGCCGTGCTTGCGAGCGATAAATGAGGGGATATTGTCTATAGGTCCTGGCCTGTAAAGGGCATTCATAGCTATTAAATCCTCTATGTTAGTGGGTTTCAGATCGCGAAGATATTTTGCCATACCTTCACTTTCAAACTGGAAAATGCCCACCGTATCGCCACGCTGAAAAAGCTCAAAAGTAGGTACATCATCTAGTGAAATATTTTCTATGTCTATACCTTTTTCTTTTCTTTTTTCGATATTGAGTATGGCATCTTTGATTACAGAGAGGGTCTTTAGTCCTAAGAAATCCATTTTGAGCATACCGGCACTTTCTACTGTAGATCCCTCAAATTGGGTGACCAGCATATCCGTATCTTTGGAGGTGCATACGGGTATATAATCCGTAATATCTCCCGGGGCTATAATCACCCCTGCAGCGTGTATGCCCCTATGTCTCACCGAACCTTCTAAGGCAGAAGCCAGCTTGAGCGTTTTGCCTTGTAGGGTATCAGATTTGAGCAGAGCCTGAAGTTCAGGAACTTCTTCAAAGGCGGTTTTGAGCGTAGTCCCCAATTTTTCGGGAATCATTTTGGTCAGTTTATCCGCTTCGGATAGCGGTAATTTCAGCACGCGACCCACATCTCGTATGGCACTTCTAGCCGCCATCGTGCCATAGGTAATGATCTGTGCCACCTGATTTCTGCCATATTTTTTCACCACATAATCTATTACTTTTGAGCGACCATCATCGTCGAAGTCTATATCGAAGTCCGGATTGCTCTTGCGTTCCGGATTGAGAAACCGCTCGAACAATAGGTTATATTTTAGTGGATCTATATTGGTAATACCAGTACAATAGGCTACACAACTGCCGGCACCAGATCCCCTGCCAGGACCCACTTTTACCCCCATCTGTTTTGCCGCATCTATAAAATCCTGAACGATGAGAAAATAGCCGGGAAATTGTTTGCTTTCTATGATACCCAATTCATAATTAAGGCGATTTTCTACCTCTTCAGAGATAGTGCCATAGCGATGCTGCGCACCTATAAAGGTGAGATGCCGCAGATATTCTGCTTCGGTCGTATATCCAGGCGGAACCTGAAAGATAGGATATATTACATCTTTTGACAGCTTTAGATGCTCTACCTTATCCATAATTTCGATGGTATTGTCTAAGGCAAAAGGAACATCCATAAATGCTTGCCCCATCTGGGCCTTTGTCTTGAGAAAAAATTGATCGTTCGGAAATCGAAATCTTTTTTCATCCTCTAAATCGGCATTGGTTTGCAGGCAGAGGAGGATGTCGTGTGGTTTGGCATCTTCTTCATTAATATAATGCGAATCATTCGTAGCGATTACCTTTACATTATGTTTTTCTGACCATCTGAGCAGAATCTGATTGATATCTTCTTGACTTATACCGGTTCCATCTATATTTAAAAGTCCGTGTCGCTGCAATTCTATATAATAGTCCTCACCAAAAATATCTAGCCATTCTAAAAAAATCTTTTCACCGGCCGATTCGCCTTTGAGCAGTATGGTTTGTTGGACTTCTGAGCCTAGGCAGCAAGTGGTGGCGATGAGTCCGGAAGCGTACTTTTTTATGACTGAATGATCTACCCTAGGAAAATTATGATAAAATCCCTCCGTAAATCCGGTGGAACATATCTTGGTGAGATTGCGGTATCCTTCGGCATTTTTTGCTATTAAAAGCTGATGATAGCGCAGATCTTTCGCTCCTCCTTTAAATTCTTGAATGGTGCGATCTTTTACCACATACACTTCACAGCCTAATAGGGGTTTCAGGCCATGATTATTTGCGGCTATTACAAATTCAAATGCCCCAAACATATTGCCATGATCCGTTATGGCCACAGCTTTCTGCCCATCTGCCGCAGCTTTTTTCATCATCTTGTTAATGTCCGAAAAACCATCTAAAAGCGAATACTGGGTATGATTATGCAAATGACAAAAATCCATGCAATGGGAATTGTTTTTATTATTGGAATTGCACAAAATTAGCTCATTATCCTAAAGCATTCAAAATAATTATCCACATAAAAATGACCAGGCTAATTACCGGCAACTTATCGCAGTTGCATACCTTCGACATATTCTCTTTATATTTCCGCCAATTTTTGTTTTTGGAATATTATAAAAAAAAATGGAGGCGGAGCACTTTTTCATAGAAAAGCCTAAAAAATGGCAATATCCCCTCAGCTATATCAAAGCGGTACTTTTAGCCACTTCTGTATTGCCCAGGCGTGAGAAGATGGAACTCTATCTGCACAAGGGACAGTATAAACTGGTGTATGGAGGGGCTATTTATAGCTATGGCGATCTCTATTATGCCTTTTATGAACTATATCCTCATCTTATTAGGCAAAGGGATAAAATAAAAAATGTACTATTGCTTGGAGGAGGGATAGGATCCCTACCCGCTCAGCTGGAAAAACAAGGTATCTGCGCCCGCTACGATTTTGTGGAAATAGATAAAGAACTCATAGGCTGGACTATCGCGCTTATGGAAGAAAACCTTAAAAAACGCACTCGTTTTATAGATGCCGATGCTTTTTTTTTGTTACCCGCACCAGGGAAAAATATGATCTGGTGCTGATAGATATTTTTGAAGAGATGCGAATGCCGGAGTTTTTATATGATCCGGCCTGGTGGCAATCCCTCTATTATGCCGGTCACCCGCATACCGTCTATGCCTGGAATACCTACACAGAAACCAGCCAGGAAAAAAAGCGATTGGACTATTTCATTAAGCAAGTGGTAGGTAAATATCTAGGTCCGGTAATGCTAGCTCCTAAAGACCGGAATTTGCTGGTAATGGTAAAGGGAAGGGAATAACCGTTATTTGATGGACCGGCAAGCCCTGGTTTTATGCTCAAAAGAAATTCCGCAGTTATAGTCCTGTAGCTAATTTTATGGAAGAGATTTTCCTAGCCGGGTTATTCAGATTAGGCAAGATTGGTCTATTTTTGTGGCCATGAACAAAAAGGTATCGATACCGGTATTAGCCATCAGTATTTTACTCACCTCAGCCCTTTGGTTTCTCAGGTGGCACAAATCTGCCGCTAGGGAGGAAGTGCAGGAAGCAAAAGTGGAGATCATAGGTGCAGAAAAAGTCCGCAAAGAAATAGCTAGGCTTTCTGCGCAGATTATCACTATGCCCGAGAATCCAGCCTTATACTTTAATCGTTCTCAGCTCTTTCGCACCCTGGGAAACAAGGATTCCTCCTACTTGGATTTATATAAATACATTTATCTGCAGCCCCAGGATACTTCCTCCTACTTACTGGGCGTAAAATATTATATGGAGGACAATGATACCCGCTCCGCACTAGCCCTCTTAGATGATGCTATTAAGCAGATGCCAGCAAGTCGTGAGCTGCTAACTGAGCAGGGCAAAATTTATTTTTATGTAAAAAAATATGACAATGCTAGGGAGAGATTTAATAAAGCCGCTCTTCTAAGTCCGCCTTATGCGCTCGCTTTCTTCTATAATGGGCTGCTGGCGCGAGAGGAGCAAAAACTCCCAGAGTCTATAACCCTTATGGAGAAAGCCTTAAACATAGATCCAGATATGTATGATGCTAAAATGCTATTGGGAAAATGGCTGGCAGATACTAAGCCGCTGAGGGCTGAGGATTATCTGCGCAGTGCGATCGCACAAGATACTACACGTACAGAAGCAGTCTATGCCCTGGCTATGATCTGTCAAGGGCAAAAGAAATTTGAAGAGGCAAAAGACTGGTACAAGCAGCTCCTCACACGCGATTATCAATACCGTGATGCTTATTTTAATCTGGGCTATATATATTTACAGCAAGATTCTCTAGAAAAAGCCATCAAACATTTCGATTTAGCCATATCTGTTTCTCCGGCCTATGCAGAAGCTTTTTATATGCGAGGTTTGTGTAAGGAGCAGTTGGGAAATACAGAAGCCGCCCTCGTGGAATTTAAACAAGCCTTGGTTTTTAAGGAGGATTATGAACTAGCTATGCAGGGAATAAAGCGTGTAGAAAAGAAATAACCGGTAGTCCTACTGCCGAAAAAATGGTTTGAAATGATGATAAATGTAAGTTTTCCTGATGGCAATATCAGGCAATATGAAAAAGGAGTGAGCAGCCTAGACATAGCTATCTCCATAAGCAGAGGATTAGCTCAAAAAGTCCTTTCAGCTCAAATAAATGAAGAAACTTGGGATGCCTCCCGCCCTATCGAATTTGATTGTGCTATAAAGCTCAATACCTGGGAGGAATCTGAAGGAAAATCTACCTTTTGGCACAGTACCGCTCACTTGATGGCTGAGGCACTGGAAGCACTTTTCCCGGAAACTAAATTTGGGATAGGCCCCCCCATAGATACGGGATTTTATTATGATGTGGATTTAGGTGATCGCCATTTTTCTGAAGAAGACCTTTTGGCACTGGAGCAAAAAATGACTGAGCTGGCAAAGAAAAATTCAGTATTTCAAAGAAAAAATATATCCAAAACCGATGCCATAGCCTATTTTACCCAAAAAAATGACCCCTATAAACTAGATTTATTAAAGGATCTCGAGGATGGCAATATTACCTTTTACACACAAGGAAATTTTACCGATCTCTGCCGCGGCCCCCATTTGCCAGACACCTCTAAGATAAAGGCCATAAAAATGACCAGCATCGCCGGAGCTTATTGGAGAGGAAATGAGAAAAACAAACAGCTCACCCGGCTTTATGGCATAAGTTTTCCTTCTCAAAAAGAGCTCGACGAATATCTGCTCATGGTAGAAGAAGCCAACAAACGAGACCACCGCAAAATAGGTCGTGAAATGAGCATTTATTCTTTTGACGATGAGGTGGGAAGTGGCCTACCTTTGTGGCTCCCTAATGGGACTATTATCATCGAAGAATTAGAACGGCTGGCAAAAGAAACCGAAGAAGAAGCAGGGTATAAGCGAGTGGTCACCCCTCATATAGCTAAAGATAGCTTGTATCTGCGCAGCGGACACCTTCCCTACTATGAAGAAGGAATGTTTCCTCCTATGGAATTAGACGGCGGGAAGTACTACCTCAAAGCGATGAACTGTCCGCATCATCACAAAATATTTGGGGCTGAGCCTCGTAGCTACCGCAATATGCCGCTACGCCTAGCTGAATATGGCACCTGCTACCGCTACGAAGATAGCGGTTCCCTCTTTGGTCTTATGCGGGTGAGGTGTCTCCATATGAATGACGCCCATATTTATTGCACTAAAGAACAATTTGAACAAGAATTCAGGGCGGTAAATGATATGTATCTCAAATATTTTAAAATATTTGGTATAGATAAATACGTGATGCGCTTTTCTACACACGAACCTCTGAAGCTGGGCCAAAAATATATAAATGAACCCGTACTCTGGCAAGAAACCGAAGAGCTGGTGAGAAATGTCCTTATTAGCAGTGGCATCCCCTATAAAGAAGTGCCGGATGAGGCCGCCTTTTATGGTCCGAAAATAGATGTACAGATATGGAGTGCTATAGGACGGGAATTTACCTTGGCTACTAATCAAGTAGATTTTGCCCAAAGCCGCCGGTTCGATCTGAGTTTTACTAATAAAGAAAACCTGCCCGAAATTCCGCTAATCATACATAGGGCACCACTGGGTACACATGAGCGATTTATAGGCTTTCTCATCGAACATTATGCCGGCAATTTCCCCGTATGGCTGGCACCTAAGCAGGTGGTCATACTACCCATTCACGAGCGACTCACGGATTTTACCTCCCCATTGTATTCCCAAATGAAAAAGGCCGGTATCCGTGTCACGCTAGATGACCGCAATGAAAAAATAGGAAAAAAAATCCGGGATGCCGAGCTCGAGCGCATACCATATATGCTCGTAGTCGGCGATAAGGAAGCCCAGTCAGGTATGGTAGCGATCCGCCGTAAGGGTCAAGGAGATATGGGCCAGCTTTCCATAGAGGCATTTATGCATTCCTTAAAGGAGGAAATTATGCTGAGAAAATCCTGATTTTATAAAAAAATTGGTTTAATAATTCGAAAAAAAAAAGTGTTAATTTTATCCGCTTAATAAAATAATAATTGCAACCAAAAAAATTTCAAAGACCGATCAAGCAAAATCCCAACAGGATTAACCGGGAGATCAATGTACACAGGGTTCGTCTAGTAGGAGATGATATAGAACCTGGTATTTATGATACATCTACCGCACTGGCGATGGCACAGGACATGGAAATGGATCTCGTGGAAATATCTCCGCAGGCCGATCCGCCGGTGTGTAAAATTATGAATTACCAAAAGTATCTCTATGACAAGAAGAAAAAGGAAAAAGAGCTAAAAGCAAAGCAGTTAAAACAAGTACTAAAGGAAATCCGATTTACTTCTCAAACTGATGATCACGATTTTGATTTTAAAGCCAAACACGCTGAAAAATTTCTTCAGGAGGGTGCTAAAGTAAAAGCATATGTACATTTTCGTGGAAGGGCTATCGTTTTTAAAGAACAAGGAGAAATTCTCTTGTTAAAATTCGTAGAAAGACTCAAGGAATTTGGAAATATAGAACAAATGCCACTGCTAGAAGGGAAAAGAATGTTTGTCTATATTTCACCCAAGAAAAAAAATAATTAAGCAGATTTACTATCATTTATTCTGCCATTATTGTGCCTTGCTATTATGTAGCATGGCTTTTTTTATTCTTTAGAAGTAGAGGATGATTTTACGGCATTTTTCTATTAAGTAAATTGCCCATTATGTGACCTTTGTAACAAAAGAAACCATTCTATGATCTTATCATTGGCTCATAAAATTATGTTATGCGACAGTTATTATGGGAGGCTATCAGGCTTACGATGGTATGTAGCTACCTAAAAGCCCAGAATTCATTTGATTATAACCTGGAGATACAATCCCTTACTATCCCAGATCTGCCTGGAATTCATTCCTATGCAGCAGCTCAGAGTGGAGATAAATGGCTTGTAATAGCCGGAAGGTTAGATGGACTATAGGCTAGACAACCGTTTAATGCTTTTCCGGCTGAAGAAAATAATACTTCTATTTATGTAATAGATATAGCCCAATTGCAGTTTTGGACGGCCAGTATAAATAATCTTCCCTCTTCTTTAGCTGCTAATTTGACAAAAAAACAATACAGACTATCCCTAGCCTAGGTACTAATGATAGGATTACAAATATGGGTAGGTGATAAGCCCATTACATAAGCCCAAAAGAAGAGTGTATTTATTGTATGGAGAGGGTGCTAAGGGGTTATTTTTAAATCTGCTTACCTTTGCAGATGTTACCTGGCCAAAAAAAAATCGGCATTATAGGAGGTGGGCAACTTTGTAAAATGCTTATAGAAGCTTCCCGTCCCTGGAATACCCATTACATCGTATTGGAGGATGATGAAAACTGTCCGGCCTGGAGATTAGCAGATAAGCTTATAAAGGGAAGTCTTATGTCTGCTTCTGCTATACAAGAACTGGTCAAAGAAATAGATATACTTACTTACGAAATAGAACACATAAATACCGAAGCCTTGCTCGAGTTAGAAAAAGCCGGAGCCACTATCATCCCATCTCCCCGTATCATACAGATCATACAAGACAAAGGCCGGCAAAAAGCATTTTACCTAGAAAATAATTTGCCCACTTCCCACTTTATACTTACCGAAAACCTGCAGGACCTCACTGATTTTTTACTAGCTCATCCGCAGAAAAAATATGTTATAAAATCGCGCCGAGGCGGCTATGATGGAAAGGGTGTTTTTGTCTTTGATCCTGCGAAACATACTCCTGTACAGATCCCCTTTGATGAACCCTGTGTAGTAGAAGATTTTATTCCTTTTGCTAAAGAACTCTCTATGATTTCTGCACGAGATCAAAAAGGAAATATAGCTACTTATCTCATTATAGAAATGGATTTTTATCCGGATGCTAATCTGGTGGAATATTTATTTTCTCCGGCAGATATAGATGCTGAAATGGCCGTGCGCGCCAAAGAGCTGGCAGAAGCGGCTGTACAAGCCTTCGATGGTATTGGGATATTTGCGGTGGAAATGTTTCTCACCTTAGAGGGTAACTTGCTTATAAATGAGATAGCCCCGCGGCCACATAATAGTGGACATCATACCATAGAAGCCTGCTATACCTCCCAGTTTGAGCAGCTTAATCGTAGATTGATGGGCTTCCCACTGGGTTCTGTGGAATTATTAAAACCAGCTGCGATGATAAATCTTCTTGGCGATCAGCGGTTTCAGGGAAGGTATAAATTAGAAAATGAGGATAAACTTCTCGCTATAGAAGGATTGTATATTCATTTGTATAATAAATCTTTGAGTAAGCCACATCGCAAGCTGGGACACATAACCCTATTGGCGGATGATGTGGTACAGCTAAAAGAAAAAGTGCGCCTGGCCAAAGAGCTGATCCTTTTTTTACCCCAGTAATAAATTTATATGTCATCACCCTTACCATCATCTTCTTTGCAGGTAGCCATTATTATGGGATCAGACAGTGATCTTTCTGTAATGCATGAATCTGCCGCCGTACTCGATCTCTTTCATATAGGATATGAGATTACAATAGTATCTGCCCATCGTACTCCGGAGCGTATGTTTACTTATGCAAGAGAGGCTGCGGATCGGGGAATAAAATTGATAATAACCGGTGCGGGTGGTGCCGCCCATCTGCCCGGTATGGTAGCCTCACTCTCTGTGCTTCCAGTGATAGGCGTACCCATAAAATCCAGTAGTATGAATGGCCTAGATAGCCTATATTCTATCGTACAGATGCCTCCTGGTGTGCCAGTGGCTACAATGGCTATCAATGGAGCTCATAACGCCGCATTATTAGCCGTACAAATCTTATCCCTGGCCGATAAATCCCTGCAAGCAGCGTATTTATCTTATAAGCTGGAAATGAAAACAATGGTAGAAAAGAAAGCCCATCTATTACAGGAAAAAGGATGGAAAGATTATCTCGCAGACTGAGCAACGACTACTACATATAGGTTAGATGATTACCAGATACCTATAAAATAATGTGTGTTATGCCGATGTTTTTTTTCAGAAGTTTTAACCTATGTCTTTATCTTCCTCCCATAGAATGATTTCATCTTATTTTGTACCGCTCACTGCATTGTGGGCATTTGTAGAATCGGGATTGGGTGGTCTTATGCACGCCTTACATATACCCCTCACCGGTATTGTTTTAGGTGGTTTTTCTGTGCTTATCATCGGCCTATTAGCTAGCCTCAGTGAGCGACCTCTGCAGGAAATATTGAGTGCTACATCTATCGTCATTATCATTAAAGCCATGGTAAATCCGACCACGCCACCGATGGCATATATGGCCGTAACGTATCAGGCTGTTAGCGGGGCTTTTTTATTCAGCTTGTTTGCTCAGCATCGCATCATTTGCATCCTATATGCGGTGATGGCCATGTTAGAATCTGCCGCTCAAAAGCTACTCATCATTTCCCTATTTTTTGGCAAAACAATATGGGAAGGAATAGATGCGCTGGGAGATTCTGCCATCAATTTTTTTTTTTCTGCCGGCAGATTTCTCCTTGAGCAAAACACTGCTACTGGCTTATTTAGGGGTTTATTCTCTCTGGGGAATTCTACTGGGTCAGTGGTTATATATACTGCCAAAGCAGCTACATATTCGCAAAGAATGGTATCTGCACTGGAAGTCCACAGAAGAAGTAATGCAAAAGCAAGATAATAGGCCGGGCAAAAAAAATGCTTTTAATATCTTATTACCTATGCTGGCTGCACTGAGTATATATTTACTATGGATAAGGGGAGATTTGCCGGATGGCTATGCATATCTTCTGCGCACTTGTGTTGTAATCGCTGTATGGCTATTAATTATTATGCCCGTGATAAGAAAAATGATACTGCGCTGGGTAGCAATACAAAAACATTCCCAGCCACAACTTAATCAGGTTTTTATGAGGATGCAGCAGATAAGATACATCGCCTTTCCCCTTTTTAAGGAGATAGAGGAAAGATATACCGGTATTAGAAGATGGAAGGAATATATTTTGGCATTAATTATCATTTCTTTATCTTTCTTCTAAAAATCCCTTCTGTTGTATCGCAATGGATACGGAGCATTTATTTGCTAATTTCTTCTTCAAGGTCTATGCACTATGACAAGCACCGTACATCGCCTTATGTTTTTGTTCGGTATCCCGTATTGCTACGAGAGCGAAAGATGCCAGTTTGTAAACGGGGTTACTATCGC